>Ga0207695_10006588_pt1 | contig 15014 bp, 16 predicted proteins | sample KBSC54metaG_FD_184354 | JGI IMG/M metagenome (GOLD analysis project Ga0207695, IMG submission 184354) | Corn rhizosphere microbial communities from Kellogg Biological Station, Michigan, USA - KBS C5-4 metaG (SPAdes) (version 2) | ecosystem: Host-associated > Plants > Roots > Rhizosphere > Soil... | reverse complement strand
GCAGGCCGTCGGGGAACACTTCCCAGCCCATCTGCGTGCGCTCGACGCCGGGCAGCGGCTTGACGACGAAGCCGTGGCCGCCGTCGCTGGCGACGACCTGGCGGAAGTAGTAGTTGATGCCGAGGAAATCGAGCGGCGCGGCGATGACGGCCATGTCGCCGTCGCGCACGGGCGCGTGCGCGTCGGGCCACAGCTCGCGCAGCGGCGCGGGGTAGCGGCCGAGCAACAGCGGGTCGAGCGGCCACAGGTTGGACGACGCGTGTGCACGCTCGGTGGCGACGCGGTCGGCCTCGGAGTCGCTGGCCGGCGTGACCTGGCAGGTGTTGGCCACCAGGCCGACGGGGGCCTTGTCGTGCGCGCGCAGCGCCGCCGTGCCCAGGCCGTGCGCCAGCAGCAGGTGGTGCATCGCCTCGACGCCGTAGCGTGCGTCGGTCAGGCCGGGCGCGTGGCGGCCCTCGGTGTGGCCGATGTAGGCGGAGCAGATGGGCTCGTTGAGCGTCATCCAGCCCGCGATGCGGCCCTTGAACGCGCGCGCCATCGCGTCTGCGTAGTCGGCGAAACGGTGGGCGGTATCCCGGTTGAGCCACCCCCCGCGATCCTGCAGGTATTGCGGCAGGTCCCAGTGGTACAGCGTGGCCCACGGGGCGATGCCGTGCTTGTCCAGCTGGTCGAGCAGCCGCTGGTAGAAGTCGATGCCGCGCGGGTTGAGCCGGCCGTTCGCGTCCATCACGCGCGGCCACGCGATCGAGAAGCGGTAGGCGTCGAAGCCGAGCTCGGCCAGCAGCGCGACATCCTGCTCGTAGCGATGGTAGTGGTCGCAGGCCACGTCGCCGGTGTCGCCCTCGTGCGTCTTGCCGGGCGTGTGCGAGAAGGTGTCCCAGATCGACGGCACGCGGCCGTCCTCGCGCGCGGCGCCCTCGATCTGGTACGAGGCCGTGGCCGCACCGAACACGAAGCCGCGGCGGTGCATCGCCGAACCGGCCGGCGCAGAGATGGGGACGATCGGGTTGCTGCTCAAGCGGGGCCTCGTTGCGCGCGGCGCGGCCGCGGGATCGACGCCGGTTCGCGGTACGTGCTATGGAACCGGTTCCAGTGGCGCGATTCTGCCCGGCAGGGCAGGGGGGCGTATGAGTGGAAACACCGACGTTGCGGGCATGATCCCGACGACCCGGTCTCGACATGGCCGCGAGGCGGCCGGCGTCGTCGCAGGGGTGGATCCTGCGACTGCGTTTCGCTGCGCGCAGCGATGACAGCAAGTCACCTCGGCCGCTGAACGCGGCGGGCCGCCCCGCCGGCCCCTTCCCGTGGGACGAGAGCGCCCTCCTCAGCAGTGGTCCTGCGCGCCCAGTCGCAGGATCCATCCCGGTCATCAGGAGTCATCGCAGGGGGTGATTCTGCGGCTCCTTCGCCGCGGGCAGGATGACAGGCCGGCCGAATGTCTGCTCGACCGGGCGGCATTCGTTACGATTCTTTCGTCACGAAAGGCCAAGGCCGCGCAGGGCGTGGGCCATCATTGGCCGCTTGATCTCCGCTGCCTCGCCGCGCCACGAGCGCGCGGCCTCCCGACCCGTGACGACGCGTTCCCTGCCGCCCCGCCTTGCCTTGCCCGCGACCCGAACGGGAGGGCCCGGCGCGTGATGAAGTACCTGCCCTTCGTCTCGGCCGAACTGGGCGAGCCGGTGCGGCGCGGCACGCGCTGGCAACGCGCCGCGCTGTGGTTCGTGTTCGCGTGGTTCCTGCTGGGCGGTCTCGCGCACTTCGCGTTCACCGACCTCGAGGCGCGCATCGTGCCGCCGCAGGTGCCCGACGCCCAGGACGTCGTCCTGATCACCGGCTTGCTCGAACTGCTGGGCGCGTTCGGCCTGCTGCTGCCGTGGACGCGCCGTGCCGCCGGCTGGGGCCTCGTCCTGCTGACGCTGGCCGTGACGCCGGCCAACATCTACATGCTGCGCATCCACGACCAGTTCCCGAACATCCCGGTCTGGCTGCTGTGGCTGCGGCTGCCCTTGCAGCTGGTGCTGCTGTGGCTGATCTGGTGGGCAAGCCGCTGGCGCAAGTCCGCGCGCCACTGGTACTGAGTCCGTCTCGACGCGCGAGCGCTCAGGTGAGCTCGTTGAGGACCTTGCCGCCCTGCTTGACGACGTAGGTGCCGTAGTTGGCCGCCGTGCTCGCGATGCTGCCCACGCCCGACAGAACGGCCTTGGCGCCGACGCCCACGTCCGTGGCGGCGGTGCCCAGGTTGGTGACGGCGGCCTGGGCGTCGTTGCCCAGCGTCGTGGCCAGGCTGGTGACGGCCGAGGCGCCCTGCGTCGCCACGCCCCACACGTCGGCCGCCGCGTTCTCGACGTGCACGATGCCGTGGCCGATCGCGCTGGCGGTGTCGGCCAGGCCGGCGCCCACGCCCTTGACGGCGTCGACGACCCCGTTCTCGAGGCCCTTGGCGACGTCGACGACGCCGCTGCCCAGGGCCCTGCCTGTGTAGGTCGCGGCCTCGCCGACGGCCTCGACGCCCGTGAGCACGGCCTTGCCGAGGAACTCGCCGGTGGCCGCCAGCGCGTGCAGCGCCTCGTCGCCGAAGCTCACCTGCGTGCCGGGCCTGGGCGCGTTGGCGGCCGTCACCGGCCCCACGGCGCGGGGCTGGCTGTTGCGCGGGACGGCGATCTTCTTGTCGGGCTGGGCGGCCGCCTTGGCCTTTCCTTTCGACACGGGCGTGGCGAAAGGAGGCTGCGCGCCACCGGACGAGCGGACTTGGGTCATGGTCTGACTCCGGTTTCGATGCCTGGATCCTAGGCATTCGCACGTCCGTGGATCGGCCGATGAGCGCGGCAATCGCCTCGCTATATCCACTTGGACACACTCGCGCAAACTCCGGATAAGCGGCGCGGGGGCGGCCAATTCGGCCTCGTCGAGTGCCCGTCCTACGACAGGGTGGTTAGCGCGCGGGTAACCTTGCGCGGCCGGTGCCGCGCCGCGGCGTCGATTTGCCAACCCGAGGAGGTGACCATGCCCAAGACCCTGTCCCCGAAGAAAGCCGCCGCCGCCAAGGCGCGCCGCGGCGCCGCGATCGCCACGCCCAGCGACCTGGGCGCCAAGGCCACCAAGGACATCGCCGGCGCGCTCAACGCGATCCTGGCCGACGTCTTCGCCATCTACCTGAAGACCAAGAACTTCCATTGGCACATGAGCGGGCCGCACTTCCGCGACTACCATCTGCTGCTGGACGACCAGGCCGACCAGATCTACGCGATGACCGACCCGATCGCCGAGCGCGTGCGCAAGGTGGGCGGCAGCACGCTGCGCTCGATCGGCCACATCGCCCGCCTGCAGCGCGTGTCCGACAACGACGCCGACTTCGTGGGCCCGCTGGACATGCTCGCCGAACTGCACCAGGACAACCAGCAGCTGGCCACCAGCCTGCGCGGCGCGCACGAGGTGTGCGACGAGCACCGCGACATCGCCACCGCCAGCCTGATCGAGAACTGGATCGACGAGACCGAGCGCCGCGCCTGGTTCCTGTTCGAGGCCAGCCGGAACGCCGACACCGGCGGGCATTGAACACGGTCGCGCTAGGATGGGCGCCGTCCCCGAACACCGACAACGAGGAGCACTCCCATGAAAGGCGATCCGCAAGTCATCGCGCACCTGCAGGCGCAGCTGAAGAACGAGCTGACGGCCATCAACCAGTACTTCGTCCACTACCGGATGTTCAAGCACTGGGGCTTCGACAAGATCGCCAGGAAGGAGTACGACGAGTCGATCGGCGAGATGAAGCACGCCGACAAGCTGATGGACCGCATCTTCATGCTCGACGGCCTGCCCAACCTGCAGGACCTGGGCAAGTTGATGATCGGCGAGACGCTGCTCGAGGCGCTGGAGTGCGACCTGAAGCTGGAGCGTGCGGCCCAGGCGACGATCAAGGACGGCATCGCCGCCTGCGAGCTGGCGCGCGACTACGTCTCGCGCGAGCTGCTGCAGGCCATCCTGGACGACACGGAAGAGCACATCGACTTCCTCGAGACCCAGCTCGACGTCGCGGCCAAGGTCGGCGAGCAGAACTACCTGCAGTCGATGATGGGCGAGATCGAGTAGGGAGCGCGTCGCCCGTCCCCGTACGCGCGGCCCCGGCCGCGCGTTTTCGTTGGGCGATCGGCGAAGAATGGCTGGCAAGCAGTGCGTGATGCGGCCTCCCGGAGGGGTCTGGCTCCGCCGCGCGGCGCGGCCCACGAGGCTTGGATGCGACGGGGCGGTATCTGACCCCGGGTCCGACCGGGGCGATGCGGCGGAGCATTCGAACGCCACGCCGCTCGTTCGATGCGGGGCCGGACACCGCCCTGACGCGTCGGCGGCCCACCGGCCGGGAATCGGGGCCAGACCCCTGCGCGTGGCGCCTGGCCGGAACTGCCAGCCGATAAGGCCTTGTTTCTGGTCTTGTGAATGCGAACGATTCGCGTTAGAATTACGACATCGCCACCCCACCGGAACGTCCGAATGCTGTCCAACGTCGTTTCCCCGTCCGCCGCCGCCGCGGAGATCCGCCCGTGATCGTCTGCGTCTGCCACCGGGTTTCCGACCGCGACATCGAACGGGAAGTGCGCCACGGCTGCGCTTCCTTCGAGGAGCTGCAGGACGAGCTGCGCGTCGCCACCGCCTGCGGGCGCTGCCACGATTGCGCCAAGGACACCTTCGACGTCGCCCGGGCGTGCCGCCCGACGCCGGCCGAGGCGCTGGCCCAAGCCGTCGCACGCGTGATCCCGATCGCGCCCGCGGCGCCGCTGGCCGCCTGATCGGCCGTGGCGGGTGACGCCTGCGGCTGACCCGCCTTACGGCGGCGCGGCCGCCAGCTGCCGGTACACCTCCGCCGACACCTGCGTCAGCGCCGCCCGGTCGGCCGGCGCGGTGATCGCATAGCGGAACGGGCCGTCCACCCACCAGAACACGTTCACCGCGCCTTCGCTGGCGAAGCGGAAGGCCGTGTCGGCCTGGCGACCGCCGCCGCGCAGGTCGGCGGTGGCCAGGCCGTCGGCTGTCGTCCGGGGCGTGCCCGCCTTCTCGTTCGACACGTACAGCGTCAGCCGATGCCCCGCCTCGTCGCGGTACATGAACTGCGCCACCGGGCCGCGTTCACCCGGCAACAGCCGGCCGCCTTCCAGCGCGTAGCCCAGCGACTGCAGGTGGGGCGCCTGCATCGGTGCGCCCATGCGCTTGGACAGCCACGTGACCAGCTGGTCCTCGTGCGCGCCGTCCACTTCCACGGGCCGCTTCACCTCGGGCGCGTAGACGGCGTGCGCGATGGCGGCGCGGGCGGGAAAGTCGTTGGCACGTTGCGCGTCGGCCAGCAGCGGGGCGTCGTGCATGCCACGCAGTGTCCAGCCGCCGCCTCCGGCCGCCAGCACCAGCAACAGCGCGGCGGCCGCGGCCAGGGCGGGCCGGCCCGACCAGGATGCCGGCCGGCGGGCGCGACGCCGCAACGCGGGCGGCACCGCCTCGTCCAGTACCGGGTCGTACAGCGCGTGCAGCTCGCGCTTGTGCGCCTCCCAGGCGCGCACGCGGGCGGCCTCGTCCGGCCGGTGCGCCAGCCAGGCGGCGACCTCGGCCGCGCGCTCGGGCGTCAGCTGTCGGTCGGCGTACGCGTGGAGTTCGGCCTCGGTGACGGGGACGCCGGACGGTGGCGGGGGAGGGGCAGCGGAGCTCATTTGACGACTTTCAGGCGCACGGCGTCGCCGCCGGGCACGGACGGCGCGCCGTCCAGCAACAGGCGCAGCCGCTCGCGGCCGCGCGACAGGCGCGACATCACGGTGCCGAGCGGGATGCCCAACGTGCGCGCGACATCGGCGTAGGCCATGTCCTCCAGCGCGACGAGCAGGAGCACCTCGCGCTGCTCGGATGCCAGCCGCTCGAGCGCGGCCTGCAGGTCCAGCACGGCGGCGCGCGCGGCCTGCGGCGGCGGCGCGACGGCGTCGGGCGTGTCGTCGTCGAGCGCGACGACGGACAGGCGGCCGCGCCGCAGCGCGTCGACGTGCAGGTTGTGCATGATGCCGAACAACCAGGCGCGCATGTCGGCCACGTTGCGCCACAGGCCGGCGCGCGCCCAGGCGCGCTCGAGCGTGTCCTGCACCAGGTCGTCGGCGTCGTCGCGGTTGCCCGCCAGCGCGCGGGCATAGCGGCGCAGGCGCGGCACCCAGGGGCTCAGGTCGTCGTCGAGTTCGTGCATGGTCACGGCTGGCCGCCGACGTCGAAGAAGCTGTCGGGCCACGACAGGCGCGCTTCGGGCGGCGCCTGGCCGGCCACCGTGGCCGAACGCGCGAGCAGCGCCTGCAGGCGCCCCCGCAGGCGCGCGGGGCGCGCGGGCGGGGTCGCGGGCGCGCGGGGCGCCTCGAACAAGGGCAGCTGGCCCGCCTCGGCCTGCGCGCCGGACTCGCCTTCGGGCGACAGCGGCGCCCAGGACGATGCGCCGGCGAAGGGGTCGGGTTGCGCGGGCCGGGCCATGGCGCGGGGCGGCGGTCAGCCCTTGATCACGTGCCAGATGTCCTTGAACTTGTCGCCCGTGGTGTCGCCGGGCTTGGCGTCCTTGGAGAAGGTGTAGATCGGCGCGCCCTTGTACGCCCACTGCTTGCTGCCGTCGTCGCGGGTGACGATGGACCAGTCGCCGCTCGCGGCGTCGGAGGCCTGCGCGGCGACCGGCGGCCACAGCTGGGCGCAGGGGCCGTTGCAGGCGCTCTTGCCGCTGCCCACGGTGTCCTTGTCGAAGGTGTAGACGGTGGCGCCGGACGGCGTGGCCAGCACGCCGTTCTGCGACGTCGCCGGGGCGCCGGCGGCGGCCGATGCCGCGAACAGGACGATGACGGAAGCGGCGAGCGAAGTCTTGAGCATGGGGTCTCCTCGTTGGGGTTGTACCGCGAAAGGCGGTCTCGACGGGGTGGACGGGATGCCCGCGCCGTTTATTCCCGGCCCCGGAAAAAAAGTTCGCGCCGCCGCCGGCCGAGCGTGTCAGGTGGACGTCGGCCGGCTCCCTTATGCTCGCGATTCGAGAACGCCGCCGGACGGCGCTCCGCCCACGACAACGGCCGCCATCGCCACGCGGTGGACGGCGCATGGAGACACGACGCATGACCGCAACCCCCGGCACCGGCGCCGCCGCCTTCCTGGCCGCGCGCGACTTCCTGCTCCAGCACCGCGAGGACTACGCCACCGCGTACCGCGGCTTCCGCTGGCCGCAGCTGACGGAGTTCAACTGGGCGCTCGATCATTTCGACGTGCTCGCCCGCGGCAACGACGCGCCGGCGCTGTGGATCGTCGACGAGAGCGGCGCCGAGGACAAGCTCAGCTTCGCGCAGCTCGCCGAGCGATCGAACCAGGTGGCCAACTGGCTGCGCGGCCTGGACGTGCAGCGTGGCGACCGCGTGCTGCTGCTGATGCCCAACGAGGTGGCGCTGTGGGAATGCATGCTGGCCTGCATGAAGCTGGGCGCCGTGATCGTGCCCACGACCACGCTGGTGAGCACCGACGACCTGACCGACCGCTTCGACCGCGGCGGCGTCAGGCACGTGATCTGCACGGCCGCGGCCACGTCCAAGTTCGACGTCTTCCCCGGTGCGTACACCCGCGTGGTGGTCGGCGCCGCGGCCGGCCAGGTGCCGGCCGGGTGGACCGACTATGCCGGCTCGCGCCAGGCGCAGTCCGCCTTCACGCCCGACGGTCCGACACGCGCCGGCGACCCGCTGTTCCTGTACTTCACCTCGGGCACCACGTCCAAGCCCAAGCTGGTCCTGCACACGCACCAGAGCTATCCGGTGGGCCACCTGAGCACCATGTACTGGATCGGCCTGAAGCCGGGCGACGTGCACTGGAACATCAGCTCCCCGGGCTGGGCCAAGCACGCGTGGAGCTGCTTCTTCGCGCCGTGGAACGCGGGCGCGACGATCTTCATCTACAACTACGCGCGCTTCAACCCGCCGGCCGCGCTCGACATGCTCGTGAAGAACAGGGTCACCTCGCTGTGCGCGCCGCCCACCGTGTGGCGCATGCTGATGCAGCAGGACCTCGCGAAGTACCGGACGTCGCTGCGCGAGCTCGTGGGCGCCGGCGAGCCGCTGAATCCCGAGGTGATCGACATCGTCCGGCGCGCGTGGGGCATCACGATCCGCGACGGCTACGGCCAGACCGAGACGACGGCCCAGGTCGGCAACCCGCCGGGCCAGCCGGTCAAGGCCGGCTCGATGGGCCGGCCGCTGCCGGGCTATGCGGTCGCGCTGCTGGATGCCGACGGCCGGCCCGCGGACGAGGGCGAGATCAGCCTGTCGCTGTCGCCGCGTCCGACCGGCCTGATGCCCGGCTACCAGGACGACGAGGCCAAGACCGCGGAGGTGATGCGGGACGGCCATTACCACACGGGCGACGTCGCCGCGCGCGACGCCGACGGCTACATCACCTACGTCGGCCGCGCCGACGACGTGTTCAAGGCCTCCGACTACCGCATCAGCCCGTTCGAGCTGGAGAGCGTGCTGATCGAGCACGAGGCCGTGGCCGAGGCCGCGGTGATTCCGTCGCCCGACCCGATCCGCCTGGCGGTGCCCAAGGCCATCGTGATCCTGCGCGCAGGATTCGCGCCCAGCCCCGAGCTGGCGCAGTCCATCCTCGCCTTCGCCCGCTCGCGGCTGGCCTCCTACAAGCGCATCCGCATCGTCGAGTTCGGCGAGCTGCCCAAGACGCTGTCGGGCAAGATTCGCCGCGTCGAGCTGCGCCAGCGCGAGAACGCGCGCAGGCCCGGCGAGGCGTTCGCGTTGGAGTTCCGCGAGGCGGAGAAGCCGGAATAGGGCCTCAGAAGGGCACGGCCTGGATGATCGCCAGGATGTTGCCCTCGCTGTCCTTGAACCACGCCGCCTTGGCGCCGCCGGCGGTGATCGCACCGCTCGGGCTGCGCTCGCCGGGCATGCCGTCGTACTGCTCGAAGACGACGCCGCGCGCGCGCAGCTCGGCGATCTCGGCGTCGACGTCGTCGACCTGCCAGAACGCCTGGCTGGCCTGCGAGGTGCCGGCGTTGGGCGTCAGGTACAGGAAGGCCTCGGTGCCGCCGGCAAAGCCGTAGACGACGCCGCCGGCGATCTCCATCTTCGGCTTCAGGCCGAGCTTGTCCTCGTAGAAGCGCCGGGCGCGGTCGATGTCCTTGGCGGGGAAGTAGGCGTACAGCGGGAAGTTCTGCAGCATGGAAGGGCTCCTGGCGGTGGCGCCGCCGGGGCGGGCAATCGGTCGGCCCGCTCGCGGCGCGGTGGCTTGGCTGGCAGGGGTGGATCCTGCGACTGCGCGCAGGATGGCGGATCAACAAGGCGTGTCATCCTGCGCGGAGCGAAGCGCAGTCGCAGGATCCACCCCGGGCAAGGCGCTGCCCGCGCCATTCATCGAACGCCGCTGCAGTTCGTCCGAACGGGACGTCGGCTCGTCGGCCCGCCGTGGCGCGGCGCGACGGCCGCTTCCAGAATGCCGCCAGCTTCAGGAGACGCCCATGATCACCGCCCGCCAGTCCCGCCTGCGTTACGCGATCGTCGTGTGTGCCGCCGTCGTGGCGGCGGTGTTCGTGGCGGGCTCGACCCACGCGGCCGGCCTCGACCTGCACGCGCGTGCCGACGCCAAGGACGTGGGCCTGCCGCCGTATCCCGGCGCGGTCAAGAAGACCGATGGCGACGGGGACTCCGGTGCCGTGTCGCTGGGCGTCTGGGGCGGTTCGTTCGGCTTCAGGCTGGCCGTCGTCAGCTACCGCAGCGCCGACAGCGTCGAGAAGGTGGCCGCGTTCTACCGCGCGGCGATGGGCCTGTACGGCCCGGTGCTCGATTGCACGAACGTGCGCGGCAAGGCACCCGACGACGGTGAAGGCAAGGCCGGCCGCGATCGGCCGGTGTCGTGCGACAACGAGGGCGTGGAGGCCGGCGGCCGCCTGTACAAGGTCGGCGTGCGCCGGGCGCAGCGCGTCTTCAAGGTGGCGCCGGACGGCACCGGCGCCGTGTTCACCCTCGTCGGCATCGAGCTGCGCGGCGACGAGTGAGCGCGTCTACCGGAACGTGAGCCGCCCGTCGGCGATGCGCGCCCAGCGCAGCGTCAGCAGGTCCAGCAGGTAGTTCTGGTAGAGCCGCCAGGGGGCCTTCGCGCCCTGCCTGGGCATCATGTCGATCGCGCGCTGCACGTAGCCGGACGAGAAGTCGAGGAAGGGCCGCGTCTCCAGGCCCGCCGTGGCCACCGGCATCGCGCTGCGCCAGCCGTGCCGGTCCATGTAGCGCAGCAGGCGCGACGCGTAGTCGGCCGTCAGGTCGGCCTTGAGCGTCCACGAGGCGTTGGTGTAGCCGAAGGTGTAGATCAGGTTGGGCACGCCGCTGAACATCATGCCCTTGTAGCCCAGCGTGCTCGCGAAGTCGACGTCCTTGCCGTCGACGGCGAAGGCGACGTCGCCCAGCACGTTCAGCTTCAGGCCCGTGGCCGAGACGACGATGTCGGCGGGCAGCTCGCGGCCCGACTGCAGGCGGATGCCGCTCGGCGTGAAGGTGTCGACATGGTCGGTGACCACCTCCGCGCGCCCGTCCTTGATCGCCTCGAACAGGTCGCCGTCGGGCACGAAGCAAACGCGCTGGTCCCAGGGGTCGTACGACGGCGTGAAGTGGGTGTCGACGTCGTGCGACGGGCCGAGCGCCTGGCGCACCAGCCCGACCAGCTTGCGCCTGACCAGCGCCGGCCAGCGCCGCGACAGCCTGAAGAACAGCATCGCCACGCCGATGTTCTTGGTGCGCGTGAGGCGGTAGGCCAGCATGCGCGGCAGCCAGCGGCGCAGGCGTTCGGCGAGCGGGTCGCGGCCCGGCAGCGACAGCACGTAGCTCGGCGAGCGCTGCAGCATCGTCACGTGCGCCGCGGTGCGCGCCATCTCGGGCACCAGGGTCACCGCCGTGGCGCCGCTGCCGATGACGACCACGCGCTTGCCCGCGTGGTCGAGGTCGGACGGCCAGAACTGCGGATGCACGAAGCGGCCCCGGTAGTCGTCCAAGCCGGGAAACGCGGGCGCGTGGCCTTCGCTGTATCGGTAGTAGCCGCTGCACGCGAGCAGGAAGTTGCAGCGGATGTACGAGCGGCGCCGGCCGGCGTGCTCGATCTCGAGCGTCCAGCACGCATCGGCCGACGACCAGTCCGCGCGCACCACCTTGTGGCCGAAGCGCACCTGGCGGTCGAGGCCGTGCTCGACGGCCGTCTCGACGATGTAGTCGCGGATGGCCGGGCCGTCGGCCAGCGACTTCGCGTCCGTCCAGGGCTTGAACGCGTAGCCGAGCGTGAACATGTCGGAATCGGAGCGCACGCCCGGATAGCGGAACAGGTCCCACGTGCCGCCGATCGCTTCGCGGCTCTCCAGGATCGCGAAGCGGCGGCCGGGGAAGTCGTTCTGCAGGTGCACCGCCGCGCCGATGCCCGAGAGCCCGGCGCCGACGATGATCGCGTCGAGGTGCTCGATCGCGTCGGGCGCGGCCGTCTTCAGGAAGTCGCTGGCGCGCGCGATCGAGCGCCTGGCTTCGGGCAGGTCCTTCAGCAGCTGCCACGCGTGCGGCACCACGGGCCACACCGTGGTTTCCACATGGACGCCGGCCGCGCGCGCCTTGGCCGCGAAGCGCAGGCCGTCGTCGCGCAGCGCCTCCTCGGCGGCCACGTGGAACAGCAGCGGCGGCAGGCCCGCGAGCTCGCCGAAGATCGGCGAGACGAGCGGGTTCGTCGCGTCGCCCGTCGCGCCGAGATAGGCCTTGCCCAGGTGTGCCAGGGACGGCCCGTGGAACATCGGGTCGCGGTCGGCATTGCCTGCGATCGAGGGACTCGCGCCGGTGACGTCGGTGGCGGGCGAGAACAACGCGGCGGCGTCGGGCAGGCGTTCGCCGGCATCGCGCAGTCCCAGCAGCAGCGCCAGTGCGAGGTTGCCGCCCGCGCTCTCGCCGGCGAGCACGAGGCGCTGGCCCGGGGAATCGGCGTCGTGCCGATCGCGCAGCGCGCGCCACGCCGCGGCGACGTCGTCCAGCGGCGCCGGGAATGGATGCTCGGGCGCGAGGCGATAGTCCGGGGCGAAGACGCGCAAGCCCTGCAAAGCGAACGCCGCGGTGATCGGGCGATGCGTGCGCGGCGAGCAGCCGACGAAGCCGCCGCCGTGCACGTACATCAGCGTCGGGCGCGGGAAGGCCGCGATGTCGGGCGCGCCTTCGCGCTCGACCCATTCGCCGGGGATGCCGCCGAGGGTGTCGCGCGTGTAGGTGACGCCCTTGGGCGGCGGCATCGCCTGGCCCATGACCTGGCGCACGCGCATCAGGTCGCGCATGTCGCCGAAGGCGGGGCGGACCCGCTTGCGGATGAAAAAGCGCGCGGCGCGCGCCTGCCAGCTGGCCATGGTGATGCGACCTCTCGTCAGGCCGGGTTGCGCTTGATGCGGCGCGCCAGGTCGCGCGCGACGTGCTTCCAGTACGACACCGGGAACAGCCGCTGCACGATGGCGGCGCCCTTGGCGTCGCTGCCCACCAGCACGCGCTTGCTGCGGCGCTCGATGCCGGTGGCGATGATGCCGGCCGCCTGCGCGGGATCCATCACCAGCAGGCTGCGCCAGTTGGCCTGCTCCTGCGCGACCTCGTCCGCGTCCAGGTTCCCGGCCAGGCGCGCGTTCGTCGAGATGGCGGTGCGCACGCCGCCGGGGTGGACGAGGGTGACGCCGATCGGCGAGCCGCCCATCTCGAGCTCGTGGCGCAGCGATTCGGAGAATCCGCGCACCGCGAACTTCGAAGCCGCGTAGGCCGTCTGGCCCGGCGGGGCGATGATGCCGAAGATGCTGGACACGTTGACCAGCTGCGCCGCCGGCTCGCGCGCGAGCGCGGGCAGGAAGGCGCGCGTCAGCCGCACCGTGCCGCCGAAGTTGATCGACATCAGCCAGTCGAAGTCTTCCGCGGCCACCTGCTCGAAGCGGCCGCCGAGCGCGACGCCCGCGTTGTTGACCAGCACCGTGACGCGCCGGTGCGCGGCGAGCACCGCGGCGGGCAGGGCGGCGACGGCGGCGTGGTCGGCGACGTCGAGCGCGTGCGTGCTCACCGTGGCGCCCGCGGCGCGCGCCTGCGCGGCGACCGTCGCGAGCCCCGCCGCGTCGATGTCGACCAGCGCCAGATGCATGCCGCGCCGCGCGAGCTCGACCGCCAGCGCGGCGCCGATGCCGCTCGCGGCACCGGTGAGCACGGCGACGCCGCCGCGCAGCGTCCAGGGGGTCGGTCGGGTCATGCGGCTTCCGTTCTTCCTCGTCGTGTCGCAAAAGTGACGACGCTCGTCGTCAGATATTGCGTCGATCGTAGGTCGGGGGTGGATTCGTGTCAAATAGGGGGATGCCCGCCTCCGCCGCCCGTCCCGCTTCCGCGCGCCCCTACGGCGGCCTCGCGATGGAGGAACGCGTGGCCGCGCGCCGTGCGCGCTTCATCGAGGCGGGCATCGAGCTGTTCGGCACGCAGGGCTTTCGCGGCGCCACGGTGCGCGGCATCTGCGCGGCGGCCGGCCTCACCGACCGCTACTTCTACGAGTCGTTCGCGTCGCTGGAGGCGTTGCTGGCCGACGTCCATCGCACCGTCAAGGACGGCTTCGCGAGGCGGCTGACCGAGGAGTCCTTCGGCGCCGCGGGCTGGGATGGCGACGACGCGGCCGTCGAGCGCCGGGTGACCGCGGCCTACGAGATCTGGTTCGACACCGTGCGCGACCCGCGCTTCGCGCGCATCCTGCTGGTGGAGGTGCTGGGCGTCAGCCCCGAGATGGACGCGCTGTACGAGGCGTCCGCGCGCGACATGGCCGAGCTCACCGTCACGCCGCTGGCCGCCACGCGCCCCGCGATCAAGCTGTCGAAGCAGCGGCGAGAACTGCTCGGCCGCGCGCTGGTGGGCGCCGGACTGCAGGTGGCCAAGATGTGGATGACCGGGGGCTACAAGCTGCCGCGGCGCGAGGTCGTGCGCACCTGCGTGCTGGTGGCCACCGGCACGCTCGCCGCGCTGCGCACCGAGGCCGCCGCGCCCGGTTGAACGCGATTGGGCATGTCGAATGCTCGCCTCGCGCCCATGAAGATCGCCACCTACAACGTCAACGGCATCAACGGCCGCCTGCCGCGCCTGCTCGAATGGCTGGACGAGACGCAGCCCGACGTCGCCTGCCTGCAGGAGATCAAGACCTCCGACGACACCTTCCCGCTGGACGCGATCCACGCCGCCGGCTACGGCGCGATCTGGGCCGGGCAGAAGTCGTACAACGGCGTGGCCATCCTCGCGCGCGACGCGACGCCGGTCGAGCGCCTGCGCCACCTGCCCGGCGCCGAGGACGACAGCCACAGCCGCTACATCGAGGCCGAGGTCGACGGCGTCGTCGTCGCGTCGCTGTACCTGCCCAACGGCAACCCGCAGCCCGGGCCGAAGTTCGACTACAAGCTCGCGTGGTTCGAGCGTTTCGACAAGCACGCGAAGTCGTTGCTCGCCGAGAGGCGCCCGGTGGTGCTGGCCGGCGACTACAACGTCGTGCCCACCGACTTCGACATCTACGACACGCGCTCCTGGCTCGACGACGCGCTGCTGCAGCCCGAGAGCCGCGCGGCCTACGCCAGGCTGCTGCGGCAGGGCTGGATCGACGCGATCCGCACGAAGCATCCCGACGCGCGGATCTACACGTTCTGGGACTACTTCCGCAACCGCTGGGCGCGCAATGCCGGCCTGCGCATCGACCACCTGCTGCTGTCGCCCGAGCTCGCCGGGCATCTCGTCGACGCGGGCGTGGACCGCGAGCAGCGCGGCAAGGAGAAGGCGAGCGACCACGCGCCCGCGTGGGTGGAGCTCGGCCGATGACGCTGGACCTGTTCGCCGACGACGCGCCTCCCCTCGAGGACGAAGTCCTGGATGCGGGCGCGGTCGTCCTGCGCGGCTTCGTCGGTGCGCGCGAGACCGCGTTGAAGGAGGGCCTGGCGCGTGTCACGGCCGCATCGCCGTTCCGTCATCTCG
>Ga0207695_10006582_pt1 | contig 15023 bp, 17 predicted proteins | sample KBSC54metaG_FD_184354 | JGI IMG/M metagenome (GOLD analysis project Ga0207695, IMG submission 184354) | Corn rhizosphere microbial communities from Kellogg Biological Station, Michigan, USA - KBS C5-4 metaG (SPAdes) (version 2) | ecosystem: Host-associated > Plants > Roots > Rhizosphere > Soil... | reverse complement strand
GAAATCGCGCGATCAAGACCCGCGTCCGCACCGCCTCGAAGAGCGCGCTTGAAGCGATCGAGGGCAGCGACAAGCAGGCCGCCGCGACCGCACTGCAGACGGCGATGAAGGTGCTGTACAAGGCCGCGAGCAAAGGCACGCTGCGCAAGAATACGGTCGCGCGCAAGGTCGCGCGGCTTTCGCGCCGATACCATCGCACGCACGAAGCGGCGAAGGCCGAGGCTGCGCCGGCCGCATCCAAGAGCTAGTCGTCCCGAGCGGCTGGCGGCGTCTCGAGATGCCGCCGGCAAGTCAGGGCGCCATCAGATCCAGCAACATCGCCGAGATGGCTGATTCACGTTCGTGAATCAGGCCGTTCTTGAATTTCGCGTCGAGCTCAGAGGCCCGCCGATGGGCGCGCATCAGGCGCGGCGCGCCGAAGCGCCTTGCACCGTCAACCGCACGCATCACGAGCGGACTGGTCGGCTGCATCCCGAGGGTGCGCGCGACGTCGGCGGGAGTCTTGCGTTGCTCGAGCATCGACGCCGCCACCAGCATCCGGCGCATCAGCGGAATTAACTCCACCGCGAGCAGTTCGATCGGATCGCGGCCGGTCTGAATCGCGCGATCGAAGAGCGCCAACGCCTCACCCGGACGGCCGCGTGCGACGCTTTCCGCCAACTCGAACAGATCGGGAATCCGCGAGGGACCGCCGGCGCCGAGGTCGGCGCTTTCGACCTTCGCCTTTTCGGCGCACGAGATGGAGGCCTTGGCGAGCGCGTTGGAAATCGCGGCAAGGTCGCTGCCGTGCCGTCCGATCAACAGATCGACCGCGCTCGAGGCGAGTTTGAGTCCGAGGTTTTGCGCGAAGGCTTCGACGTACTGTCCAAGCTGATTGTCGTAGGGGCGCGGGCAGTTAATCACGGTGCCGATTTTTTCGACTACGCGGCGGATTTTCGCCGGCGCATTATCACGCTCATAAATCAGCACGCAGTGCAGCGGGCCGGACATGCGCTCCAGCGCGGCGCCGAGCGCGGACTCGTCGGCGGCGCCACCGGGCCGGCCTTCGACACCGTCGGCGTCATCGGCGTCGGCGGCGCTGGCACGATGGGTTTTGAGGATGCGGCAGGCGATCAACCGCTTGGGCGCGAAGAGGTCGGCGCCTTCGAGTTCGCTGATGGTACCGCCGTAGCCGTCGGCGCCGCCGACCTGAAACGGCCGGTACTGGAAGCCCGCCGACGACATCCGAACGCGCAGCGAATCGAGCACGTATTCGCGCAGGAACGGCTGCGCCCCCGCAATCAGATATGCCGGGACGGAGGTTCGGGCACCGCCGCGCAGAAAGGCGAGCGCGTTTTCAATCGCCATCACGCACTACCCGGCGGACCGCTTTGCGAGCGCGCCGGATGAATGGTCGCGGGACTCGCCGCACTAGAAGCCTTCGCTCATCGAGGCGTAGAGATTTTGCGCAAGCGTCTGCATCGCCTGCTGCTTCGACGATGCGCCCTGGGTCTGCGCTACCTGGATATCCTGCATGCTCGCGATGTCGCGCGAGCGCAGGTTTTGCTGAACGAAATACGGCGAGGTGGTGACCACCGCCTCACCCACCACGGGCGCCTGCTGCGGACTGCTGCTGACGCCGCGCGTTGACCAGATGACCTTGTGATCGTGGGCGTCGAGCAGACTCGCGTCGGCGGTGATGGTCTGCGTATAGATAGTCGGCTCGGCGGCGGAGTTGAAGGCGGTCGGGATGGTGTCGGCGTAAATGATTTCGCCGCTCAGGACGAGGTCGGCGTCGGACGCACTATCGACCATCTGGAGCCGTTTGTGGTTGGAAATCTCGTCGGCGACAAAGCGCATGAACTCGTCGTTGATGCCGGTCTGACGCGTGCGATTGCCGAACTTCTCCACGTAAATAGTTTTGGCCTGCGGTGGAAGCCCGCTGCCCTCGGCGGCGAAATGATAGCCGCAGCCCGAGGCCACCAGCGCAAGCGCAACGATCGCGAGCCGCGACAGCGTAGCCGGTCGCCGCGTCGAAGAGATGATTCGTGCGATGGCCTGGCTAATCAGCGCCGTTCCTCGATCAAGCCGGATGGGGTTTGGCCGGATTACTTTCCTCACCTTTGTCCTTCAGACTGAGCCGCGTCGCAACCTGATCGAGCACGCCGTTGACGAAGCGGCCGGACTCCTGGTCGCCGTAGGTCTTGGCCAGCTCGATCGCCTCGTCGATAGTAACGCGCGCGGGAATGTCTTCCATCCGCTGCAATTCAAAAATGGCCAGCCGCAAAATATTATGATCGACGCGCGAGAGCCGTCCAATCGACCAATGCTCGAGGACGTCGGCGATCTGCTTATCCAGGGTCACCTGCTCTTCGCGCACACCCGTCACCAGGCGCGCCGCGAACTTGCGCGCCTCATCGTCAGCCGGAAACGCGTCGAAGAAAAGCGCGAGGTCCTCGTTCGAGGAGCCGCCGCGGATGTCGATTTGATAGAGGGCCTTGAGTGCGAGCTCGCGGCCGAGATGCCTGGTTCCCATCGTGGTGATTGTGCGGTTGCGCCGTCAAAAGCCTGTGATGCCGGGTTTGCGGATACGCGCCAGTACACTCGCGGCGGTCAGGTGGCGACCTTGAGCTGGGTGAACATGTGGCCGAGTTTTTCTTTTTTGGTGCGCAGGTAGTCGATATTGCCGATATGCGGGGCGACCTCGAGCGGCACTCGCGTGACCGTCACTCCATAACGCTGGAGGCTTTCTATTTTGTGCGGATTGTTGGTCAGCAGGCGGACTTCGCCGATGCCGAAATCGCGCAGAATCTGCGCTCCGATACCGTAGTCGCGCAGATCGTCCTTGAAGCCCAATTCGAGGTTCGCCTCGACCGTATCGAGACCCTGGTCCTGCAGCGCATAGGCCTTGATTTTATTGCCGAGACCGATGCCGCGGCCCTCCTGATGGAGGTAGATGATGACGCCGGCGTCGGCCGCCATTATCTGCTGGATCGAGATCGCGAGCTGCTCGCCACAATCGCAGCGGTTGGAGCTGAAGACGTCGCCGGTCAGGCATTCGGAATGCAAGCGCACCAGCGCGGGACGGCCGCTGCCGACGTTGCCCTTGACCAGCGCGAGATGCTCGCGGCCATCGACGATATTGCGGAAAACGATCGCTTGCAGCTCACCGTCGGGCAACGTGAAACGACTCTCGCCGACGCGCTGAACCAGGATTTCGTTGGTCAGGCGGTGGGAGACCAAATCGCTGACGAAGACCAGCGGCAGTTGATGAGTTGCGGCGAATTCGCGCAGTTCAGGCAGGCCCGCGGCCTCGCCGTCTTCGCGCAAGATCGCGCACAGCGCCGCCGCCGGACGCATCCCGGCGCTGCGCACGAGATCCACCGCGCCCTCCGCGCGGCCCATTCGCATCATGACGCCGCCGCTCAGCGCCATCAGCGGGAGCACATGACCCGGCATCACGAGGTCTTCGGGTCCGGATTTGTCGGCGGCAAGGACTCCGATCGTCATCGAACGATCGGCGGCCGAGATGCCGGTGGTGACGCCTACGCGCGCCTCGACCAGCGCCCCGGCTTGCTCGACCATGTCGCCGCCGAGACTCGACGGCACGAGCGGGATCCCGAGTTCACGAAGGCGCTTTTCGGGCATCGCGACCGAGACCACCCCACGCCCCTGAGTCACCATGAAATTCACATGCTGCGGAGTAACTTTTTCCGCCGCCATGACGAGGTCGCCCTCGGCGTGATCACTGTCGTCGGAAACCAGCACGACCATCTGCGCGGCACGAATCTGGCTGAAGGCGTCTTCCAAAACCGTTGCGGGCACTTGTTTCATTCTCCGAGCGTCAATCTTATCACCAGGGTCGGCAAGCGCAAATTCTTTCATGGAGGCTACGGCCGCTTGCGCATGGACTGGCGGGCGCGCACGACCTCGGCTTCGACCAGCAGGTCAGCGCCGATCGCGTTGGCGCGGAGGCCGGTCAGGCGAACCGCGCCGCGCACTTTGCGCGACAGCAGACCTTCGACCGCCGGCAGACCGCATCCGAGGACGAGCGGCGCGATGAAGAATGCGACGCGATCGACGATGCCGGCGGCGAGCGCGGCGCCCGCCAGATGGGCGCCGCCTTCAAGTAGAATTTTCGACCATCCGCGGCGGCCGAATTCGCGCATGAGTGCGATCAAATCAATCTTGCCGCCGATCGATTTCGCGGCGATGATTTCGATCGGACCGCTCGTGCCGCCGCGCTTCACGTAGCGGCGTTGGGCGCGCGCGCGATTCGCCGCCGCGGTCACGAGCAGCGTCGGGGCGGACGAGCGTTGGCGAAAGATCGTCGCCGTCGGCGGGGTTCTCAGCCGCCCGTCGATAATTACCCGCACCGGATCACGACCGCCCGCGATCCGGCAGGTGAGGCGCGGGTCGTCGGCGATCACGGTCGCCGCACCGACCATCACGGCGTCGGACTCGCGACGCCATCGATGAACCAGCGCGCGCGATTCGGGCGAGCTGATCCATCGCGAGTCGCCGCCAGCCGCGGCGATGCGGCCGTCGAGCGAAGTCGCGAGCTTGAGGGTGACGAACGGACGGCCGCGCGTCACGCGGGCGATAAAGCCCTCGTTCGCGCGCAGGCATTCGCGCTCGAGGACACCTTCGGTGACGGCGATGCCCGCCGCCCGCAGAATCGCAAGACCGCGGCCGCGCACTGCCGGATATGGATCGCGGCAGCCGACGACCACGTGCGCGACGCCCGCATCGACGAGCGATCGCGCACACGGCGGGGTCTGCCCCTGATGCGCGCATGGTTCAAGCGAGACGTAGGCGGTCGCACCGCGCGCGCGGTCGCCGGCTGCCGCGAGGGCGACAGACTCCGCATGCGGACGGCCGCCGGCGGCGGTCGCGCCACGGCCAACGATCTCGCCATCGCGGACGATCACGCAGCCAACCGCCGGGTTGGGCGTCGTCAGGCCGAGCATCGCGTGCGCCAGCTCGAGGGCCACGCGCATGAAGCGCTCGTCGCGTTCGCGCTCGACCGGCGTTGGCGACGGCGCCGCGGTGGTCGCGGTCAGCGTGGTTGAGGATCGACGGGATGGCACCGGAGCAAATTCACCAGCAGTCGCTAAGCAAGGAGAATTACGAAATCGGATCGCCTTTTTTTTCTTTAGGACGGGTCGTTTCAGGCAGTTTGTCCTGGCGCAGGCGGATGAGATCCTCGAGCTCGTGCATAAACTCGTCGATGTCCTTGAACGATCGATAGACCGACGCGAAGCGCACGTAGGCGACCTGATCGATACCGTGCAACTCGTTCATCACCGCGCTGCCGACGAAGGAACTGGGCACTTCCTTACCCCCGATTTCCGCGGCCGCCGCTTCGATGCGATCGGCAATCTGCTCGATCGTCTCCATCGAGACCGGCCGTTTTTCGCAGGCACGCTTGATCCCCGCGATGACCTTGAGGCGATCGTAAGGCTCGCGGCGGTTGTCCTTTTTGACGACCATCGGGGCGGCCTCTTCGACGCGCTCGTAGGTGGTGAAGCGGCGCTTGCAGGAATAGCACATGCGGCGGCGGCGGATGGTCGAGCCATCGCCGGACATCCGGGAATCGACGACGCGGTTGCCGCGATGGCGGCAGAAGGGGCATCGCATGGCTAGAGTTTATCGCGCGTGGGCAGTGCGGCGCTCCCCGATGGCCGGTAATGCGCCGCAATTTCGCGCCGGCGAAAGTTCGGCCCGCCGGAGTTGAAACCGGCGGGCCAAATCAAAGCGCAATGGCCGCGGTAGTCCACGGCCAGAAATGATTTGCGGAATCGCGAGGGATAGGCGGCGCTCAGCTCTTGTGCGCCTCGATATAGGTGACGACATCCTTGACGGTGCGGATTTTCTCGGCGTCCTCGTCCGAGATTTCCATGCCGTATTCTTCCTCAAGGGCCATCACGAGTTCGACGATATCGAGCGAATCGGCGCCGAGGTCTTCGATAAAGGACGCCTCCGAGGTAACTTCATCCGCCGCGACACCGAGCTGTTCGCTGATAATTTCGCGAACCTTCGATTCGACATCTCCAGCCATCGTATTATCGTTCCTCCTGGCCGCCCGGGCATCGACTGCCACAGCCGGAAATCGTAACTGCTGCCGGGTATCAGCCCGGAAAATCGCTGGCGCTCAAGATCTCACCCGGCCTGCGTGACGAGACGGCGTTGGCGCAGCGGCTTGACAGGGCAGCTTATGTAGTTGGGGGTGCACAGGCAAGTTGAAAGCCCCGTCACGGCGAGAATAGTTTGATAATCGCGCATTTTGGCGTTGCATGCCACCGGCGAAATCCGATTATTCGCCGGCTGTCGCGAGCGCCTGGATCGTCGCGCGGACCGAAGCAGCGTCCTCGGCGGAACGCACCTTGAGATTGCGGTTGATCCGGCGCATCAGGCCGGCCAGCACGCGACCCGCACCAAATTCGATCGTCTCGGAGATACCGGCGGCGGCCAGCGTCGCCATCGACTCCTCCCAGCGCACCGACCCGGTGATCTGTTCGAGCAGAAGCGGTTTGACGCTGGCGGCGTCGCGATTTGTCCGGGCGGTGACATTGGCAATAACGCCAAAGCTCAGCGGTCCGATGGGCAGGCGATCGAGCACCGGTTCCATGCCGTCGCGGGCGGGGCGCATCAGCGGGCAATGGAAGGGGGCGCTTACCTTGAGTTCGACCGACGCACCGGCGCCGCGGGCCTTGGCGGCGTCGAGCGCGCGGCGCACCGCTCCCGCGTCGCCCGAGATAACGATCTGGCCGGGGGCGTTGAGGTTGGCCGCGACGGCGATTTCATCGGCGGTCGAGGCGGCGGCGCAGACTTCGAGCACTGCGGCAAGGTCGAGGCCGATCAGCGCGGCCATCGCGCCCCGCCCGGGCGGACACGCTTCCTGCATCAGGCGGCCGCGCTCGCGCACGGCGCGCAAGGCGTCGCCCAGCGAGAGGGCGCCGGCGGCGACCAATGCGCTGTATTCTCCGAGGCTATGGCCGGCGGTCAGGTCCGGCGTGATCGCGCATTCCGATTGAAACGCGCGCAGGGCCGCGATCGAAGTCGCGAGCGTCGCCGGCTGGGTGTTCGCAGTGAGGCGCAGGTCCTCTTCGGGGCCCTCGAAACACATCCGCGAGAGCGCGAACCCGAGCGCCTCGTCGGCCTCTTCGAAGACCCGTCGCGCGGCCGGAAACTCATGCGCCAGATCGGCGCCCATGCCAACTTTTTGCGATCCCTGACCGGGAAACAGAAAGGCAATTTTCATCGTTGCGGTATGCTTTCGGGTGTACGGCGATAACTCACCCAGAATCTAGCGCGTATGATCGAAGATATAAACATCGCACGTCTGGGAGCAGATCGTGCCTATCGATTCCGCGGTTAACGGCATCTGATAGCCAGGTAGAAGGCTCGACGATAAAGGATCCAACTTTAGACGTGTCCCATGCTCACAGACCAAGCTGACTGTGCGAGCCAAAGGCGCACGAGTTCGAGGTTGTTGTTATCGGGTGTGCGGTAGATGAGGACGAGATCCGGCTTGATGTGGCAATCGCGATGATCGCTCCACTCGCCGGTAGCGGGTGATCGAAATTCCGGCGCGGGAGCGGTGTATCGGCGGCGAGCAGGTTGACGATCGCCATCAGGAGGGCGTCCAGCTTCCTGCCATGGCGACCGGATTTTTCTCGCTTGTAGTCACGCTGAAAGCGGGTGGTGTATTTAATCTCCCGCATTCAGACTGCGCAGCAGCTTGTCGGGCTTGACGACCTTGACGAGCTCGCCCCGGCGCGCGGCTTTCATCGCGGCGACGGTTTCGGCATTCGGATTGAGCGGCTCGAACGGCAGTGCCTTTTCTGCGGCGACACGCACCAGCAGCAGGCGGAAGGCGTCGGACAAGGTGAGCCCGATTTTCTTCAGCGCCGCGGCGGCTTCCCGCTTGGTGCGCTCGTCGATGCGGGCGCGAACTACGGAATTGTCGGTCATGGTCCGGCTCCCCGCTGAGCCACGTAGCCCACTCGGCGGAAGCGTCCAAGTTCCTGAGATAATCCGCGCGGCCTGGAATGTGCGAGACAGTCCGCGGTGTCAGAGGCGCGTGGGCGGGAGAATCTAGCGCGTCCAGGGACACATATAAACATCCACGTCTGGGAGAAAAGACTGAGACGTTGCGCACGACGAGACTGGCTGACAGAACGCAGCGTCCAGGGGAGACGATGAGTCCAACCTGCCCATCATTTCGAGACTTGGATGTAACTACAAAAAGAGCTACACTTACGAATGCGGTTTGAATGGGACACAGCGAAAAACCGCAGCAACTTTGCCAAGCACGGCCTGGACTTCGCTGACGCCGAATTGGTGTTTGCCGGTGCTTGCGTGACCTTCGTAGATGACCGCTTCGATTATGGAGAGGAACGGTTTGTCACCTTGGGCTTGCTTGCCGGACGGCTGGTAACGATAGCCCACGCCCCGCGCAGCGAGGCCACGCGCATCATCTCCATGAGGAAGGGGAACCGACGTGAGCAAAAAATCTATCAAAAGCGACTTGGTACGGCTTAACCGGATGGGGGATTCCGAGATCGACTACTCGGACATTCCGGCGCTCGGTGAGGAGTTCTTCAAAAAGGCCACGGTTGCATGGCCCCCGGCGAAACGACAGCTCACCATCCGCCTTGACGCGGATGTGCTCAATTGGCTCAAGGCCAACGGCAGGGGTTACCAGACGCGCATCAACCGCATCTTGCGGGCAGCGATGGAAAGCAAACCGCCGCGCCGCTCGCGGTCCGCAACACCAGCGCCGAAGAAAACCGCCAGAACACGCGGCTAGCGCGCGGAGACTGCGCGAGGTCCTTCACTTCATTCAAGATGACATGCAGGCGGAAGCTCGCGTGGGTGCGGCAACCCCTGCATCGGGGAGAATCAGGTTTCGCTTTTGGGCGGATGGTCGGGGTGTGGCGAGGCTTCGCTCTCATGACTGTCGCCGGAGCTTGCCGTCGCTTCCTGACTCTCGGCGCCGGCGTGATGGGCGTCGGCGACGGTGCCGTTGGCCGGCAGCGGCACGGCGATCGTCGAATGCGAGTGGTTCGCGGCAGCCTTGTCGACGTGGCTTTCATCGAGCGGCGTCGTTGATTCGCTCGCGGCGCCGGCCGTATGAGTCGTGTCGATATTGTCGGAATGCTCGTGCTGCTTTTCTGCCCGGTCGGGCTTGTCGCCCTTGCTGAAGCGCTCGATCTTGTGCCCGGGGTTGGCCTCGCGATGAAGATGGAGGCGGTCGCGCATCCGCGCGAACATCCCGCGAATACCCTTGCTCGAAGGCTTCGCGATCATTGTTTCGGGACTATGCGCGGCGAGAATCTCGATGATGTCGGAATTGACCTGGCGCACCAGCGCCTCGTTGGCGGCGGCGCGAATCGCGTTGCGAATCGCACGCGCATTGGAGGAGCCGTGCGCGATAATCGCGACGCCGTTGACGCCCAGCAGCGGCGCGCCGCCGTATTCGGACGGATCGAGGCGTTCGCGCACGGCCGCCAGCTTTTTGCGCACCAGCAGGTAGGCGAGCCGGCGCAGGATTCCGCTCGAAAAGATTTCGCGCAGATTGCCGAGCATGAACGCCGCGAAGCCTTCCATGGTCTTGAGCGCGACGTTGCCGGTGAAGCCGTCGGTCACCACCACGTCGGCCTTGGCGCGATTGATGTCGCGGCCCTCGACGTAACCTATGTAATTGACGTGCGGGGCCATCGAGGTGAGCGCCTGGGCCGCGGCGCGCGTGAGTTCGGTACCCTTGGACGGCTCTTCGCCGTTGGAGAGAATGCCCACGCGCGGGTTGACGCCATTGTGCACGCGATGCCAATAGACACTGCCCATCACGCCGAATTGCATCAGATGGATCGCCTTGACGTCGGTGTTGGCGCCTGCGTCGATGAGCAGCGCAAAGCCCGCGGTGGTCGGCACCAGGGAGGCGATCGCGGGACGATCGACGCCGGGCAGCGTGCCCAGGATCGCCATCGCCGCCGCCATCATCGCGCCCGAATTACCCGCGCTGACAAAGCCGTCGGCCTTGCCCTGCTTGACCATCTCGAGTCCGATGTGAATCGAAGAATCGGGTTTGCCGAGGACGGATTCGAGCGGCGAATCGTCCATCGCAACGACTTCGCTGGCGTGCTGGATTTCGATCGCGAGGCCGCCGGTTTTGTGGGCGGCGAGTTCACGCGCGATCACGTCGCGGTCGCCCGCGAGGACGATCTCTATATGGAAGTCACGTGCCGCGAGCACCGCGCCTTCGATAATCGCCTTGGGGGCGAGATCACCCCCCATCGCGTCGAGCGCGATTTTCACCGCTGCGCCTCTGCCACCTACTCCTTGGCGGCGGCGAGTTCGCGCCCGCGATAGGTCCCGCAATGGCCGCAGATGCGATGGGGCATCGCGGGCTCGCCGCAGTTGGGACAGGCGATCGGGTTGACCGGGCGGAGCGCATCATGGGAGCGGCGCATGTTGCGCTTGGAGCGGGAGGTGCGGCGTTTGGGTGCTTGCATGGCGTTTAACTTCCGAGAGCTAAATGAATTTCGTATCTAACAAAAATCGTTTGCAAATGATTCGCTGATGGTTCGCAAATAGTTGCGCAAAAGATAATGCGATGGAACCGGTTCGCCGCGATTAATTTGGCCGGCGGAGCTTGATCGAACGCAGGACGCTCAAGCGCGCATCGGCGTTTTCGATCACGCAGCCACAATCGCCCTCGTTGAGATTCGCACCACATCGCGGACACAGCCCGCGACAATCCTCGCGGCATAGCGGCCGCGTGGGCAGCGCAAGCAGCATCTGTTCGCGAATCAGCGGCGTCAAGTTAACCTCTTCTCCTTCGTACAGCGAGAACTCCAGGTCCTCCGCGCGCAGATCGGCATTGCGCTCGTCACCGATCGAACGCGGGGCCAGAACATAGCGAAAGCTGCGGTCGCTCGGCGCGATAAACTCCTCCGCACAGCGCGCGCAGGTGGCCACGGTCGCCGCCGTCAGTTCACCGCGAAAGAACAACTCCGTGCCGGCCCGATAATACGACAGCACGACACTCACCGGTCCTTCCAGGCGGTATTCCCTGATCGGTCCGAGGCCGAGTGCGCGGTTGATCTCGCCTTCCGGTTCGGAAAAGGCGAGTTCCTTCGCATCGGCCGTAATATCATCTACCCGGAGCTTCACGGCCACAACGCGCGGATTGGTCCCAAGCGCGACCGTCGATTATTACATGTCGCCGGGTTAGCTCCAATACACCGGTAGAGATAGGAGAGCCGCGCCGAGTTCTTCGCTGACCCGCGCTATGCGCGGGGAAGACTGCGCGAGACCGCGGAGGCGACGCCGATCTGCGGGCAGTCGGGGAGTATCGCGCAGGTGGCGCATTGAGGGCTGCGGGCGAAACAGACCTTGCGGCCGTGGAGAATGAGGCGCATCGAGAAGTTGGTCCATTCGCGGGGCGGCAGCAACGGCTGCAAGTCGAGTTCAATCTTTTCGGGATCGATGTTGCGAGTGAGACCGAGGCGGCGCGCGAGCCGCCGCACGTGCGTATCGACGACCATCGCGGGCTGACCGTGGACGTGGCCCAGGACGACGTTTGCGGTCTTGCGCCCGACGCCCGGCAGCGTGACGAGGTCTTCCATGCGATCGGGCACGTGGCCCCCGAAGCGCTCGACGATTGCACGCGCGGCCGACTGCAGCGACTTGGCCTTCTGGCGGAAAAAGCCGGTGGTGAGGATTAGCTGCTGGATACGTTCGAGCGGCGCGCAGGCCATTGCGGCGGCGTCGGGGATTTGCCGGAAGAGTTCGGGCGTCACGCGATTGACGCGTTCGTCGGTGCATTGGGCGGAGAGGATAGTCGCCGCAAGGCATTGCCAGGGCGTCTCAAAGTCGAGGCTGATGCGGGCGGCGGGATAGAGTTGCGCAAGCGTCATCGCGATGCGCCCGGTGCGGGCGACCAGGGCGGCGGCGGCTTCGCGCGGGACCCGCGCGGGCGCCGGCCTATTCGATGACGGAACCACTGGTCGTCTCATTGGGGTGCTGCAACTCGTCCTGATTGGGCCGCGCCGGACCGGCGGCGGTTGCGCGGAGGGCTTGCGTGCGAAAGAAGTCGTCAGTTTCGCGAGCGATGCGATCGCTGCCCCAGCCGAGTTCCGCACCCATCAGGCGCGCGACTTCAGGCGCTGCGGCTATCGCGGCGGCGGGGTTGCGCCAGACTATCGCGGTGCGCCGCACGAGGAAGTCGCCGACCGAAGTCGCGAGTTCGGCGCGGATCGCATGAATAACCTCGGCGCGAATCGCAGGAGCGCCGGGAACGATCGGCGCTGCGAGTTCGGGGCGCTCTCGAGCGATCGACACGACCGCCGCGGCGCGCGTGCCGTAGCGGCTCGCCAGCATGCTCGCGATGTCCCTCGGCATCGTGGATTCTCCGTCCGCAAGATCGAGCGTGCCGCGCGCACCGGGCAGCGGCGTCCCGAGCGTTGGGCACGGACCGGGTGAACGGCCGAGCCGTCGCATGAGGTCATCGACGATTTTCTGCGCGATCGCACGATGAGTCGTGAGCTTGCCGCCAGCGATCGAAAGCATCCCGGACGGGCCCTCGAGGAGGATTTCCTCGCGTGAGACGCGCGACGGCGCCCGGCCGCCGGCGGTGAGTTCCAGCGCGCGCAGGCCGGCGAAGCTGTAGGCAACGTCATCGGCATCCAGATTGGCTGCGGGAATCGCGGCGTTGACCATGTCGAGCAGGTAGGCGATATCGGCGGCGTCGGCGCGAAGGCGATCGCGGTCGCCGTCGAAGTCGGTGTCGGTGGTTCCGATCAGCAACCAGCCGTCGCGGGGCATCACGAAGACGACGCGGCCGGCGGCGTCGCTGAGCACCAGGGAATTTCGCACCGGCAGGCGCGCCGCGCCGATCACGAGATGGACGCCCTTGGTCAGCCGCACACTGGAGGCGGCGCCGGGATCATCGAGACGACGAAGGTCGTCGAGCCACGGGCCAGTGGCGTTGACGAAATGGCGCGCGCGCAGTTCGATCGGCGCGTGGCCAAGCAGGTCGCGCGCAGAGGCGGCCGTGATTCTTGCGCCGGCGCGCGAGAATCCCTCGACGGCGACGTAATTTGCGATCGCCGCGCCATGAAGCGCGGCGTCAAGCGCGTTTTCCCAGGTGAGGCGAGCGTCGTCCGCCCATCCGTCGAAATAGAGGGCGCCGCCGGTGAGGGCGTCGCGGGCGAGCGCCGGCTCAAGCTCTCGCGTGGCGGCCGCGGTCAGCCGGCGATGGCGTAGGGCGGCGGGCGTCCGCGCCATCAGATCGTAGAACATGAGGCCGGCCGAAATGGAAAATCGGCCCGGCTTGCGCCCGCGATAAAATGGGAAGAGGAAGCGGATGGGATGAACGAGATGCGGGGCGGTCAGCACGCGCAGGCGTTCGCGTTCGCGCAGGGCCTCGCGGACGAGGCGCAATTGGCCTTGCGGCAGGTAGCGCAGGCCGCCGTGGATCAGCTTGGAGGAATGCGACGAGGTGGCGCCGGCGAAGTCGCCGCGATCGACGAGGGCAACGCGCAACCCGCGCATCGCGGCGTCGCGTGCGATGGCGGCGCCGTTGATGCCGCCGCCGATTATCGCGAGGTCGAAGTCTTCGGCCCGCAGGCGCTCGAGTTGACGGGCGCGCGAGATTTCATCCGATGAGGTTGCGGGACTCACACCCGCGGCTCAATCTTCGGGGTCTTCCTGAAAGGAGTAACGTTCTTCGGTCCACGGATCGCCATGATTATGGTAGCCGCGGACTTCCCAAAAGCCGCGCCGGTCGTGGATGGTGAACTCGATCGCGCGCACCCACTTGGCGCTTTTCCATCCGTAGAGTTTCGGCACTATCAAACGCAGCGGAAACCCGTGGTCGGGTTGGAGGTCCTTGCCGTCGTGGCCCCACGCGAGCATCACGTCGTCGTCGAGGAATTCCGCGAGCGTGAGGTTGGTGGTGTAGCCACCGTCGCACATCACGAAGACGTGGCGCGTTTCGGGCTTGAGCTTCACCTGGCTCATCAGGTCGCGGACTTTGATGCCTTCCCAACGATTGTCGTAACGCGACCAGGTGGTGACGCAATGGAAATCCGAGACCTGCACGGTGCGGGGTAGCTGGCGCAGTTGATCCCAACTCAACAGTAGGGGTTGCTCGACCTGCCCGATCACACGGAAGTCCCACTTTTGCGGGTTGAAGCGCGGCGTCGGCCCGTAGCTCAGAACCGGAAACTGCGGTGTCAGGTACTGGCCCGGCGGAAGACGGTCTCCCGCCGCCTTTCGTATGAGCGGCTTCGCCATAAGCTTGATACATAGCGAAGCGCCGTCGCGAGCGGAAGAGTCACCCCGGTGGCGCGTCGCCCGCGAGCGCCGTTCAGTAGTTGACGAGGGCAACGAAGAGGTCAGCGACGTTGGTGCCGGTGGGACCGATGATGACGAGGTCGCCGAGCGCCTTGAAGAATTGGTAGGCGTCATTGCGTGCGAGCGCGGCGTGCGGATCGAGACGCGACTCGATGGCGCGCGCGATCGTCTGGTTGGTGGCGATCGCGCCGGCAGCATCGGTGGGCCCGTCGATGCCGTCGGTCCCGGCGAATATCGCGAGAACCCTGGGGGCGCTGCCCTGCCCGCCCGCGAGTTTCGTCAATTCGAGCGCAAAGGCCAGCGCGGATTGCTGCGCGCGTCCGCCGCGGCCGTCGCCCCTGACGGTGACGACCGGTTCGCCGCCCGCAATCAGGCATACGCGATCGGTGCCGATTGCGCAGACCTGCCGAGCCAGCGCGCAGCCGAGATCGTCGGCTTCGCCGGCGAGTTCGAGTGCGGGTTGAACCCGGTAGCCAAGCGCGGACGCGGCCTCGGCGGCGGCGGCCGTCGCGGTTCGATTGTCGCCGACGATCACGTTGGTGACGCGCGACAGCGCCGGGTCGCCCGGCTTGACGGTTTCGCTAAATTCGCCCGCGGCACCGCGTTCGAGATGGTCGCGAATCGATTCGGGCGCGCGGCCCCAGAGCTTGCGCCGCTTGAGGACGCTGATCGCGTCG
>Ga0207695_10006574_pt1 | contig 15037 bp, 8 predicted proteins | sample KBSC54metaG_FD_184354 | JGI IMG/M metagenome (GOLD analysis project Ga0207695, IMG submission 184354) | Corn rhizosphere microbial communities from Kellogg Biological Station, Michigan, USA - KBS C5-4 metaG (SPAdes) (version 2) | ecosystem: Host-associated > Plants > Roots > Rhizosphere > Soil... | reverse complement strand
GGCGCCGATCTTGTCGCGGTGATGGGCGCGGCGCGCCTGCACCAGAAGCTGGCCACCCGGCCCAGCCTCTTCCGCCGCGTGCGTCAGGGCTCCGGCGTGCTGATGGCATCCCTGGGGATAGGGCTGATCGCGGCCCGCCGAAATACCTGAAAGGCGCTTGAGGCTGGCATTCATCTTGCCGTCAGGACGCGATTGTGGCCGCCCGGCCTGATTGCAATACTGCAATCGCGGAGGGGACCTTGAGCATTCGCATATTGTCGGGGGTGCTGGCGGCGCTTTGGCTGTTCATGGCGCCGGCCTGGGGCACAACCCCCAAAACCTTGCAAAAGGCGGCTGCCGCCTATCGCGAAGGCCGTGTGCTGGATGCTGAAGGCATGCTCGATACCGCGCTCCCGGCAGCCGCCAATGCCCAGGAGCGATGGGCGCTGGCCAATCTTCTGGGCGACATCTGCTCCTATTCTTTCGACTATGGTTGCATCGATACTCACCTGAAGACCTTTCAGGACGCCGCCACGGCCTTGAACCAGCCCCAGGCGACGGTCGCCAAGCTGGTCTTTCTGGTGGCCTTTCACGAATATCTGCGGGGCGATCTCGATTTCTTCCGCCGCAATGGCGGCCTGGATTTCTCGCTGCGCATTGCCAATCCCTTGGCCGATCCGGCGCTGGCCACACGGCTCTTCCTGTTGAATGCCGGCGTGGAGGAAATGACGGGCGATTTCACGGCCGCACACCGGTTCATCGACCGCGCCTTCGCGTCCTTCCTGCGGATCGACAGCGGCAAGGATGCGTTCGAAACGGCCACCCTGATGAAGGAATTGATCGACGCCACGCTCGCCAACCATGACGCGGCCCGGGCGGTCCGCTGGGCCTTGGTCGCCGATCCCGTCATCCGCTCTGGCCTTTCGTCCACCAGTTTCGACTATGCCGACTATCTGCGCGTGAGTGCCCAGATCGCCGAGATCCTGGCGGGCACCGGTGCGCCCGCGCTTCAGGCCGTGGACAACGCTGTTGCCGCGACCGCCAAGCTCGAGATCGCGCCCGAACTGAAGGAAGGCTTGGTCTCCGCGCTCGCGATCAACCAGGCTGCCATCCGCGGCCTGCGCGGTGATTTGCCGGCGATGCGCGAACGGCTTCAGGCCAGTCCCTATTTCGCGCGCCGGGACGAGATCATCGAGAGAGGTGCCTTCTCCAGTTTAAATGAACTAAATTTTGCAGCGGCGGAGTTGTTTTTCGACGCGCTCTCCAAACGATCGCCCGACCAACGCTGGCGGCCTCTCTTCGAGCACGTGCCGGACTGGCCGCTGGGCGTGGATAACGCATCGCAAGCGCACGTCTATACCAAGGTGGCTCTTGCCCTGCTGACGGCGACGGGCGACGTGGACGCCGCGCGGCGCATGTTCAAAGATGCCGCACGCGAAGAACTCACCCAGTTCGAGCGCGGCGCGCAGGACCGTAAAGCCTTTCCGTTGCCATCGCTGCTCGACAGGATGGTTCTCACTATTGCCGTCGGCATGATGCCGCCAAGGCCCGAAGGCGCCGATGCGGATCTGATGCTGGCGAGTCTGGAAGTGCTGGGCCGCAATCCACGCTATGTGATCTCCGACACCCTGGCCCAACTCGCGGTCCAACAGAGCGACGAGGAACGCCATGCCGCCCACGCCGTGTTGCGGCTGTCGGACAGACAGGCGGATTGGGAGGTAGCCCGTCTCAAGGAACTTGTCCGCCGCATGGCGGCGCATGAGGAGTTTCCCTCCAAGGATTTTTCTTCCCAACTGGCGGCGATGGCTTTCTCCGACAGCCTCGCGCGGTTGTCGCGCGGCGTGCGGCCATCGCCGCAGCGTCTGCCAACCGGGGCGGAGTTGCAGTCGGCGCTTCGCCAGGACGAGGCATTTCTGGCCTTCGTCCAGGGCATTCGGGTCTGCGTTCGCAAGAACGGAGTATGGGATTCGCGCATGGCGGTCGATGCCACGCAATTGACGCTGGACGTGAAGCTTCTTTCCGCCGCGCTGTCGGCACAGAATCCGGCCTCGCCGCAAGCGGATTCGCAATATCCCGCCGAGGCCGCGCTCCGGTTTTATCACCTTGTGTTCGACGATCTTGGCACATGTCTGGATGGCGCCAAGGAATTGGTTTATGTCCCACCCGCCGACCTCGCCGCCATTCCGCTGTCGGCACTGTTGCGTGAGGCGCCGCCACGCAAGGCGGGCGGTTACGACCTCGCGAATGCGCATTGGCTGATCCTGGATTACGCTTTTTCCACTGCGGCCTCGATTCGCGATTTCCTTTCGGCGCGCAAATTGTCGGCACGTTCAGCGGCCGCCCTGTCCTTCGCGGGGCTGGGCGATCCCAAACTGGACAGAGGCTTGGACGGACCCGAGGCGGCGGCCTTGAAAGACCTGCCGGCATTGCCGGAAACGCGCAACGAAGTGGAGACGATCGCCAAACTATTTCCGCAGGGCGCCGATCTCAGATTGGGCGCGCGCGCCACCGAGGAGAATTTCCGCGCCTTGCCGCTGGAGCAGTATCAGGTCCTCCACTTCGCCACCCATGGCCTGTTGCGCGACGATATCGAGGGCCTGTCCGAGGCCGCTCTGGTTTTCACGCCCGTGAACTTGCGCGATTATCTCGATGATGGACTGCTGACGACCTCCGATATCGCCAATCTCAATCTTGCCGCCCGGCTGATCGTTCTCTCTGCCTGCAATACCGCCAATTTCGATCCTCAGATCTTCACATCGCCGCTTCAGGGTTTGGCCAGCGCTTTCGCGGCGGCGGGTGCGCCCACCACGGTGGCGTCACTCTGGTCGGTGGATAGTCAGACAGGCATGCGCCTGATGGTGCATTTCTATCGTGCGCTGCTGAGCAAGAATGGCCCCGATGTCGCGATGGCGCTGAGGCAGGCGATGATCGAGACGCTCAAAGAAGCGCCGTCGGTGGCTTTCGCCAATCCGCGCTTCTGGGCGCCCTTTGTGGTTCTGGGTGATGGGGGCGTTAGATTACAGGCTCCGCGCGCGCCGCCGTCTTATGGAAGCGCGGTCGAGATTGCCCCGGGCGGCGGCGAAATCCTTTCTATGATCGCGGATGCGCGCGGGTTGACTGGTTCTGAGATCGGCGCCCCCTTGGCTGGCCGCTATTCGTCCCTGATCCGCGCGCGGCCCGTTGGCGCCGCGCCCGGCTGGTCGGTGCAGGACAGAGAGATCGGCGCGGGTCCGATCGCGCAATGGAAGGATGTGCGCTATGCGGGCGGCTATGTGAGCCGCGACAAGGCGGCGCCGGTCGTGCGCGCCTTTTCCGCCGGCGGCAAGCTTCTGTGGCGGCGAGATTTGCCGTCCCGTTTCGAAAGCGCTTCCGTCATGGCGCTGACGGCGGAAGCGGATGGCCTTTATGTACTGCTCGCGCCTTTGAGCGCGCCGCCAGGCAAGATCGATTTCGATATCGTGCGCCTGGATGCGCAAGGACGGAAGCTTTCGCGCCGAGCCATGACCGCGCCGCTGCCCGGGCAGAGCCTGCTCGCCGGCACCGAATATGCGCTGGCGCTCGCGGATGCACATCTTTATGCGGCGGTGAGCTATCCGGCGACCTCGGCCAAAGCCAATCGCAGCGATTTCGGTTTTCCAATGATCTGTTATGAGGGAGCTGGCGCGCATGTCTTCAAGATGCGCGCATCGGATCTCGCGCCCCAGCGCGATGCGGATCTACCGGGCCTCAGCCTCCATCACCTGACACCCGCACAGGACGGTCTGTCTTTCGCGGGTGCCGCCCATGAAGTTTGCGCGGCGGGCGGTGAAACACCCCTGTTGGGGCTTCTGGATGGCGACCTCAAGCCCCAAACACTTTGGCGCGATGACGGTGCCTTCTATGGTCACCTGGTTTCAGTGCTGCCGGCGCAGGATGGCTACATTGCGGTCGGCGAGATTACGGAGCCGCTCGATATCCGCACACCGTCGCCTGCCGAGGCGTCGCAACAGAACGCGACGGAAAAGCATCTGACTTATCTGGATGGCGGTGTGTCCGAAGCGGTTCTGATGCGCTTCGATCGCGCGGGCCGGGTGCAGGAAAAGCGCGTTCTGGGCAACGGCCTGCCGCAATTTGCGATGGGCCTGGTTGCGATGGGCAAGGGTGGCTATGCCATCTATGGCAGCGACGGCTTCAATCCTTGGATCGAAACCATTAACTGAGTCCGGAATTTCCCTGGATTCCCCCATGCCCGCCGCTAGTATCCGCCCGCACAGGTTGCATCTGGGGGTCAGCATGAAGCGCCATATTCCATCCGTTATCATGAGTATGGCTTTTCTGGCGCTGATGCCGTTCGCTCTGCTTCAAGCTGCTGAGCCGCCTCATCCCGGCGCGTTTCCGGGCACCGGCAAGGCCGGGGCGTTCGCCGGTCCGGCCACCGATTTCACCAGCTTCGGCCGCGGCGTGTCCCCGAAATCGGCGCGCGCCGCATTGGCTGGTCTTTCCAACACCGGTCCGGTCATGCGTGGCGGCGCTGAGTCCGCAATTTATCGCAGGATATCGCCTTCCGTGGTGCTGGTGGTGAGTGACAAGGGGTTGGGCTCCGGCTCCCTGATATCCAAAGACGGGCAAATCCTCACCAATTATCATGTGGTGGCCGGCTTCATGAGCGTGAACGTCATCCTCAAACCTGCCAAGGAAGGTGACAAGGTGGTGATGTCGCAAGCCATCACCGCCGATGTGATCAAGGTGGACCCGCATACCGATCTTGCACTTCTGAAGATGCGCCAAGCACCGCCCGCGGACCGCACGCCCCTCGCGTTCGGCGATTTCAGCAAAATCAGTGTCGGCGACGACGTCAACGCCATCGGCCATCCGGAAGGCGAAACCTGGACCTTCACCAAGGGTTATGTCAGCCAGATCCGGCGCGATTACAAATGGAAGGTCGATGGCACGGAACATCAGGCCGACGTGATCCAGACACAGACCCCGATCAATCCGGGTAATTCAGGCGGACCGCTGCTCAACAGTTCCGGCGCGCTTATTGGTGTCAATTCCTTCATCGCCACCGATGGACAGAATCTCAGCTTCGCGGTCGGCGTGGATGCCGTGCAGGACTTCATCAAGAATCCGGAAACCGTCACCGTGGCCTCGGCGGTCGAAGCCGCCGGCACCAAATGCGAACCCAAAGTCACGTTTGAAGGCCGCAACAAGGAAAACAACGCCAATGTGCGGGAGATCGATCTCTTCTGTCGCGGAAAGGCCGGATTGGCGGTGATCCTGCCGGATGATACCAGCAAGCCGCTTATTGCCCTGGTCGATCTGGAAGGCACGGGGAAACCCCAAGGCATCATCTACAGCTATCACCGCGACGGCCACTGGGACATTTCCTACTGGGACACCAAACATACCGGTCACTTCGACACGATCGGCTATCATCCCGACGGCAAATTGGAGCCCTCCAGCTACGGCCCCTATGTGCCCGACCAGAAACAAGCCGCTGGCACACCGGCGACCCCGCCACCGTCAAGTGACACGGGGCATTGATCGCCCGGCACTTTAAGCACTTGCTGACTTCAAGCGGGATGCTGGCCGCCCAAAGGCGGGCCAGAGCTGCCTGGATTCATGTTTTGCCAGCAATCCCAGGCGGCTAGGCAGAAAATGCCTAGATTTTAACGAATATTATCAGGCACTTATCAGGTTGATTGGCCTTGGTAATTTCGGGTTAACCACATTTGCCCACACTTCTTTCCGACAAATCATCGGGGCCGAAGCATGAGCCGGGCAGCTTTCGAACTGAATCCGCTTGCCGAGAACCGTGAGGTGCCCCTCGACGTCATGCGCGAGAAAATCGAAAGCGCGTTCGGTTCGGATATGCCACCCAAGATCTTCCATTCCAGCTTCGATGCTGCCATCCAGCAGCAGACTGCGGCGTTCCATGACCTGAACACCCGCCTCGAGCGCCTGGAAAGCGCCGAGATGATGGATCTGCGCGATGCCATGCGCGAAATCTGCGAAGCAGTGGCGGGGCTGGCGCAGGAGACCGACCGCAACGCCAAAACCAGCGAAGAAAACGTCACCTCGCTCACCGATGCGCTGCAGGCCCAGATCGATTCCGCTCGCAGCCGCGCCGAAGCGATGCAGGCCCAGTCCGACGCCAACCAGACCGCCAGTGAAAAGATCCTGGGAGAGATTCAGGGCGCCCTGCGCAGCCTGGATTCGACGTTGCGCGACCGCATCGAGAATTTGCAGGCCCATGCCGATGCTGGCTTGCGCGATGTGGACAATAATCTGCGCAGCCGCATCGACAGCAGCCAAGCCCAATCCGACGCCAATCAGCGCGGCAATGAACTGGCCTTGAGCGAAATCAAGCAGAGCCTGCGGGCGCTGGAAACCAATCTCGCCGCCGCCAATCTGCGCACCGACGAACTGTCCCGCAATCTCGTCACCATGTCGAACGAGATCCTGGACGTCACCAAGGCGGCGCTGCAGGACCAGAATACCCGCCTGCATGCGCTGGACGCCCGCGACCAGGAATTGTCGCGCGCCATGGTTATGATGAAGGAGGATCTGGGCAACGCCACCGCGGCGCTTCTGCGCGGCCAGCGCGCGCGCCTGGAAGCGGCGGAAAAATCCATCACCGACATTCAGACCGGCAACGCCCAGATGACGGACCGAGTCACCACCCTGGAAGCCGGCACCGAGGAAGTGCAGCGCCGGTTGGGCAACATGGCCCACGACATCACCGTGCTGCAGGCCTACGACACCAAATTCAACGAGCAGCAGGAAACGTTGCAGACCTTCACCGACGATCTCGCCCGCGAGTTCAAGGTGGTCAAGGGCGAATTGGTCGAACTGCATGAGACCGCGGCCACCGTCCAGGCGCATCAGGCCGTGCTGGAACAGTCCGAAACGCTGATGGCGGACCTCAAGGACCGCCAGACGCGCACAGCCATGCGGCTGGAAGCCTTTGTTGTGCGCCATGACGAGCTCGTCGGCGACGTGCGCCTTGCCCGCGCCGATATCGAAGAGAATGCCTCGCTGCAGCGCGCAGGCCTCAAGCAGGCGCACGAGCTGGTGGAGCGCACCGCCGCCGATCTCAAGGACCGTCAGACGGGAGCTGCCGCCCGCATCGACACGCTGATCGGCCAGCATGAAGACGTGGCCAGCATGGTCCGCGTGATGCAGACCGACGTCAAGGAGTTGGGTGACAACGTCAAGGCCCAGTCCTCGATCCAGATCGACACCGACAAGGCTATCGTCGAACTGAAGGACCGCCAGGCCCGCGCGAGCCTGCGCCTCGATCATCATGACAGCCGCCAGGAAGCCTTCGCCGCCGATCAGCGCGCGATCAAAGCCGAACTGGAAAAAGCCACCGCCGCCACGCTCACCCATCAAGCGCGTCTGGACGATGGCGACAAAACCTTCACCGAATTCCGCGAGCGCCACACCCGCGCCGCCATGCGCATGGACGCGATGGATGTCCGCCACGACACGCTGGCGGGCGAGGTCAAGCTGTCCCGCACCGACATCGGCGAGCATGGCGCGGCGCTCAACGCCCATCGCGCCGCCATCGACCTTACGGAGAAGGCGATCACCGAACTCAAGGATCGCCAGACCCGCGCCGCGATGCGGATGGATTCCATGGATGCCCGCCACGAGGATGTATCGGGCAACCTCAGCCGCACCCGGACCGCGCTGGAAGAGAAATCCATCATTGTCGATCAGCATTCGTTGATCCTGGACGATGCCGGCAAAGCCCTGACCGATCTCAAGGACCGCCAGCTCCGCTCCGCCGCCCGCATCGAGACCATGGATGCGAAGCTGGAGGAAACCTCGGTCAATCTGCGCGCCACCATCACCGATCTTGCGGAAAAATCGGAAGCCGTCGCCACCCACCAGATGTCGCTGGAGAGCCATGCCAAGGCGCTCGGCGAACTCAAGGACCGCCAGTCGCGCTCAGGTCTGCGCATCGACAATCTCGATGGCCGGGTCGAAGAACTCTCCGCCGACATGGGCGTGGCCAAAGCCAGCCTTTCGGCTCTGGCCGACACGCCCAACGCGCTGCGGGCGCATCAGGTTTCGCTCTTGGCCCAGGAAGCCGCCATCGGCGAACTCAAGGACAAGAGCATGCGTGCGGCGGGCCGCATCGAAGGCCTCAGCAAAGGTCAGGAAGAGTTTTCTGGCGAGATGCGGGTGGTGCAGGCGGGCCTTTCCTCGCTGTCCGACACGCCCAATCTCATCCGCACGCTGCAGACCTCGCTCGATCAGGCCGACAAGGCCATCGCCGAACTCAAGGACCGCCACGACCGTTCCGCCTCGCGTATCGAAGTGCAGGCGAGCCGCCAGGATGAATTCCTGGGTGAATTGTCCACGGTCAAGACGGGCCTCACCGCCCTGTCCGACACCCCCAACCAGATCCGCAGCCTGGCTACGTCGCTTGACGCCGCCGACAATTCCATCGCCGAACTACGAGAACGCCAGACCCGTTCCGCGTCGCGCTTGGACGCGGTCGATGCGCGCCAGGACGAATTCGCCGGCGACATGACTCAGGTAAAGACTGGCCTGTCCGCGCTGTCCGACATGCCCAATCTACTACGCGGGGTGGAAACCGCGCTGGAGAATGCGGAAAAGTCCATCAACGAGATCAAGGACCGCAACGCGCGCTCCAGCGCGCGCCTGGAAGCCCTGGGCCATCGCCAGCAAGAACTCACGATCGACGTCTCCAGCCTCAAGACCGGACTGGCAGCTTTGGGCGAGACGCCCAATCAGTTGCGCACGCTCACCGCCTCGCTGGACGAGTCTGACAAGGCTATCCAGGAACTGCGGGAACGCGGCGGCCGCGTCCAGGCCCGCATCGAAATGCTGGACAATCGCCAGGGCGAATTCACTGGTGAGCTCGGGATGGTCAAGTCCGGCCTCAATGCCCTCAGCGAGACGCCCAACATTCTGCGCGGTCACGACACGCTGCTCGATAGCGCCGACAAGGCCATCGCCGAGATCAAGGATCGCCATGCCCGCGCCGCAGCCCGCATCGAAACGCTTGCCGCCAATCTGGGCGACCTCACCGGCAAACTCGAGGCGCAATCGGAAATCGGCCGGGTGATGGACGAACGCCTGCGCGAAAACGAAAAGCAGATCGCCAAGGCGAGCGACCGCGAGCGGGCGCTGGCTCAACTGCACGCTCGCGCCGCCGATGCGCTGCGCGGTCCCGAAGCAGGAGGCTGATCGCCGAATTTTCTATCCGGGCACCAAGTGCTTCCTCTATCGTTCCGTTTTGTGACGAGAGAGGAACTTTGGCGTGCGTCTTTTGGCGGCGGCGACGGTATGCCTTTTCGCGCTTTTCCTAGGCGCGGGCGTCGCGCTTTGGGCGGAACGGCCCGCTCCGTCACAATTTGGTTTTGTGCGCGGCGGCAGCGATGATGCGGTCTGGCGCCTGAATGCGAGAACCGGGCAGGTTTCGGTCTGCGGCACGGCGCTGACGGGGCGCGCCTTAAGCGAAATGGAAGCGCGGCTCGCCGCCCATATACGCGCCGCAGGTCATGATGCTGGAAAGCTTAGAGCGCTTCTGCCCGAGATCGACGCGCTGGACGCGCTCGCGCGACCGCGCTGCTCTCCCTGGTCGGCGGATGAAACGCATGCGGAACTCTATATGGCCGAGGACTAACTCAAGAACCGACTAGGTCAGAAAGAGAATGCAGATGAGAGCGACCGCGACATAGAAGATCCCGGTCGCTACCAGCCACCAGCCCGGCACAAAGCGGGGCGACCGCCCGATGCTGGGCCCGTCATCCGGAGTCACCGGTTTGGGCTTGGCCACCGGCGCCAGGAAAATCTTGTCATGGTAGGTCATGGACATATGGCACTCCGGGGCGGCCCTCCGCCCTGTGACTCAATGCTTAACCGGCTTTTTGGTTCATCGGGGCGGCAGCGGGTAGGAAGGCAGTGGAAACAATTGGTTAGCGTAGTTCCCGCGCGGTAGACGGCGGAATCTATCCTTTGTAGGAATGCGCTTGTAGGGGACGCGCTCGTAGGAACGCTCTAGGAAAATCGTTAGCGCGTCACACATATATTCAAGAGCCCAGGAGCACCGATGGCCAATCACTATGACGAAGACGACCTGACCGCGCGGCTGGCATCGCCAGGATGGCGCCTTAAGCCGGGAGCGAAGGACGAGACGGCCGTCAGCGGGACGCTGGAGCATGTGGTCCGTGCCACGCATGACCGCAAAATGAAAGGCGAGGGCGCTGGCCCGGTCCAGGAAATCGAGACCGCTATCGAACTCGATCTTATTCAGATCGAGAAGCTGTGGCGCTATCTCGGCCTGCCGGTCTGACACGATGCGCCGTCATAGGTCTGATGTCATGAGTCTGATGTCGTGAGTTCAGACGCCAGCGCCCCGCGGCCGGAGCGGACCTCGCAATTGCTGCGGGACTTTGCTGAGAATCTGACCGCGGAACGCGTCAGCCTGGCGGAAATAGATCGCGGGCTGGGCGATCGTGGATTGGGCGTGTTGATGGCGATCTTCGCCGTGCCCAATATTTTTCCGTCCACCGTGCCTTTCGGGAATGTGATCACCGGCATCCCGATGATCCTGTTGGCGGTGCATCTGGTGTTGGGCTGGCGGCAATTGGTATTGCCGGGGTTTCTCGCCCGCCGCAGCATCGGCGCGCAGACACTGAAATCCTTTGCCCCCAAGCTGGCGGCCGTGTTGGCGCGGGTGGAGCCTTTGCTCAAACCACGGCTTTCTTTGATTTCCAGTTCCACGGCCGAACGCGTCGTCGGCGTATTGGCACTGGCCCTCTCCATCCTCTCCGCACTGCCCATTCCGTTCGGCCATATGGTGCCGGCGCTGGCTTTGATGGTGATCGGATTGGGGCTGATCGAACATGACGGAGCCGCGATTCTTCTCGGCGTGGCGCTTGGCCTGATGGGGGTGCTGGTCTTCGGGTTGGTCTTGTTCGGCCTGGCGCAGGGACTCAACCATTTCGATATGGCCGCCTGGTTGGCTTGGATTCGCGGATAAAACTTACAGTTGTGTTTTATATCCTTGGGCGGCTTCCAGCGCGATCCGAGCTGTGGCTTTGGGGTCGATACCGTTCCGGAATTAGATCCACTTTACCTATCCCCATGGTGCCAGATACCACCCTCGCTGCTGTGAAAACAGGCATTTGGGATGGAAACCGCATGACCGGTGCGTAAGCCTCAAGGGCTTTCATGTCGTGCACGTAACGCTTGCGGCGTAAACACCAAATTCTAAAATATAGTTTACCTACGTCGCAAAGGTTCCCATATTTGTCGCAAAGTCTGTTGTTTGTCGCGCGGGCGCCAGGGAACCCGGGTGCGAAGGTTCCTGCTTGTGGCCGCGCAAAAAGGGGAATTCGAGATCACGTCATCGGGACACGGCGCGCGGAATGGCGCGTCGCATTTGGCAAAAAACCATCAGGGGGAACCATGCGCATCTCGTCGGGGCTGACCGCCAAACAATCTCTTTTTCTGGGAACATCCGTTGTTTCGCTGCTGTGGGCGGGAGCCGCGCTGGCGCAGAACAATACCGGCAACGAAACCGTGATCGTCACCGGCACACGCGTGCAGGGCATGACGGCCGCCGACTCGGCCGCGCCCATCACGGTGCTGGGCACCGACGCGCTGACCCACGGCACCGGTTCACCCGACTTGCGTGATGCCCTGGGCCAGACGGTTCCCTCTTTCACGGCACAGCAATTCGGCGGCGACACCGCCAATCTGACCTTGTCCGCGGCGCTGCGCGGCCTTTCGCCCAACGACACATTGGTTCTGGTGAACGGCAAGCGCCGTCACTACACCGGCAATCTGCATGTCGGCGGCGGCGACTTCGCCGGCGGCAGCTCCTCTGCCGACTTGTCCTTGATCCCGCAAGCGGCCATCGATCATGTCGAAGTGCTGCTTGATGGCGCCGCCGCGCAATACGGCACCGACGCCGTGGTCGGCGTGGTCAACATCATACTCAAGAAGCGGTCTTCGGGCGGCCAGTTTACCACTACCGTAGGCGACTATTATGACCGAGGCCACCGTTCGCCCCACGACAATGGCGAGAAATACAGCGTCGCCTTCAATATGGGCCTGCCCCTGTTCGACAAGGGCTTTGTGAATTTGACGGTCGAGAAGCAATATAACAATTTCACCCAATATGCCGGGGCAGATGCCCGCTATTTGACGGCCCAGGGTACCGTGGTGCCGCAAGCTATCGTCAACAGCGTGGGCGCCAACGGCGTGGCGGTGCTTCGCACGCCGACCACGGTGCCGCCGGGCCAGGTGGGCAATTCGATTCCCAACACTTTCCTGCCGGGTGTGATTGGCTATCCCCGCGCCAACGCCATCAATGGCAAGCCGGAACAGCAGATCACAATGGGCATGTTCAATGCGGGTTATGATTTCAGCGATAATTTCTCGCTATATACCTTCGGTAGCTATGGCCACAAATTCGGCCAGTCGATGGAAAATGACCGTCTGCCCAACCAGATCATCGCCACTCTCGGCTCCAATCAACCCTGCAGCGCGACCAATCCGAACGGTTATAATACCGGATCAAGCACTCAGATCGGCACCACCGGCGCTGGCATCGCGGCGTCTTGCACCGGTCCGTTCACTCTTTTGGGTTCGTCCGGGGCGCCAGGCACACCGGGCGGCGGGCTCAATGCTAGGGGCCAGATCATTTCGTCCGGCAACGCCGGCAATCTGTTCAGCGCAACTCTGATCAATGTGAACAATGGCGCCCTACTGCCCGCTGCCACCGGCGAGCCGCTGTTGGGCACCACGACGATCTTGGTGGCGGACCCCAATGGCTTCCGTCCGATGGAAGTGCTGAAGGAGGACGACTATCAGTACAATGTTGGCACCCGCTTCAATGTCATGGGTTGGGACGTGGACGTCGATGTCGGCTACGGCAAAGACATCGACAAGATCTACACCTGGAACAGCGGCAATCGCAGCTTGTTCATCGATACCCACACCACCCCCACCAATTTCTATGACGGCGCCTTTACCGCCAGCCAACTCACCGGCACCATCGACGCCACCCATGCCTTCAATGTCGGCATGGCCTCGCCCTTGACGGTGGCGATCGGCGCGGAAGCGCGTGAAGATCTTTACGGCATCAGCGCCGGCGAACCGCTGGCTTACTACAAGGAAGGCGCGCAATCCTTCCCGGGCTTCACGCCATCCGCAGCCGGTACCCACAGCCGCAAGAATTACGCAGCCTATATCGATTTCGCCATCGCGCCGATCGAGGAACTGCAGATCGACATTGCGGGCCGCGCCGAACATTACACCGATTTTGGCGACACCCAGATCGGCAAGATCACGGCGCGGTATGATTTCAGCCCGGCCTTCGGCATCCGCGGGACCATTTCGACCGGCTTCCGCGCGCCAACCCTAGCGGAAGAATTCTATACCGCGGTCAATGTCTCACCGACCTCGGCAACCATTCAGCTACCCGCTGACTCGGCGGCTGCGCAACTGCTGGGCCTGGAAGGGTTGACGCCGGAAATCTCCACCAGCTCCAGCGTCGGCTTTGTGGCGCATCCCTTGGCCGATATGAGCGTGTCAGTGGACGTTTACAACATCGCCATCGGCCACCGCATCACAACTTCGGCTACAGTCACCAGCGCCGGCGGCGCCATCAACACAACGCTGGTCACGTCGGCAATCAATCTCTTCGGCGTATCGCTCGATCCCACGGCCACCCAGCAAGGCGTCACCGCCTTCCTGAACGGTATTGCCACCGTCACCCAGGGCGTCGACGTCACGATCAACTATCCCACCGATATTGGCGATTATGGCCTGATCGATTGGACCTTGGCGGGCAACTACAACCAGACTTATGTTTCCAGCATTCTGCCGCCGCCTGCGGTGCTGACGGCATCCAATCCGAGTGCCAGCTTCTTCCGGACCGATACGCTGTTCAACTTCGTCAACAGCGCGCCCAAGGAAAAAGTCGGGCTTACGGCGAACTGGTCACTGGACGAGTTCGGTGTCACCTTGCGCGAGACCTATTGGGGTCCGCGTCATGCCACCACGACACCCAACAATGGTGGTTTGGTCATTCCGCAGAATCAGGCAGGGGTCCTGCTGACCGATCTGGAAGGCCGCTACAATATCACCGAGCAATTGCAGTTCGCTCTCGGTGCCAACAATCTCTTCAACATGCGCCCGGACATACAAGGTTTCGCGTTCGGGAGCAGCTTCCCCAATGGCAACAATGCCACCACTGGCGTCTCGGTGCCGGCGGGTAATGGCAGCACGCAGGGCAATTATCTGGGCACGGCCTGGGATCCCAATGGCGGCTATTACTATGGCCGCGTGGTCTTCAACTTCTAAATCGGCCTGAACACCGTTTAGAGGTACCGCCCATTCCTGGTCCCCTGGGAGTGGGCGGATTTTTTTCTGGTGCGCGGTCGGTGCGGTGACGTTACCAAACCCGCCAGATCGCGGTAGCACTGGCTTCACATCACATAATTGATGGCGATGGCGGGCGTTAGCGACGCTTTGCTGTTGTGGCCCGCCATCAGCACGCGCAGGCCCGCCAGAAAGCCAAGAGTGGGGCTGACATTGTATTCCAGCGCCGGCGCGAATCCGACGCTGTCGCTGCTCCCAGAGCGCCGCTCCATGCCATCATAACCGCGGACGAGAGCGGCGGCGCCGTGACTGTAGATCACATCCAGCGCCAATACCCATTCCCGCGTCACGCTGTATTCCAAGGCGGCATCGACGGAATAGCGGTTGCCGGGCCGCGCATGGCCTTCGAAATCCGCCGCCGTGCCATAAACACTCACGCCGGATACTGGCGCTTGATTCCAAATCCCGCCTTGCAGATCCAGGCGGGTGCGCAAAATCCGCCCATTGGGCATCCACCACACCATCTGTGAATAGAGCGCCAGCGCGGTGCCATAAGCGCCTCCACCAAAACTGTCACTGGCGCCAGCAAGCCGGTCATATTTTCCCGTGGGCAAAGTCTCGATCAGCGCCACGGCGAGATCGGGCATGCCGCGCGTCGCATCGAGAGCCGTGACGCGGAATTGCGCCTTCAGTTCCGTGTCACCCC
>Ga0207695_10006573_pt1 | contig 15041 bp, 15 predicted proteins | sample KBSC54metaG_FD_184354 | JGI IMG/M metagenome (GOLD analysis project Ga0207695, IMG submission 184354) | Corn rhizosphere microbial communities from Kellogg Biological Station, Michigan, USA - KBS C5-4 metaG (SPAdes) (version 2) | ecosystem: Host-associated > Plants > Roots > Rhizosphere > Soil... | reverse complement strand
CAGAGGGAGGTTTTCGAAGGCTTGGAGGTTCGGGGCCATCGCGCCCTAGCGAAGCGCAGACGCCACCCGATGAAAAGGAATTAGTGCCCATGCCAAAATCCACCTGTGGAAGGCAAGACATGCCGGAGCCTGCCCAACGGAACTTCTAAAATTGCAGCTTGTCGCAGATGATTGCGCCCCCGCACACTGCCTTTCAGGGAATGAATCAAGAATCGACAATAACCGAAAAGAAGATTGGCCTGCGTTGGACGCGGCGTCTACTGGTCCTTGTTGCCCTGGTTATTGTGCTGGTGGCAGGGCTCGCTCTTTTCCTACGCCTCTACGGCTACGACCTGGCGAAGAACTGGCTCGAGAGTCCTGCTGGCCCGCGCGTGGCGGGAAAGGAACTTGGCAAAGCGATCAAAGTCTATGGGACTTTTGCGCCGATGAAACTCGATGGCTGGACCATTCTGACCGATTCCTTCACCAGCAAAGGTTGGCCGGGCGAGGTGATCGGCGAGCTCGACGCCTACGACGTCCGGGCCAAATTCGATCTCTCCGCCGTGACACATCGCGCTTGGCGGTTCAGCGAAATCCAGCTCGATCACGCGACCATCCGCCTCCTGAAGCCCGACGATGCGATCAAGCTGCACCCCGAAAAGAAGCCCCCGCCCTGGTACGCGATTTTCCTCCCAAATCACTTTGAATGCGGCCCGATTATTTGCCCCAAGACGGAGCTGCTCTTCAGTTTCCAGGGAGTCGACGCCGGAATCCATGACGCGCACGTCCAGGCCGACCTCATCGGGAAAAACCTGAAATATCATGTCACCTCGGGCCTGCTCGAGTTCCCCTACCTGCAACCGCTGCAAATCCAATTGCTCGACCTGTTCGTAACGCGGGACGCCATTACCATCGATACCGCGCAACTGGCAGGGATCGCCCCTGATAACTTCTCGCGGATTACCCTGAGCGGACGCATCGGCCAACATGCAGACAAGTCAATCGACGCGACACTCGCGATGACTGAGATCTCGATCGAAAAAATCCTCCCGGAAAACCTACGTCCGCTCATCCGCGGAAATGTCTCCGGTAACATTACCTGGCATCGCAACACCGCGGGCGACGATATCACAAGTGAAGGCGACCTGAGCCTGACCCACGCCGGCATCAATAATCTTTCCGTCTTCAAGGAACTTAAGGATCTGCACAACAATCCGGATCTGCAGGACTTCACCTTCGATGAGGCCTCCTGCCACTACAAATTGGCGGGCGGGAAGCTGGCCCTCGAACTCAAGGCGCAAGTAACGGGCAAATTCAATCTGTCGGGCTGGGTCGTCTACGACGTTAAGACAAAAGAGACCGATCTCGACCTGGTCTTCGACCAGTTGCCGTTGAAAGTCTGGATGCCGCCGGAATTCAAGCCCCGCTATTCAGGCGTAGCTCAGGCGACGCTCAAGTGGCATGGACAACTCGATACCAAAAAGGACTCCGTCGCCACTGTCACGCTCAACATGGACGGAACACATATTTCCAATCCGGTACTGTTGAGGAAATTCTTGGGCTCGAAGGGATTTCGCTCTCCCGATGAAATTCAAATCGACAAGGCGCGGTTCACTTTCGTCTATCAGAACGAGGTGTTCAATCTCGCCGGGGCCAATTTGGTGGCGCCGGGACTCATCAGCGCGCAACTCTCGGGGAGTCTCGCCCCCGGCAACGACCTGAAAGCGCAAATGGATTGGCAGGGCCTGGTCCTCGGCAATTTCCTGCCGGAAAAATATGTGCCCTACCTTTCCGGCGCGCTGAACGGTCACCTTTCCTTGGCGGTGAAAAAATGGCAATTCGGTGACGGCACTTATGGCGGAAGCCTTCACTTGCTCGACGGCCAGTTGAGTTATACATCACCTCAATCACTCCTGGCACGGTTCCTCAGTCAGCGCCCATTGCTCGTCCTCCCCCTGACCCGGACCGACCTTTCCTGGACGTGGGACCAAGGCGCGATGACGGCCAAAGACATCGATATCCGCGGTGGAAACGACCTCGCCGTAAAGGGCAATATCGCCATCAGCGACTCCTCGGCCCTTTCGGGCACTTTGTGGATCGGTGCGAAACCCAACTACCTCACGTGGCTCCCCGATGCCGAAAACACCATCTTCAAGCGCAAGGAAGACGGCCTCGTCTGGGCCCAAGTCAAACTCTCCGGCACAGTCAAGAAACCCGGCCAGGATTTCACCGGCCAAGTTGTTTCACAACTGGTAAAACATCCCGCCGCCCTGATCGCCCTCGGCGCGAAAGCCGTCAGTTGGTACGTCGGCAACCTCTTCGGCGAAGCCAAACAATGGCAACGCCCCGTCTCGAAGGACGTGGTCGTCAGCGGGACAGCGCCGAATAGCCGTTGATAAGCGGTAGAGGCAAAGCGGAGCCGGTGGGATTCGAACCCTCGGTACTACATTGTATGTTTTTCATTGTCATAAAGTGTTATCTGTTAGAGGTAAGCGCTTTTAGCTTTCTTTAAATTTGGTACGTTTGGTACGCTGGCCGCATGGCTTCCATTGTTAAACGCGGTGACTCTCCCTACTGGTGGGTCAAGTTCATCGAACAAGAGACGGGCCAACAGCGGTTCCAAAGCACGGGCTATCGCAGGGACGATCTCGCTGCGACGATGAAAGCCAAGTCCCTTCGTAGCGAGCTCACGGCCCGGGAGTTGGTGAAGAAGACGCACAACCAGAGCGAACGCTGGGAAGCGTGGGTGGAGCCTTTCCTGAAGGAGCATTGCGCGTCGCCGGGGACGCTGGAGCGATATCTGGGCGCGTGGAATTACTTGCTCGCTTACTTGCGTGAGGAGCATATCGCGATGCCTTGCCTTTTGACCTATGCGAAAGCGCAGGGCTATCTGGCGTGGCGCACAACGCAAAAGAAACGGAGCGGCAAAACGGTGAAGCGTAATACTGCAATTACCGACATGAAGGTTCTCAGCATCGTCATGAACGAGGCCGTGAAGCGCGGCTATGCCAAGACGAATACGTGCGAAAAGCTGGGACTGAGACGCGATAAGGCGAAAGAAAAGCCCTCCCTTACCGATCAGGATATTACCGCCATCCGTGCAGCGTTGAAGCGCCGTCCGCCATGGATGCGGGTCAGCTTTGAAATCGCGCTTTATACGGGTTGCCGACAGTCGGAAACACAGATTGCGTTTAAGGACATCGATTTTAAGCGTAAGACGATCCGATTTATTGAGCCCAAGGGCGGCGAGCAAAAGACCTATGTGGTCGAGCTTCCCGCCCCGCTGATTCCCGTTCTCCTGCCCCTCAAAAAAGCCGGACAAACACACACGTTGAAAGGGGTTCCCAACCCGCTCGGGCATATTTGGTGGGAGTTTTTCTCGCGGACCATGAAGAGGCCAGACCTCTGCTTTCATTGCACACGGGTCAACTTCGTCACTCGGCACATCCTGGCATCCACGCCCGAGCCGATGATAAGGCGGCTGGTCAATCATTCGTCCGAGATGGTTAATCGGATTTACCAGCGGCTAGGAGTGGATGATGTTCGCAACCTGACACCGAAGCTGAGGATTCCACGGGCTTAGTCTTTTCGTACTCCTTACGCCAAGCCAGCGCCTCTTTCAGCGTGATGCGCCCATCCAAAAGCGGCATCCCGTTTTCATGCCATTCGCGTATCGTGGAATAACCCCTGCCCGTTGCAATGTGCAGTTCCCACATGTTCAAGGCCATGCCCTGTTTGGCACGAGCCAACACCTCTTCATCTGAATATTTCCGTCGCATACCACCTCCAACTTAAAACTTGAGGCTCCGCCCGGTATCTCCTAAGGAGACACAGATACAAACGAAACCACGACTGACGTTTTGTTTGTGGGCTCTATGCGACTCGGTGACTTCTTAATCAGGCCCCATTACGGTTTAGCCTGTGATCTTTTGCACCAATATTTGGTCGGCCCGAATATGAGGAAACAGTATTCCTCTTTTGCGACTCTGTCAATCCGCCCGCACGGGACATGAGCTGCGGCTGAATACTGCATTACTTTTAAGGTGGCGAGCTTTGGCCGCACAACACCATTTGTCCTTATCTCCCAAATTCAAAGCCAGGCACAGTGCCCCGAGCTTTACATTTATGAGGGTTCCACCCTCATGCTCCGGCATGTGGGAAACTTTTCAACGTATCGCCCGTGGGTAGAACACGGGCGATAACTCCCTCCCTCGTCGAGTTACTTCTCTTCTACAACGGAAAGCGCAGCAGCATGACGATTGGGCAGCCCAAGTTTCCACCGGATCATGTCCCCCAAAATCGGAATGATGTCGTTATGCTTCGCCCCAAATCGCATGTACTCGCCTTGATCCATGCTACCGATATCGCGATTCGCACCGTCGGCTTTAGGGAGGTAGTCGGCCAATCCAGGGAACTGTTCATCCCGAGTGGCTTCTGGAAGGTTGTAATAGCTCCACATCCTGTTCGAGTGAGTAAAATCGACGTCTTGAAGAGCACCCATCAGTTTATCAAATGACTCTGTATCCGGGTTCTTGCCCCAGTTGAAGTCATACGCGAGCTTAGCCAAGGCCTTGAGAACAACTGGCTGAGCTAATACGGTTTTCTTCCTCGACCCAGAAGTGCCGAAATCGGGAGCCTCATTGACTGCCTCCCAAAAACGAATTGCCACTTCCTCCTTTGCGGTTATGTCCGCGGGCAACGCACCGGAAATATTATTTTTGTTCAGAAACAGCCGTGCATTCACAGAGACCAAATCCTTCCAACTAATCTCTCCCTGATCGTTGTTCCAATCCACCTTGTCAGTTTCGCTAATAATAGCTTTCAGAACACCATCTTCCTTCAACGTTTTCTTAATGAAGAGATTTACCGGATTTGAACTGTCGAAAATAAAGGCCAGAGCCGACTCTACCTTCTTCGTCAGGTTGTTTAGATCATGGAAGAGCTGCCGCTCCTGCTCTGGATTGAGGCCCAAGTGCACCTCGACCGCTACGGTACATTTCGATCGAGCCATCTCAAAAATATCGTTCCAGATGCCTAGCTCTTCCGTTGTTAGAGTTTCCTCCTCGGTAGGATAAAGGTTGTTCTTCTTAGGATAAGCACGGTGAAGTTGCAGATTTTTCAGAAATTCAAAGACTAAGTGCATTGCGTGCCGACGATGCTGTCCATCGACCACCCACAAAACATGTAAATCGCCCAGGTACACACGCATTCCGGGAGCGGGATCCACCTGAAGCCCATCTCCTCCGGGCAAGCACTGTCGTATATTTGCCGTGACGGGTTGCAGCGAAAGGTACGGTTGCTCGCCGAGCTGCTTGATCATCAAGTCCAGAAGCTCTGGATACCCCTTCTTGAGGCTCCTGTAATTATTTCGAAGCGCAGCAAAGAGGCCCTTGAGGATGTAAATAGCCAGTTTCTGCGCGTGCTTGGGATCGAGCTTCCGCTGCGCTACCTCCTCCCCTTGGTAAATCTCCTTATCACGGATAGTCGCCTCATTAGCGACCTCCGACATCTGGTAGAACAAGTGCATAGGCATACTAAGCAGGAGTGCATTGTTACCCATATTATGGTCGATCAACGTGGCATACGGCCTTGTCGTGGCCCCACCAGCCGAAGCCAGAAGAGAAGTTAAGTTTTGAGTGGTGATGTTTTGTCCTGGAGCAGTGTTTGTCATATCCTGGATAATACTATAATTCTCCTGGATGTCAAATATAATATCCAGGATTTATTATATCTAATCCAGGATTATCAAAATGGGTCGCAATCGAGTGCCTTTTGTTCTCCAGGTTTTACCATATACCATGGAGCAGCGGGAGCCTCCCCCGTCCAAGTAGTTTTGCACCAGCCGCCCTTTGAAGTTCGATAGCACCCTATCTCCAGCAAAGGGCTTGTTGTATGTCTCTCTGGTAAGACGAAACCGAGCGTGGGCGTGATTTCAGGTATGGGCATGGAGTGAATTTTGTCCCGATTTTTCCAGTACCAATCCGATCCAATCACCTCACGCAGCAGATCAAGTGGGCTCTTGCCGTCTGCAATCCATTTTTCCGTTGTTTGCCGCCCAAGCCGCCAAAAACAAAACTCCCGGAGCTTGGCCCGCGACTGGACAGCATGAACCGTGCACCGTGCCCGCCGCCGGTAGACCATCCGAAATCGCTTCCGAGGATCAATGTAGCGGACGAGACTTTTGTTCTGCCATTCCGGAGGACGGAGCTCGATCCCCTTGACGACGTACTTAGCCAGGTAGACCGCAATCGATTCGGCATTCTGGCGGGTTGGCAAAAAGTGAGCCGTACCCATGACCTCGTTTGATGTCCCGTGCTGCGACCGGCAGTAACGATTCCATGTCTGATACAGGAAGGCTTGAATTTCGCGCAGCGCAGGGTTGCCAGAGTATTTCGCCAGCATCCACCGCTTTCCCCTCCTGATCCACCGTGCGCCCGTCCTAACGTCCTTCCCGACATACATGAAGCAATGGGCATGTGGAGCGCCCCTCATTTGTGCCTCAATGACCGTTATGGCATTCCCGAAGCGAGGACGCAGGACATTGGTGACGTAACTATTCCAAAGCCTCTGGAACTCTTCCAAGGTGCAGTTACGACGGGTGGTGAACGTTGCCAAGCCGCACTGGTCAATTCCCACCAAGCGAATCACGTTCTCCACATTCACCCGCAGCTCATCCATCAGGGCAGCTTTTCTCTTTATTGAGATATTACGATATAGACTAGTAACGGGCGCCGCCGCGCTTCGCGCGGCTGGCGGCCCGTTACTGTCCAAATTCGTCGTTCTCTCAGGCAAGGAGATGCCTGCCCAAGTCGATGCGTGCGGAATATCGAATTGATCGACGTGACCAACCTTGGGTTTTAGCAGATCGGCCCCGTAGCGTGAGCGCCGGATTTGGGCCTGCGTGAAGCCGTGAAAGACCGCCTTCTCAGAGGCAGTTTGGTACGATTTTGGTACGCTACCGCTACTTTTAAGAGGAGCGGAGCCGGAGGGATTCGAACCCTCGGTACGATTTTAAGGTCGTACAACGGTTTAGCAAACCATCGCCTTCAGCCACTCGGCCACAGCTCCTGAATACCTGAGTGACTTCCAATGCTTATTGGACGGCGATTGCGTACCGGGCATTTTGCCCCGGTCTGACGGAGGGGCAAGCAAATTAACTCCCGGACCAGGAGCCGTTCGATGAACAAGGAAATTATTGACGTGTCCGCTTTATGGACGAGTATGGATTTGACGTCTTTTAACTTCGTTTTCGGAGGTGCTCATGACCAAGTCCTGCCTATTCCTGATCGCAACGGTGTTGATGGTCTCTTCATTGGGCCTTTTCGCCTGTGATGATGAGCCCCCGGCCTACTTCCATTTCAAGGACTATCCGGCACCTCATGGTACGACGTCCATCGCTCCGGGAACGCCGACTTACTACGATCCTGTCCCTTTTACCTATAAGGACTTTTCCACGCCCCAAGTTCCTCCTGCTCCGGCAGGGGCACTCATGTGGCATTCGAAGCCCAATCCTTTGCCTTCCTGTCCGCGGAAGTAGTCCTAGCGGACGGGTGAGCCGAGAGGCGTCGGGGTCGCCTCGGGTATTTCGACTTCGGCTTCCTCGCGGAACCACGCCACAGCTTGGCGGATACTCTCCTGCACGGGGCGTTGTGGCCGCCAATCCAGTTCCTCCCGCGTCCGCGCGTTGTTGAAGAACCTCGCCTGCTTCGCCTGGGAGGCGGTTTCCAGGCAAACGCGCGCACCAGTGCAATGAGGGTTCAGGAATTCCAGCAGGTCGCCGCCCATCCCGGCGAAACGAATCGCCCAGTTGGGCAGACACCACTGTGGCGCAGGCAGGCCGGTTTGTTGCGAGAGGAGATCGAGGAATTCCTTGAGCCACATGTTTTCGTGGGAAAGCAGATAACGCCGTCCCTTCTGGCCGCTGCGCGCCGCCGCCTGAAGTCCCTGGCTCAAGTCCCGGACATCGATGAAATTAAGTGCCGTGTGGCAGTAGAAAGGAAAGCGCTGCTGGAGAAAATCGCGCACAATCTGCCCGGTGGGGGTGGGGGCCTCGTCGCCGCTGCCGATGGGGCAGGTGGTGCTGACGATGACCACTGGCAATCCCCGTTGCGCCCAAGCCAGCGCTCGTTGCTCCGCATGCCATTTCGAATATTTGTAGGAGGAAAAAACCGGCGCCTTGAGTGGATAATCGTTTTCGTCCAGCTCACCCGAGTAGCTCGCCTCACCGCGAGTTTTGTGCATCAGGCCGCCGGAACTGAGATGGACGACCTTGCCCACTCGGGCGGCCGCTGCGCAGCGGAGAAGATGCTCGGTCCCCTCGACATTGATCCGCCAAAGTTCCCGGCGATGCCGCAGACCAAAGCGGTAGATTCCGCCGACATGATAGACAACGTCGATTCCCCGGCAGGCTTTCTCGATCGCCGCGGGATCGGCCAAGTCACCCACCGTGGTTTCCACATCTTTGCCGAAAAGCTGCCGGGCCTTGGCGCCGCTGCGGGCCAGAATCCGAATATTTTCTCCCCGGTCGAGAAGGTCCCGCGTTAACTGACGTCCGATAAATCCCGTCGCTCCGGTGATGAGAATCTGTGCAGCCATAATGTCCTCTTTTATTGACCCTAACTGCCTGCTTTTCGTCAGGCGTCTGTTTGGTGATGCGCTCTGGTTGCACCCTTCATGCCATTTGGAAGTGAAGTCGTTATTTCCTAATGTAAAGTGACTTAGAGATTGAGGCAATCCTTGAGCCTTTGCGAAGTGCCGTATTGAAGTGACTTCATCGTTGCAAATTGCGCTTCGACCAAATCCCGGTAGAGAAGGCGTTCGCATTTCTGTTTACAGCCATGGCGTCAAATCTATCGTGAAGGCCAGCGAGGTCCCGGCTGATAATTGGGGCCCGATTATCCCGATGAAAGCTGAAACAATCATTCGCGGACTGACCATCTGCTCCCTCGCCGGTCTGCTGCTGGGAGTCGGACTCCGGCTGACGGTTACGCAGGTCGTTGCTTCCGTACGAAAATGCCGACTGGCACTCATCATCGTCCTCAATTTTATGGTCGTGCCAGCGCTTGTCGTGACCGCAACCCGACTGTTCGGCTTTGGTACTGATCTCGCACTGGGTATGATCCTGTTGTCCGCAGCGCCCTTCGCCCCCGTTGTCCCGGTCTTCGCAAGGATGGGACGTGCGGATCTCGCGCTCGCCGCCGGGCTATCGACGTTGTTTCCGCTCCTCTGCGTATTCTTCACTCCTCTGGTCGTTGGGCTGGCGTTGTGGGGAATGCCCCAATCTGCCGCGATCCGCTTCAACACCCTTGAGATTCTCCTGACCTTGCTCGCTACCATCGTGCTGCCCCTCGGTATCGGTATGGCGCTCAAACATTTCTCGCCCCACCTCAGCCGCCGCGGCCTGCGTCCAGTCGAGATGGTAGCCGAATTTACCGGCGCCCTCTCCCTCGCCTATGTGACGATGACCGAGTGGCGTCTCATCCTGACCACCGGCTGGGTGCCTCTCCTCGTCATGGCGATCCTGTGCGAAATTTCTATCCTGCTCGGCCAGTCCCTGGGAGGGCCGGACCCCAATGTACGGCGCGTCATTGGACTGGGAACAGGCAACCGCAATATCGCGCTCGCCTTATTGGTCGCAATTGAAAGCTTTGGGGATACTCCCGTCCTCGCCGCGATCGTGGCCAATGGCTTGTTGCTGATTTTTATCGGGCTGCTGCACGTCGGCTACTGGCGCTTCGGCCCTGGACAGCATCAGCGCGCCAGCGAGTAATGATCCAGAAGTGGCCCCAGCTCTTCCTCGATCCATTCCTTGGAAAGCCCGAATTCCTCCAGTGTGTACTGGTGCTTGCTTTCGTACCGGGCTTCCCGCTTCGTGGCCTCTTCCAGCTTGGCGCGATAGGCGTTGCTCATCGTCCAGCCGAAATGTTGATAGAGCCGCTCCAGCGTTTCCTTCGGGTCGCGCGTCAGGTCACGGTAGTCGATGCAATAATACTGGCTCGGATTCACCTTCGAGCGGAACTCGTAAAGATGCTGGAACCATTTCACCGCCAGACGTGCGTAAGATTTCGAGACCGGACCGTCTTTGGCGATATCCGGCGAATGAGCGCACCAGACCGGATAGAACACACTGACGTGCGAGGCCACCGACTGGTATGGATGCCGGATGATCGTGATGAACTTGGCATCCGGGAATTCTTCCAGCAGTGACTCGACCGCGCCGGAGGACTGGGTCGCCTTCGAAAGCACGGTCTTGTCCGGACCATTGGCGTAGAGCTGGCGTTGGAGGCAGCTGCGGTAATAGGCCATCAATTTGCGACGATCTTCCGGTGCCAGCGCATCGGGAAAACCGGCTTCCCAAAGTTCATCCACATGCGGGAAGAGGAGATAGATGGCCTCGGTCACGAAGCTGTAGACGAAAAAGCCGTCGTCTTCTTCCGGCTGATCCAGGCGCAGCTTGTGCATGTCATCCCAACCTCCGAAGAATTTCTTTTCGGCCCAACTCAACACTTTGCCCATGGGATGCCCGATTCGCTGGTCCAGCGAGGCAAAACAATCAAAGAGACGCTGGTAACAAACGGCGGGAAAGATGGTCTGGTAAAGCTTGGCATGAACGAGCCGCTCCTCGTCGAGGGCCATCAACTTCTGCGTCAGCGTCGTTCCACTCCGTGGCGGCGCAATGATGAAAACCGGCTCAATAACCTCTTGCTTTCGAATCCCGGGATAGAGGACGTAGTCGAGCATCCGGCCGAAGGCCACAAGAAACCACATCACCCAGTAAAGCGCCGTGAAAAAGAACACAAACGCCCAACGCCGCAACCGGAACGGCATCTTGAACAGCGTCAGGTATTGCGCTCTAAAAAACAGTTTGAGGTTAATGTACATTTCAGCGAAGACAAAAACAGTGGGTCAAGTTTGCACGAATGCAATATTGCGGGCCCTCCCCCCAGGTTACACGGTTGCCCTCCATCATAGCAGCAAATCCGTCCCATGGCGATAGCCCCCTTAAAGTTAGGCTGTCCCGTCCCTGCGATAGCGCATGGAATGCCCCGAGGAAAGTCTTCCTCATGCCGCCGTCCGACGTCGATGAAAAAACAGGAATCATCCGACTCATAAAGTAACTCCGAATTTAGACTGTCCGGAGCTCTTCTGGCAAGTCTCGGCATGCCTTAGCCCAACGCCATGAGCAACCTTCATTAATTCTATAATCTCTACGGAGTTACTTTAATCGCCCGTCAAAACTCTTTTGCCCCTTCCATTTAATGGAACTACTGATCAGGTAGATTTCCCCTGTTCCCATCCGTCCGCGTATCTTTAGTTCCCGCAGAAAACTTCTGCAACTAAATCATGACAGAAAGGCCGTTTCCCGCTTTTGTTTCAAGATATGAGTCCGAATTGGCACCAGCATGTTTCTGCCTGGATGCTCGCGATTCAAGCCGCGGGGGAAAGCGGCTGGCTTGTTTTTGTTGTCGTTTATGCAGTGGCTTGTCTCTTTTTCATTCCCGGCTCTGTCCTCTCGTTTGGCGCAGGCGCAATCTATGGCTTCTGGGGCGGCCTCCTGCTCGCCTTGGTTGGCAATGGCTTGAGCGCGCTGTTAAGCCTGCTGATCACCCGCTATCTCCTGCGCGACTGGGCCACGCGCTTCTTCGCGCGCTATCCGACCATGAATGACTTGGGCATCGCCGTCGAACAGGACGGCTGGCGAATCGTTTGCCTGACACACCTCTCCCCCATCATGCCTTTTAGCCTGGTCAATTATGCCTTCGGCTTGACCCGGATTCCCGCCCGGGAATTTCTGCCAGCGACGCTTTTGGGAGGTCTGCCCGCCAGTTGCGTGTACGCCTATCTGGGCACGATGGTCGGTAATCTTGCCTCGATGGGAGCGATGACGGAGGAAGCCCAGCATCATCACCGGATGATGTGGTTCCTCCAAGGTACGGGCCTGATCGCGACGATTATTCTCACGGTCTACATCACGCGTCGCGCGACTCAGGCCCTAACCAAGCGTCTGCCTCATCAGAGACAAGATCACCTGCGCCACGGATCGTCCTGACCTAGTCCTTCAGTCCCATCATAAAGCGGAAGATGCGGTCGTTGAAAAGCGGCAGTCCTTCATGTCCGAAGTCCCGGTAGATGACGGAGTCCTTCTTGGCCGTGATCTTATTGTAGACCGCAAACTGGGTCGAGGGCGGACAGATGTTATCCATGAGGGTGATGCCCATCAGCACCTCCGACTGGATTCTTTGCGCGAGATGCTGGATGTCGATGTAACCCAGCTTCGTGAAGGTTTCCTCGAAGCGCTCGTGTAACGGATCGAACCGGCGAAAGTATTGCTTGATGTCCTGATAGGCGTCCTTCGCGAGATCCATCTCCCAGACACGTTGATAGTCCGATAGAAACGGAAAGACCGATGCCGTCCGGGCAATGCGCGGTTCAAGTGCCGCACAGACCACCGCCAGCGCCCCGCCCTGTGAGCCGCCCATCGAACCGATCCGCTTGGGATCAACTTCCGGCTGCGCCATGACAATGCGCGCCAGTTGCGCTGTATCGAGGAAGATCTGGCGATAGAGCATCTTTTCCGGCGGACCATCGAGACCACGAATGACGTGTCCTTCCTTTGTGTTGCCGACAACTTGTGAATTATCCTCGCTCAACCCGCCCTGCCCGCGACAATCAAGCGCGGCCACCACAAAACCCTCGTTGACGTAGTTGAGCTTGTCCGCCCAGTCGCCGCTACTGCCGCTGTAACCATGAAACATGATCACGGCCGGAGCCGGCTTCTTCGCGCCCTTGGGCCGGAGATATTTTGCATAAACCCGTGCACCGCCAGCCCCGGTGAAATAGAGATCAAAGAGTTCCGCGTTGCAGTTGCCCAGGACATCGACCGGCTTCATCTCGATGTTGGGTTTGGTACCGTCGAGTTCCTTGAGGGACTTGTCCCAGAAGGCATCGAAATCGTGAGGGCGGGGATTGATTCCGCGGTACTCGCGGAGTTCATGGAGTGGTTTGTCGAGGCAGGGCATGATGCGGCATTAAGGCAAAGTTCGGCCCGGAATTCCAGTCTGCAATGGGCCCGCCTCCAGCAAATCCTCGACAATCCCTCATGGGCGGAGTTTTATCCTCATGGAACCTATGACCATCATTCTCTCCAAAGATTTCGAGTTCGAGGCGGCCCAGGCGCTGCCGCAATTTCCCGCCGGGCACAAGTGCCGCAACGTCCACGGCCACAGCTTCAAGATTACCATCTCAGTGCGCGGTCCCGTCGACGAAGCGACCGGAATCTTCTACGACCACGCCGTCATTTCCGACGCGATGCGCCCCATCATCGAGCAACTCGACCACGCCTACCTCAATGACATCGTCGGCTTGGAAAATCCCACCATCGAGCTCATGTCCCGCTGGTTCTGGGAAAAACTCGCCGACAAGTTGCCCGGTCTCTACGAAATTACTCTCCATGAGACCCCTCGTGCCCGCTGCGTTTACCGCGGGGAATAAGCCGCCCCTAAAAGCGATCAGGCGGTTACCCTGAAAGGGTAACCGCCTGATCTAGGAGGAGAATGAATGAAACTTACATAGGGTAAGACCCTATAGAGGAGCCAATGTTCAAAATATTAGCGATTATTTTACATTTTTTATGCTTTGGCCAACCCGCGGATCATTCCGACAAAGTCATCGTCACCAAACCTGCTCTCTATGCCTTTGTTATAAAATGACTTAAGGGCCTTGGTGATAGGCAAATCCAGCTTCCCGGCGGTCTCCAGAGCCAAGCGCAAATCCTTGTCCATGTGCTTCAATGAAAATTGGGGCGCGTAGTCCTTTTCGCGGAATTTGGGCTCTTTGAGGTCAGAAAAGCCCGAGCGTCCGACATTGATGTGAAGCGCCTCAAAAAAAGTATCATCGGAGATCCCTTCGGCACGGGCCAAGGTGAGGCTTTCGCTCAGCGCCTCCGCCATGACAGCGATGTTGAGGTTCATCGCCAGTTTCAGCGAGGAGGCCGTACCCAGCGCGCCAATATGCAGGATATGCGCGCTCAACCGAGCGAGCGTGGGCCGGGCCTTCTCCACCGCTTCGGACGTCCCGCCGAGATAAAAGACGGTTTTCCGCGCCTCCGCCGCCGGCTTGCTTCCAGTGAAGGGTGCCTCCAGGAAAATCGCCCCTGTGGCCTCTACTTGTTGAGCAAATTGCTGCGACCACTGTGCTGAGATCGTACTCGATTGCACCACCATCTGCCCGGGCTTCAGGCGCGGTACGATCTCGTTGAGCAAACTTTGCACCGCAGGCGGATCAGCCACCACAATGATGATCATTTCCGCGTCGGCAACCGCCCGGCCCAAGTCCGCTTCGTAAAAGGGAAGCTCCTTCGGCGTCCGGTTCCAGCCGCGAACCGTCAGACCGTCCGCGTGCAGGTTCTTTGCCCAGGCGTTGCCGATGATTCCCAGTCCGACGATCGTTACTCGTTTCATAAGGAAACAATTTGCTCGGCATCCCTCTCTTGTCGAGGGAGGAATTCTTTAGCGCAAGTCACCCGGCAACAGCAGCAGGTAACTCTGCGCCACGAGCAGCGTCGTCAGGTAAAAGAAGGCGACCTCTTCCCAAGGCAATACGCCCGCGATCTTGAAGCCAGTGATTTGTTTCTCATCGAGGAACCACGTCCCTCCGCGCACCGCAATGAAATCGGCGAGAGAATAGTAGATGCCGAAAATCGCCATCACCAGCGAGAGTAGTCCCGAGTGCCCAAAAAAGAGCGGCGGTGCCAGGATCCATTGCGCATAGACCACCGGCAGGAACCAGACGAGGTGGATCGCATAGTTCACGCGCGGTCCCTGCTTCTTCCGCAACAACCGCAATTGCCACGTGATGACCACCCAGGGAATGATCGAGACTCCCAGGCACGCCAACGTCCAGGTATCGACGCCCGTTTCCTGCCCCGTCAGCCAATCGGGAAAGTAGTGGAACAGCGCCCGCACAGTTAGCATGACGTTCACGCTTTGCAGGATGAAAAAGGCATATTCTTCCACCGGCAGATAACCGATGCGTAGGCTGTATTTCTCCCGCGGAAAACCCCA
>Ga0207695_10006565_pt1 | contig 15056 bp, 14 predicted proteins | sample KBSC54metaG_FD_184354 | JGI IMG/M metagenome (GOLD analysis project Ga0207695, IMG submission 184354) | Corn rhizosphere microbial communities from Kellogg Biological Station, Michigan, USA - KBS C5-4 metaG (SPAdes) (version 2) | ecosystem: Host-associated > Plants > Roots > Rhizosphere > Soil... | reverse complement strand
TGTATTTCATAGGTACCAGCTATGCCCCGGCTGGCCAAAGTAAACAAACCGTCATCCCGCTAGCCAAAACCTTCGGGATAGAAAATAATATCATCGAGATTACCGACCGCATCAGCTACTTTCACGCCTTAGTTACTTTAAAACAGGCGGATGGCATATTCATTCCGGGTTCGGACGACCCCAAATATACTGCATCAAAAATCTATCCATATTTGCTCGTAAAAAAGCCGCTATTGGCTTTATTTAATCCGGAAAGTCCGGCTCTGAAGGTCCTGAAGGAGTATGGTGTCCGACATGTATTTGATTTTGCTTCGGCGACCGACGATGCATTACTGGACTTTTTGCGCCAGCTAGCCAACAGGCAAAGTGCTGCCGATAACTACAATCCTGAAGCCATTACAAAATATTCAGCCAGGACCATGACTAAGAAACAATGTTCCCTATTTGACAGAGTCATTGATAAACCGTTGTGAATAAACATATAAAAGGCTTGTTTGCAGAAACAACTAGTGTCCCGCCGGTACTGCAAAGCTCCTATTATTCGTCGCTGGATGGATTAAGAGGGGTAGCCATCATTATGGTAGTGCTCTCACATCTAAAGTTTTCACGCCCAACATTAAATACCTCATCTTTATATAACTACTTTTTCAACGGAGGTCTTGGCGTCCTTATATTTTTTGTTCTGAGCGGATTCCTGATAACAAGTTTGGGTCTAAAAGAAAAGGTGAATGCAGGTGCTATATCGCTAAAGAACTTTTACATCCGTAGGGTGCTGCGGATATTTCCCGTGGCTTACCTATATCTGGCATACTCCCGCGTTATGAAGCAGATCGGCGTTTTGTCGTACAGTATTTACATCTAGCAGCAGTTGTTTACTGCTTTTGATGGTAAACTTCCAAATTATTTGGTGGCTTATCCATTTAATTTGATCTGGATCATTGCAGTAAGCGCGGCTTCTTATTATTTCTATGACCGTTTCTTCCTAAAGCTAAAGGCCCGGTTTACCACAGTAAAATACAAGCCGATGCTAGCCGTATGAGTACAAAGCCACTTATCAATCAGCAATTCGCAATAAAATACCTGAATGACCGGCCATCTTGAGTACATAATTAACGTATTAAAATAATGCGACTTGCCATCATTACTACCCATCCAATTCAATATTACGCACCCATCTTTCAACTTTTGCATCAGCGAAAGAAGGTTGAGATTAAAGTGTTCTATACGCTGGGACAGCCGGACAGCGCGAAATTCGACCCGGGGTTTGGCAGGGAAGTTAGCTGGGACATCCCACTCTTGGATGGATATCCCTTTGAATGGATGGAAAATACATCAATGCGGCCAAGCACGCGTCATTTTAAAGGGATCATTACGCCGATGCTCATTGATCATATAACTGCATGGCGGGCCGACGCTGTACTGGTCATAGGCTGGGCATATCAAGGTCATCTAAAGGCGATTCGCCATTTCAAAAACAAAATGCCCGTTTATTTCAGGGGTGATTCCACACTAATGAGTCAGCACAAGGCTATAAAAAAAATACTAAAATTATTTTTCTTGAGATGGGTTTACAGCCACATCGGTCATGCTTTCTATGTAGGCAAAAATAATAAAGCCTATTTCAAGGCGTACGGTTTAAAAGAAACACAATTAAGTTTTACCCCGCATGCTATCGACAATAACCGGTTTGCCCAGGACAGAGCTGCCGAAGCGCAGCGGCTTCGTTTTTCATTAAATATTAAATCTGACGACATTTTGATCCTGTTTGCCGGGAAATTCGAGCCGGTTAAAGATGCCGGCACTTTGCTTATAGCTTTTGAAAACTTAAGTCGTGAAAAGGTACACTTGCTACTGGCAGGCAATGGAATTGATGAGCATAGGTTAAAAGAAAAAGCCAAAAGGAGCCAAGCAGCGGAACGTATTCATTTCATGAATTTCCAGAATCAATCCTATATGCCGGTTCTATACCAAGCTTGCGACCTGTTTTGCCTGCCGTCCCTAAGCGAAACCTGGGGACTGAGTGTTAATGAGGCCATGGCATGCGGTAAGGCAGTACTGGCTTCGAATAAAGTGGGATGTGCTGCTGACTTGATAACGGAAGGAAAAAACGGAATGACCTTTTTGCAGGGAAACCCAAACGACCTCGGCAGTGCTTTAAAAGAGATGACATCAAGCAAGGAAATATTGGCTAAATTTGGTGAGCATTCGCGAAAGGTTATTGGTGACTGGACATTTGAAAAGATTGCTGTTGAAATAGAAAATGTATCACTCCGGGAACGCCCAGAGGACCAGGACCCCCATTACTCCTGATCGTCCGATTTCTTTATTTACATTATGAAACAAACCAACAGTTTCGCCAGGTGCCTGATCCTATTTGCGCCCTGGGCGATTGCTTCGGTCATCTCGTTTATGCCTGCTGCTTCGTATTTGGTCGCATGGCTGGGCTCTTTTTTTATTTTTTTTATGACCCTAACGGGTAAGATTAAGCCTATCCCTGACGACCGAACTATATCAGAGCAGATCATGCGTCCTTTGTTTATCGTTCAGATAATCTTTGCAGGGTATATGTGCTGTACCTCGATCTTTTATTTTTTGAATCTTTTGGGTTATGAATACCTTGCAAAGACCAACAGCATTTTAGCCTTCGATGCCGGCAAGCTAGCATTGACGGCCCAGTGTCAAAGGTATTATTGTCTGGGACACGCAGCTTTGGCTACAGGGATTTTGATATCCATGAAGTACCCGCTCGAAAAAAAATATTATATCGAAAAAGAAAAACTGGCCAACTTGCTTATGCAAACGGCATTGGTGAGCTTCCCGGCAGCTCTTGTCTTTCAGCATGTCCCGGGACTAACCCAGTTTTTTTTCCAACTCTATTCCCTCAGTTTTATGGCCTGTACGCTCGCACTGGCCTTCGCCATTCCGCTACGCAAGTTAGTGAACACCCTTATCTGTCTGACGCTTTACCTATTTAATTTGCAGCTATCCATTCTCTCCGGGTTTAAGGAGCCCGTCATTTTGAGCATCTTGATTCTAGGCCTCTTTTTATATCCAAACTATAAAAAGTTGGTAACGATAACATTTGGCCCCGCGATCATCATCCTGTTTATTTTTCTACCGGCATACGTGGCCAGTTTCCGGCAAAATGCGTGGTCGGGCGAGGAAACAGCTGAGGATGCTTCAAAGATTGCGCTGGATGCTTCTCTGCACGGCCAGGGTGACTCCAACTGGAGCTTTCTGGTTTATCGGCTCAGTGAGATTGATATGTTTACTCAGTACGTCAGCTCAACACCCAACCAGGTCGGCTATTACAAGTTTCAATTACTTAATCAATCTGCCATCGCTTTAATCCCCAGAATATTCTGGCCATCAAAACCCGTGACCGAAGAGATGGTTATGCAGCGAGTCTATGACGCCGGAGTTGCGAACAGAAGCTCAAGCGTTTCTGCAAAACCGGCGTATGTTGTTGATGCTTATCTTTCTTATGGAGCCATCGGAATTATTATTGCGCTATTCGCATATGGCGCCGCTGCCCAGCTGATCTGTCAAAGGGCTGAGCATTTATTCGGGGGATATACCTTAGGCACAGCGTTAATCTTTAGCGGTTTGTTTCAAATCATGTGGCGGGGGCTGAGTTTTGAATTTATTATCAACACCGTTTTCTGGAGCTATGTGACCATGATTATCGTATTTAAGGTATTCAGGTCCAGAAATATTTTAAAATTAGTTTGAAGATCTTACAAATATGTGCCGCATATAAACCCGCTTATATTTACGGCGGCCCGACAATGTCTGTATCCAGGCTAAGTGAGGAGCTAGTCATTGCAGGTTACGAAATCGAAGTTTTCACCACCACGGCCAATGGAGCAGGGGAGCTTCCCGTGGAGCCTGGCGAGACGAGAATAGTTGACGGCGTGAAGGTAACCTATTTCAAGAGGCTGACGGGTGACCACACGCATTTTTCACCGGATCTATTGGCGGCAGTGCGCGGCCAGGTAAAACATTTCGACGTTGTGCATATTCACGCGTGGTGGAACCTGGTATCCTTGCTGGCGTGCAGGGTTGCATTAAAGCAGCATATCCCGGTAATTATTTCACCCAGGGGCACTTTGAGCACTTATTCTTTCGGCAATAAAAACAGCCTGGCAAAAAAGATGCTTCATAGCCTGTTGGGCAAAGGCTTGTTGTCCAGAAGTTACCTGCACGTTACCTCTGAGCGGGAAATGCAGGCGATGCAGATACTTGTCCAACCTCGTGCATTATTCCATATTCCCAACTTTATTAATTTCCCAGAACAGGTAACCGAAACATCACAAGATAAAGATGGTCCGCTCAAACTGGTCTTTTTTTCCAGAATAGATAAAAAAAAAGGTTTGGAACTACTATTTGATGCACTTAAAAATATTGGAATTGATTACCGCTTAACCGTTGCTGGCAGTGGCGATGAAGCTTACATCGCGGAATTAAAAGCACTCGCTGAAAAAAATAGCATCTCCGCATACATCGACTGGATCGGTTTCAGAACGGATGACAAGTTCGAGATCCTTGAACGACACGATCTTTTTGTCCTGCCGTCCTTTGATGAGAATTTCGGTAACGCGGTGATCGAAAGTTTGAGTATGGGCACTGCCGTGCTCATCAGTAAGAATGTCGGCTTAAGCCGTTATGTCGAAAGCAACCGACTCGGCTGGGCGTGCGACCAAAAAGCAGGTTCTTTACAGGCCCATATCGTCACTGCCGCTAAAAACCGTAATGAATTGGTCCGAATCCGGAAAACTGCGCCCGCGATTATCCGGCAAGATTTTAATGCCAAGGTGCTAACAGACGCCTATATTGATGCATATAAAAAAATATTAGCAAATGGCTGAATACCGAGACTACGGATTTACCACTAATGAACCGGCGCATACATTTGGTTATTTGCTGCCTCCCCTGTTAAGTTTGCTGGATAAAACGCCCAATAGGGTAATTCTTGACCTGGGCTGTGGTAATGGTTTCCTGGTCAATTATTTGCTAAAAGCAGGGTACAATTCCTATGGAACAGATGCTTCTGAAAATGGCATCTCCATAGCCCGTCAGGAAAACCCCGAGCGATTTTTTCTCCAGGACCTTTCTTCAGGAAATTTACCCGAAGAGCTACAATCTATCCCATTCAATACGATCATTGCTACCGAGGTGATTGAACATTTGTATGACCCCGAAGCGTTTATTGATTTTTGCAAAAAATGCCTCCAAACTGGCGGAGAGCTTATCATCTCGACCCCATATCACGGATATTGGAAAAATTTGATGCTGAGCGTTCTGAACCATTGGGATACTCACCTGGATCCCACCTGGCATGGGGGGCATATCAAATTCTGGTCAAAGAAGACGCTTAGCAGACTGCTTGCCGATAAGGGCTTTACCATTGTAGCGTTTAAAGGATGCGGCCGCGTGCCTTATTTCTGGAAGTCCATGATCATTAAAGCGAAACTAAATTGAGCGTGCAGTTCTCATTTATTGTATTGACCTATAACGAGGAACAACATCTTCCGCGACTACTCGAATCGATCGGCGCGCTAAACGCCCCGCTATTTATCCTTGATTCGGGCAGTACCGATAGAACGACGGAGATCGGTGAGCAATTTGGTGCACGAATTTTAATTCATCCCTTTGAGAACCACCCTAAGCAGTGGGATTTTGCGCTCAAAAATTTCCCCATCACTACACCATGGGTTATCTGCCTGGACGCAGACCAAATCGTCACACATGAGTTGAGCGCTCGCTTAATGGATTTTAGGGATGACGATTATCCCGGAGTTGACGGAATTTATTTCAACCGGAAGAACTTTTTTAAGGGAAAATGGATAAAGCACGGAGGTTACTATCCGTTTTACCTGCTCAAAATGTTTAGGTATGGCGTTGGCTTTTCCGATACCAATGAAAATATGGACCATCGTTTTGTGGTAGCCGGTAAAACTCTAATATGGAAGAACGGGATTATACTTGAGGAAAATTTGAAGGAAAACAATATCCGATTCTGGATAGATAAACATAACCGGTATAGCGACCTGGTGGCGCAGGAAGAAGTAGAGCGCATGATGCAGGCACGAACGCAGACCGTTAAACCCAATTTTTGGGGATTGCCTAATGAGCGGACAGCCTGGCGGAAGCAGCTTTGGTGGAAGCTACCACGGTATCTGCGCCCTGCACTTTATTTCACTCAGCGTTTTATTTTCCAGTTAGGCTTTCTTGATGGCCGAACGGGCGTCATATTTCATTTTTTACAAGCCTTTTGGTTCAGGCTGATGGTCGATGTTAAGATCGATGAGTTGCTGAAACAACAGCAGAAAAGTCAGGATACAATACCTTCAAAAAGCGAATAAAATTCCGATAAAACATGAACCTTCAAGCCGCGGTGATAAAAAAGAGACGCAATAACCATTGTTGTATACAAAAATTGACAATGGGTCGAGCTCGCGAAGTATTTGTTTTAATTTGCAAATTAATTTATTTTGAGTCGGCTTCGTTCGCATGAATAACCTGCAACCGGGAAACCACGTAAGATGAGATTTGAATATGCTTAACGTAGATCAAATTGTAGAAGAACAGGCAAAAACCATCGCCGATTGGCATAATGGAATCAATCCGGCTGAAAAGGACCCGCCGTTCATTTTTATTCAGGAAAATAATCACTGGAACTACCAGCTGTGGCACGAAGAAGATATTGCCAGAAGGCCCGATATCGATCCGGTCAGAATGGTTGCCGCCAAGCGGAACATTGACTATTATAACCAGCAAAGAAATAATGCAATGGAAAAGATCGATGAGTGGGTGGCAAACTTTTTAAAGAATAAGACTGGCCCGCTCAACGAAAAAATGCATTCCGAAACTCCAGGAATGATGATCGACCGGCTATCAATTATGGCTTTGAAGAAATATCATATGTGCGAGGAATCGGTTAGGGGAAGTGCAACTGAAAAACACCGGCAGAAATGTAGGGATATGGTATTACTGCTAGGTATTCAGATTGCCGACCTGAGCAAATGTCTCACAGAGGTCTTGGCTGGATTGGAAAAGGGAGAACTTCAATTCAGAATTTATCGGCAAGTGAAAATGTACAATGATCCGGCGTTAAATCCCGAGCTCTATAATCGTGTTTTCGTTCAGCGTTCAAAAAAGAATACCGGAAAAAGCACAAATGACCATTAAATAAACGCACAGACAAATTAATAGAAAATATTGACGATTGAGTTAGTAAAAAAAGGGTCCCCTTTGCGGTTTATCGCAATCTTTATTTCATTGTTCCTGATCTTTTATTATGGCAATATTGCTTTTTTCAGTTTCACTTCCCATGGGAAAAATTATAATGCCTTTTTTGATGAACACCTAAACTATATCCGCTTGCTTCGTCATTCGCTACTTCATATTTCGAAAACGATCATTAACTGGTTCGGTTATAACGCTATCAGCAATGACTACCAGCTACTGGTCGCCGGCCGCGGGGCCATTGATGTGATATACTCCTGCCTTGGCCTGGGCATCACGAGTTTCTTTGCCGCCTTCGTAATCACCTACCCAAAAAACCTAAAACCAAAACTCATTTTCCTTTTCGGCGGTATAATATGCATACAGGTATTAAACGTACTACGCTTTGTTTTGCTCGCTTTGTTTTGGGATAAGAAATCCACGGTGATACTCGATCACCACACTATTTTTAATATTATAATTTATGTTGCTATTGCCATAAGTCTTTACTTTTGGGTCAAACATGACGATAAACGATCTGTATCCGGTGCGAAAAACTGACCTTTCAACATACAATAACCATCCCTACCATCCTGGTGGCAACGCATTAACAAGGTTCCTGTGGCATTACACCAATTCCTTCTTTTTTAAATCAGGTTTGTTCCCGGTTTATAGCATTAAGCGATTTTTATTGAAAGCCTTCGGCGCAAAACTGGGCAGGAACATTGCTATAAAGCCCTACGTCAACATAAAATACCCCTGGAACCTTACCATCGGTGATAATGCCTGGATAGGCGAAAATGTATGGTTGGATAGTTTGGAGATGATAACCATTGGGGCTAACGCCTGTATTTCGCAAGGTGCCATCTTACTCACCGGCAGCCACAATTATAAGAAATCTACTTTCGACCTGATTACTGCCCCGGTAACCTTAGAGGAAGGCGTTTGGATTGGCGCGGGAGCAATGGTAAATCAGGGTATTACCATTGCATCGCATGCCGTACTGGCCAGCGGTTCGGTGGCAACAAAGAACCTTGATCCGTATTCTGTCTATCAGGGGAATCCCGCTGTTAAAATCAGAGACCGTATTATCGAATAACCATGCTATCTAACCGGCAACAAATTGCTAAAATCATTATGGGTAGCCTTTTCGCTCTAGTGGTGATATTGGGCATTTTGTCATTCCTTGCTCCTCCTTCATTATTTCCTGACCCGACCAATGGTTTCCTGGTAATACGCGCCATGGAAATGGGTGGCAAATTCAACATGCTGATTACACCTGATCAGGAAGATTTTTCAAAAACCACCTCCGAATTTCTTACCTGGTGGTCGCCTGGACAGTACCTTGTGCCGTATGTTTTTAAGCTGCTGTTCGGGGTAAACACCGGACAGGCATCAGCATTAACGGTTTTGCTATGTCATTTGCTGGGGTTATCAGGATTTTATTATTTTTTCAAAAAAGTTGGGTTTACGCCTTTTATTGCTGCGTTGAGTATGCTGTTTATTGCTTGTCAACAGATTTTTGTGGTACCCTACGTGTTTTACAGTGGCGGCGAAATATTATCCTTCGCTTTTACCGGTTGGTTCCTATATGGATGCGTAGTTTTCAAAAAGCCTTCCTGGAAAATCATGCTCTTCATCTTATTTTCCGGGCTCGTCGGTTTTTTCTGCAAATCGTCCACGATGTGGATTTACGTGGCGGGACTACTGTTTATCTGGATCAGGCTGTCGTTAAATAAACCTTTAATCAATTGGATAAAAAACGGCGCATGGATAGCAGTGCCCGCCATAATAGCTATAAGTTCAATTTATGTATCGTTTCTTTCCAAAGGGAGGAACCCGGCAATTGTAACGGCAGGACTTAAGCTGACCTCAAAAACCTTTGTCTTTCCGTTGGCCTCTCCCCTGCTTTCAGCTACTTCTATCGATGATATTTGCCGGGGATTAATTTATCATACCGGTAAAGCCATTTTTAACGATTGGCAGGCAATGGTCATCTTAGTACTACTTGCGATATTGAGCTTATGGCTGGTAAGTACTATTCTTAAAAAAGTGCCGGATCGGAGTTACCGGTTACTGGTGATCATCTTTTATGCCGTTGCCTTCCTCTTTTTCAGCTATGTATACCTAATGCAAAAGGCCATTTCTTATGAAGCCCGCCATTTCAGAGTAGTCGGTTTGCTGGTGATACCGGGAGCCTTTTATTTATTTAGTCGGTTTACCACCAGCTATCGGTTGCTTTTTTGCACCTTATGGATCGGGATTGCTTTTTCCAGCACATTTTACCTCGTAAAAGGCTATCTGTATAATAAAAACCAAAGCGCACACGGTATATCCGGCTTTGCCCAACAAAATATTGATCAAACAGCTTTAGACAAAGTAATGGCCATTGACAGGCAGGTGCACAACGCTACTTTCGTTTTCGTAAACAAAGAGCTCTGCCTGGAGATTAAAAACAACAGAGTGGTGGGCCTGGAACCGGTCAGCGATGACCTAAAGATTGACATGGACGATTATGAATATGACGGTCATGCTGGACCGCTCTATATCATTTTGCCCGATAATTACGCTGGCCCAAAAGAGAAATTCGTTCTCAGAAGCTTCCCGGGTTACAAAGGCTGGCATGGCGAGAAACTAAGTGATAAATACGTCCTTTATAAAGCCCCCTGAGCAACAAACCCCGGCGCTCGCTATTCCTGAATATTTGCGGGAAACTACCTACCCTGCACTAACAGGTATAAGAGGGCTGGCGATTATGCTGGTATTGCTATATCACCTCGGGATCAACCATTTTTTGCGACAATATAATTCTTGGCTCACAGGAAGGGTGGGCGTCGATATCTTTTTTGTGCTCAGTGGCTTTTTGATCTCGACGTTACTGATCAAAGAAAAGATAAATAACGGCCAGGTGTCTTTAAAGAACTTCTATTTACGCAGAGCATTGCGAATCCTTCCAGTGGCTTATTTATACCTGGCAGTTATGATCTTTCTTAACCAAGCTTTCCATTTGGGAATCACCCGGAACAGCTTTCTTTCCGGATTCCTGTTTCTAAAGAATCTACCGGGTGATATTCATGATCATTGGACAGGGCATTTCTGGTCGCTCTCGGTTGAGGAGCAATTCTACCTGTTCTTTCCGCTGCTGATCATTTGGATGGATCTGAACAAATTGTTCATCCTTATTAGTTCTGTGCTCTCGTTTGTTTTGTTATTCTCCCTGCTGGGTGTTCATCGTGTTACGGACGGCATACCATTACTACGCTCCATCTCCCATGTAATGATGTACGTTTTCTGGGAAGGGCCTTTTGCAATTCTGGTAGGGTGCCTCTTTTCTATCCTTGCTTACAAGGGATTCTTCCCTGCGCAACCTATTCGCAACAATTGGCTACCCGCGGCCCTATTTCTTACACTGGCCATCCTCATCAGGTCCCCCTCATTTCGTCTTTACTCTCCTTACCTTTCTGAATTCATCGCTGATATGCTTACGGGCCTGGTCATTATTTTAAGTATCCGGTCGACAAACTTATTTACACGTTTATTAAGTTCTCGTTTTTTTAAACTGATGGGTAGACTGTCCTACAGTATTTACATCTGGCAAGTATTATTTATATGGACGCCCATTCATTTGCCGCCAATCCTTTGGAACCTGAACAGGAACACCCGGTTCCTGGTAACCGACTTGCTGCGTCTCGCGGGGATCTTATTATTGTCTGCTCTTTCCTTCCACTTCTTTGAAAAGAAATTTCTGAAAATCAAAACACATTTCATAAGCCGATCAACACTTCAAACAGCAACTTAAATTGTTCGATAGTAATCAGGCAACACAGCCGGATCTCTGCCCGATATTTCACTTGCATGGGCCGTTATGGCTATCATGCTGGGATGATCCGTGGCTTCTCTATTTACATCATCCGGCTTCAAAAACACATAATTCAATGTTGCCGGCTGCATAACACTATGTCCGCTCTGATCTTCACCCAATGTAACACTTTGCATAAAATGGGTATCTTTTTTTGCTCCACTGCTCCGTGGATTTAGGGTGTCACCACTTGACAAGTGCCCGCCCATTGAAGGGACGGAGTCTTGTAAATAAGGTCTTTGAAAGTTTGTATCCCCTAAATAGCTTGTAACCACAACGGGATTTTTTTGTGTTGCGGCACTCTTGGCGTACCCTTCAAAAGCCTGATGGGTAGCAGATTCTTTTGCTTGCGTTCCTACAAACTGATTGGGAATATGGACAACAAGCGACCTGTACATTTTACCATCTTTAGTTTTGTAATCTATAGCCACACTCCGGACGGCTTCATCTCCGTGTTTAACGCTTACTTCGGAAAAGCTATAAGCCGACTTCAAATCGTCCCTAACATAGAAGCTCATACTTTGTTTATCATCGATTGAACCCTTCGCATTTAATCCCTGGCTGAATGTCGCTCGGGTATAGCTAAGCCCAACGGGTTTGTCTTCGACACGGGTTTTGAGGGAAAAAGAGGCCTGCTCTTTTTTTCCTTCGATCACCGCGATCACGTGGGGAACTGTTCTGTTTTCAAATAACGCCTGAACTTGATGTTCAAAATCCGTACTGATGGTGCTCGAGGATAAGCGGCCAAGCCTGTCAGAAAGTTCGGTTTGCTTGGCACTCCGTTTAGAGGCCTTGGTAGGTCGCTCCAAAGCATCCGAACTCATTACCGTCTTCCAGGCTTTGCCAAAGTTCTCAAAGGCTTCACGTGAAAAAACCCCTATGACGCTAAAATCTTTCATCGCGCCCGTGGTGAGTTTAACATCTTCTTCCCTTGCCCTTTTTCTTTTAGCATGATCCAGCGGCGCATCGAACCTATCCACGCTGCTGGAACGTGTTAATCTTTCCTGACTTGCAGAACGTTTTATCGAACGGGGCTTAAGCCCGCCCTTTTGATCATATTCCGGTAACATTTGCTTATGTCTTTAGGTCGTTCTTGCCCAAGGCAAATAATCGTTTATGCTTCCAATGACAATGCTGAGATGATGTATGCTGAGGCAACAGCAGGATTAGACGGCGATATTTGAATTGTAATCTCGTTCCATCCCAGGACCAGGTAATCGTGAAAATTAGGAGATTTGAGGTCATAATTCCTTAGCTCCAGTTGACTAAGGTTATTGGCAGATCCCTGGCCTTCCTGGTCGGCTACGTTGATCACCGTCTGATTGCCGTTGATACTGCAAACTAAAACAACATTTCCACTGCCGGATCCTATCCAATGTTTCAGGATTAAAGCATACCGCGAACTCACGTCAACAACCTTAAACCCTATATTTAAAGTTGCGCCGGTTCCGGAATACCCCTTCTGGAATTCTGCGGACATTACCGAGCCAAATCCTTGACCTGTAACCAATAAATCATTTCCCCTGGACCGTATTTTAAATTCAGTCGCAGCGCTTGTAGGTGGTATGTCAAAAAGGTTGCTTTGAAAACCGATACCCATGCCACTGCGCTGACCTTCCAGCAATGGTACCAGTGCAAATTCACCGATATCCATTGCCGCTTTTTGTGTCATCGTATTGAGATACCCACTTGTCAATGAGGTTATAAGTGCAGCTTGACCTCCACTAGCAGGTACGGTCATTGAATGCGATCCATTTATTACGGTTACATCATGCTGAAATTGCACCGTTTCAATGGACGTTAAAAGATCAGGAAAAGTGATATGCCATTCTGCTGCCATGGTGAAATCCAGCCCGAAAAGAGAAAGATCACTCGGCGGTAACAGGATATTCTGTTCTGTTGCTGCAGTATCCGAAGCACCATAATACAGGAGCCGGGCCACAACATCATCAGGCATTAATATATTAGATCCTGAAACCGTTTCATTGTAGTCAAATATGTTCCAGGGGTAGGTTTGCCCCCAATTCCATTGAATATATTCACCTAAGAAATTTTGACTCGATTGATCTAAATTTTGTATGGATGCATAGGCAGACCAATCTTTAACACTCATTTGATTTCCGGATGTGGCCTGCATGTCAGTCGAACTGGCCTGACCTACAGTCGCTGATTGTGAACGGGAGTTCTCCCAGCCATGTGAATATTGAAACCCAATTGAGCCAACAGGTAACTCACCGAAAAAACCAAACGAAACGTCGACGCCAAAGGTATTGATGTTTGACGAACTGGAACCGGTTGTGTTTTGGTTCATTTGTGAATTTGAAGACCCTGTAGATTGGTTAGTGCTTTGTTCAACGCTCGCATTAATTGTTTTTGGAAAGATCTTTTTGAGACTGATCTTAGCACTGGTGTCGCTTATCCCTTTTATACCGGAGTTAACACTTACCATCATTGGATAATTATTAAATCCGGATGTTTGGTAACCACCGCCCAGCTGCCAGTCCGATCCACGTACCTGGATACGGTGCTTTACAACCACGGAATAGGTGTTGGATACCGTTAGGTTCTTAGTTTCAACCAATTTAAGTATCCTATACGTTACGACATCTGTCCCTATGTTGTTTTGGGATTCATCAAGGATATCGTACACTTCCTGTTTGGTAAAATAGTCGTTCATGATAAAATCATTTTTAATTGTTGTTTTATTGTTTCAGGTTGCTCATATATATTAACGTTCGGCGCGCATCTCGTTTTACCGTCGCAGCCACTCGATCCATCCATACCATCCTCTCCGCCGATTGATATCGATTGGATGTTTTCGGCCACACACAATTGACCATTTGTACCTGCCAGACCACCTTTTCCTCCTTTGCCACCACTCCCGCCTTTGCCGCCAATGGAGGCAAAAGTCTCCACCTGAAATACAAAGGATTTTTGATCTGGAACCGATACAAAAACGTCACAAGCCAGTCCCCCATGTCCTCCTCTTCCGCCATTACCACCATCGCCACCACGACCGCCAGCCCCCCCGCAAAAACCCTGGATAATTCCAAATGGCGTTACTTCCCCGGATGCCCCGTTTCCACCATCCCCGCCGTCTCCACCATCACTCCCGTCACCTCCGGGGAAACCATGAGCAGCACCCGCCTTCAGTTTAATGCTTTGCTCCCGAAAACCCTCTAATTCATTAAACCGAAGATCTGATAGAAAAAGCATAGCGCCATTCGCCCCTATAGTGCCATCAATACCGCTACTTCCTTCGCCTCCTTTTTTTCCTTTGCAAGAATCAGAGCCTTCGATGATACGTACACCCAATGGTGTAGACTCTCGCATCAATGGTTCGCCATCTATGCCATTACTGCCCCTATTTTCAACCCTTTTTATTGGGATGAGACGCGATGCAACGCTATGTTGTACCGAATTGGAACTGCCTAGCTCAATAATAGCCTGATCTTCACCCATATTATTTCCGATTGCTTTTAAGCAATTCAGGATAAAAACATTGCCTTTTACCAGGAGCTTACTTTGGGCACTTAGCACCAATCGGTTTATTGTCAGATGCAAATAAATCTCCTCCTCACCAATTGGCCAGGGAAACTCATCGGCATAAGCAGTCAGATCAACAACCTCACCAGGAGCAATGAAAAGAGCATCTACTTTCATCACTTTTACCGATACAGGAAAATGATTCAGATGAGCCTGTTCATCCCGGATAGGATAATTGCCATTCCCGAAAATATAAGCCTCCGCCCGATCATGTTCCCCTATGCCTAAGCGTGAACGCGCGGATTTAAGTAGGGCATTGAAATAAACATCGCCACGCCAGGCACGTTCTTTGACAGAAATAGGGCCGAAAAAGTTTTTAGCCTCTTCGACCGACGAAATACGCCTGTATTCTACACTAATGCGGGAATCCAGGGCTGTCTGATTTTTCATGTTATCTTTCTGGTGGGATAGCTGAGCAAATTAT
>Ga0207695_10006563_pt1 | contig 15059 bp, 26 predicted proteins | sample KBSC54metaG_FD_184354 | JGI IMG/M metagenome (GOLD analysis project Ga0207695, IMG submission 184354) | Corn rhizosphere microbial communities from Kellogg Biological Station, Michigan, USA - KBS C5-4 metaG (SPAdes) (version 2) | ecosystem: Host-associated > Plants > Roots > Rhizosphere > Soil... | reverse complement strand
TTTTTGCCCGCGCCCCCGCCCTCCGCGCCCCCTGCGCCCAGGGGATAGGGGTCCGTGGGCACTCGGACACGTTGTCTGGACGCCGGCGTCTGGACACCCCCTCCAGTCAGCGCGCCCGTCACATCTGCGGCGTCGCGGGGCGCCTCCATCATCTGTAGCCGATGAAAGAAATGTGCACACACGCTGCACGATCTGATACCTTGGTCGTATGACCAACTCCACACACACCCCCGCCAGCCATGAGACTGCGAACATCTACGCACTGGCGCAGCTGGCATCCCTGTGCGACCGTAACACCATCCTGTACGCCGCTGCTGAGTGCCGCTCGAACGCGGCGGCGGCAGCATCGGGCGGCCACCCACTGAGGGCCGACGATTACAACCTAGCGGCTGACAAGCTGGTCGCACAGGCTAACCACTATCACCCGGTCAACTAGGGGGCGACATGTCAGACATCATCCAGAATCCCCTGTTCCAGCTGGACATGCCAGGCGCACCAGGCGTGCTGGTTGTACGCAGTAATCGTCCGATGTCGGATGAACTTGCAGGGGCACACCTTGACATGCTGATGCACGACTACGCCCGAGGGCACAGCGACGGTTACAAGTGCTCAGGCTACGTGTTCGACGGACTCAAGCTGATCCTGTCGGTCGAACCCTGCTGATCCGACGCAGCACACAGCCCCCGTCTGATGATTGTCAGGCGGGGGCTTTCTTTTGCCCTGACGCAGGCAGTGTCAACGCTCGCAGCTGTACGAGCGTTATCTCGCCGCGCACCCAACGCTTGTACGGATGTCGCAGGTACGCGCAGCCAGGGTTCTGGTTTGTGCAGCCTTGGGGTTTACCGCAACAGTTGAACCCGCGAGCGTTCAGCGCAGGATTGCCGATCATCTACGCGCCTGGTGGATACGGCGTGATCGGCCTGCCAATCGGCACACGCGGCGGCACGATCACGATGCGTTCACCATCGACGGTGGTGACACCGTTGCGCCGCATCCCCGCTGCGTTCTCGGCCTGCCTGCGCTGGCCGCACTGCTCGCACAGTCCGTTGTAACTGATGCGCGCCCCCTCCTCATCGGTGATGCCGCAGTCCTTACAGCGATGCCGTCGCTTAGCCATGGCCGCCAGGCTACCAGCCCGCCGAGGGGAGTACTACCCCCTAGGGGCCTTGCTGGACAGGGACGCTACGCGCCCGGGATCATGCTCGGGACAAGTGAACACGCGCCACCGTCAGGGGCGCACGAACGGACGGTAGGTATGGCACACGGAACAGCAGCGGAAGTTGTCGCCAAGTGGCAGGCCCGCTTGCAGCAGTCATCGCAAGAGATGGCCGCAGGCGTCCAGCGTGTCCAGGTCAGCCCTGGTCAGGCGGCGGCAGCGAAGCGTCAAAAGTGGGTTCAGGCCATCACTGATCCCAAGACGCAGGACAAGTGGGCGCGCAACGTCCAGTCGGTGTCGCTGTCACAGTGGCAGCAGCGCATGATTGACGTTGGTATCCCGCGCGTGGCGCAGGGTGCGGCGGCGGCACAGCAGAAGACGGAACAGGCGTTTTCGTCGCTGCTGTCGTATATCGACAACGTCCAGCAGCAGGTTCGCAGCATGGACGACACGACGTACGAGGCCCGCGAACAGCGCATGATCGCAAACGCGCGGCTGATGCGTCAGTACCAGCGTCCCGCAAGCTGAGTCGGTGGCATGACATGTCACAGATTCTCAGCAGCACCACAGCGGAACGCGAGACAACCAGCGACAGTGGGCGTAAGTCCAAGTCGGAGGTGGTCACATCGGTCACGTTCGTTGACGACAAGGGCGCTGTTCACACCCTCACGTTTCTGCCCGAGGGTACAGACGTGGCGGGTGAGGAAGAAGCGTCGCCGCGCATCGTCGGTGAGCACATTCCCTCACACACGTTCAAGGACGCGCGTGAGGCCGTCACGGCATACGAAAGGGGTGAGATCAACTAATGGGCCGCGCACTTGAACTACTGACCGGACAGGTCACGAACCCGGGCGCAACCATCACCGCACTCACACCGAATAGCGGTGACAGCTTCACCGTCCGTTCAACGGACATCAGCGCCGACATCGAACTGATCCAAACATGGGCCTTCACGGGCACGAACCTGTTGCAGCGGATCAGGTCGCCGCGCATGCACGACCAGGCGCAAAACATGCGGTTTCAGCCGACGGCGTCACAGCCGTATCCGCTGATGCCGTTCAGTGGGTCGCAGAAGCTGTACTCGCAGGACCCGATCACCGTGGAGCTGACAGGCGACGCGGCGGCAGTGGACCTGGCGTCGCTGCTGGTCTATTACGACAACCTGCCAGGCATCCAGGCGCGGCTGCACAGTCCCGCCGAGGTGCTGCCGCTGATTGACGACCTGACCACCGTCGAGGTGGACCTGACATCGTCAGCGACATCTGGCAACTACAGCCCGACAGTGGCGATCAACGCCAACTTTGACACCCTGATCAGAAACCGGGACTATGCCATTCTCGGCTACGAATGTGCCACCACTGGCGGCACGCTCGGGATCAGGGGTGTTGACACAGGCAACCTGCGACTCGGCGGCCCGCTCACGAACCTAGCGTTCGTTACGAACGACTGGTTCGTGGACCTGTCGAACATGTACAGCAAACCGCTGATTCCCGTGTTCAACAGTGCGAACGTCGCGGCGATCCTGCTGGACTGCGCCTGTCAGGCGGTGTCAACAGCGTTCAAGGTCGGCCTGAACCTGGCGTCGCTTAAGTCGAACCTGACGGGCTGACATGTCGTATACCGATGCGCCTCAGCCGTCACCAGTGGCGGCTGAGGTGATCGAACTACTCATCGGCGGCGGCCACAAGCCGTACTGCAAGACCGACATTGGTCCCACGCCCGCCGCCGCTGTCACAGCGTCACGCCAGGTGATCGGCGGCGGCGACGCCTGCGAACTAATGGGATACGCCCTGCGCGAAACGACAGGCGCGGCAACAGCGGCACTGCGCCTCCGTGACGGCAACAACGCAGCCACGGAGGTGATCGTTGCCGTCAACCTGGCGGCAAACGAGTCGGTGCGTGACATGTTCACACCACGCGGCCTGGTGATCGCCACAGGGCGCGTGTTCCTCGAATGGCTGTCAGGCAGTATCGAAGGTGTGATCTACTGGCGATGAGTAGCAGCGGACGGTCATCCGGCGGGGGTGTCACACAGGGACTAGCAGCAGCACGCCCCGCCGCATCGCCCAATGCCATGTTCTTTGCTACCGACACGCGCGAACTGTCGATTGCTAACGCAGCTGGCAACGCCTGGCAGTCGCTTGGAACAGTGAATACGGGTGGTGCAAGTAACTTTGTGGTGGCCGCGCAAAACATTCAGCACGCGAACGGCCAAGGCATCACGAACGGCGGTAATGGTTCGATGACGGCCAACAATAACGGCTACACAATCAACGGCACGTTTACATCGTTCCTGCGTAGCGGTAACGCGGGGTATGAGTCAGCAGCCGCCACGGCGGGTGGCGGGGCTGCCGTGCCCGCGACGGTCGCAGGCTTTCTAATCATCGCTGACCATACGGGCACCGTGCGCAAGGTGCCGTACTTTGCTAACTGAGGTGACACCATGGCTGTAACAACCTTCACCACAACAGCGGCCGAAGATGCGCGCCTCCAAGCGTGGGCGGCAGCGGCGGGTGCTGCGTCACCCAAGGCGCTGATTATCTCTATCGTCCGTCAGGGATTGCAGGCGTTCGAACAGTCGCAGAATGCAACACAGTTCGCGGCCGGTTACGCACCGATCAATCCGACATGATGCATGCTTGCGCTGCTGTTGACACTGGTTGCGTGGCATCCGGGCGTGCTGCTGTTCCAGTGCAACCCCGGCAAGACGCCGCTGTCGGCACCGTCGAACTGTCAGCAGCTGCCGTACAAGCGACTGTGGACATTCCGGCCGTAGGCGTGTCACGGTGGCGACACGCTTAGAGGTTGCGGACGTAACCTGTCCCGCGTCAACGGCGGCCACTGCGCCACAGGAGGTGGCGCTAGGTTTCCCTGGCGGCATCCTGCGACGTCTCACGATTGTGATACCTGATGGCCACGCGGGCCTGACAGGGATAGCGTTAGGGTACGCGCACAATCCAACGATGCCCGCCAGTAAGGGCGCGTTCATCAGCGGCAACGATGAGGTGTTGCATTACGATTACGTTGATCAGCAGCCTGGTGTTGCCTGGTCCGCGTTTCTGTGCAACCTTGACACACAACCGCACACTTGGGAGGTCAGGTTCGAGCTGGACGAGGTGAGCGCCCCTGCGCCGTCAGTATCAAACACGCCGATACCTGTCACTGACCTAGAGGCTGCAACGGCGGCGTTGCTGGCAGGGCCGTAACATGTCACCGATCCAGGTAACGCCGAATCGTGGTTACGCCGACTGGCAGCGGATCAGCAACTTTGACAGCGGGATTTTGTACAGCGTCACAACGCCAGGCAATAACGCGGCCGTCACCTCACCCACGTTAGACGTCAGTCGTTACGCCTTCCTGGGTGGGCAAATGGGCAGCATCCTGAATGTCAGTCAATGCAACTTCCAGTGGTTCAGTGACGCGGCAACCAGCATCACTGTTGGTCAGCAGGCAATGGTGTTCCACCCGAACGTGCTAAACAGCGCCCGCCTGCGCCTGGTGAACATGGGACCATTCCTCAAGACGACATTGCAGCCCGCTGGCGGCGGTAACTATCAGATGGCCGCATCGCTGTTCGGAACGAACCGTGACAGTCCGCTGCCGCTGCTGCCACAGTTCGGACTGGTGCTGTCGTCAGTGTCGGTGGGTATTGGCGCGGGCGCGAATGTGAACGTTTACCCCACCGACTATTACGCAGGCCCCGTCACGGTGGACTGTCTGAGTGCTGGCGGTGGTGTCCAGTTCACGGCTAACGCCTGGCTGCCAACTGGCGTTAGCACGTTCATATCCGAGACACTGACACCCGCTGCTGGTGTTGTCGGCAAGCTGACATTCACGGCACCAGCCTACGCCTGGTTTATCACCGTAAACAATCCCGGCGCTGCAAACACCTATTGGCTGTCATGCGCCCCAACACTGACAGGGAGCAGCTAGTGACAAACGACCGGAGGGAAGATGGCACACCACAGGTGTGGTCAAGTGCCAAGGAGCGGGTGATCATCATGTGCGTGCACTGGTTCGTTGTGCTGACAGTCGTTGTCGCAACCGCGATTCTGGCGATACATGGCACGCTGGACAAGTTGTCAGTCGGCACCATCTACGGTACTGTCATTGGTCACGCGGGCACATCGGCCGCGCAGAAGATGAGCACCAGAGGCTAACCCAATGCCGACGCCACGTAAGCGCCCCCAGCCCCCGAAACCTGCGCCCCGGGCGAAACCACAACCTCCCCCAGCCAGTCCCTCACAGCGGCCTGTGAAGCGGCCTGGTGGTGGAATCGTCCGGGGCGCGGCCCCCGCGCCCAAACCCCCGCTGACTAGGGTGACAGTTCAGCCCGCCAGCGTGCCATCACCAGGCGCGGGAGGGTACGACGCCGACCAGGTCCGCAACCAGAAAATCGTGGTGTCACTGCTGGAGTCGAACCACGTGCCCGAACTGGGTGTGATGGCAGCGTTGTGCGCGTGCTGTGGTGAGAACAATTGGCACAGTGAGGGGTGCGACACCGTCACAGGCACGCACTGCGGACTGTGGCAACTGTCACCCACGTTCAGGGCGATGCACGACTACCGCGACAACGAGTATTGGACACGGTACGCAATCCAACACGGTTTCTACGGCCAGGGCGGCATCACGCACATCGCGAACGCTCACCCAGACTGGTCGCCTGGTGAAGTGGCGGAAGCGTGTCAGGGCGCGGGAGCGTCAGCCGTGCCGTACTACAACAGCTTCCAAGCTGAGGCGCGCAGAATCTGGAACCGTTACAGCACGCAGGTCGGCCAGGTGATCACACAGGCCGCCAAGCTGTACGCGAACCCGCTCAAGGATGCGAACGTGACAGCCGAACGTATCGACATGGGCGTTGATTACGCGGGCACGGGACATTTCAGCGCCATCGCCAAGGGGGTTGTCACGGAGGCGACCAATTACACCACAGGCTGGACCAGCGCCCACCCTGGCGGTTACGTTGAATACCGCATCACACAGGAAGGACCGCTGCATGGTGTCCACGTCTACCACTCGGAAGGTGTCAGCACACGGCACAAGGTTGGCGATGAATTGCACGCGGGTGATTGGGTGTGCAGGCTGCGACCAGGCTGGCCGACAGGCACAGAATCAGGTTTCGCCGCTGGCAACGGTGGCGAAGCAACATGGGCGGCTGTGTACGGTGGCGGTTACAGCGAGGGGCAGCTGACACGCGCAGGACTCGCGTTCTCACGCCTGGTGCAACACTTGGGCGGGCCTGGCGGCCTGGTTGAAGGTCGCGCACCTGTTGGCGAATGGCCGCCCTGGATGAGAGACGGGCGCGCCCCGGCTGGCGTGACGCCTGGTGCGACAGTGCAGATTGGCGGCCTGTCACCATCGGCCCCCTCTGAGTCGGCAGCGTCGGCAGCATCATCGTATGACTGGCCGACCGCGCAGCTGAACGAATGGAACGCACTGTCTCACGGTGTGCAGGCTGCGTTGGGTAAGGCGAAGGCTGTGCGTGACTACGTGTCAAAGATAACGTTCCTCAAAACACCCAAGGGGTGACACTGATGGCAGACACAGCAGGACTGAAAGCCTCCGACATCGCGCAGGAAAAGGCTGCCGAACCTGACGGCAACGGCAAGCTGCATGATGTGTGGACGATTCACTTCACCACACCGTCAGGCACCAGGACGCATGTCAAGGTGCCCGCCACGTACTACACCGCTGACAACGTCGCGGACCTGATGCACCACGAAATGACACACGTAGAAGGCGTCCACGCGCTGGAAGGCCAGCCGCTACAGCCCGCGCCACCACAGCAGGCACAGTGACATTATGGGCGTTCTGAACGACGTTGTAGACAGCACCGTCAACGCCGTCAAGGATGCCGTACGTTCTGTCATCAGCATCGGCGGGGGCGGCGGCGGCGGCAACGCCGTCAACCTTGGACCGGAAGTCGAACAGCTTGCAATCCTGATCGCATGGGTGGCGCGCGTTGTTGACGACACCTACAAACAGGCGGCCGATCAGGCGGCCGTAGCGACGCTGCTGGCGACAGGCATCGGTGGCGACATTGACAACCTGTCACAGCAGTACAAGTTCGCGTTCGAGCACACGTACAAAACCGTCATCCCGCACAGCCTTGACTGGCTGGAAGGGAGCATCGTTCGTAAATACGTCACGCCACTGCGGCAACGGGTCGGCAAGGTCGAAACACGCACGACCGCGCTGGAAAAGTGGCGGGCCGACATTCACGACTGGCGCGTCAACATCGTTGATCCGACACTGAACGACTATCGCCAATTCGCCAAGTTCTGGAACGGGTGGCCGCGCGACGTTGTCAACACGCTGCACACCTGGCTGCAAAAGCCTGGTGTGTTCGCCGACTTCGCAGTGCCAGCTGTCGCACAGCCCCTCGTTGGTTACTACGGCGACGGTTCGCACCAGACGCTGACCGATGCGTTCGTCGGCATCCTGCTGGATGCGTCACCATCGCGTTACCGTCACGCTATCGCTGCGTTCGAGCGGATGCTTGACCAGGAGTACCCCTAAGTGAAGCTTGCAGATTTCTTTGACAGGGAGATACGCGACGCAATCGCGGGCGCACTCAAAGACGATGAGGAGCTACTGACACGTATTGCTGAGGCTGGCGGCAAGGCTGCCGGGAGCGGCACGCTTGACGACATCGGCACCCTCTCGGACATTCTGTCAGCATTGTTGGGGCCGCTGGGCCTGGCGTTGGGCCTGGTCGATCCGCCAGTCGCGGCGTTGGAGGCTGTCGATAAGGCGGCAGGTAAGCAGGGGCGTTCGTTCGCGTTCGGCTACGCGGCAGGCTACGCAATCTGGCAGCTGTTACAGCCAGCGGTCATCCCGCTGCAACATTCGATCAACGATCTGCTGCAAACAGAAATCTTTGATCCCCAAACGGCTGCCGAACTTGAGGCGCAGGGGATCATTGACAATGCTTACGGGCGATCAGAGGCGGCAGGCAACAACCTGTCAGGTGAGCATTACGACAAACTGGTGGACGCCGCACAGTTGCGCCCTGAACTGTTGCAGACACTCGACCTGTGGAACAGGGGCGTCATCCAAGAGGCTGACGTAGACACCGTGCTCCGTCACCACAAAGTCCCACAGTTCTGGTGGGACAAACTCAAGTTCCTGCGTCGGAACTTGCTGTCACCCGCTGATCTTGCCCTGAACAATCTGCGTGGCGAAATGTCAGAGCAGGACGCGCAACAGTACGCCGCTGTGCTTGGCGTCATTCCGGAAGATTTCAAGCGCCTGGTGCAAAACACTGGTGAACCGCCAGGCCCCGAGCAAATGATGGAAGCGTTGCGACGCGGGTTCGTTGACCATGAACGTTTCGTGCGTGCCATCCGTCAGTCAAGGGTACGTGACGAGTGGATTGACGTAATGTACGACCTGCGTCAATCACCAATGTCAACAGCTGACGCCGTCCGCGCCGTGGTTGAGCATTACCTGACAGACGACCAGGGCAAAGAGATAGCAGTGCAGAACGGCCTGATGCCTGAGCATTGGGAACCTATGCGCGAATCGTGGGGCCGTCCGCTGTCGCACGAACAAATGCTGAGTCTGTACCACAGGGGTGAGGTGACGCTAGACGACGTGCAACAGGCGTTCCGAGAGTCGGACATGAAAGACAAGTACTTCAAGTGGTCGGTGCTGCTTGGGGAAACCCTGGTGCCGCAGCGTCAGATAACCAGCATGCTGCAACATGGCGTCATCGACAAACAGACAGCACACGCCTGGCTACGCAAACTGGGTTACGATGACGCAGCGGCGCAAGCACTGATTGACCTGGGCGCGGCAGAGCACAAAACGGCACTGCACACGCTGACGAAAACGGACATCGTGACAGCTTACGTTGATTCGCTGATGACGCACCAGGAGGCGCTAAACCATCTCGTCAAGCTTGGCTACAACGAGGTGGACGCTAAGGAACTGTTGCAGCTGGCGGAGGTGAAGCAGCACGCCACGGCGATGCGGACGTTGCAGCGCGGGATAGAAGCGTCACTCAAGGCGCATCATCTGACAGAGCAGGAGGCGCGGCAGCAGCTGGTCAAGGCGGGGATGACGGGGGATCAGGCGACAGCACTGGTTGACCAGTGGTTACAGCAGCGCGGGCAGCCAACCAGGTCGCTGACAGAGGCGCAGATCCTGAAACTGGCAGAGTATGAACTGATCACGGTGCAACAGGCGCGAGACAGGCTGATCGCTTACGGCCTGGTGGCGGGTGACGCTGACCTGTTGCTGATGCTGCACGGACTGATCCCGACTGGCGGGCTGACACGCGGCGGCCAGCAGCCTGTGATCAACGCCCCGCCCAAGGCGACGCCAGGCCCGCCACCGCAGGGACCGACGTAGACACAGTGTCCAGCAGCCGGCGTCCAGACAACGTGTCCGAGTGGCGATCGTGCTCGCGCTTCGAGGCGATCCGGCGATGACTGTTCCCGCGCCGCTGTGGGGGCCTGACAGGCCGCCTGTGCCCGCCCGGGGCACCATGCCGCCGTTCATCATCGAACAGCGGCAGGTGCCTGGTGGGGGCGTGCTAGTGACCTGGTCGCTGCCCGGTCTGCGGCGGCTGACCGTTCACGTTCCTGAGGCGTCCTGGCTGGCGGGAGAACACCTCCCAATCGGCACGCTGGCGACGCAAATGCTCGCGTCGCTGCTGCCCGCGCCACCGACGCAACCAGGCGAACAGCACCACAACAGCCAGGCCGACATAGACGACTAGACACACAGCAGCCAGCGTCACAAGTAGGCGCATGGCTTCATCACAGGTTGCGCGCCATTTGCAGGACATGATCCATTGGGTAGTCCGGCCCGCAGTCACTGTGCCCGCCTCCGGCCGCGCCAAGGTCTCTGTGTTGACACACGCCACGCCCCGAACCTTGCGCCTGCTGTGGCGTCAGCGCCACCATTGGAATATCGTAGTGTTTGGACTGGTTGCGAACCCAGTGCGCCGCGTTTGCGAGCATGTTTGGATGCTGTAACCACTCGTCACGTGACCAGGCGGCAAATGCACACTGTTCGAGGTTGACGCTTACCGAGTTGAATTCCACGCACGCCCACGCCTTATCTTTCGTGTGGACATAGATGCCGATGGTATCGGGCGTGTCGTCAACACCCGCGTGACTACTAGCCTGCACGGCTGGGTTCTGAAAGAAATGTCCCAACTCCTGAATGGTGCGGGCACCCTCAGCCGTGTGCAACACGATCAGGCGAACCTCGCCTGTGCGTTCTGAATGGTTGGGTGACGGTATGCTTATGCGCCGCATTTACTCATCCTCCTGTGTGGTTGGTTGTACTTCAAACGGTAGAGTGCGCCCACCCGCAACATGCTGCCGTCGCAGATCGGGCGCGTCCAGCACGAACGTTCGCGGGACACTGGTAACGCAGTCCAGTTCGCCCGCTCGCATGCTCTCTTTGATCGACCGCATCACCTGGCCTGTGAACTCCAGTGGTGCCACCTGGCGTGCCGTCAGCGGCAGGCCGCTGACACGGCGGGTGGACTCGGCAACAATGTTGCGCGGGCCGTAAACGTGCATCCGCTTGTAACGGCCCTTTTGCGTCCAGTAGTCGAACACCTGGCCGTCACCCTCGTCTACGTTCGGACCCCACCAGCCGCCGCCGACGATAAGCGAGTCTGTGTCAACGTAGACCACCCTAGACAGGCCGACTGTGCACATAGCCTCCCACAGTCTGCGGCGACATTCCGACATCACCCAGCCTGGTACCTGCGGCAGTGACTCGGGCGATTCTGCCATGTCTGCGAGTATGAGTCGTTCGGTGCCCGCGATCAGCATGTCAGTCATCACACCCTCATCGGTATCACAGTACGTCACAAGGCGTAAGTCGGGCGTGGGCTGTGTGCCGAACTTTTCCCACGCCCTGAACCGCAACCCTAGGCGACCAACGAGACAGCGTGACCAGTGTTTCAACACCCTGCGCGGGATAGGGGGCGTGTTCACGTCGCCGTAGGCCATTCCGTCAAGCACCCACCGTGCGAACTGTTGCAGTGCGGGTGCACGGTGGTACAGCCAGACGCGATGCAGTTTCAGGTCGGTTGCGTAACGGTACGCCAGTTCTATTTCGGGATCCCACAGGATCGTTCTAAACGTGCCTGTCGGCCACAGTGTTCGCCCGCCGTGCTGTGTCGGCACACAGGGCACATCGGTGGTGATTGTCATCTCTGCGAGCACCGCAAACTGTTCGCGGTATTTGCCCATGTCACCGACACGCGGGTTACGGATGCGGCGGCCCGCCACAATCGGCACGTCGCACTCAGCCGCGATGCGACAGTAGGCGGCGTGCATGTCATATTCGACATACGGTCCGTGGTCCAGTCTGCCGTGTCGCCATGCTTCACAGCGGCCTGTCCACATTGCTGCCCGTTCAGCTTCTAGGCGTTCGATGTCATCGTGCACCAGCAGCTTGTGTGTCATAAACCGGCGACGATACGCGGTGTATGACTGGCCGCTGCCCGTGGGCCTGAACTGTCCAAGGTCATGCGTGTCAATCCAATCGAGGATTTGCAGCGTTGACTCGCGGACTGTGACCAGGTCGCGCATCATGTCGAACTGGTCGGCGTCAATGCGGCCTGCTGCGTCAAGCGCGCTGATGTTGTGATATGCCAGGTCCGTGAACAGCTGGTCCATGTCACAGTTCACCCACGACCGCAGATCGCACATCATCAGTGTTCGTTCATCGTCACGCATCAGCGCCCATGCCGCCGTTCGCTCAAGCACGATGCGATCCAACTTCCAGCCCAACGCAGGGAGGTGAACCAGCCCCTGTGACACTCGCAGCTGAAACGGCAGGTCGTAACAGAACAGCACCACACGCCTATTTGATTTGCAATACTGGTCAGCCGCAAACCACAGGTCGTGTGGTGTGTGGTGGACCGTGGTTGTGTCTTTACGTAGCTGCTTCTTGCTTGTCCAGTGCGTGGTGCCTAGCGCGCCCTGTGACCAGCGTTCAACCCACAGCCCATGCTCGCTTGCGGACTGCGGTTGACATGCCAGCCACAGTAGTCGCTTGGGTGTTGTGGTCGTCTTGAGGGCCTGCAAGTAGTGTGCAGGGTCGCGGTTGCCGATCATGGTGTCACGCCCTGCCGTTCGGCACGCCTGGCACGTCAACGCATTCGACCAGGCACACGTTGACCAGCTCTCGCTGCGTCATGCACGCCAGGTTCAGCAGCGTGTCAGAATCCATTCCGGGCCTGGTAGCGTCGCACAGTGCCGTTATCAGCACGGTACGGTTGCACATGTTCAGCGCGTCGATACGGTCCTGCATGGTTGCGTCGGTGTTATCGAGCATGTAGGTATCTCATTTCGCGGTCAATGGCCGACGCGATAGCCAGCCTAGTTTCCTGGTCGTACCGTGATGTGACGCTGACTCGCGCCCACGGTAGTTGTGGTTCGTAGTAGTCACGCACCTGCCACCATTCCAGCCCTGGCGACAGTTGCAACAGTTGGGTGATGTCGCGTGCTATGGCGACATACTTGTATTTGGGTACGAGGTGTCTGGTCATGGTCCGTACTGGTCGGGCACGAACTGTTCCGTGCCAAGGTAGCCAACGCCCAGAGTGACGCGATTGTAACGCTCGGGTTCTTTGTCCAGGTACTCGCGTGCCCTTGCCTCAGCCTCAGCTGGCGTCAGGGGTTCGCGTGACTTGACCAGGAACGGCTGTAACAACAGGTCGCTGCTGCCACTGGTGCGCTGGTAGATCGCCACCCAGTGACCGTATCCTGTGGCGCGCCTGGTGCCGCGTGGTTCGATGCGTGTCGGCAGCTGGTCTTTCGGCATGTCGATTGCCTCAGCCGCCAGGCCACGGAGGGCGATGGTTTCGGAGTAGAGGCGCAGGAAGTCCTGTCGCCGGACGCCTTGAACGCCTGCGTCCTGTGCGGTGCTCTGGTAGTGCCTGTAAGCCTGGTTCGCCGACCAGCCCTGTGACACTCCTGAGCGTACGAACGGCAAAGGTGGTATTCTTGCCACTGGTCACAGCCTCCTATGGATAGGTCAGCGCCCCCGCCAGTGGTTTCCGACGCCAGGCGGGGGCGCTGTCAGTTGTCAGGCTGCGTTGCTCACACGCTTGGGCTGATACTTCGCCTCCGCGATAGCGAACGTCCAGAACGCCCGCTCGGGGTTGCTGTTGGACTGTTCCTTACGGAACGTGCCCGCGAACGGCATCGCGTGATGTCGCATCGCCCACAGGAACGACGCCATCAGGGTGCGCCCGCCCATTGACACGGTGACACGCTCCTTGCTGGACGCTACCTCAGCGTCGATGAGTGCGTACACTTTGGGGCCGTCCGCAAACGATGAGCGCATCCACGCGATGCCGTGGACGATGATGCGCTGCCCCTCCAGGTCGGCGGCGGGCGTTGACTCGAACGTGCCGAACGCCTGTTCCAGCGACTCGGCGGCCAGGATGCGCCTGACCATGTCATCTTGAATCGCATCGGGTGACACTACGTCAAGGTCGTTGCCGTGCAACAGCACATCTTCGACCTGTTCGACGGTGATTACGTCTGTGCCTGTCATGTTGTTTTCCCTCCTATGGGGTTGCGTCGGTTGTGCTACTGCTGCTGCTGGGGTGCGGCCTGCGCGACAACGGGCACCTTGCCCTTGCCGCCGCACATTCCGCACGGTTGCGGTGCCTGGCCTTCGCCCTGTGACACGACGCCGAGTCCGTCACAGAGAACGCACTGCTGGTACTGCGGTGGTTCGATTGCGCCCGCTGGCGAGTAGGCGGCCCCGGGTTGCATCACCTGATCCGTTTCGCCCGCGTGTGTTTCCACGCTGGCGTCGGTGTCGTGGGGCGCTGGCGCAGGCGGTTCGTCGGTGGGCGCACCCTGCGCGGTTGTGACGACCGTGCCGTCAGCCATGCCAGGATTTGCCTGTTGGACCACCGCATCGCTGTCAGGCGGGGCCTGCGTCTGCGGTGCTGCTGCGACGATGCGATCAAGAAATGACCTGAACGCATCGGTGACAAACATCGTCGGCATGGTGGTCATGTCGAACGGGACGCTGTCAAGGAACGCTTGCAGGATATCCGCTGCCTGCGGCCCCACCATCGCCGGACCCCAGGACGCCTGTTCGTCAACATCGACGATTGCGCCCATTTCGAGAACCGGATCGTAGATAACGACCAGATCGGCCATTCGTGTACTCCTATCGCGTCGGTGGTTTCGGCGCGGGGTGCTTCGCGCCGATGCTGTTGATGTAGCTGTTCCAGGCCCGCTGTGCTTTCGTACCGCGCACGCAGTCACAGCGAACGTATCCGGCAGGGGCGCGATAAGCGCCCCTGCCGTGACACTTGGGACAGTCGGGACGACCGCCACCCTTCGCCATTAGTCAGACGAGGGCTGCTGGCCGTTGGTCTCGCCGTACTTGATCGCGGTCTTGATCAGCGACTGCACGATCTGAGCGCGACTCAACTCCACCTCTGTGCCCGTCTGCGCGAGCACAGCGGCGGCGATGCGCTGGCCGATCTGATCGACCTGTGCGCCCAGTTCCTTGGGAAGCGCGACGGTGAAGCGGCCCTGCGCCTCCGACGCCGTGTCGGTGGACGCCCTCTGAGTGTTGCTTGCGGCCATTGTGACCACCTTCCTGCCGCTGTTGCGGCTGTCGTACTGAGGTGATCCTTGAAGGCGGGTGTCGCTGTTGTGCGCCCCGTCTGCGTCGGATCGGAACACATCGAACACTATCAGCAAACGGTGTCGAAGTCGAACGGCCCCCGCCCAGGTGACCAGGGGTGGCGGGGGCCGCCGATCCGACGCAGGCACATCGTACCGCACAGATGTGCACGCCGTGTCCAGACGCCGGCGTCCAGACAACGTGTCCGAGTGCCCACGGACCCCTATCCCCTGGGCGCAGGGGGCGCGGAGGGCGGGGGCGCGGGCAAAAA
>Ga0207695_10006556_pt1 | contig 15071 bp, 14 predicted proteins | sample KBSC54metaG_FD_184354 | JGI IMG/M metagenome (GOLD analysis project Ga0207695, IMG submission 184354) | Corn rhizosphere microbial communities from Kellogg Biological Station, Michigan, USA - KBS C5-4 metaG (SPAdes) (version 2) | ecosystem: Host-associated > Plants > Roots > Rhizosphere > Soil... | reverse complement strand
CTTCGGCGTCATCAGCGGCATCCTCTACGCCGCCGACAACGGCGCCGATGTCGTCAACGTCAGCCTCGGCGGCTACCTCAGTCGGTCCAATCCGTTCGATCTCGCCGTGTCCGACCTCATCCAGCGCGCGGTCGATTATGCCACCGCCCGCGGTGCGTTAGTCGTCGCCGCCGCCGGCAACGAGGCGTTGAACACCAACACGGCCACGAGCCCCACCGGGAGCTATAGCGACAGCGTGCACGTGTTCGCCGGCGGCATCCGGCAGGTGATCAGCGTGGGCGCCACTGGTCCCGTCAACCAACAGAACTTCGACTCGATCGCCCTCTACTCGAATTTTGGCAAAGCGGATGTGGCGGTGTTCGCCCCAGGCGGAGGCGTCATCACCCTCGGCACGGCGAACGTGAAAGATGTGATCCTCGGCGCCTGCAGTGCCCCGTCGAATCCCGGATGCACCGATGAGATGGCATACGTGTCGGGCGCGGGCACCAGCTTCTCGTCTCCGCTCGTCGCGGCGGAAGCTGCGGTGATCAAGGCGCAGGCGCACACCAAACCCGCGCCAACCGCGCTCGAGTCCTGCATCTTGAGCTCGGCCGACGCGCCCAAGGGCAAGTCGAAGCCGGACATCAACTACAACTTCGGACGGATCGACGTGCTCAACGGAGTGCTCCACTCGAAGTGCAAGTAGGGCATCCGGAGCTCCGTCGACCCGCCCGCACAACTCGATCGCGCTAGTCGGCTTGCTTGCCCTTCGCCGTCGGCGGCAGCTGGCCGTTGAGGCGCAGGTAGATGGCCGACTGGCTGTAATGATCCGCCCAATCGCCGGTGGTCACCGTCATGATCGCGGCGCGCGACCGCGTGTGTCCCCCGAAGAACGGCAGCTGCTCGCCTAACTTCGAGTCATCCAACTTCGCGAGCGCCTCGTCGCAGAACGCGAACGTCTCCTTGAGGCGCGCGACGAGCACGTCCTTGCTGTCGGTCGCCGCTACCTTGGTGCGCGTAGGCGCCTTCTCGCCGCCGATCGCTCCGCACAGGTAGTCGTTGCCTTGGGACAGGTGCACGACGATCTCGCCGAAGCTCATCTGCGCGGGCGTCGGCTTGAAGCTGTACTTGTCGGCCGGCATCGCCTCGGCCGCGGCAACCAGGTTCTTTCCAATGCTGCTGGCATGGTCGCGGAACGCCTCAGATACCGGGTTCGACGCCGATTGCGCCGCCACAAGGCCCGGCACCATGGCAACGGCCACGGTCGCAAAACACAGACGGACACGCATGGATCTCGCTCGGGTTTAGGGTAGGCGTTCATGTTGGCATGTGTCCCGAACAATGTCTAGGTCGCTCTGTCCTGACGATCCGAACAGTACTAGTGCTTCGCGCCTGGCGAATCTCCCCGAACACGGCCGAGGCACGTGTTCGGTTGCGCGCAATCGGTCGCCGTCACAGAAGGGCTTCGGTTGGCCGCATGGCGCCGTCCTGCAACTCCATCGCCATTCTGATGAGGGACAGGCTTATTAAGCGATTCTCGCTTCAGCGCCGCAGGTGGTGACGCCTTGGTGGGCAGATTGAGGAGCTGTCTCGGCGTTAGCTGACCACGCTGGCGTTGCAGACCTCAGCGGGTGGCGGCTGTTGATTCTGCATTCAGTCGCGACAGGTCTGAGCAGAATCACGTCACGTCTGCGGTCAGCAGCGCTCGGGAACTCGTCAGGCCGCGGGCCCCGCGTGCCCCCCGCGCACCACCTGCTGCAAGCTCGCGCGCTCTACCGCGCTCAGCGTGATGACCTATTTTTGGTTGGCCATGGCATCCTCGTTTGTGCAAGTTACCAAACGCAATCTCAATTCGGGATGCCATCACGTAATCAGATTCAATGTAACTGTCTACTGGAGAGCTCTCATACAACACGCGTACTCAATACATCGCCGCGTGCTTTCAGAACACGAAGCACCGCCCCGAATCCGCTTTCCGCCAGTTCCGGAGTTGGCGGTTGAAGCCTCAGGATTGTCAGTGGGAAATTGTAGTCAAGGAGCCACTTCCGCGCTTTCGCTGCAGAGAAGCGAATGGTTTTTCGTGACGTCACGAGCGCAATATCTTTCTCATCGGGTGAGCATTCTCTGAGCAACGACTCAAGGCTGTCTATAAGGTCGCGCGACCTTCGCTCTTCCCACCCGGCGTCATCTGGGTTAGTCGCAAGCCACCCGATGGCAAGAGCGTCATTGAACGCCATGGCGATACACGAAACGGGCCTTCGCTGTTGCACCAGAAGGGACACCACGCTGTGGCGCTCCAGTGGGCGAAGGCTTGGCAGTAAGAGCACCACATCCCTACCATAGACGCGCTCGGGAAAAACCAGGTCCTCGAGCACCGATAGAGTCGCTAAAGCCCCTTGCTCGGCCATATCGTTTTCACGCGACACATTCATCGCCATCATTCGCTGCAAAATGTCAATCGCAGCCGGTAACAACTTGGAAGCATGCGTCGCACGGCTTGAGCCATTATCTCCGCGGGGACATCCCCAGTTCCCCAACAGCGGTTCCATCTGAGCACGAAACCATGGCCACCCCGACGTACACTTGAGTTGGTAATGCTGCAGTCGTCACGTTTAACCGCAAAAAATAGATGCCTTCGTCTTGCTCCAAATCGACTACGTTCATCGGGAGGCGCGCTACGAGTCTAGCAACGCCATCGTATGAGATGTACCCGACCGGCCAATCGCCGGTCCCCAACATCCCGCTCCTCCCAGCCGGGCAACCCTCCAAGGAGTAGAGCCGACCTCCGACGGCAACAAGATCGGGCCATTGAGTTTGAACATCAATGGCTCCAGTCGCAGCAGGTGTAGCAAACACTCCACCGCCCCAGACTGCGGAGCCATCCCCAACGCCTTGCGTCGCCAAGAAATCGAGAACTTGGCCTATGGCGCTGCCATCGCCAGAACACAATCGGGCCGAGGTCCGAGTGATGGTACCTGTATTCGAGTCCTCTATCGTAACGTTTACGAACGCGCAGCTGTTATCGCCTTCATCATCCGATAGTCCTTGAGGATCGAGTCCGCCAATCGCGTCGTCGCCAGCGTACACGTAAAGGTTGGGGCCGCCCGCAAACCCAGACGGGTCCTCGCTCAAGAAGCGCCCCGCCTGAGCATCATACCAGCGGTTTCTCACGTAGTACAGTCGTGTCGAATCTCCCTCGTAGACTAGTCCTTTCCACCGCAGCCTATTGGTGTCCGCGAGAGTGCCTAACGATGTGTGTAACGAATCGATGGCTCCGAATCCTTCGTACGTCAGAGTCTGCAAGACGCTTGTTGAGTTGAACACGCCGATGACGTTATTCATGGCGTCTTGAGCAAAAAACCGCGTTGCCGTAATTGAGTCCGCACCGGTGAATAGCGCGTACGGCTGATCGGTGCCCGGCCAGTACTGATATTCCGCGATTCGGTGCGTCGCAGAACTGTCGAGTTCAGCAAGCAATTCGCCTTGATCCCAAAGGAACTGACGCTCGAGGGCAGGACTCCCACCATTGGTCGAGCGCGATCGTTGAATTAGCTGGCCAAAGGCATCGTAAGTGTATGCCAACTTGACAGTGCCAACCGTTGCCGACGCTAGTTTCCCATCGGCGGTCCAACTATATGTCGTAACTTCTGTACCGACCGTCTTGGTGCTGTCGTTCCCGTCAAGATCGCGCGTGTAGGTCGCACCTCCCCAGGCCGTTAGGCGATTGCCGGTGGCATACGTACCGGTTTGCACGATGTTGGGAATAGCATCACGCGATTGGACGCGATTGCCGGCAGAGTCGTACGCGAACGAGTATGAGTGAAGCCGCACGAAGTCCTGGATCGGGCCGCAAGCGTAGCCGTCGTCGCTTAGGGATACACCGAATAGGAAAGCACAGCTTGTGACGTCCTCTAGGCTGTCCACTAACTCTCCCGTAAGCTGACTCGCCGGACTGTAGGAGTAGATGTGTGATTCCGCGAATGCTCCGTTAGGCCGTAGCATCTGCGTTGTATGGCCAGCCGAATCTGAGTAACCGTACTGACGCTTTAGTCGACTATTAATGGCTGGCACGCTAAACCAGCTTGCCATTACCTCGCTGCGAGACGTGTGCTGCAATGTATCGGCGACTGTCCCAGTCCCAGTCCAGGTGATAGTCGAGTCCATGAGGTTATTCGTGTACGTTGGGACGGCGTTGTTCGGTTGCGGTGCAGTATTACTAATCTTGCTTAACAGGCCCGTGGTGGAATTCCAGCTGTAGCTCCTGTTGGCGAACATAATTGGACTCGTAGTCTTGAGCAGAATCGAATCCACGAGGGGAGTACCGCTTAGACGATGGTAGAACCTGCGGAATCTTTTGTTACTTGGCTCAAGCCACGTGACGACCGAGTCCGTTAGTCCAATAGAGTCCGCGAATACGCTATCCCGCGACGCTGCGTTCCAGCCAACCGTCACTGTTCCGGTAGGGTTGTAGCTGAAGCTGTCGACCACCACGCCCGTCCCACTCTCGGCCAACTTGCGGTGCAAGCTGTCGTATGCAAAATCCACGCGGTGCCCACGGCGATCCGTATAGCTCGTAAGCAAGCCATCCAGGTTATATCGATAGCTAATGTAGCGATTCAAGGTATCCGCAGGGTCGTACCGCTTTGTGACACGGCCTAACGCATCGACCGCGATGCGATATACATTGCCTTTAGAGTCCTTCACGCGACTCTGGAACATGGCATCGTAGGTTGTAATCGACGCTCCCATGCTCGGCACGACAGCCCTTGTGACGCGGTCCATTGCATCATACGTTGTCGTGTCCGCCGGCATGCCATTCCCCGATTGTAAAGAGTCGCGACCGTATCGATCGAATACCTTCTTGGCCCAACGATGGCCCGGCGCCGTAGTCGAATCAAGGTTACCAAATACTGCGTCGTAGTGAAGCTTTGTCGTATCTCCGGCCAAATCCACCAGCATGGTATCGCGACCCCGAGAATCCGCGTAAGAGTGTATTGAGCTGTCGACGCCGACAAACGAAATCAAACTGTCGACACCGGAACTGCTGTATTTCAAAATTTCGGCGAGTTGACCGGGGACGGAGATTTCTGTTGGCCTGGCGAATCCGCCGTACGTAATCGTAGTTGCATTCTGGCCAGCGGGCTTGTTGTAGGTCTCTAGGCCGCTCGAGTTGTAAGCTGCACTATCTACAGCACCTGTTGGGCGTACCGTCTTTACAGCAAAGATGCCGCTGCGAGTAATCGTTGTGACCAGGCCGAATGGGCCGGTTGTCCTGAGGGGTTGGCCCCAGTGGTCTACTGTGAAACTCGTCCTGTGCCCGCCCGGATCCGTCGTTTTTGCTTGAACGCTGTCCGTCAGCACCGGGGTCGCTGGCGTCGTAGCCGTTAGGCCAATTGGCACACTCACTGTTTGCCAAAGTGTGAGCGTCTCCGTTGGGCGTTGCAGTGACGTGTTGCCACCGCCAATGTCCGTAGGCACGTTCGGCGAGGCGATTGAGGCCAGCTTCCACGAACTGTCCGTCCGGTAGGTAAAGCTCGTTGTATCGCCACGGCGATCGATAACCGTGGTGAGGCGAAATCGCGTGTCGTAACGAAGCTTGGTGCTGGCTGCGTCTGGATCAGTAATCGTCTGGAGCGTGGAGTCGGCACCAACTGTGTACTTCGTCACGCGGGCTGTCGAGCCAGATTTCAGGCTGGGCTCCTTAATCGAGTCCAGTCCATACGCTGCGTAAAAGATGCCGGTGCTGTGGTGCATCGCGTCTGCAACTTGCGTAAGGCGGCCGTTCGCATCGTAAGAAAAGGCGACGGTGTCTGGCAAGCGGCCGATTTGCGTGGTGGCCTCGCCAATGTTGTTGAACAGTACCTTGCTCCCGTCTGGGTAAGAACGAGTGTAGACGGCGCTGCCGCCTGTACCGTTGACCGTTACGTGCGAGAAGTCGCCCTGCGGCGGCATAAAGCAGGAGCTTCCGCAGTGCGCAAAGTAGGCCGCCGATCCGGATCCATCGGTAAACAAGAGCGCACTGTCTGTTTGAACGTAGAGACGCTGCACCCCAGCAACTTCCCACCCCTTCGCTACCTTCGAACCTCGTTCGTTGACAACGAGGACATGCTGGCTGCTATCGACGAACGATTCCGTCCTAGTCGGGTACTGTGCCGTAACGATGATCTGCAGCGGGTATGCGCCGGTCGTGTGGGAACTTGCATCGAATTGGCCCGCGAGTCGCACTGATTGCGTCACCGTCGATGGAGGCGCGAAATGCAGGGTCTGTTCACCATTCAAGAACGTGACGTTGGTCCAGCCGCCACCCCAATTCACCTTCGCTTGCAGCCAGTACTGCTGCAGTGTTGGACTGTTAGGCTGCAGCGAGGCGTCAACGGCGACAAACGGACGAACGGCCATCCGATCGCCGTGATACGCTACGGTGATAGAATGCGGCGCATCCATTGAGATGTATGGCACTGTGCTCTGTGAATAGGCCGCTGTGAAACAGCTCGCGGCACAAAGAGCCATGTTCTGATTGTCGTTGTTGGTTGGCGTCGTTAACGTTGAGAAAGTTGAAGTCACTCGTGACATAGCCACTGTCACTCACTTGGCTTCCACCGCTCGCGACAACCAGTAGCTTTACCACTCCGCTCTGGCCAGTCGATCCCGTGGTATAAGGCAATGCGATGGTGTCCGTGGCGCCGGCTGCAATCGTAAGTGGCGACGCCGGACTCGTACTCCCGCATGATATGTTCGAGGAGCAAACCGGCGTCAGGTTGAACGTGGTGCTTGTCGCACTCGGATTCTGAACGACGAATTGTTCTGTGTATGCAGTGTTAGGTTGTTCGCTGAGCACTTGGCCTTTAGGCGTGACGACGGGAAGCTTCTTGACCGTCACCGTAACGGTGGCTGTAAAATTGCCATTCAGTCCTACCGAATTAGCCGTCACTGTTCCGGTTCCCTCCGTGCTTGTAACCCCATAAGTCAATTGGAAGCCGCCACCGCCATGCCCTGGAATCGTAATGCTCGTCGGCGAGACACTGCACGAGGAGACCGCCGATGCGTGTGTGCACGAGATTCCGTCCGTGACCGAAATACTCGTGAAGTTGTCCACCGAAAATAACATCTTGTTGTTCACTGCTCCCACCGGCAGAGTCACCGCCGCCGTGCATGGTGAGATGTCGCCGCTCGAACCTGAGCACGTCATGTATCGCGCTGCACCGCCGCGAACAGTAAGTGGTGATCTGGCCAGCATTGAGGCCGGACGAATCACCAGCAAGCAAATGGCGCACAAGCTGAGCCAAGCAAGTGTGCGGACGAGCACGAGGCGAACCGCGCGATCCCGATCTCTCGTGTATGCACAGAGGAACACGAATGGCACTAGCAGCAGCGAGCTTTCGCGAAGGACCGAGCGGCAAACGGGTATGCGCATACATGACTCCAAGTGGGGTCGCTTGCGCATACGTACAGGCACGTCGAGTGCCGAAAGCATCGAGGTACGAATTCATTGTTAGGCTTGAAGTTAGCACGATGGTGATGAACGCGACGCTGCACTAGTTACAGTCGCGTTGCGCAACACGATGCAACGAGCGCAACGTCGTCAGCGCAGAACATGCGCGCTATGGGCCACACCGCTGCTGCGAGACACCGATGCTGGCCGCGTAATCGCAAATCGGCGCATCCAGCGCCACACTGTGACGCGGTGCACGCCGAGCAAACTTGCCACCTTCTGCACGTCCCAACCGCTGTTACCAAGCAACGCCAGCAATTCATGCCGACCTACTAGTGCGGTGGTAGCTACCGCGGGCTGGTCAGGCCGGGGTACAATGCTCTCAATGTCGTGCGTTCCAATGGTGCCGTCGGGAACGACTGCAAGGACGCACTCGACCAGATTCTTTAGTTCGCGCACGTTGCCGCGCCATGAGCGTTTCTGCAAATGGCAAAGGGCGTCATCCGAGAAGTGCGTCGCCGTGGCCCCGGGTGAGCGGGACAGAAACGCGCGCGCCAACATGGGGATGTCTTCGGGCCTCTCGTCTAACGGTGGCACGCGGATCACGCTGGCACTGAGCCGCTGCAGCAGGTCAAATCGGAAATGCCCTGCCTCGGCCAGAGCCGCGAGATCTTCGTTTGCCGCTGCGATCAACCGAAAGTCGCTGCAACTGTCCGTTCGGCCGCCGACGGACCGGTAGCGCCCGTCCTCTATGGCGCGCAGTAGCTTTGGTTGAGAAGAACGGGCAAGGCCGCCTACTTCATCGAGAAACAGCGATCCGCGGTGCGCTTCGCCCAAGAAACCCGCGCTATCGCGCATGGCACCGCTGAACGCACCTCTTACGTGTCCGAAGAAGGCATCCTCGAACATGGATTCCGCGATCGCGCAGACGTTCACCGACACGAGAGTGCCGGGCCGGCCGCTCAGTTGATGCAGCGACTCAGCCACCAATTCTTTCCCGGCGCCCGTTGGGCCTTGGATAAGCACTGGCACGCGCGACGGCGCAAGCTTCGCGATGCGCTCCCGCAGTTGGCGAATGGCGCTCGACTCGCCGATGATGTGGTTGTCTATGCGAAACGTGGTCATGGTTTCACCGTACCGGCGCGGTCGAGCATAGGGTGCGTGACGCTGTCGGCGTCTTGGTCACTGCGGATCACATGCGGCGTCAGAAAAAGATAGATCTCGGTCGCTGTGGTCTGGCGGCTCACATGGCCGAAGAGGCCGCCTAACAACGGAATGCTGGATAGGAAAGGGATGCCGCCCTGCGTAACATCACGCTCGGTGTCCGTGAAGCCGCCTAACGCTACTGTTTGCCCATCCTTGATCAAGAGCTCTGTCTGTATTGACCGCGTCGAAATTACGGGGGCGTCGAAAGCAACTTCTTGCGTCGCATTGTCGATCTCTTGCGTCACCTCCAGGCCCACGTAGCCGTCAGGGCTGATCGTCGGCAGGACAGTGAGCTTCGTCCCGACATCCTTGTACTGCACCACCTGATCAACGGACGCGTTATCGGTCGGGAGTGTGCGCGCCAACTGCACGAACGGCCGCTGACTGCCGACGTTGATCGTCGCCGGCTGGTTGTTTGCGGCGACGAGTACCGGTCGGCTCAAGATTCTTACGTCGCCACGCTCCGCCGCCGCGGTGAGCGTCGCATCGATGTTGAGTCCGGTCAGGTTCATCGCGTGCAGAATGACGTCCGTCAGGCCTGCACCCGTCTGCGATCCGTTGATCACCGTTCGGCCGCCGTTGACCTTGGTCGGCGGCAGCGTTGCGTCGACGCCGAACGCGAGACTGTTCGTGCGCTCGACCTCGGCGATGATCACCTCGATCAACACCTGCAGCGGCCGCGTGTCGAGTTGCTGCACAGCATTCATAATGATCTCGTAGTCGCTCTGGCTCGCCCGGATGAAGAGGCTGTTGCTGCGCGCATCGGGTACAATCGTCACGTTTCCGGTAAACGAGGCACTGCGGCCCACAGCACCGCCGGCCGGCGTCGGTACATTGGATTGCGGCGACGGAGCGCTGGAGGCCGCCGGGGCGATCATCGTCGATTGGAGTTGCTGGTCGAGCGTTGCCGGTCGCGAGGACCCCGGCTCTCCTAACGCACTAGCTTGGCCGAACAATGCGTTAACGGTCGCTGCGACGTCCGGAGCGCGCGCGTGCCTCAAGCGGATCACGTAGAGCTGCACGGCGTCGGCGGAGTGCGCGGCCGCGGCGCTCGTAACCGACGGCGGCGGAGACGGCGGTGCCTTCGCCTGCACGCGATACATTGCCGAGTCACGAACGAGCTCGAGATTCTGACTCGCGAGCAAGCCCTCGAGAAGCCCACGCACGGCCATGCGTGCGACAGGCGCCGGCGTTTCGAGTGTCACGCGTGCCCCAGGGACAGCACCGCCGAACCCAACCGGTTTGTCGAGATACGGCGCGAGGGCCTCGACCGCCGCGCGAATGTCCGCGTCCACCAAGTGCACACTCACGCTGTCATTGCGCAGCGACACAGCCGAGTCGCGCACCTGCGCATGGATGTCGTGTGGTTGTGCGACTGCAACGGCGAGCACGATCGCGACGACAGCGGAGCTCATGGCCATGTCCGTTTGATGGCAAGATGCCATATCGTATCGACTGCGGAGATTGTCGCGGTGGCCGCCGTGACGTCGCGAACGCGGAGACCGGCGACACTTTGACCCGCGCGCAGCACCGTACTACCGTCGTGTCCGGGCACACCATCCACGAGCGCGCGCCATGGGGGCCCAACGGTGCCGACGAGGACTAACGGAGGACGCAGCGCCGCAGATGTCGCGGGAGCGCCGTTGGCTACTGTGTCGGGGGCGGCGCCGTAGGCTACGGCTGCCGGTCTGCGTTCGAGACGAAACAGGTCGCTGTCGACAATGTGCGACGTCAGAACGCCCAGAGAGTCGCGCGCGATCGGGCGAGCCGGCGCTGACACGGGCCAGATCGCGGGCGTGGGCGCTTCGGTTGGACGCGTGATGAAATATGACGCACGTGCGGAGGCGGCCATCGCGACTAACGTTGCAATCCACGCGCAGCGCTCGAACACGACGGTCCTCATCGGCGATCGACTGTCATTGCTCGCGGGCGCCACAGAGCTTCGATCGTGAGGTCTGCGTGCAGGACTTCCGGACGTTGCGGAGGCGCCGTGGGATCGCCACCTTGCACGTCGAGCGACGCGACAGATATCGCGACCGGGCCGCGGTCAAGTGCCGCCAGCAACATAGCCAGACCCTGAATGTCCCCGCTCACGCTCGCGCGCACGCGCAGCGGGACGAAGGGCATCTGCCCGGCGGAATCGCTGTGAATGTCCAGCGTGCCTAACGTCACCCCAGCGTCCGTCGCGGCGCGCGTGATGATAGCCGCGAGGCCTGCCCCCGCTGCTGCCGGTGAGTCGCCGCCGAGCCACGTCGGTGCGAGCGCCGTCAGGCGCGCACGCCGCGCCGCCAGGGAGTCGTGAATTGCGCGCGCATTTCGTGCGAGCGCTTGGTCCCGCGCCGCTGTACGCGCTGCCACGTTGGCTGACCCGACTGCAGTCTCTTCCCATGCACGCCAGGCCGGTACGCCATGTCCAACGATCACTAGACTTCCGATCGAGATGGCTCCGATGAGGAGTGTACGTCGGTCTCGAGGCGAGAGCGCCAAGAGGGCGACGGTCATCGCGTACCATCCGGCACGAGTCGAAATCGAATCGTCACTCGGTCTAGCGTCTTGCCGGAAAGGGTCTCACGCGTCACCGGCCCGACGATTTCAGGAGACGCGAGACCCGGCACGCGCTCCACGGCGTCCACCACTGTCGCGGCGTGCGGGCCAATGGCAGCGAGGCTACCCGTGCCGGCACTGTCGACTTGAAGCGCTAGCAGCGCACTGCCGTCCGGCAGCGCGCGCGTCAGTTGGGCGAGCAGAAGCGTGAATGAGCGACGCGATTGTGTGAACGAGGCGAGCGAACCCAGTGCTGTTGTAACCGCGCCCAGCTGTCTGGCATCACGCTCGGCTTCTCGAACGCGCGCGCGTGTTGCAGCGTCGCGCGTTCGCGCGGCGCGCTCGACCCGCGCCGACGCGACAAGGGGAGCCGACAGCGCAACCAAGATTGCCGCGGCGCACACCGCAAAGGACATCGCGATGCGCCGGCGCGATGGCTCGACAGTGCGGCGCAGCGCAGCGCCGCGTAGCGCGATGGCCTCACGGCGCGGGACACGTGTGGCTGCGGCCGCATCCAACAAGTCCGCTGAACGCGTGCCAATCGACTCGAAAAGCGGAGCGACGTCCGGCAACGCGTCCATGTCTTCTCCGCACGCCGATGACCGAACCGATGCAGGACAGCCATCCTCGTACGTGACGGTAAGTTCTACGTCATCATCTTGCCACGCAATCTTGCGCGCGCGAATTGCGAACTGCAGCGCAACGGCAGTCGGCGTCACGAGGTCCACTTTAGCCGCAACGTCGCGGCAGGCGTCGATTACATGCCGCACCACGGGCTCCTCGAATGCTGCGACCCATGCCGTGGTGGGCGAAACGGTGCGTGCGCCGGAATACATCAGTGGGACGCCGCTCTTGAGGAAGAAGCGCGACGACTGCTCACGCACGATTGAGGCGATCACCTGCGGCTCCAACGACGGCGGCAGATCGGCAACGAGTTTGAGCTGTGCAGCAGTAGGCCCCACGGCGACGACGACGACCGGCGGCCTGAGCCTCGAACGCGGGCACGCGCTGAGTAGTGCTCGCAGGCTCTCGGCCAACGATTCGCCTTCAGAGATTCCGCGCGACGCGGCCCACTTGATAGCGCGTCCGTCGACCAACATCGCGCTGATGCGGCGACGACCGATGCCTAGCCCGAGGCGGGGGCGCAGCGTGGTCACTGAATCCACGTCCGCCGTCGTACCACGGCCGCCCGATCGCCAGCTCGTACGAGCCGGAGCTCGAGTACGAACGTCACCGGTGGCGCCCCGGCCACAGCGCGCGCCGTGATGAGCCACGCGTCCGGTTCGGACGTGGTCAGTCGCACCAGGTTCTGATAGTCGGCCAGCAGGGCGCTTCGACCGGCCGGCGAGAGCTCGGCGCCTAACGACAGCAGGTCTGGAACGGGCGCGCCCCTTGCACGGTGGTCGGCTATGTGCGATACGGCTTCGACGGTAAATCCGGGGAGCGCTGCGACGACCGCAAGGGGTGCGCGGTCGAGCACGACCCGATCGGGATCGATACCCAACACCGAGTCGAGTCCCACGAGTGCCTCGAAGCCTCGGACCCTCGTCAACTCCCGCATGTCGCCGAACGACGCATTGCGGGGCGGAATGCGCCCGCGCGCCAGATACCAGGCCGCCTCGGCCCCGCTCTGACGCGGCACGTCATCCCCGTCTCGCCAGTCGAGGAGCGCATCGGCCAACGAGTCGGCCACGGCAGGCGGATTGCCTAACGCTTCGAACAGGCGCGTGAACAGGCTGCCGTCGGCGGTATTGATGTCGATCGTTATGCCCGTGGGACGGATGGTTAGCGCACAAGGCGCGCCGCTTAGATCTGGAAATGCTGCGACCGCCGCGTCGAGCCGAGCCCACGCCACACGGGCGACATCGGCCGCTGAAGCACTGTTGTCGTCTCGATGTGTGAGCGCCTTGCCGATCGCTGCCTCCGCCCGACTAGCGCAGCCCTCGGCAAGCCATTGCGCGATCGTCTCGGCGCGCCGGTTGTGGGCGGCGTCGGCTGCGCGTCTCGCCATCAAAGCGAGGCCGAGGCCAATGGCGTCGACACCGACCATAACCCACAGAACGGCGAGCATAACGAACCCCCGCACGCGTTGCGCCATCATCCCCGTGGCCCGATGCGAAGGACCATCGTATCGACCGCATGCTCGCGCTCGAGGACGACGCCGATGCCTAACGGAGCAGTGATGCCCGCTCCCCAACGCTGAAACCACTGTCCGCCTCCGGCGGCGCTCTCGAGGTATCGGAAGGCGCCATTCGAGAAGCCCTGCAGTAGGTCGACGGGCTGCCCGGTAACGGATTGCATTTGCAGCGATTCATGATCGCCGCGGGCAACGAAGGACAGCGTCACCTGGCACCGTTCGTGCCACCCTTCGGGCGACTCGCACCAGCTCGAGAACCGTACGGTGTCCGGGGAGCCCGTGAACGAGACGGTGCCTGGAGATCCGACCTCGAGCTGCCCAACCAGGTCGCGCAGCATTCGCTCGCCATTCGCATCACGGTCACTGTCCATCTCGTGCCGAATGAGCGCGTGCGCCCGGTCGGTGAGAATTTCAAGGACCCGATGCGCGCCGAGGAGCACGATCGAACCCACGACGAGTGCGACCAGCACTTCGATCAGCGTGAAGCCTCTATGGCGCATCCGGCGCCTCGGCACGATAGAGCGAGGTCGCAAGCAACACCACATGGTTCGTGCTGCCTCTGAGCGCGACCGTGTACACCGTCGGGCTCGGTCGATCGATGCGAAGGTCCCACGGCCCTTCGGTGCGATCGCCGAGATGGCGATCGAGGTCGGCTCGGGGCCAGAGTGAAACAGCCTCGAGGAGTGCGCTCGCCTTACGCGTTTCGGCGTCGGCCGCCTCAGCGCGCCAGACAGCGTCGAGTGATGATGTCGCGAGAGCGACGATGGTCGTTGCGCCGACCGAGAGAATCGTGAGCGCCACGATCACCTCGAGCAATACCATGCCGCGACGCCGCGATGCCTTAACGGGGCGCATTGCGCACTCCAGTGAGCGGATCGATGCCCAACAAAGAATCGGCTGCGACTCGCCCGTCCGGACTGGCCGTCACCTCGCGTTGGGCATCGCTCAGGCGTAGCAAGATCGTTACGCTTCGCCCGCTTCGACTCGCCGAGTCACGCGCGACTGCGATGGCGGATGTGATGGGGTCTGTCACCTGCAGCGGCTTGGCCGCGCGAATCGTCAGTCCGACGACGCCGGCCACGAGACCCATGAGCACGAGCACGACCAACAGCTCGACAAGCGTGACAGCCCGCGACGCTTTCACGTTGGGCGCACGCTGTAGATGGCTTGCAGAAGCGCCGCCGCCACGAGCGCAACGAGGCCGCCGAACGCGAGTATCAAAGTCGGCTCCAAGAGTCGGACCGCCGACTGCACTCGGTCCGTCGCCCGCTCATTCTCAAGACGTGCCGCGTGGGCCAACATCCGGACGAGGGCGCCGGTCTCCTCACCGGCGCGCACGAGGCGCGATGCAATAGGTGTCAGAGCGTCTTCCGTTAGGAATGCGGCCGACAGGCGAGCGCCCGCGATCACCGACGTTCGTGCCGCGAGCACACGGTTCTGGATGGCTGCGTCGCCGGCAGCACGCGCTGCGTGCGTGAGTGCGCTCGACAACGCGACTCCGCTCTCTAACAGGGCCGACAGCGCGGCACAGACGCGCGCCGTCGCTGCCGACCGGCGAATTGCACCGATCACCGGGGTGCCCAACAGGAGATTGGCCCAACGGACGGCCCCAGCGCCGGAGGAAACCCAGGCCCGCCAAGCCACTAATACAATGAGTGTCGCGACACCTGTCGGAAGCGCGGCAAGTCGAGCTACGGCAGAGGATTCCAGCACGAAACGCGTGGTCGGCGGCAGCGCCTGACCCAGGTCGGCGAGAATTGCCCCAAAGCGCGG
>Ga0207695_10006552_pt1 | contig 15078 bp, 15 predicted proteins | sample KBSC54metaG_FD_184354 | JGI IMG/M metagenome (GOLD analysis project Ga0207695, IMG submission 184354) | Corn rhizosphere microbial communities from Kellogg Biological Station, Michigan, USA - KBS C5-4 metaG (SPAdes) (version 2) | ecosystem: Host-associated > Plants > Roots > Rhizosphere > Soil... | reverse complement strand
TAGCACAGCATCATCAAAAATCTAATTTGGCAAAAGCGGCTTATTTGAAAACCCGCTATCTTGCAGCAAGAAATGGTGGTGAGATTTTTAAAAATTTAAAAGAGTTTTTAGAAAAGAATACTAATAATCTAGATAGGATAATAGGTTTTTATCATGAATTGATCAATCAACTAAAAGAAGTGTATCCTGGATATAAAGAAGATTTAGCATATAAAGCCTATTTAAAAGATAAGAAGCCGGACGCAGAAATAGCATCATTAGCTGTAAATCTAATGGCAGCAGCAAATCAGATTAATTCTTTAGACGATAAGGGTAAGTCTAACCGTACAGCCCAAGAGCTTGCAACATTAACCTATACAGCTTTAGATATTTTCAACACTGCTGTAGCAAAGGTTTTTAATGGAAGTATAAACGGATTACTGCAAACACATTGGAAAAATGAATTAACCAAATATCCTGTTACTGCTCCAGTTAGCGCCGCCGTGATACAAAATGCTAGTTCGTCATCTGCGGCTAATACTAGTTCAAGTATTTCTCAGTCAACTTCTACTGTTATAGATAGAACCTCTGCGGATATATTTATTTTGGCAAATAAGACACGTGAAGATTTTGATAATCGACATGATAATCAGGCACCAGACGAACCATTGATAGTTGATGCAGTAGTTTATGATTCTGATCGTATGGGTGAAAAAGCGCCTGAAAGTTATAGTGAATTTATGTTTAAACTTAAGTAGGAGATAAAGCGGTTGTTAAGGTGTTACATTTATTATATAATAAACACTAGCTTAGGCCACACAAAGATATCTCGAGGAATTTCCTATGCAACGAAATAGCCTTTTCTCAACCAGTTCTTCTTCTAACGTAAAGCTACCTGAACAAGAAAAAGCGGCTTTAGACACTATTGAGAAATTAATTGATTCTAATAACAATGATGATATCAATTATTTAATTGATGCTTTACCCAAATATCCTGTTGATGTTCTCCAAAGGCTATATGATGCAAGTCCTAAGTTACAGGATTTTTGCCAAAAAAACGTGAAATTTCACGAAGCATTAGCAAAAGAACTTAAAGAAGAAAAACGTATAGATATAGCAATTGCCTCGATGGATGGGAAAGAGCACCTCACTGTATTTGATATATTCAGAGCAGTAGATAATATGAGCGAATATTATAAAATTATACGCAGTGGTAATGCCAGAAAATCAAATGAGGCCAGACTTCGTTGTATGCAATCATTAGAAATGGCTTGTAAATTAGGGTTATATCAAGCTTTAACAGCACGCTGCGATCAAAATATAACCCTGCTTTTAAGTCAAGCTGCATCAAGTGAAAGCAAGGAAAAAGCGATAGCATCTATCTTACATGACACTAAACGTCTCTCTAATTTATATTGGAAGATGGGTTATATACAAGCGGGTTGTATATTACAAAAATTGGCTGAAAAGATTGCTCCAATCTGGAAAGAAAAAGGTCGTGAAGGAATAGATCGTCTGGCTATTTTGCATGAAGAAAATATCAAGAATTTTTTATGTGCATCTCTCTTAGAAGACCACCCTGAATCTAAAAAAATAGAATTAGCTTCGACTAAAGGAAAAGGCTATATTGCTGGGATGGAGGAGAAAGGTATTAAAATACCCGCATGGGATGAAGCAAAAATAAAACTTCGTAGTTGGGTTAACAATGATGATGCGACTTATGAAAGATTGTTAAAGGCTGCTAAAGAAGAAATTGACACCATCTTAAAGCCTAATAGTTCGGCCGAGGCAAAAACAACACCCAAATCACCTTAGCTCTAAACTTAGATACTTGTCCAAATAAACTTGGATCAGCAAATCTATCAGCTAATTACTTCCTGATGAGTTTTTAGAGCACGGCGGAATTTCGTGCCATTCGCTAACATCATTTAAGATGTCTTGCGTGAGCTAAAACTTAATTAACTTTTTCTTTGCTGACGCGTGTCTTGCTCGTAATTCTATATCAATATATCGGTCTGTAATAGCACTTGAACTGTGACCGGCATCATCTCGCACATGCTCTCGCGGTCGAATTTTTACATCTTCAGAAATTCCTGTATGGCGCAACCAGTGTACTGTCGCGGCCATGAGACTTTCAGCGTCATCAATAAACCCGTCTGATTTTAACCGTTCCATTGTTTTGTCAAAACAATGTTGAACAATTTTACGTATGTGCCTTGTCCCTTCAATAGGACCTTTGCCCAGGGCTTTTGGAATGAGAGGGGTGTTTTCACCAGGTGAGGGCAGGGAAGTCAGCCCTAGGCTGATACGGTAGCGTTTTAATGCTTCTAGCATTGCATTACTCACACTAATATCACGCTCCTTGTTACCTTTGCCAACCGTTTTAAACCACCAGTTACCATCCATATCTTTATAAAAATGGCCCATTTGAGGTATCCAACGGGAACTTGCAGCTAATTCTGAGATGCGTAAATACATAGCAAAAAGCGCGTTCATAATAAAAAGAGTACGTTCATGTAGATTTGGATTTTCCGTTGCCATTAACTCAGCTGTTTCAATAATATAAGCCCATTGCAGCTCTGATAAGCGGCGTATGGTTTTCATACCATGATGTTTACGTAAAAATTTAGATTTTTGTCTTATTTGAGTAATTGGATTACCAAAAGAATATTCTTCTTGCTCTAGATAGTTAAAGAAGCTGCTTAAAATGGCAAAAATAGCCTGTAGTGCGCTCTGTGAAAGTATATAAGACTTAGCGTTAGGAAGATCGCCATCTCGATGTGCTTTTTTGCTAATAGCTGCTATGAATGGTCGCCAATCCGGATTAGCCACACGTAAGCCGTCCTTAACGATAAAACGTGGAACATGCTTAATGCCAATCCAATCTTTAGGTGGTGCCTGGCAAAACTCTAAGAAAGCTTCTAAATCGTTTCTGCGCAAATCCTTTAAAGATTTTGATCGCAAGAACCATGACCATTGCAAGAGTCGCTCGGTTTCTCTGCGATAAGATTTGAAGGTTTCAGCACTTCCTCGATAAGCCTGTAAAAAGTTACAAGTTTGCTTGTAATCAGAAAGCACGTTGTTGTTGGCTAGGATGTCGCTGGGAAGCCTTGCTTTAAGTTGTACTATTTGAGTATCGAGTAAGGCATTAAGGTGTTCTAAGCCGTCAAATAGTGGTATTGGTGTGTATTCGAGAGCCATAAATACGTCCCTTTTATAATGGCCGGTAATAAGAGTTACCGGCCATTATATAGATCTTACAATGCGTCATATTTATAAGAGACCTCACTAGATTAGCCTTGTCAAATAAAACTCACATAATATATCACAAGAAGCTATAGAAACGAATGCTGTTTCGGCTACGCGCCCTGACCATGCTCGAGCACCATCGGTGCCAAATCGCATCAATTATGAAACAATAAAATAAGGTAGTACCTCCCCCTTAAATAAGCTATATTGCAAAGCCCCAAAAATCTTAAAGGTATAATAACCGTGTCAGATGCACGCCAAGCTTCATTTAGTAATAGTACATCAAATAGCTCTACAGAACGTTCTGATTCTCTTTCAAGCCTGATGCTTAGAAGCCGTTCAGATGCAGCCACTCAGAAACATGGTGCAGGACCCACCTTTTTTCGCAAACAAGAATATTGTATGCTGAGACATAATACTGACGTCTCTACTCAAAATAAATGGAGCTGCCTTAGCTCTAGTGAACGCGAAATTACTATTTTGGACATGAAATCCTCTGAGCTAGAAGATTATTTTAATGAATTTTATCAATCTATTCAGCGGGAAATAGAAGCTACTCAGCCACTCCAACAAGAAGATAGTATTGAAAATGACCTGAATATTACGATTGATACCAAGCAAGAAGCCAGCACACCACCTATTGATTTAAATAGCTTAAAGAGCCTGGTACGTTTTGTGCAAAAAACCCTCCCTTTTCCCCTAATGGGAAATTCAAACAATGGAGAGAAAGCTAAACAATTTGAAGAGAAACTCAAACAGCTTTTCGAAGAAGAAAAACAAGGCGTGCTTGAAAAAAATAACCAAGGCATTTTTAAAGTCCCCTTGGAATGGTTTATCGAAAAGAAGATAGGGGCTTGTCGCCACCAAACCTTATTCACAGCCTATTTATTGGTGACTCTGCTCCAAAAAACTAATACTACTGGCAAGGTATATCGATATCGCAGTGCCTTAAAAAACACTAGTAATGAAAAAATCTCTCCTCACTCCCTCATCATCTATGAAACAGAACAAGATGGTCATCGGTACCTGCTTGACCCCAGCCGCGAACTCGTAATTAATTTAACAACGCTTCAAGCTGAAGCAGAGATGAAAAAAATTGATCAATTCTATTCTCCCTACAATATCCGTCAATTTATTCAAGAAATAAATCACACATACAATGCGCTGGCATCCATATCATCAGCCTCTAAAGCAGCTAAATTACAATAGCTTAAAATATTTCATTATTTTTAGGAGGACACCTCTTAATGAAAAAGCTCTCTTATTTAGTCATTATTCCCCTATTATATTTAGGCCTGATCGGCTGTGCGCGTAATATTTCTCCTAATGCCTACAATCCATCAGAAATTGGGGCTGCTAATAAGGTTGAACCCGGTATAGTGGTTTCCAAACGCTTAATAAGCTTAGAAACCAGTACCGGTGAAAATGGTCAATTAGCCGGTACTGTCGCTGGAACTGGCTTAGGCGCCACTATGGGCTCAACTCTAGCCAATCATATGAGCCCGGGCTTGGGTTTAAGCACCCTCATTGTCAGTTCTGTGGCTGGCGCAGTGGCAGGTGGCGTCGGTGGAAATGTAGTGGATAAGGCTATTAACCGCCAACAAGGCTATGAATACCTCATTAAATTGCGTAAAGGTACGTTAGTTTCGGTGGTACAAAATCTTGATCTGCAATTTGCAGTCCATCAGCGCGTTCTGGTGATCTATGGTGCTAGAACACGATTAATAGCAGATACTCTAAAAGCTTAACCCAGATTCCATTTATATTTAACGGTTCGCTCTAGCTACTTAGAGCGAACCATTAAACTTTATCCTCTCTTGACCCTGTTATCCGCAGCAGCGTATCATTAGCAAATCAAGGAGGAAAATTTTATGAGACGGATTACTGCTTTGCTGATCTTCAGTGCTCTTATGCTGAGCCCACTAATCCCACTCCAAGCTCAAGCCCGGATTGCAACCCTAGCCCAGGTGGTGGATATTTATGACGATCACCTTTCTCCTGAAACTATTACTATCCATGTAGGTGAAAAAGTGACTTGGATCAATGATGGTGAACAAGATCATACGGTCAGCAGCATAGATGGCCGTTTTAATAGCAGCCAGCTAGCCCCTGATGACTATGTCACAGTTACTTTCCCTCAACCCGGAACCTATCCTTATATCTGTTCAATACAAAGGACAAACATAAAAGGTAAGATTATTGTTAAACCAGAGATGAGTTAATATGATCGATTTATATTATTGGACCATGCCTAACGGCCATAAAATTACGATTTTTCTTGAAGAAGCTCAGGTGCCTTATCAAATTATTCCTGTCAATCTCAGTAACAAAGAACAATTTAAATCTGATTTTTTACGCATTTCACCCAATAATAAAATACCCGCCATCGTCGACCATGAGCCTGCGGATGGTGGACCCTCACTTTCTATCTTTGAATCGGGTGCCATTCTTTGGTATCTGGCTAACAAAACCTCACAATTCCTTTCTTCTACACCTCGTGAGCAAGCTGAAATCCTGCAATGGCTGTTCTGGCAAATCGGCGGTCTAGGTCCTATGGCTGGGCAAGTCCATCATTTTACCCAAGCTGAACTTGAACCCATTCCTTATGCTATTGAACGCTATACCAAGGAAACCACCCGTTTATATACAGTCTTGGATAAAAATCTGGCTGATAAGGAGTATGTTGCCAGAAAATATTCCATTGCTGATATGGCTATTTATCCTTGGATCGTACTCCATGAAAGGCAGAGACAAGATTTAAATAAATTTCCCCATATAAAACGATGGTTTGACACCATTCAAAACCGGCCAGCAGTCCAAAAAGCTTATGCTATTGCTGAAAAAATTAAAAACAAGGTAACTACTCAACAACAATGTCCTTTGCCAGACAAAAAATAAAAGAAAGGGGAGAGTAACAGGTCTTTTATTTATTTATTTTTCATAATAAAATGCATCTAAGTTAATTTGGAAGTCTCAGTTTAGGGAGGCCTATTTTATGTCAACATTAGCCATTGAAAAAGTCTATGATACTTATGCTTTATTTTACGATCAAATTTTTGGAAAAATATTTGATCAAGGCAGACATCAAAGTACCATGATTGTTAATCAAAATGCTCCAGCAAGAGCGAATGTTCTAGAATTAGGTGTGGGCACAGGACTCTCATTGCCACTATACCGACCTGATTTAAATATCCATGGCATTGACATTTCAGAGAAAATGCTAAAAAAAGCCCAGAAACGTATTGATTCTGGAAAAGTTGCGGCCCAAGTATCCTTAAAAGTAATGGATGCTGAAGCCTTAACTTTTAAGGATAATTCATTTGATTTTGTTGTTGCTTTATATGTGGCTTCCGTGGTTTCTAATATCGACCAATTCCTCAATGAAATTTGCCGAGTCTGCCGTCCTGGCGGAGAGGTCATTTTTGTCAATCATTTTTCATCTAACAACCGTGCGATAAAAATGATCGAGAAAAAAATTGGACGTATCCACTCACTCGTGGGTTTTAAATCTGATTTTTCTATGGATCCTATTCTTAACCATGAAAATTTTCAGATTTTGAATTGCCACAAAACAAATTTATTTGGGTACTGGAAAGTATTGCATTGTAAATTAGATTAACACCGAGTTTATTTTTTAATTAAATTCATATTAAAAGGATTTGGAATAGCGAAAGGAGATGAAGATTGTGGAGTTTCTTCATCTCCTTTATTTTCGTTACCCTCCAATTGCTTAGATGAATCGCTGAGGTTAGATCTGGGTAACTTTTGAAAAGCAGCACGGATCTGCGGGTGAAGCTCAACCTGTCCACTTTGCAGAAAGCGAATTAAATGATCAAAATGCTCTGGCTTTTTAATGGCTATGATTAGACTGTTCTGAGTCTTACTCAGAGAATAGTCCTGCCCTTCTTTGAGTTTATTCAACTGAGAAAACCGATTAAAGGCCTTTTCAATTCCACTATCATCATACTCACCCTGCACTAATAAACATCCTTTTTCTTGATGATATTCCAGAGAGAAATCAGCAGATTTATCTTTAGGTTGATACAATAACGCCCCTTCTAAAGTAATTGCCCATTCATCTTGGGGTTCCTGCTCTTTCTTTAGACGCTCTTTATCTTTTTCTTGAATTAATTCCCTTTTCTTTTTTAATTGAATCTCCTGAGCAAGTCTCTTCTCGTACTCTTCTCTTTGCTTTTTGCGATTGATAATAGGCATGATTGGCACCCCCGTCTTCTCTGCTTTTTCATCTGATCCATCCTCTATAAAGTATAGCAATTGAATTTCCATTTACCCTGGCGTAACATGATAAGGATTTGATTATATAGATAATGAGGTAAGTTTATGAAATTTCCACGCTTCCACACCCTGTTCTTGGCAATCCTCATCCTAAGCGCTGTCCCGCACTCTAGCTTGGCTACAAATAATACTGATTCACTATTCATAACCCAAGCTAGGGAATATGTTGATAACTTCTATTTTCCCAGTAATCCCGCTCAAGCCACTTCACTGGGTATTCATCAATACGATTCTAAAATCGAAGATTTATCGCAAATAGGTATTCAGAATAAAATCACCCAACTCAAACAATACCAAAGCCGCATTCAAGCAATTGATCCTCAGCTCCTCAGTGAAAACATGAAAGCAGATCGTGAATTAGTACTTAATAACATTCGCAGTCAATTACTGGGACTAGAGAAGATCCAACTTTATAAAAAAGATCCCGATCTCTATTCCGGAACTATTACTAACAGCGCCTTTGTGATTATGGAACGAAAATTTGCCTCAGCAGAAGACCGGCTCCATGCTTTAGTCGCTCGAGAAAAATTAATGCCAGACCTCCTACAAGAGGCTCGACATAATCTCCACAATCCTCCCCCAATCTATACCCAAATCGCCATAGAGCAACTGCCCGGTATTATCCGTTTTTTTCAAACCGATGTGCCCGCAGCCTTTAAAGATGTCCAAGATCTGAAATTACAAAAGGAATTTGCAGCCAGCAATGCTGCAGTTATTACTGCCTTGCAGCATTATCAAGCATGGCTCCAATCCTATCTTTTGCCCCGCTCTCAGGGAGATTTCCGTCTAGGTGTCTCCTTATTTCGTCAAAAATTGCAGTATGATGAAATGGTTGACCTGCCGCTCAATCAATTACTCACTATTGGCATGACCAATATGCGGCAAAATCAAAAAGCATTGGCTCAACTTACTAAAGAAATTGATCCTAGCAAAACACCGCGTCAGTTAATTAATGCCCTTGGCAAAGAGCATCCTGCTCCCAATGATCTGTTAGATACTTTTCGTAATAGCTTTAATGAGCTGATCAGTTTCATCGAAAAGAAAAATATCATCACTCTTCCCTCCCCCATTCGTCCCATTGTTGAGGAAACACCGCCTTTTCTGCGTGCCGTTACCTTTGCCTCCATGGATACGCCCGGACCTTTTGAAACCGTGGCCAATGAAGCCTATTTTAATGTAACCCTTCCTGCTGCTCATTGGAACAATGAACGAGTAAAAGAGTTCATGGCTCAATTTAACTTTCCGGTGATAACCAATATTGCTGTGCATGAAGCTTACCCTGGACATTATGTTCAGTTTCTATGGGTAAGAAAAAATGAAGATTATTTTCGCAAAATCTTTGGCGCAGCTTCCAATGCAGAAGGCTGGGCCCATTATTGCGAACAAATGATGGTGGATGAAGGCCTGGGCAAAGACCAAAGCAATCATCAAGCCCAGCGCTTGCGGCTCGGTTTGCTGCAAGAAGCCTTGCTCCGCAATGCCCGTTATATTGTAGCTATCAAAATGCATACTGGCCAAATGAGCTTTAAGCAAGCCCAAGATTTCTTTGTACAAGAAGGTTATCAAACACCCACCGTAGCCCTGGTTGAAACTAAAAGAGGAACCTTAGATCCCACTTATCTTTATTACACACTGGGTAAATTAGAAATCCTTAAACTGCGGACTGATTTAAAGAAAAAACTCGGGCCCGCTTTCAATCTCAAGAAATTTCATGATGATTTCATGAAACAAGGCTTTCCCCCCATCAAAATTGTTAGAAAGACAATGCTACAAGATGACTCCCCCGTGTTATAACACCCCAGTGAACGACTATTTATCCACAGTTTCTGTGGATAAACTTGTGATTAACTGGCTTAAAACCTAGGGGATTGTTTATACTAAGCCCTTATTAGTTAATGTTCAATATTTTGTCTTATCAAGCACTTGTCTCTTTATAGCTCAGAATGACATTAATCAGCCTCATTTCCAAAAATATGAGATAATAAAGCTATAAGCTGTCGACTTTAGGGATGATTGAGGAAACGACAGATGTCTAGCCCCAAAAAAATTAATAAAAAAACTTTCGCAGCTGATGCTGTGCAATTTATAGATAATATCCTCGAAAGCTCAATCGAGTATTCTATTATTGCCTTAGATTTACAAGGCAATATTTTATCCTGGAATTCGGGAGCAAGAAACAATTATGGATATCAGACTAATGAAATGATCAACAAGCAAAATATATTGGTCCTGCATACTCCAGAAGACATTAAATCCCGGCGCGTTGAAAACTTTATGAAAACAGCGCAGGAACTAGGAAAAGCAGAAGGGATCTTTGAACGAGTCCGCAAAAATGGGGGACGTTTCCCCGCCTCTGTAACCTTAACTTTGCGCCGAAATACCAAAGGTAAACCTATCGGCTTTTTATTAATTTCGAAAGATATTACGGAACAAAAACGTTTAGAAGAACAACTGAAATTGAATGAAGAACTATCGTTACAAAATATCAGCATTCAAGAAACCAATCGCCTGAAAAGCGCTTTCCTGGCAAATATGTCTCATGAATTACGGACACCTTTGAACGCCATTATTGGTTTTTCTGAACTGATGCATGAAGAAATGTTGGGTCCTATCAATGAAGAACAAAAAGATGGTTTGAAGGACATCATGACTAGCGCCAAACATTTATTAAGGATTATTAATGATTTGCTTGATCTTTCTAAAATAGAAGCGGGGAAAATGGGATTCAGTCCTCAGGAATGTGCTCCCTCAAAACTCATTAAAGAAGTGATAGACAGTCTAGGTACCTGGCCTTTCAAAAAAAATATTCACTTAGTTAGCAACTGGGATAATTTCTCAGACTCGGCTTACCTTGATCCGACTCGATTTAAACAAATCGTCTATAATTTATTATCCAATGCCATCAAATTTACTCCTGACCTAGGCACCATCAAAATCAGATTAAAACCACATGATGATAAATATTTTTGTCTAGAGGTAGAAGACAATGGCATTGGAATAGCAATGGAAAACCTCAATAAACTGTTTAGCTCATTTACCCAACTTGACAATAGACCCAACAGAAAATATACCGGAACGGGATTAGGTCTGGCCATTACCAAGCATTTGGTAGAGGCTCAAAATGGCTCCATCAGTATCAGCAGTAAACTGGGAAAAGGAAGCACTTTCTTAGTCATCATGCCCTATCGCTATGAGGAAGCCTCTAGCATCGAAACCCATAGAGATGCTACAGTCACTATTTCAGCTGTAGAGAAAGATGCTCATGTTCGGTCAATTTTGGTGATTGAAGATACCGAACGCTGCCTTAAAATGATTACCAATACACTGGTTGAACAAGGTTATTACGTAGAAACAGCCAGTCTTGGCAAACAAGCGATCGAATATTGCAAAAAACGTCTTTTTGATTTAATCACTCTAGACTTGGTTCTCCCCGATTGCAGTGGGTTTGAAATACTCAAGGAAATTCGTTCAAGCATCAATAAAAACACGCCTATTATTGTTATTTCTGTCGTCCCCAAGAAGGAGCAATTATTATCTTTTAAAATTCAAGATTACTTGGTAAAACCATTTAATAAACAAACCTTGCTAGCCGCTGTACAAAAAAACCATAAAAAAATAAAAAAACAATACCGTATTATTGCTATTGACGATGACCCCCTTGCTCTAAAATTTATTTCAAAATTACTACAAAAAAATGGGTATATGGTCATTGGCGTCTCTCAGCCTGAAAACGCCCTTGAAACCATCAAGCATGAGCAGCCTGATCTTATCGTCCTTGACCTACTAATGCCACAGCAAAGTGGCAACAATTTGTTAAATCATTTTAATAAATCTGAGTTGGGCAAATCTATCCCTATTGTAGTATGGACAGCCAAAGATCTTAGCAATCATGAAGAAACTTCATTACGCAAAAAAACTGAGGCTATCATCCTGAAAAGCATAGGCGACTCAGGAAAACAACTTCTAGCTGCCGTTAACAAAATATTTGCAAAAAAATCCAAAGGATCCATATTATGATTTATAAAAATAACATTATGGTAGTCGAAGACAATCCTATTAATCTGCGATTGATAAAAACCGTCTTAACTAAATTGGGATATAATGTCATGTCAGCAGAGGATGCTGAAACGGCTCTTGCCACCTTAAAAGAATATCATCCTGATTTAATTCTCATGGATCTGCAATTACCAGGTATCGATGGCTTGCAATTGACGAAAATACTAAAAGACAATCCTAAAACCAGTCATATCATCATTTTGGCGATGACAGCCTTCGCCATGAAAGGTGATGAGGAAAAAGCCTTGCAAGGCGGTTGCGATGGCTATATCTCCAAGCCCATTGATATACTTTCCTTACCAACTATCCTTAATGGTTATCTTGATAAGAAGACAGAATGAGGCTAAGATCAACCACTCTCAGGCTGTCGTCCCGCGACCCTGAGCTTTGCGAAGGGTTTGCGGGATCCAGAAGCTATCTCTTTCGATAAATATTCACTGAATTCATGCCCCAACTCATAAGCTCAAAACCCTGATAAAGCCCTTCAAAGTTTTCATGAATGATTTTTTTCGAGGTAACAATAATGCGGCTACCTGATTTGAGTTTATTCAATCTAGCTACTATTTTCTCCCAGGTATAATAGGACAAACAAGTCGCATTAATAAAGATCAAATCAGCCTCAGAAAAATCAATTTGAAGAAAATCTGCATTCAAGACTTGGATACGATCCAGGCTCTGCAAATATAGCTGCTTGTCTCTTTCAGAACTGACCTGAACCAGGGTTTTAGCTTTATTAATTTGTATTTGGGCCAATTTGCAAAGACCGGGTAATAATTCTACACCGATGACTTTAGACAGCTCAGCGCTTAAAGCAGCAACCAATAGTGCCCGCCCAGTTCCACTGCCCAAATCATAAAATATTTCACCGGATTGTGGCTGAGCACGATCCAAGATTAATAGAAACGACAAAAAATCAATTTCACCATAGGTCAAGGCATCATCATTTAGGCCCAGGCGCTTTCTCTCTCTGCTAGAGGTTCTTTGTGCTGGTACATTACGATAAAGCGTATTTAAAAGACTATGGATAGCGATTAAACGATCCACATGAGGATGGCCTCGGAGTTGCTGATATAGATCTACCTTGGCTCGACGAGGACGAAGCTGATATCGCCAAAACCAAGGTAGAAAAGCCAGCAAGGCAATCATACTCATTAAAATGATATTATTCATATTCTAAAATAGCTTCTAGTATTTTTTCGTTAAGAATAACTATTTTACTTCAAAATGCGAACAGGGGCGAATGCTCGGTCTGAAATTTATCAGTAACCCGAGCCCGCAAAATGCTTTTCTTTCTACCAATATCTTTAAAAAATTCTGATGTCGCTTCAGTAAATTCAGAAAACTTATCGTAGCTCTCATGCACAGCTTCCATACTCTCTCAACGGGGTTAAGATTTGGTGAATAAGGAGGCAAATAATGTAGCTCAATGCCGAGCTCCTTTGCAAAAACACATATCTTATCATTTCCGTGTGGCCTTGTATTGTCCAAAATTACGTGAACATAATATTTTCCAGAATTCGCTTGGCGTAATTTCTAAAGAAAATCACAAATGCCGTCCGTATCAACTTTATCAGCTTAGTGATTTCAATATTTTATAAAAATTGATGAATCTCTTTTGTTGCTCTCAATTAGCTTTGGCTGGAACAGCACGAGGTTTCTTGTAAGAAAAATTATTTTCATGAAACCATTTTGTCATTCCACTTATACTGTATTTCTTCTTATAACACTTACGTATTCACAGATGTCTTTTACGTAAAGGTAAGTGACTTCAGCCAGGTGTTCAACTAATTCTCGGCTTTCATTGTCCGTTAATTTATCTTCGCTACCGCCATTCTCTATTTTGAGCTTTTGTCGAGATTGATAATCCTCAATATGACGGCGTATTGTTTCGTCATCCAGAAGAAGAATTTTGGCAATTTCTAAATAACTGTAGCCGATCATACGCCAATACAGCCTTTATTCTATCGCAGACACGCTTGTCCCGCTCCTTGCAATGGCGCCGGATTAGATTCTCGCGCTCCTTTGGAGTAAGTAAGTAGCCTCTCCATAGAAAATTTTTTACTATATTTTTCAATTTATTGCAGCAAATTTTACACCTTTAGGTGCGAGTGGTATTATAATAAAGACAAATTCGTTGTTATTTAAAAATGCAATAGAAATGACCAACGATATAAAAAATATCAGTCGGTCAAAAATAAGCTATATAGTCTCCGCGATTAATCACGGAGACTATCATACAAATGAGAGGAGAAATTTATATGCCTTCTACACTGACGACAGAACATACGCAAGATCCCAATTGGCCGGTAGAGAAAAGGAGAATTCGTGAATTAATGTTAGAAGAGAAATGGGAAGAGATGAAAAAAATACTAGAAATACTGGAAAAATATAAGGAAGATTATATTAAACTGAAGGAATTACTTTTTGATACGGGCAATGTTCAAAGTAAGGATACCGCAGAAGAAAAATTTGGGAAAGAGCAAGCGTTTACTCGAATACATGATGGAAAAAGCGCCTGGATGCTTATGCTTTGGTCACACAACTATGATAGTTTATTTGAGCCCTTGAAAGTTTTTTTTAATTCTCTGAATTCTGATATTAGCGATAGACTCAAAGAAGATGCACGTACTCAAACCCCTCTCGATATTTTCAATAATCAATCACAGCTGATGTTATCTGCTACATCTACCTCTTCTGCTTCTACAGCATCCACAGAGAATGAAAAAAAAGAAGAAACTAGAGATAATTTTGATTTTAAATCCTTAATCAAAACGATATTGAAGGATCCTTGCACCGATTATAAAGTAACAACATCCGAGCTTCGAGCTAAATTAGAAGAATTTGAAAAAGCCTTTCTTAAGATTGAGGTACTTTCCCTAAAGAGTACCTCCAACGTTCAAATTTTACGAGGGGCATATTCTGCTTATGCTGATTGCGCTTATAGTCATCCTCAATGGACTCACTCTTTATGGAAGGATTCTCCATTGTCCCTAGAGCAACTCATTGTATTCGCGGAACGTATTATTAAGCCACTTGTTTTTTCTCTTCCATCAGGTTTTTCATCGCACATACATCATTACGGTCGCCACGGCGGCCCGGGATTCCTGTCACAGCTGTCTCATCTGCGGCAGGCAGGGATGCAGCACAATATCATGACAGATAATGCGATTAAGAATGATCTTGGTTGGAGTACGCTTAAAGCGCGTGATGATTTAGATAAGGCATGTAAGAATAAAACCAAGGACTTTAGCCAAGTTTTAGCCTGGTTAGAAAGTTCATCGCAGAAACTTGTTTATAAACCAACTAGCTAGGAGTTTTTAGTAAGGCCCTGAAGACTTTGCTCCATCAAAATCACTAGTATTAATTTTAAATGGAGAGAATAGGGCTTGTTGCATAAATAGCCGCGAATACGGTCGCCCAAGCCTTTGAAATTTCAAGAAAACCTCATTAAGATTCTTTCGCCAAAAATCATCTTAGGTGGAAGGATCCATGAAAACA
>Ga0207695_10006551_pt1 | contig 15079 bp, 13 predicted proteins | sample KBSC54metaG_FD_184354 | JGI IMG/M metagenome (GOLD analysis project Ga0207695, IMG submission 184354) | Corn rhizosphere microbial communities from Kellogg Biological Station, Michigan, USA - KBS C5-4 metaG (SPAdes) (version 2) | ecosystem: Host-associated > Plants > Roots > Rhizosphere > Soil... | reverse complement strand
AGCTTTTCGTAGGACAGCAGGCGGTAGCAGGATTCTGGGTGCGGAAGTCTCAATCGGCAAAGTGGGGGAATCTCCTCCGTTGACAGAAAGGTGGAGTCCGCTCGATCCACTCTGGCGGACGCACGCTCGCTCTATCCGGACATTCGTGCGGACGGGCATCGCCCCCCACGTCTGTGCGGCCGGGGTGCGCCACGCAATAACGAAGAAGTGCGCGGTGGCGCTCCTTTCCCGCGCTTGAACGGTAGACAATCCAACTAGGAAAAGCACACTTTATGGAAATAACTGGTGGCAGTAGTTCGATAAGCAGACTGGATGAGCCGACGTTGCGCGTTTGCTCTCCGTTCGCGTTTTTCGACCAGTCGCGGAAGCCGGTTTCCATCCTGCCGCTCGATCTGTAGCGCGCCGGGTGCGGTACTTTGCGGCGAATCAAACACGTTGCGGAGTGGCCCAGCGCCGCACCTCATCCTAAATCAACTAATCTGCCCGGGGGCTCGTGCTCCCGTTCACGTCTTTTGGCAAAACTCTGGCCTCAGTCCGCTGCCGCTCAGCTATTTCCCATGGTTGGCTGCAATCCTGATCGGCTATTGTGCCCTCGGACAAATGGTGAAGAGCTTTGTACGCGCGGAAATACGGTTACTATTGAGGGCATTGCTGCCCGGCTTGGGCGGACCGCTGCCGGTTCAGACATTAAAAGGCGAATCCGAAGCTGCTGATCAAGCCATAGTCGTTCTTCTTGACTGCAAGAACAGGCCGGCTATCGAACCGCTCAAAGACTCGGATACTCCAGATCAAGTGCGCAACGACGGGCATATGCACGCCGGCGCTCGCGACGACACGCATCCGGCCAGGATCCAGAACACTGGGATACACGGCGGTCTTTCCCGAAAATCGCAAGCGCCCGACCTGCAGTCTGTCGAGACTCACGCCTATGAGTGCTTCTCCGGTGGACTGGCGCCGTCCGGGCTGTTCCACGTTGTTATGGTGCTTTTCGTTGATGAAGGTCATACCACCCAGGAGCGAAAGCTGGGTCACCGCTGTATCGGCGATTTGCCAGCCCATACCGCCACCCGCGCTGGTTCGCAGCTCGAGAAACTCGCGGTCGTCTCGCTCGAGACCGTCTAAGGTGAAGACAAACGCTCGCGGTGTCAGATAATAGTCGATGCGGGTCGATAACGAATGAGCACTCGCCGACTCCGCAGGCGCCTGCTTACTGAAGAGCGACGTAAGGTCCGCCTGCACTCGCACGTGGGTGGACTGATATTCCCCATTTGCCGCCACGGACGACTGGCTCAAAGGGGAGTTGCCTCGCGTCAAGCTATAACCGAATTCGATTGCGCCGCTCACGCGATTACTGAAGGTCTGCTCCCGCACGAGTTTGGAGATCGCCTTTACATTGTGCGGCAGAATCGGTGTTCCTGGTGCGCCCGAAACCTGCATCCCCTGTTCCGTATCGTGAACGGTTCCGGTCAGAACCATTCCGTTGTCCATCGAGAACTGTAGGACTTGGTCGGAATTGACCCCGTGAACCATCGTCCAGTCGATCTCGATTACGCCGGCGTAGGCGGTTTTCACCGAAAGGTGCTTGCCTTCCAGCTTCTCGATCTCCCCGGAGATGCGGTCGGAATTTTGTAGAACTACCGTCGCAGCGCTGCATTGGCGCGCCAGGCCGATGACGAGGAAGCAAACACAAGCGATTCTGGCGATCATATCGTGAACGATGGGCGAAACCACAGCCAACGCTCGAATCCTCCTCATAAAATGCGCCCGCCCCGAGGCGCCAAATCCTGCATTCCCGCTTGAGTTCAGCATCTTCAGTGGTAGAGGGCATTTCGATAATAGCTCTTCATTTCGCCGCATTGGTGAACAAAAGTCACTGATAGAATTTAGTGGGGTGAAGAAATGATTTCACGCATCCTGACTATCGCTTTTTGCGGGGCGCTGGCGGTATCCGCGACACCGCAATCCAAGAAAGCCAACCAAAACGCTACCCTGACGGGATGCGTCGATGAGCAGCCCGGACCGCAGTATGTGCTTCGGGGACTTCATGACCTGAAGCTCATTGCGAATTTGGAGCCGGATGGGTTTGCCGTCCAGTCGTTTGCAAAATATCTCGGAAAAAACGTGAGTGTGAACGGCCGGCTGTCGTCCGAAAGCGATCCGGCGGTATTGCACGTACGGTCGATCAAGGCACTCTCAGGGGCGTGTGCTCCTCCCGAAACTCGCGACACCGGGTCTGCCTCGCTCGGCAAATCCGATCTCAAGACGATCACGGGATGCGTCGACGAGCAACCCGGCCCGAAGTACTTGTTAATCGGACCAGAGAAGAAAGAGGTTCGGGCGCAACTCGAGGCGGTCGGCTTCCCTGTGCCGAATCTCGCCAGGTTTCTTGGACATTCTGTTTCAATACATGGCGAGCTGTTTTCAGAGCAGAATCCTCCTCTGATGCGTATTAAGCAGTTTGGTGATGTTAAAGAACTGTCGGATCACTGCGCTCCCCAATAGTTCAGCAGTCTAAGCGATAGACTGGACGGCTCACCGCATAGGACGACAGATCGTCGCTCGCGGTGTTCGAAACGAATCCCGTCTCCCGTCAGCGAAATCCAGCACGTAGCTTGCTGCCCATTCGGCACCGCTCCGCTCACCACGGCCAGTGTATCGCTCGACGTCAGCACATACGACGAGACTGAGTTTGAGCCGGCTTCGGCGCTCAGCAGAATTCCAGCACGTCCGAATTTCATTCCGAAGGGTCCCTGCCCGGCCGATGCCACGAAGGCTCGCGCCATTTACCCGATAAATCAGCAACCGCGCCATAGAACTGTCCACCACGTAAGGAATGCGCTGTCGCTCGAGAACGCCGAGTCAATGGGATTAACTCCGGCAGCGGTGGCGGCAACCGCCTCCGCAAGCTCCACGGTCCCATTGGATCGTACAGAACGTGTTGCGCGAAGACCTGCGCGCGCTGCGCCAAGTAAGAGGCAGTCTCTGCGAGATCATCCCGCTGTATCCGGGATTTCAGGGTTGCGCTCTCCGAAGGCGGGGGAGGTTGTGGGCCACGCCGCTTCGATCCTCCCCTGTGATCTACTGCTAACAGCCGATAACAACATGCGGTATCCGCAGAACTTCACCGGTCGCAAAATAGCTTTGGTCGTGCTGAGCACGCCTCAATCGCCGCGCGTCCAACTGCACGTAGATGAGATCACCGCCGTGCTCAATTCGGTCCGGCCCGGCAGCTATTGCCAGATCGAGATTCCATACGCCAGAAAGGTTTGAGCCTAATCGCAACGAGGGCGCGATTTACTGGCGGAGAGGGGGAGATTCGAACTCCCGTTACCCGTTAAGGTAAGCCCGCTTTCGAGGCGGGTGCGATCGACCACTCTGCCACCTCTCCGCGAGGTGTGATGCGGCTCATTCAATTGTAGCGTTTGCGAGGTCCGCCGTCCACTTCGGGCGGCGATGTATCATAGTCACTTAAGGATGACACCGTCTTCTTTGCGTGACCGCGCGATTGTCTGCGCCATGCTCATTGTGTGCACGGCATGCGCCAAGCGTCCCCCCTCCAGGACCCTGTCCATCGCCGCGGCCGCCGATCTGCAATTCGCGCTGGAAGAAGTCTCGCACGAATTCCAGGCCGAGCATCCCGGACTCGTACCGCAAATCGTGTACGGATCCTCGGGCAACTTCTACGCCCAGATCCAGAACCACGCCCCTTTCGACATCTTCCTCTCCGCCGACCTGGAATATCCGCGCCGCCTCGCCGACCAGGAATTGGCCCTGCCCGATTCGATTTTCACGTACGCGGTCGGCCGCCTCGTCGTCTGGGTCCCGGCCAATTCGCCCCTCGACGTAGAGCGTTTGCAGATGCAGGTGTTCGACGACCCCGCGGTCCAGCACATCGCCATTGCCAATCCTCAGCATGCGCCTTATGGACGCGCAGCCGAGGCCGCCCTGCGCCAGGCCGGCGTGTACGATCGCATCGCCGGCAAATTGGTGAAGGCCGAAAATATCGCCCAGACCCTGCAGTTCGTGCAGAGCGGGTCGGCCGATGTCGGACTGGTCGCGCTCTCGCTGGCTAGCGCGCCGAGTGTGCGCGGCCAGGGACGCTATTGGGAGGTGCCGCTGTATTCGTATCCCCGCCTGTGGCAGGGTGGCGTGATTCTGCATCGCGCGGCGGAATCGCAATCCGCCGCAGAGTTCCGCGAGTTTATGATGGGCGACGAGGGCCGCGCCATCCTCTCCAAATACGGCTTTTCTTTGCCCTCCGACGACGACGATCAATGATATGGATTGGCAAGCCATCGGATTGAGCGTGCGCCTATCGCTCTGCACCGCGGCGATTCTGCTGCTGCTCGGCACCCCGCTGGCCTACTGGATCGCCTTCTCGCGCCGTCGATGGAAGTTCGTTGTCGAGGCGGTGGTCGCCCTTCCGCTCGTGCTGCCGCCCACCGTGCTTGGCTTCTACGTCCTCCTGGCCATAGGGCCGCGCGGCCCCATCGGCGCGCTGTACGGCCGGCTTACCGGCGGCCTGCTGCCGTTCTCGTTTCAGGGCCTGCTGATCGCGTCGGTACTGTACAGCCTGCCGTTCACGGTGCAACCGCTGGTGGCCGCCTTCGGCGCAGTCGATCGTAAACTCATCGAGGCGTCCTGGTGCCTGGGCGCGTCGCGCTTCACCACCTTCCGCCGCGTCGTCGCCCCACTGTCTCGAAGCGGCATCGCGACCGGCGCCATCCTCAGCTTCGCTCACACCATGGGCGAATTTGGCGTGGTGCTCATGGTCGGCGGCAACATCGCCGGAGTCACGCGCACTGTTTCCATTTCCATATACGACCAGGTGCAGGCGCTGAACTATCGCGGCGCCGCCGAAACGTCGCTGTTCCTGATGGCCTTCTCGTTCGTGGTGCTGGCCCTCACGTACGCCCTGCAACGCCGGGTCGGAGGCGTGTGGCCGGCGAACTGATCTGCGATTGCGCGCTGCGCATGGTCAACGCCCGCTTGACGATCGCCTTGGAGCACTCGCGCGTCACCGTGCTGTTCGGCGCATCCGGGGCGGGGAAGAGCACACTGCTGCGCATACTGGCGGGACTCGAAAGGCCGTCGTCCGGCCGCATCGAGTTTCGCGGCGAGCCGTGGTTCGATGCCACGCGCGCGATCGATCTGCCACCACAGCGCCGGCGTGCCGGATTCCTGTTCCAGGACTACGCTCTCTTTCCCCACCTCACCGTCCTGGAGAACGTCGCGTACGGTTCCGGCCGCCGCACCGCCGCCGCGTTGCTGGAACGCTTAGGCATCGCCGATTTATCAGCCCGCAAGCCACGCGCAATTTCGGGAGGCCAGCAACAGCGTGTCGCCCTGGCGCGCGCCCTGGCCGCCGGACCTTCGCTGCTCCTGCTCGACGAACCCCTCTCCGCGCTGGACGCCGCCACGCGTGTCCGCACCCGCCGCGAGTTGCGCCGCATCCTGGCGGAAAGCGGCATCCCCAGCATCGTCGTCACGCACGACCCCACCGAGGCGATCGCGCTCGGCGATTGGATGGCCGTCATGGTGGATGGCGCAATCCGGCAGATGGGTCCGGTGCGCGAGGTCTTCCGCAAGCCCGCCGACGCCATGGTGGCCGCGTCGGTCGGGGTGGAAAATGTGCTGCCCGCGCAGGTCGAGGCGCGCGAAGGCGGACTGCTGGCGCTGCAAGTGGGCGAGCGGCGGCTGCACTGCATGGACGGCGGCGAATCGGGCTCCGTCTTCGCCTGTGTGCATGCCGAGGACGTGGTGCTCGCGCGTCCGGGTTCCGGCGGCTCCAGCGCGCGCAACCGGCTGGACGGCACCGTGTCCTCAGTCACGCTGGAAGGGCCGCTGGCGCGCGTGGAACTCGACTGCGGCTTTCCTCTGGTCGCGCTGATCACCGCGCAATCGGCCGCCGAACTCGATGTGAAACCCGGCGAAGCCGTGTGCGCGGTCGTGAAGACGACCAGTGTGCATCTCACGTCGTAGAATCGGATCACATGGCTCGCACCGAGAAGACCAACGCCGCCCGCATTCTGGATCGCGAAGACGTGGTCTACGAACTGCGCGAGTACGAGGTGGACGAGAACGATCTCAGCGCGCCCCATGTCGCCGAGGCGATCTGCATGCCGCCCGAGCAGGTCTTCAAGACACTCGTGGCGCGCGGCGATCGCACCGGTGTCCTCATGGTTTGCATTCCGGCGAATACGGAACTGGATCTGAAAGCCATCGCCGCCGCCAGCGGAAACAAGAAGGTGGAACTGGTGGCCGTGAAGGAAGTCCTGGGACTCACCGGCTACATCCGCGGCGGAGTCTCGCCGGTCGGGACGCGCAAACCGTACCCGCTGTATCTCGACGAAACCGCGATCCTGTTCGACGTGATCTCCGTCAGCGCCGGCATCCGCGGCTGCCAGATGCTCCTCGCACCCGACGACCTCAAGCGTGTCACCTCCGCCGAATACGCGGCCATCGGCAGGCCTGTGGCATAGCTGCGTAAAGACCTGGTACCCAGTTTGGCGAGCCGTGATATTCCTGCCAAAATCTGGTGTTAATATGGGAATCCGGTAAGCCGTGGGAACTGATATGGAACGAGCGGCGGGAGCATCCCTGTGCTGGTGATTCGGACTGAACAAATGGCCGCGTTCCGCGATCAGGCCAGCAAGCAGTTCGATCGTCATATGGTGGATTATTTGTACTCTGAGCATCCGGCGCTGACCCAGCCGATGGGCCGCGATGCGGTCTTCGATCTCATTCGCCGGGCGCGTTTTTCGGCTTCTCAGTACCGCATCGAGAAAAGCGGCGCCTTGGCCTTGTGGATTGAACTTTGGCTCATGTATGGCGACGAACTCAAGCGTTCCCCCGACCGCGCCTGGGCTCAGAACATTCTGCGCCACCCCGTACTGCCTGACTACATCCGAGTGGAGCGCGTGCGCGAGCGGCTCTTCGCAACCACCGGCGGACGCGCAGTAGCTGTCTCGAATGTCTCATCCGGGAGTTAACCAACGATGCCGATTTGCGCGCGATGTGGACAAGGGATGCTTTGCAGTTGCGTCGGGTCGCCGACCGGAGTCGGGAGTATCGTCAGGCCATGTGCAAAACAGGACGGAGCGCTGTGGATCCACGTACTCGATGATGAAGGCAAGGACGTCAAGGATGTAACCGCCAAGAAGAACGGTGGCGATCCAAAGCCGACCGAGGGGAACGGGTTATCCCGCTACGATCCATTGCCCGAGGGCGAGTACACGGCTTCGATTGGAGACCTGTCGACGGATCTTGCCAAGGAATACGAGATTCCCGCGCGCCGCGAGGAAAAGGTGCGCGTCTCCCAGGGGCAGATCACCTATGCCGGTTTCGAGCTGAAGCGAAAGGCACTGTTACAAGTCCACGTCGTGAAGGCCGGCGATGGCAGCGTCGTTTTCGACGACTCCGACATCGAAGTAGTGGAAGGAACCGACAAGCCGCCAACTGGGAAGACAGCCGCCACCGGCATCCTCAAGTATTTGGATAGCTTCGGCAAGGTTCGCAGCGGAGACTATAAGGTCAAGGCGACCCTCAAGGCTGACCATGCGAAGAAGTTCGCAACCGTGAAGGATTTCGGCGCGGCCACCGAAGACCGCAAGATCGATCCGGGCGGCGACGAGACCGTCATTATCGAGGTCGAGCCGAAGAACCTGGTGGCGCCGAAGATCGAGGCGGAGTACAAAGTCGTTCTGCTCGACCGCAAACTGGCGCAGTATCAGGACAAACCTGGCGAGAAGCCGCTGAAGCCGGATCCGACCCGCGTCGAGATCTCGCTGCTCGAGAACGACGCATCCCTGCCGGATCAGCCTTATGGCGGCTCGCACCATCCCGCGCAGGGCGGGACGGTGACGTGTACGCCGGCGGATCGGGTCGACATCTTTTTCGATGATACGTGCACTTTACCGCTGCCAGGCAGCGGCGAATTGACCGGCGAGCAACTCAAACCGGGCGCGCCCCTGAAGCTGTACCTGAGGGGCAAAAACCCCGGGAAGTTCACGATTAAGGTGGTACTCAAGCCACCGGCCGATCGTTTCATTGTGAACGACGACAAGACTGTCGAACTGGAAATGGGCGTCGTCGAACTGCAGATGACGCTCCACCAATATCTGCGCGCCGATTTCGACGGCTTGAAGGTCGATCCGGATGTTCCCCCGCCTGCCGGCAAGAACTACAATCCGATGACCAATCCGAACTCCAGCAAGGAGTACCACAAAGACCTGCTGGCCCACTATCACAAGCGGCTTAAGGACTTGGTTCTGCCTCCCCAGAAGCCGATGAGCGACCGTGAGAAGATCGCGGCGCTGGCGCGTTTGTTATCGGTGCAGGACAATGGCAGCCGGGGGCGCGCCAAGTTGGTCGTGAAGGTGTTGGTGGACGCCCAATGGCCCGCCGTTCCGGACGATTACCAGATTTACCTGAACCGGACCAATCTGTCAGGCGGAGTGAGCGTGTACGAGGCCGAAACGGACGGAGATCCGCTCCCGTTTCCGGTCTCCAAGGGTCTTAAAATTTCCGAACTGAAAGCAGCCGAGAAGGTCTTTTGGATTGAAGGCGCGTCGGGCACCAAAGCGGCTGCCGATGTCCAACTCGATCTGGCGCTGGACCGCGACGAGGGTGGTCTGGAGAAGGAAGCCAAGCGCAATGGTGACGCGGCGCGCTTCACCGTGGTGGACTTCCAATCGATGAAGGTGGACTACACGCACGATCCCGCCCAGCCGCTGCGTTGGGACGAAGCCACTGAGCGTTGTTATGTGAATGTGGTGGCGGGGGCAGCCGGCCGGAAGTACAAATTCGCCGTGCAATTAACCGAGAAGGTGCAGGGCGTGCGCGTCTTCTTCATGTTGGCGCCCGATCCCAGAAATCAGACCAAGGACAACTCGGGAATCGCCGTTCCTGCCGGCGGCAAGATCTACTGGAATCCGAATATTCCCTTGACGCTGAGCGGACCGGATGCGGGCTGCTTCGAAATTCGCAACAAGACCCAGCTTTATATGGTGGACGGCGTGCTTAGTAAAGCCCGCAAAGCGACGTACAAGGTCTATGTTGGCGGAACGTACTCGGATGGCAGCGTGCCATTGCTGAGATTCCAATCTGGGGCCGTCGACGGGCGCGACACAACCGCGGGGTACCTGGTCAAGACTTACACCATCGCCGACTTTCCGCGGACCGAAGAACAGATCTGGAAATGGGACACCGTGGACCGCACCGAGGTGAAGCACAAGGACAAGACGAACCGGGATGATTACTTTCCAGTGTCGATGCTGACGGACAACCAGGGCGTTGCCAAGCAGGACATGGTCCTATCGCGCTGGGGGGGTGATGTTTTCACGCCCGTGTGCTTCATCGACCAGGATCCGCACCTCGCGAGGTATGTGGAAGGACATGCCGACCTGGGCAAGCGCGCCCCCTACCAGGCCAAGAAAAAAACCAAAGTCTGGCGCCGCGGCTGGCTGCAGAAGGTGATTGTCGCTGGCTTGAAAGCCATGCCCGATTTCCCGGCGGCGATTGCCCAATACGTACCGCTGCGGGCGGATATCATCCAACATACCGACCTGGTGATTCCGCGCGCTACCGTAAATGCGTTTAATCCTCGGGCCATCTACCCTCGATATATGATTCAAGTGAATGGCGGACGCGAGGATTCGATCGTGGTTTCGGATCCCAACAAGGCGCAGTTCTTTAATACCTTCGCCCCTGCCGCCGACAAGCCCAACATGATTCCGGTCATGGTCTGCGACGCCCAGTGGGATCCCGATGGCACCTCGGATCCCGCAAGATCCCCGGAGCGCCGCAAGAACGCGTTTCCGATCGACATCGAGACGGACGTCAACGGGGACGAGTTCGGCGTCCTCGACCCCCCACTCAAGACAGGCACCACGCTGCTGAAGTCCGGGACTTGGAAAGCGCGTGACTGGGATGACTCTCTCAACGGGGGAGCGGGCGATTGGGGGCCTATCCGCTCGGGTCCGCTGGTTGCCGCCGATGTCGACATCAACCCCGACCGCACCAGCCTGAGCAGTGTTCGGGTAGCTCTACCCGCTGCCGCCAACGCGACCCACGCCAGCAAGATCTGGATTGAAAACCTGGTGGTTCGCAAAGCGGGCATTTATCTCGGCGAATCATTTGACCAAAGGATCTTATCTGTCTACGAGCCAACCGAACCGGTGGATTTTCAAAATACCATTGCCCACGAATTGGGCCACGCTTATGCCCAGGTGATGTATCCGACTACTCCCAATGCCGCAGGGGATCCTGTGCCGGTGCAGCAGCAAACCGATTTGCTGAACATTCCCAAGCATCCCGTCTCCAAGGACATGGGACAGGGCAATCACTGCCGTCATTTGGTCAACCGCTGCGTAATGTACGACAGCGGCCCCACCCTCGGGTCAATGAATAATTTCTGTCCGATATGTCATCCGTATCTGCTGATTCTGGACATGTCAGTGATCACATGAGAACACGGCCCGCCAGACTCGCCTTACTCGGAAGCGCCGTCATCGCGGCGATTGCGCTTGCGGCCGGTCTGGCAGGTGGAAGCGCCCTCGCGCAGACGCAAGCCACAAAAAACAAAAGGACACAAAGTATGCAACAGGAAGCGGCTCGGCTGATCCACCTTCCCGATTCAGCCTACGAAGGCCTGGACGAGGACGCGCTCAGCGCGCTCTCGATTCGTTTCTCCGATCTGATCGGGGCACAGGGCCCCGCCCCGGAGAATGCGGCCGAAGCGCGCGCCATACCGATCATGTTGGTCGCAGCTGCGCCAAGCCGCGTCACCTCACTGGAAGGCCGGAAGTGGCCGTTTCTGGTCGGGCGGTATACCAACGGCTGGGCGAGTTGGGTTGTGAACTGGCGATTGAACGGGCGAGTCATCATCGCCGACCTGCAAAGCGGCAATGTCTCGACCCGTCTGCTGACCATCCGGGAAAAGACCGCCGACAGGCGGCAATCTCCGCCGGTGCCCTCCATGAGCACCGCGGCGCCGGATGATTTCAAAGCGGCCACCAGCTCCGCCGGGGTCACCCGCTATTTTCCGTTCTTCAATCTGGTGCAGCCGAGGAGTTCACTGCCGGCCCGCTTCGCATTAACCGCCATATCGTTCGATTCGAAATCGAATACCGTGATCACCACAGTCGCCCCTCCCGACGGCACGCCGCCTCCGCCTCCGGCCAAGCGCCCGCATGCGATGGCGACTCCCGGAGTCCAGGTATTAACCGCAACGGACAACGCTCCGAAAGCCGGCTCGGCCCGGGCGCCTGCGCATATCAACCCTGGTAGCCCCCTGCCAGTCGAGGTGTCCCTGGACTTGACCGTCGAGCAGGGTGCGGTGATTGCCACACCGCCCGGAGGAAGCGAATCCGGCCCCGATGGGCTCCTCTCCGTCACGCTGCTGCTGTTCAAACGCGACACGGAGTTCCCGCTAACGATACAACTGCGGGTGCCCGCCCATCTGCACGGCCCCGTGGGACCGGGCCAACGGGCCACCGCCGCCTTCTCCGTGGACGTCAACCAGTTCCACGAAACCGCCGAGCTGAGGGGTCTGTTCCAGATCTACGTGGTGGCCGGCGCGCAGACCCTAGGTCCGCAAGCCGTCGTCATCGGACAGCTCGACGGCCCTGAAGCGTTATTGCCGCACTGACCGGCAGGCGGTTCCACTCCTACGAATACGGGAACCAGCAAGGCTCGATCGTTGCCGGCGGATCGCCCGCGTCGCGCATGCGCTCCAGCATGCGCCGCCTCAGCCCTTCCGCGACGTCCCTGTGCGTCGCCCGCCCCGCCAGATTCACATGCTGATGCGGATCCGCGTAGTTGTCGTACAACATGTACTCCACATATCGCGGAGCGTTCGCCACTTCTTTCCAGCCGGGCGCCTTGGGGGCCATGACGGCGTACGTGTATTGCGGCGTCCGCAGTCCGCGCCCGGTCACGAACTCCGACATCTCGAAGTAAGTCTCGTTGCGCCAGCCGTCCGTCTTCCGATCCAGCAGCGGCAGCATGCTGTGCCCCTGCATCCCCGGCGGCGCCGCCACCCCGGCGCACTCCAGCAGCGTCGGCATCAGATCCACCTGGCTCACCAGTTCCGGAATCTCCATCCCGCGATTGAATCTCGGACCCTCCACGATCAGCGGAATGTGAATCGAGCTCTCGTGCGGACTCCGCTTGTACTCGGCGTTCCGCGTCTTGAAGTGGCAGGCATGGTCGCTCACGAACATCAGGATCGTGTTATCGGCCAGTCCCGTGTCGGCCAGCGTCTTGCGCAGCGTCCCCACCGTCTCGTCCATTTTGGCGACGCAGCGGAAATAGTCGGCAAGCTGGCTGGGCCACGACCCGGGCAGAGAACGCAGATCCTCCGGGATGAACGGATTCGCATACCGCGCGGCATATTCCTTCGGCGGATCGAACGTGTCCTTATCGTTCTGGTGATGCACTTCGAGGTACGACAGCGTCAGTAGAAATGGCGACTTCGCGGCCCGCAAAAACTTCTGCGCCAGTCCCGTCATGAAGTCCGTGCGGTACTCGTTCTGGAAGTGCAGCGGCTTGCCGTCGTTGTCGTACAGGTCGCCCTCATACGCGTGCGACGTGTGCTCCAGCGTGTTGGCCGCCTGCCACAAATCCAGGAACCCGCCGCGATTGGCCGCCGCCACCGGACCCGCTTCGGCCTGCGACGCCTGCGGGCCCAGATGCCACTTGCCGATGTAATTGGCCGAATAACCCGCCGACCGCAGAGAGCCGGCCAGCGTGGTCGCATCCTGCTTCAACGGGATCGCATTGCGCCAGACGCCGTGGCGCGCCGGGTATTGGCCGGTGAAAATGCTGGCGCGCGCCGGAGCGCACACAGGCTGATTGCAAAACGCCGATCGAAACAGGACACCGCGCCGCGCCATCGCGTCGAGGTTCGGCGTGAGGTTCATCGGATTGAGGCCCATCGCGCCCACGCAGTCCCAGCGAAACTGGTCGCTGATGACCATCACGATGTTGGGCTGCCTGCCTGGCCGGTTGCCCGTTTGCTGCGCCGCCGCCGATGCCGCCGCCAGCGCGGCCGGCGCGCCGCCCAGCCACTGCCTGCGCGTCGGTGCTGGAGGATGTAGCATGCAGACCCCATCATAATCCAGGCCGGTACGTGCTCAAACGTACGTCGATTTTTTCCGGCGCGTGGCAGAATGCGAATTAGTGCAAATCGGCGAAGAGAGGTCTATGCCCGTAAGGGAGGACGCCCTTGCGTACTTGCCCTGTTCTACAGTCCAGGAATTTGCGAAAGGACTGCAGATCTACGGCCCCGGCGATCCACCAGCCGGCATCTATCTCGTAATTGAGGGCCGCGTAAAAATGTCGCGCATCAACGATGCGGGCATCCCCGTCGTGATCGACATTCTGCAGACCGACGACTTCTTCGGTGAATCGGCGCTGCTCAACTACACCACCGATTCGGAACAGGCGCTGGCTCTCGAAAACACCAAAGTGATGTGCTGGAGTATCGCCGATATCGAAAGGTTGGTTTCGAAAGAGCCGCGCCTGGCGATTGCCTTGATGCAAGTGGTGGTGCGGCGCGGCGTGGATTTTACGCGCCGTCTCGAAAGCTTTTCCGTGGAAGGCACCGCACAGCGCCTGGCCCGCACGCTGATCCAATTTGCCGAACGGATGGGCGGGGGCAGCAGCGGCACGACAACTATTCCGCCGCTCACGCATGAGTTACTCGCGCAGTATGTCGGCACGTCCCGCGAAATCATCAGTCATCATATGAGCGATTTCCGCAACAAGGGACATATCCGTTACTCGCGCCGCGGTATTACCGTGCATCGCGAAAGCATTCGCGCCTGGCTGCAACTCAAAGTCAATCGTGTCTAAGGAATTAAGGGAACTTCCCGCTTGTTTCCTCTTGGTACGCCTAGTACTCTGAATACAATGAGCGTAGAGGGGAGTGAACAGGAAATTCTGCCTGCGCGCCGCGCTGCGGAAGAGCAATGCCGCGCCCGTGTTTACGCCGCCAAATTGCGTTTCGAACTGGCAGTCGCGCAGGTGGACGAGGCCACGCGATCCGGCGCTGCAGGTGCGGTGCTGGCGCTAAGAATCGAACAGGAGGCGCGCTGCCAGTATCAGCGCGAGTTGGAGAACTTCGCCAATCTGATCGTGCGCGGCGAACTGGCGGGGGACAATGCCGCGTGACTATCTCACGTGCACCAGTGGATCGCCTAAAATCTCCCATCGCGGAGTTACTCCTAACCCCGGCGCACTCCCGGCGGACAGTCTGCCGTGCGCGCGCTGCGGGGCGTCCGCCGCATTGCTTACTGTAACGTAACTGTTAAAATCCGTCGCGCTGAACAGGTATGCCGGCGGAGTGCTGTGGGCCAGGTGCGCGATCGCCGCGGTGATGATGTCGCCGCCCCATGTATCCTCGATCGTCAGCGCGATTCCCAGCGAGACGGCCAAATCGCGGATCTGCCAGGCCTTGGTCAGTCCGCCGACCTTCGAAATCTTGAGATTGATCACGTCCATCGCTTGATCCGTCGCGGCCTCCACCAGCATCCCGATACTGTCCACCAATTCATCCAGAATGAACGGCCGGTTGGTGTGGCTGCGGACCACCCGGCATTCCGCGTAAGTGGCGCACGGCTGCTCGATGTAGACGTCGATATCACGGACCGCATCGGCCACGCGCAGTGCCTGGTGCTGCGTCCATCCGGTGTTCGCGTCGGCGATTAACACGTCGCCCCGTTGCAGTTGAGCCGCCGCGGCGCGGATCCGCTCGATGTCGGTGTCCGGATCGCCGCCCACTTTCAACTGGAACTTCGTGTAGCCTTCCGCGCGGTAGTGGGCCACTTTCTCGGCCATTTGCTCCGGTGCTTCCTGCGAAATGGCCCGGTACAGCGCGAAGGAATCGCCAAAGCGGCCGCCCAGCAGCGTGACTGCCGGTAGCCCCGCAACCTTTCCCAGGATGTCCCAGCAGGCCATGTCGATGGCTGATTTCACGGAGGGATGGCCGCGCAGCGCCGCATCCATGCGCGCGTTCACGAGCGTTAACTCGGTTGCGTCGAGCCCGATCAGGTGCGGTCCGATCTCGGCAATCCCG
>Ga0207695_10006542_pt1 | contig 15089 bp, 13 predicted proteins | sample KBSC54metaG_FD_184354 | JGI IMG/M metagenome (GOLD analysis project Ga0207695, IMG submission 184354) | Corn rhizosphere microbial communities from Kellogg Biological Station, Michigan, USA - KBS C5-4 metaG (SPAdes) (version 2) | ecosystem: Host-associated > Plants > Roots > Rhizosphere > Soil... | reverse complement strand
TTATGCAATTACGCCCCATTGTTCAAAAATCGGGTAAAACAGTATTGGCATGGGCGGTAGAAAAAAATATTGATGCAGCGGCTATTAGGTCTAACAACTTTGAAATGGAATGGCCACCCCGTTCAGGCAAACTTCAGAACTTTCCAGAAATAGATAAAGGAGAATGGTTCTTAATTAATGAGGCGAAGAAAAAAATTAATGCAGCGCAGGTATCTTTATTAACCGAACTCGAAGAAAAATCGGTTTAATTCAATTCAAGTTTCGGCAGGCGAAAATTTTGGCTATCGTAAACAAATAACTCGTCGATTTCATAAGTCCAAAATTGATATAACGAGGACTTGGCAAGTATTTTCTCAACTTCTTCTTTGGTTTCAGCATTCATAATAATCCAGGAGCGGTGGGTTTCCATGCTTACAGCATAACTCTCAATTACATTCGTGTTAATGAGCATATTGATATAGGTGCGATGTTCCGGCACGTAGTCCATAAAATTCTTAACGAAATCGAACTTAATATTTACCAAAAAAGTTTTCATTGCAATTTCCAGTCGATTATGTTGTTGCTCCATCCGTTTTTAAAAGGTACAGAAATTTTTATATAATTATCAGTATAGCCTTCCATCATGCCGTTTTTATCTGGCTGTTCAAACAAAACTTTTCTTGTGTCGCCAAGATGTTTTTTTGTAAAGTCTCCTAATTTTTTATACGATAGGTTGCGCAAAATTTTTGTTCTATTGTTGCGAATGCCAACAGGCACCACGGGTTCGATATTTAATGCATAAGTATTGGTTCTTTCCGAATAGGTGAATACATGAAAATAAGAAACGTCCATCCCTTTCAAGAAGCTGACGGTTTCATTAAAGTCTTCATCAGTTTCTCCGGGGAAGCCCGTAATTACATCAACACCGATGCAACAATCGGGAATAAGCTTTTTTATGAGGGCAATTTTTTCAGCATACAATTCTTTCCTATAACGCCTCCGCATAGACGCCAGAATTTTGTTACTTCCGCTTTGCAAAGGAATATGAAAATGGGGCATTATTTTTTTGCTGCCGGCAACAAGTTCTATAATTTTATCAGACAATAAATTTGGTTCGATTGAAGAAATACGGTAGCGGGTAGCTCCTTCAGTTCTTTCAATAGCGCAAAGCAAGTCATAAAAGTTCTCGCCTGTTCTGTTTCCATTATCGTCCTTTCCAAAATCACCCAAATTAATTCCGGTAAGCACAATTTCTTTTACACCTTTTACCGCAATTTCTTTTATTTCAGTCAAAACATTTTCGATAGTATTGCTCCTGCTTTTTCCACGTGCCATCGGTATGGTACAAAACGAGCAATTATAATCGCATCCATCCTGCACTTTTAAAAAAGTCCGTGTGCGGTTGTTGATCGAAAAAGAAGAATGAAAGCCATTTACATCTTCAATATCGCAACTGCATATTTTTGTGCTGTCGCCTTTAATAAGTTGCCGGAGATGGCTGGTGATATTAAATTTTTCCGCCGCTCCTAATACGAGGTCAACACCGTCAATTTCCGCAATCTCTTTTGGTTTTAACTGCGCATAACAACCTGTAATTACTACCATTGCCTTTGGGGCATTGCGTTGTATTCTTCTAACAAGATGGCGACATTCTTTATCTGCATTTTCGGTAACGGAACAGGTATTGATTACATAAATATCAGCCTCTTCGGTAAAATCTTTTTTTACAAAACCATCATTCTCCAGCAATCTTTCAATGGCTGAAGTTTCGGAATAATTTAGTTTACAACCTAAAGTATGTAAGGCGACAGATTTAGCGGTTGACATAATGTGACAAAAATAAAGAATAATGTTTTTTTGAAATTATATTGTGGAAAATCCCCTAACGTGAATACGAAAAGAAATTCGATAATTCTGGTTGTGTTGCTTGTCGCGTTGTTTATGATAAAATTGATTGTAAGTCATAAACAGCAAAATGTTCCAGGAAATACTGCTAATGGCAATTCATTCCGTAACACATCGCACCTTATTTTAACCAAACACGCCAAATGCAGAATGGATTGCAGACACATTACTGAAGATGAAATAAAAGAGATCATCCATGATGGCAAAGTTAATGAAGCAAAGAGCGGCCCGGGATCAAAAGGCGATGAAACCTATGCATTGGAAGGTTATAGTAATGAGCAGCAGCATTTGAGAATTGTAGTAGCACCTGAAAGCGACGGCCTGGTTGTGATTACCTGCATAGACCTTGATAATGAATGGCAATGTAATTGTAATTGATTTAGCATATAGTTTTAATCAATTATATGTAATTTGCACCCCTAAAGATTAGCCTGTAAAATGAAGATGAAGATAAAATCATTTTTTGCAAAGCCTTTTGCCCTATACATATATAAACAAATTCGGAAATCAATGCTCACTGCTGTCGCAGACCAGGAGCAGGTTTTTCAATCTCTTATAAAGACTGGTTTAAAAACTGAATTTGGCAAAGAACATCATTTTGAAAAAATCAAAAATCACGACGATTTTATAAAAAATGTTCCCATAAGAGAATACGAAGATTTTAAGAAATATATTGACAAAATAAAGCAAGGCAAGCATAATATTTTATGGAAAGGAATTCCCCTTTATCTTGCTAAAACAAGCGGTACAACCAGCGGTATCAAATATATTCCTATATCAAAAGATTCTATTGATAACCATATCAACACGGCAAGAAATTCGCTGCTTTGTTATATGGCGAAAACAGGTAACGCACAATTTGCAAACGGTAAAATGATTTTCCTGAGTGGTTCACCCGAATTGGAAAGGGTAGGAGGCATACCCACTGGCAGATTGAGCGGCATCGTCAACCATCATATCCCAAAATATTTACGCACCAATCAAATGCCATCATTTGAAACTAATTGTATTGAGGATTGGGAAGAAAAAGTAAATAAGATTGTCGAGGAAACTGTTAGTGAAAAAATGACTTTGATCAGCGGCATTCCACCATGGGTGCAAATGTATTTCGATGCACTGGTGAAAAAGACCGGAAAAAAGATCAAAGATATTTTTCCTGAATTTAGCGTGTTGGTACAAGGTGGTGTAAATTTCGAACCTTATAAAGCCAGGCTTTTAGAAACTATTGGTAAGCCGATTGACACTATTGAATTGTATCCTGCAAGTGAAGGATTTTTCGCCTTCCAGGATAATATTAAAGAAGAAGGAATGTTGTTGAACACCGATAGCGGCATATTTTTCGAATTTGTTCCAGCTGGCGAAATCTTTAATAAAAATCCTAAACGGCTTACTTTAAAAGATGTAAAGCTCAATGAGAATTATGTTCTTATTGTTAGCAACAATGCAGGCTTATGGGGTTATAATCTTGGCGATACAATAAAATTTGTTTCATTAAATCCTTATCGGATAGTCGTAACTGGTAGAGTGAAGCATTTTATTTCTGCATTTGGCGAGCATGTGATAGGCGAAGAAGTGGAAGGAGCGTTGTTAAAAGCTGTTGATGGCGAAAACATAAAAATTATCGAATTCACCGTTGCTCCTAAAATTTCGCAGGATGATAATAAAAGTTACCACGAATGGTTCATTGAGTTTGAAAACGTTCCACGTAACTTGAAACAGTTTGCGCATAAAGTAGATGAAAACCTGAGGGAAAGAAATATATATTACGATGATCTGATTAAAGGAAATATTCTCCAGCCATTGAAAATAATTCCAATTCAAAAAAATGGTTTTATTAATTATATGAAAAGCATTGGGAAACTTGGAGGTCAAAATAAGGTACCTCGTTTAAGTAACGACAGAACGATTGCCGATCAATTACAACAATGGGTAAAAATGCCGTCTGTCCAAACAATAACAAATTCTTAGAAACGTTTTGCCTTATAAATAATAAAAAAATATACATTTGCATTCAATTCATTAAATGCTATAAAAGTGAAAGGTCTTAATTCAATAAATTTTTCTTCTCTGGTTTCAACAAATCATGTTGAACGAAGAATGCCTCTTCGCTGTTTTTTCCGACCTGGATGCTGATAGGCCGAGGCAGTTGACATTGTCCCTATCAGTGAAAAAAATCCCCGCTCACAAAAAATATTCATTTAAACAAAAAGCAAAGTGGAACAATCAAATATAATTGTTCGTATTGCAACTTCCTCAGACTTCAAATATGCACAAACCATCACTGAAGAGATGGCGACATCGGCGCAGGCCAGAGGAACCGGTATTGCAAAACGTTCAACAGAATACATTCAACAAAAAATGCAGGAAGGCAAAGCCGTTATCGCCGTTACTAACGATGATACATGGGTAGGCTTTTGCTACATTGAAGCCTGGGGTAAAGAAGGATTTGTGGCAAACAGTGGGCTTATAGTTGCGCCGGATTTCAGAAAAACCGGCATCGCAAAACAAATCAAAAAAAGAATATTCGATTTATCCCGCGAAAAATATCCTAACGCCAAAATATTTGGCCTTACTACCGGTCTGGCTGTTATGAAAATTAATAGCGATTTAGGCTATGAGCCGGTTACCTATTCCGAACTTACGGATGATGAAAATTTTTGGGCAGGATGTAAGAGTTGTGTGAACTATGATATCCTCATGAGTAAGGAACGTAAAAACTGTATGTGCACTGCGATGTTGTATGATCCGGCCGATCATTATAAGCCTGAAGAAACTGCTGCAGAATTTCAAAAGCACTCTAAACAATACGAGAGATTTATGCGTTTGAAACAGAGCAGGCTTATAAAATTTTTAAAAAAAAGAGGGGATAAAAATAAATCGCTGTTAAGTCTTTTCTTCAATCTTTAAATGGAAGTGATGAATAAAAAAGTAGTAATCGGATTTAGTGGCGGCCTTGATACTTCATACTGCGTAAAATATTTCAGAGATGAATTAAATTATGAAGTACATAGCATTATTGTGAATACTGGCGGTTTTTCAACAAAAGAATTAAAGGATATAGAAAAACATGCCAAAGCATTGGGTGTAAAAACACACACTACTATTGATGCAGTAAAAAGTTACTACGACTCCATAATTAAGTACCTTATTTTCGGAAATGTTTTAAAGAACAATACCTATCCGTTAAGCGTAAGTGCAGAAAGACTTTCGCAGGCATTGCATATTGCGGAGCATGTGAAAAAGTTGAAAGCTGATGCGGTTGCTCATGGAAGTACAGGCGCCGGAAACGACCAGGTGAGATTTGATATGATATTTCATATTATGATACCGGGCGTTGAAATTATTACGCCCATAAGGGATATGCAACTATCGAGGCAGGAAGAGATTGATTATCTCAAATCGAAAGGCGTGAAAATGAATTTCGAAAAATCTGCGTACTCTATCAATAAAGGGCTTTGGGGAACAAGCGTTGGAGGAAAGGAAACGTTATCATCTAACGGTATGATACCCGAAAATGCATGGCCAACCCAACTTACTAACGATAAGCCTCAGCAGGTTAAGCTACATTTTGAAAAAGGTGAACTGGTTGGGATTAATAAAAAGAAATTCAATCACCCGGTAGAAGCCATCCAATATTTGCAAACACTGGCAGGCCCTTACGCGATTGGACGCGATGTGCATGTAGGCGATACTATTATAGGCATTAAAGGCCGCGTGGGTTTTGAAGCGGCTGCACCGGTTGTTATTATTAAAGCGCATCATGCTTTGGAAAAACATGTACTGACCAAATGGCAATTAAATCTTAAAAATCAATTATCGGAATTTTATGGTAACTGGTTGCATGAAGGGCAGGTACTCGACCCCGTTATGAGGGATATTGAAGCGTTCTTAATCTCTTCGCAACAACACGTAACCGGCGATGTATTTGTCCAACTAATGCCTTATCGCTACCAGGTTACCGGCATTGAATCGCCCTACGATTTAATGAGTGCAAAATTTGGTAAATATGGCGAGATGAACACCGGCTGGAGTGGTGATGACGTAAGAGGTTTTAGCAAGATTTTTGGCAACCAAACTGCTATTTATCATGCAGTAAAAAATACCGCCGATGAGCAAGAAAATTAGGGTAGGTATAATTGGAGGCGCCGGTTATACGGGTGGAGAACTGATAAGACTCTTGGAGAATCACCCAAAGTGTGAATTGATTTTTGTACACAGCAAAAGTAATGCCGGCAAGCCTCTACATGCTGTTCACCACGATTTAATGAACGAAACTGGAATGCAGTTTGCAGCCTTTGCCAATGATGATGTTGATGTACTTTTTTTATGTACAGGTCACGGTGACTCAAAAAAATATCTGGAGGAAAATGAAATCCCCGCTCAGGTCAAAATTATTTCTTTGTCACACGATTTTAGGTTAAAGGCTCATTCGGTATTTAAAAGTAAGAGGTTTGTATATGGCCTTCCTGAAATTAACAGGGAGAAAATAAGGAGTGCTAATTATGTTGCCAACCCCGGTTGTTTTGCAACTACTATCGAACTAGGGTTATTTCCATTAGCAAAGATGAACGAGATTCATGAAGTTTATACAACGGGCATTACAGGTTCTACCGGTGCCGGCCAATCGCTTTCTACCACGTCTCATTTTTCATGGCGGCAAAATAATATACAGGCGTATAAATCTCTTACTCACCAACATCTTGGGGAAATAAATGAATCATTGAGTTTTTTATCGGGTACCAATTCAGCTTCCATACATTTTATTCCATGGCGTGGCGACTTTGCCCGCGGTATTTTTGTAACCTCGCAATTGAAGTCTGCCAGAAAATTGGAAGAACTGTATGAATTATTTCAAGAGTTTTATAAGGGTCATCCCTTTGTAAAAGTTAGTAAAGATCCTATATTTCTAAAGCAAGCAGTTAATACCAACAATTGTTTTATTCATCTTGAAAAAGAAAAGGACAATCTTGTAATTCATTCTACATTAGATAATCTCCTGAAAGGCGCTAGCGGTCAGGCGTTGCAAAATATGAACCTGATGTTCGGGATCGATGAAATGCTTGGACTAAAATTAAAGGCTAATTATTTTTAAAATATTTTGATATGAAAATGTTTGATGTTTACCCAATCAATGATATCAATATCGTAAAAGCAAGGGGCTCTTATGTTTGGGACGAGAAGGGTATTGAATACCTGGATATGTATGGCGGGCATGCCGTTATTAGTATAGGCCACACACATCCATATTGGGTAAAGAAAATTGAGGAACAATTAGAACAAATTGCGTTCTACTCCAATTCTGTAAAAATCCCGATTCAACAAAAGCTGGCTGATAAATTGGGCGAAGTTTCCGGTAAAAAAAACTACCAGTTATTTCTTTGCAACTCCGGTGCTGAAGCAAATGAAAATGCTTTGAAGCTTGCTTCATTTTATAATGGCCGTAAAAAAATAATTTCTTTTTCAAAAGCCTTTCATGGCCGTACATCACTGGCGGTCGCTGCAACAGACAATCCATCTATTGTGGCACCGGTCAATGAAACCGACAATGTAGTTTTCCTTCCATTTAATGATGAAAAAGCGTTGCAAAAATATTTCGACGATAAAGGAGATGAGGTAAGCACTGTAATTATTGAAGGCATACAAGGTGTCGGCGGTATCAACGTTGCAACAGATTCATTCCTGAAATTAATCAGGAATTTATGTAATCAATATAATGCTGTTTTTATTGCTGATTCTGTGCAATGCGGTTACGGACGTAGTGGTAAATTTTATTCTCATGATTATGCAGGGGTGGACGCAGACATCTATACGATGGCTAAAGGAATGGGAAATGGCTTTCCTGTTGCCGGTATTTCAATTGCGCCTCATATCCATTCGAAACATTTTATGTTAGGTACCACCTTTGGAGGCAATCATTTGGCGTGTGCCGCCGCCCTGGCCGTTTTGGAAGTAATTGATGTTGAAAATTTAATGGCGAATGCGGAAGAAACCGGGAACTATTTATTTGAAGAAATTAAAAAAATCACTGAGCTGAAAAATCTTCGTGGTAAAGGGTTAATGATCGGATTTGACGTTCCGCCAGAATTAAAGGATTTGAAAAAAAATCTGCTGACGAAACATCATATTTTTACCGGGGAAGCTAAGCCAAACGTAATAAGGTTGTTGCCTTCTCTTGCCCTAACAAAGGCTGATGCAGATAAATTTTTGAATGCGCTGCGTGGAGAAGTAGCCGCACTTACAAAAAAATATGCTGAAGCGGGTGTGTCGTAAGTCAGCTTATAATAATTATATCTTTATCGCTTAATTACAGAAAAAAATTGACAAACTTTCTTTCAGTAAAAGACGCCGGAAATATAGATGAACTTGTAAGGTCTGCGATTGATTTTAGAAAAGATCCATTTGCGCAACAGTCCTTAGGTAAAGGGAAGCGAATGGGGTTAATCTTTTTAAATCCCAGCCTGCGTACAAGATTAAGTACACAGGTTGCCGCCCAGAACCTGGGAATGGAAGCGATTGTTTTTAATGCTTTGCAGGATGGCTGGTCACTTGAATTTGAGGAGGGCGCTATCATGAATGGAACTTCTGTAGAACATGTAAAGGATGCTGCACCTATCCTTGGTCGTTATTTCGATGTTTTGGGAGTACGTACTTTCCCTTCGCTAAAGAACAGGGATAAAGATTATAGCGAACATGTCATGAACCAATTTATAAAATATTCAGGCATTCCTGTAGTAAGTCTTGAAAGCGCAACAGTTCATCCACTACAAAGCCTTACCGATATTATTACTATTGCCGATTACCTGCCTTTAATAAATAAAGTAAAGCCCAGGGTTGTCCTCACATGGGCTCCCCATGTAAAACCTTTGCCTCAATGTGTTGCCAATAGTTTTTGCGAATGGATGACTACATGGAATACTTGTGATTTCATAGTAGCGCATCCGGCAGGTTATGAACTGGATGCAAACTTTGTACATGACGCTGCTGTTACTAACGATCAGGCGCAAGCGCTTAAAGATGCAGATTTTGTATATGTTAAAAACTGGAGCTGCTATGAAGATTATGGAAAAATTGCGAGCAATGATGCCAACTGGATGTTGACAAAAGAAAAGCTGTTGCAAACAAGTAATGCAAAAATTATGCACTGCCTTCCTGTTAGAAGAAATGTAGAACTAAGTGATGAAGTATTGGACACGCCGAACAGTATTGTTACAGAGCAGGCAGCTAACAGGGTGTGGGCAGCACAAGCTGTATTGGCAAAGATTTTAAAGGATTTGCCATGACAAAAGATTATTCCAATCCAGGTGATAAAGAAATTCTTTATTTAATAAAAATAGGCGGTAACGTAATTGATGATCAAACAAATCTTCAATCTTTTCTAAAAGAATTTTCTTCAATCAACAACAAAAAGATTTTAGTGCATGGCGGGGGTAAGATTGCTACGGCTATTGGTGATAAATTGAATATTCAATCTAAATATATTGACGGAAGAAGAATAACTGACGATGAAACTATTGATTTGGTTACGATGGTGTATGGTGGGTTGGTAAACAAAAAGATAGTTGCCACCTTGCAATCATTGCAGTGCAATGCAATAGGGCTTTCCGGTGCTGACGCCAATGTTTTACCGGCAAAAAAGCGCCCGGTAAAAACTATTGACTTTGGTTGGGTTGGTGATGTAAACGCTATAGAAATAACTCCGTCAACATGGCAATTATTTATTGATAACAATTTGGTTCCCGTTGTTGCGCCGCTAACACATGATCAACAAGGACACATACTAAATACAAATGCGGATACAATGGCCGCGGTATTGTCGGTGGCGTTATCAAAATTGTATGATGTTCAGCTTATCTATTGTTTTGAAAAAAATGGCGTACTAACGGATGTGAATGATGCAAAGTCTGTTATTACTGAATTGGAGACTAAATTCTATAACAAACTTAAGGAAGAAAAAAAATTGTTTGCTGGTATTTTGCCTAAAATTGATAATGCATTTGATGCCGTAAAAAATGGGGTTAACAAAGTTATTATTGGAAATTCAAATGATCTGCTGCGATTAGTGAAAGGTGAAAGTGGAACAAAAATAAATTCATGAACGACGAAATGAAATTTGACGGATCTCAACATAAATTATTCACAGACGCACTGGAATTATTAAAACAATTAATCTCAATTCCCTCCTTTAGCAGAGAGGAAGACAAAACAGCCGATGCGATTTATAACTTTTTGGCACAACGGAATATTACAACCAACCGTTTTCTTAATAACGTTTGGGCTGTAAATAAATATTTTGACGAAAGCAAGTTCACTGTTTTATTAAACTCTCATCATGATACAGTAAAACCTAACGCAGGTTATACCAAAGATCCTTTCGACCCTTTTGAAGAAGAAGGAAAACTATTCGGCCTGGGGAGTAACGACGCGGGGGGGCCGCTTGTAGCATTGATTGCGACGTTTACCTATTTCTACGAAAAAGAAAATCTCCCTTTTAATGTAATACTTGCAGCAACTGCTGAAGAAGAAGTCTCCGGTCATGATGGAATTGAAATTCTTCTTCCCAAGTTGCCAAAAATTGATTGCGGGATCGTTGGCGAACCTACCTTACTGAAAATGGCTGTTGCTGAAAAAGGCCTGCTGGTACTTGATTGTACAGCGCACGGTGTTGCCGGCCATGCAGCACGAAATGAAGGCGTAAACGCAATTTACAAAGCCATGAATGATATAAATTGGTTTAGCAGGTTTCAGTTTGAGAAGGCTTCGACGTTTCTGGGACCGGTTCACATGGCGGTTACCTCCATCAACACACAAAATAAAGCGCATAATATTGTACCTTCCGAATGCAGCTTTGTTGTCGACATAAGAGTAAATGAATTTTATTCATTTGATGAAGTGATCGGTGAAGTAAGAAACAATACTTCCAGTGAAGTAACGCCAAGGAGCACACGATTAAAACCATCGTTTATTGAAGAGACGCATCCGCTGGTAATTGCAGGAAGTGGTTTAGGACTTAAATCTTATGGTTCACCAACTTGCTCTGATAGAGCTTTGATGAATTTTCCAACGCTTAAATTAGGGCCGGGAGATTCGGCCAGGAGTCATAGTGCAGATGAATATATTTTTGTTGATGAAATAAAGGACGGGATAGAAAAGTATGTGCTATTATTACAAAATTTTGCAAAAATTATTAGTAAAGAATTCGTGTAATTCGTGTTTCCAAATTCGTGTACTAAAAAACTAAATGAAACTCTGGCAAAAAAATATCGCTTCAACAAAAGAAGTAGAAACCTTCACGGTTGGGAAGGACAGGGAACTTGACATGTACCTGGCGCCCTTTGATGTGCTGGGTTCATTGGCTCACATTCAAATGCTGCAAACGATTAATTTGCTTACATCAGAAGAATTATCTGTTTTACAAAACGGACTGAAAGAAATTTATAAAGACATAGAAGCAGGTAAATTCAAACTGGATAGCGATGTTGAAGATATTCATTCGCAGGTTGAGATGATGCTTACAAAGAAATTCGGAGATACAGGCAAGAAGATTCACAGCGCCCGTTCGCGTAACGACCAGGTTTTGGTAGATCTGAAATTATATATGCGCCATGAAATCGAAATGCTGGTGCATGATGTAAAAGAGTTTTTCGAACTTTTAATTCAGCAAAGCGAAAAATATAAAACATATTTACTGCCCGGCTACACGCATTTACAATTGGCGATGCCCTCGTCATTCGGGCTTTGGTTTGGCGCTTATGCAGAAAGCCTTGCAGATGATATGATAACGTTGCATGCGGCATGGGAAGTTGTAAATAAAAATCCGCTTGGCTCCGCGGCAGGCTATGGTTCTTCGTTTCCTATAGATAGAAAGTTGACCACCGAATTATTGGGTTTTAACGACCTTAATTATAACGTGGTGTATGCGCAGATGAGTCGCGGCAAAACAGAAAGAATTGTTGCGCAGGCGTTGGCAAATTTTGGTGCATCGTTGTCAAGGTTAAGCATGGATGCCTGTTTGTATCTCAATCAGAATTTTGATTTTGTTTCTTTTCCTGCGGAACTTACCACTGGCAGCAGTATTATGCCGCACAAAAAAAATCCCGACGTTTTTGAATTGATTCGTGCACATTGCAACCGGATACAGGCTTTGCCTAACGAGATTATGCTGATGGCCGCTAATCTTCCGTCAGGCTATCACCGCGATTTTCAATTATTGAAGGAACATTTAATACCTGCGTTTGAGAATTTACGCAATTGTTTATCGATGGCAACTTTAATGATTAAGAACATTGAAATAAAAAAAGACATTCTGAAGGATGAAAAATATAAGTATTTATTTAGTGTGGAAGAGATGAATAAATTGGTTTTGCAGGGGACTCCTTTGCGGGATGCTTATAAGAAAATTGGGATCGATATTGAAAATAATACGTTTCAATATAACCTGCAGCTAAATCATACTCATGAAGGTTCCATTGGTAACCTTCAAAATAATGCTATAATCGAAATGATGAATACGGTAATATCCCGCTTCGATTTTCAAAAAGTGAATGAGGCATTACAAAAATTATTGAAGTAAATTGCCGAACACGGCAAGAGGTTTTTGCGTTCTATTGTACAATTTAATATGCCGTTCAAGTGTTAATGAATTATTATGACTGAAGCAAATAAAAAGAGGATTGCAGTTTTTGGTTCTACATGCTCTATAGGTACACAGGCGCTGGAAGTAATAGCAGCCAATCCTGATTTATTTGAGGTTGAAATATTAACGGCGCAAACTAATGATAAACTTCTTATTCAGCAGGCAATAAAACATAAGCCAAACGCAGTAGTTATTGGAGACGAGAAAAAATATGAAGCTGTAAAAGCTGCGCTAATTTCAAAAGATATCAAAGTATTTACCGGCGCCACAGCGCTGGAAGAAGTTGCCGATTTCGATACGTACGATATGATGCTGGCCGGTATTGTTGGTTTCGCTGGATTGACGCCCACATTAAAGGCAATAGAAAAAGGCAAGGCGATTGCATTGGCTAATAAAGAAACCCTGGTGGTAGCGGGCGATATTGTAATGCAAAAGGCTTTGGAAAACCGGGTTCCTGTTATCCCTGTTGATAGTGAACATTCCGCCATATTTCAATGCCTTGTTGGTGAAACAAGAAATAAAATTGAAAGAGTTATTTTAACGGCTAGCGGCGGCCCTTTTCTTGGTAAGAAACCAAACTTTCTTGTAAATGTAAAAAAGCATCATGCCCTGCAACATCCCAATTGGAACATGGGTGCAAAGATTACTATTGACTCTGCAACCCTTATGAATAAAGGGCTTGAAATGATAGAAGCTAAATGGCTTTTTAACCTGGCGCCCGATCAGATCCAGGTAATTATTCATCCGCAAAGTATTGTGCATAGCATGGTTGAATTTGAAGACGGAAGTATAAAAGCGCAAATGGGTTTACCCGATATGAAATTGCCAATACAATATGCGTTGGCTTTCCCGCATCGGCTTCCCAATAATAATCCTAAGACAGATTTAAAGAAAATAAACACCCTAACTTTTGAAGAACCGGATATAAAAACTTTCAGAAACCTTGTTCTTGCAAAAATTGCTTTGGAGAAAGGAGGAAACCTTCCCAGCGTTTTAAATGCTGCAAACGAAATAGCGGTATGGGCATTTTTGAATAACCGTATCGGATTTCTTGATATAACTGCTGTTGTTGAAAAAACAATGGAAAAAATAAATTATATAGAAAAGCCAAATCTTACAGATTATTTTGAAAGCGACGGCGAGGCGCGTAATTTCGCCGCCTCATTAATACATTTATAGCCCCCTATCCCCCCGAGGGGAATAAAGAATTTATATTTGTTATTTTAAATTAAATGAAATTCAAACATCGTACATCAAACACCGTACACCGCACATTCTATGACACTATTAGCCATTAACTGGCCGCAGGTTGGATTGCAGGCCGCATATCTCATTTTTTCATTATCGATTCTTGTCATACTTCACGAATTCGGACACTTCATTACCGCAAAATGGTTTAAATGCAGGGTTGAAAAATTCTATCTTTTTTTTGATCCATGGTTCTCTTTGGTAAAGAAAAAAATTGGCGATACGGTTTACGGAATTGGCTGGCTGCCGTTGGGTGGCTATGTAAAAATTTCCGGTATGGTCGATGAAAGCATGGACAAAGAGCAAATGAAGCAACCTCCGCAGCCTTGGGAGTTTCGCAGTAAACCGGCATGGCAACGGCTTATTATTATGTTAGGCGGCGTTACTATGAACGTGCTGTTTGCATTTTTTCTTTATGCTATGATTCTATACAAATGGGGAGATACTAAATTGCCGATGAGCAGCGTAAAAAATGGGATATGGATAACAGATAGCTTAATGTATGACATTGGTTTAAGAAACGGCGATAAAATCATTGCGGTTAATGGAGATTCAATAAAGTATTTCAACGATTTGCCGGGAAAAATTATTCTTGGAAAACAAATTACTTTCTTACGGGATGGTAAAGACCAAACTATTACGCTACCGCCAAATATGATAGAGCAATTGGTAGAAAAAAAGGGTAAACGGAACACGTTGTTAATGCCAAGGGTGCCAATTATAGTTGGCGCTTTTGATTCATCAAATAAGGGTATTGAGCATAAAGCAGGCTTGGATCTTTTTGATAAAATTATAGCAATAGATTCAACACCGGTTCAATTTTTTGATCAGGTGGCTCCTATACTCAACGAGAAAAAGGGGGACAGTGTTTTACTAACGGTAATCAGGGATCAGAAGCCTGTGGTTATCAGAACAAAAGTTGATACTGCCGGTAAAATAGGGTTTTATGTGCTAACCGACGTGGACCAATTGGACAGTCTTGGTATCCTTAAACAGGAAACAAAAAAGTATGGGTTTCTGGCTTCCTTTCCTGCCGGTGTACAGAAAACGGGGAAACAGCTGGATTTTTATATCCAGCAATTTAAAATGATCCTGAATCCGCAAACCGGTGCATACAAAGGCCTTGGTGGCTTTAAAACGATGGCTTCTATTTTTCCAAAAACAGGCTGGGACTGGGAGGCATTTTGGAACATTACTGCTTTCTTTTCTATCATACTTGCATTTATGAATCTGCTACCGATTCCTGCCTTAGACGGAGGACATGTTTTATTTACTTTAATAGAAATGATATCAGGCAGAAAACCCAGCGATAAGTTTTTAGAAT
>Ga0207695_10006539_pt1 | contig 15089 bp, 15 predicted proteins | sample KBSC54metaG_FD_184354 | JGI IMG/M metagenome (GOLD analysis project Ga0207695, IMG submission 184354) | Corn rhizosphere microbial communities from Kellogg Biological Station, Michigan, USA - KBS C5-4 metaG (SPAdes) (version 2) | ecosystem: Host-associated > Plants > Roots > Rhizosphere > Soil... | reverse complement strand
GGCGGAGCTGGCGGGACTCGAACCCGTGACCTGGCCCCAGACACCTGGGGCCCGCTCTAACCAACTGAGCTACGGTATTCGATATTCTGGGAAATGGCGGAGCTGGCGGGACTCGAACCCGTGACCTGGCCCCAGACACCTGGGGCCCGCTCTAACCAACTGAGCTACGGTATTCGATATTCTGGGAAATGGCGGAGCTGGCGGGACTCGAACCCGTGACCTCTGCCTTGACAGGGCAGCGCTCTAACCAACTGAGCTACAGCTCCAAAATTGTTGCTCTTACTTGCTTACTATCGGGGGCACACGATGCTGGGTAGCTTCTTCTTGAAGCGATGCCGCGGCTTCCATGGACCGATCAATGACGCGATAGCTTATCGTAATCAGCATCCCCGACACAAGCATTAATGTGGCGATTTGGCTGATTAACCGCGAAATAAAACGATGCTTTTCAAACTCGGCCACAGCTGATCGAACATTCATAACCACCAGAGCCAGCGATAAAAAAACGATACACCCATAGGCCCAAACCATTAAAGGTCCTTACTCAAATTTGGGCGGTGAGGGATTTGAACCCCCGGCCACTGCCTTGTAAAGGCAATGCTCTACCGCTGAGCTAACCGCCCTTAAAACGTTGGAGGATTTTAACAAATCACAGTCCGGCACGCTTTAATAAGGTTCCCGCGTGACGAATATAAGGTGCGGTATTAAAACATTCATCTAGAACATCTTTCGGTAGAATTTTCAATTGGGGATCGGTTTCCACCAAATGCCGGAAACTCAAATGTTCCTGCCAGGCTCGCATGGCATGGCCTTGGACCACCCGGTAAGCCTCTTCGCGGCGCCATCCTTTTTCGACTAAAGCTAAAAGCACACGTTGGGACGCAATAATTTCTACCGTACGTCCAAGATTACGCTTCATATTCTCCGGATAAACCTGCAGGCCAGACAACACCCCATTCAACCGATGAATCATAAAATCTAAAAGAATCAGCGAATCAACTAACCCTACGCGCTCGACAGAAGAATGGCTGATATCGCGCTCGTGCCACAGCGCTACACTTTCTAATTGAGCCTGCGCATAGCCACGAATTAAACGCGCCAGGCCGCACAAATTCTCGGAGGCAATGGGATTGCGTTTATGCGGCATGGCCGAGCTGCCCTTTTGCCCTTTGCTAAAGGGTTCTTCAGCCTCTAAAACCTCTGTACGTTGCAAATGGCGAATCTCGGTCGCAATACGCTCGATACTGGCAGCCACCACCGCTAACTGGCAGAGAAATTCCGCATGACGATCGCGAGGGACAACTTGAGTGGCGACGGATTCAGCATGCAGCCCCAATTTTTTGCACACATAGGCTTCAATATGCGGATCCAAATGCGCAAAGGTTCCCATAGCGCCCGACAGTTTCCCCACACGAACCACTTCTTGCGCGCGATGTAAACGGACCAAAGCCCGGTTCATCTCGGTATACCAGCCTGCCACTTTAATCCCAAAGGTCATCGGCTCGCCATGAATTCCGTGGGAGCGTCCCATCATCAACGTGGTCTTGTGCTTCTTTGCCAACACGGCAATTGTTTTTTGAAGAACTTTTAGATCTTCAATTAAAAGATCCGCCGACTGCACCATCTGTACCGCAAGCGCCGTATCCAACACATCGGATGAGGTTAAGCCCAGATGTAGATAACGGGCTTCCGGCCCCATTTTTTCGCCCACTTGCGTGACAAAAGCGATGACATCGTGCTTCACTTCTTTTTCAATCTCACGAATGCGTGCCACATTCACTTTAGCTTTGGCGCGGAGTTTTTTATAAGCAGACGCTGGCACTTCACCATCTTTTACTAAAGCTTCGCAGGCCAACAATTCCACTTCTAACATCGTTTCAAAACGATGCTGGTCCGTCCATAGACGGCTCATTTCGGGTCGAGAATAACGGTCAATCATGGGGCGCTCCTATTAATGACGCGCTAAAAGCGGCGATCGTCTTGGGATACAGCTGATGCTCTTGCTCTAAAATTCGTGCGGCTAACGTCTCGGGCGTATCATTTTTTTCCACGGGCACCCGAGCAGAGGCGATGACAGGACCATGATCAAATTCCTCGTCCACGACATGGACACTGCAACCCGAAAACGGCTCCTCTGCCTTTAATACGGCGGCATGCACATGATGTCCGTACATTCCTGAACCACCGAATTTAGGCAACAACGAAGGATGAATATTTAAAATCCGCCCACGAAAGGCCGCGATGATATCTGGGGATAATAATCGCAAGTAGCCGGCGAGGCACACCAATTGGATCCGCGCGGCCTTTAATGCCGAAAGAACCGCCTGCTGAAACTCTTTTTCTGACGAAAACTTGGCGCGTTCCAGCACGCATGCAGGGATCTGATAGGCCGCGGCGTGCTCTAACGCTTTAACACCCGCGCGGCTCGAAATCACTAACGTCACCTGCGCCGATCCCAAGTGACCGGCTTTCTGCGCCGAGAGAATGGCATCTAAATTACTTCCCCCGCCAGAAACTAAAACGGCCGTGCGTACCGTCTCAGGCAAATCGGAACTCTTGCGATCCAGATTCCACATGCCCAATGGTGTATACGGTTTTGATGACGCGCTGCACTTTCACGACATCCTTCGGCGCTACCACCATCACTAAACCAATTCCCATATTGAGCGTTCGATACATCTCTTCGTCGGGCAATTGCGCGCGACGTTGAATTTCTTGAAAGAGTTCGGGCACGGGCCAGCTGCCTTTTTGCACGGCGATCTGCAAACCTTTACGCAGCATGCGCGGGATATTATCGATAAAGCCACCTCCCGTTATATGCGCCATGCCTTTGATGACAGTGGGTGTTTTTGACCAGATTAAAGGTTTTAACGCCTTGTGATAAATCATCGTCGGCGTCAAGAATTCTTCCCAGCGATTAATGAGCTCCTCTTCCGAAAAAACACTCCGTACTAAAGAATAGCCGTTGGAATGCAGCCCTGAGGAAGGAACACCCAGCACGATATCGCCCGACCGGATGCGGCGGCCATCAATAATTTTGCTTTTGTCTACAACGCCAGTGGCAAAACCGGCTAAATCATATTCACCCGGCGCGTAAAACCCAGGCATCTCGGCAGTTTCGCCGCCCAACAGCTTACATTCCGATTGGCGACATCCTTCGACGATTCCTTTGATCACGTTCTCCGCTGTATCAACATCCAATTTACCGCAGGCGAAATAATCAAGAAAGAAAAGCGGGCGCGCACCGCAGCACAATAAATCGTTCACATTCATGGCCACCAAATCGATCCCGACCGTACTGTGTTTGTGCGCTAAGAAAGCAATTTTAAGTTTAGTCCCTACGCCGTCGGTACAACCGACCAATTGCGGCTGTTTAAATCCTTTAGGCATCGGATAGAGGCCGGCAAACCCGCCGATACCTGTCGTCAATTTTTTGATGCGATCTACCAGGGCATTTCCTGCATCGACATCCACCCCGGCTTTCTTGTAGGTGATCATGCGTTACCTTTCACTTTTTCTGGACGGCTGCCGGGTTTTACTAATGGAATATTTTGCGCGCAAAATAAACATTCATCGGCCTCATACGTCACTAGCGGAAGCCGAAGAAGGGCGTGTTTGGGCGCTGTAAATTGCAAGGTTGACGCGCTGCGATCGGCTAAAGCCGCATAACCCACGACATGCGCGCCCGAAGATTCCACCAAGCTTCCAATTTCGCGCACCGACCCCCCCGTGGTCAATACATCTTCCACCACCAATGTATTTTCCTGAGGCATTAAAGCGAATCCCCGACGTAGTTGAAATTGGCCGTCCACGCGTTCGGCAAACATCGCGCGCGCTCCAAGTGCGCGTGCCACGACGTATCCCAGCACAATACCGCCCACCGCGGGAGACACCACAGCCGTGATTTTCGTTTCTGGAGGCAGATCTTTTTTAAATCGACGGGCAAGCTCTGCACCTAACTGATCGGCATCGCACCCATATTGCAACAAAAGCGCACATTGCAAATACGAATCGCTATGTAAACCGCTAGTCAGCTTGAAATGGCCTTGTAACAAGGCGCCCCGATCTTTAAAAAGTTTTAAAACATCTTCATCGTTCATACATTCTCCCAACCGTCATCCCCGAATGACTCTATCGCCTCGGAGATGACGACGTAGTATCGGAATTTGCTAAATTTTTATAAACCTCTTGAACGGCTACCAGGGGGTCTTTCGCTTCAATAATCGGCCGCCCCATCACAAAAAAATCAGCTTTGGCCTTGATGGCATCTTGCGGCGTTTGTGTGCGTTTTTGATCATCACCACCCAAAACTAAACGTATTCCAGGCGTCACGACTTGAAAGGTGGGGCCACAGAGTTTTTTCACGAGCGCGCTTTCACGCACCGAGGCAATCACTCCATTCAAACCCGCCTGCTGAGCTAATTGCGCGAGCTGTTCCACTTGCACATCAATCTTCCGCGTCACGCCAACTTGCTCTAAATCACTTTGATCCAAACTTGTTAATACCGTCACGCCCCACAAAAGCGGACGGTTTTTCGCCGCTGCGGCCTGCCGCATCATTTCAAACCCGCCAACCGTGTGAATCGTCGCGCTGTAGACGCCCCATTCGCCGGCACGCTCAATTGCCTTTTGAACCACGGACGGAATGTCGTGGAATTTCATGTCGAGGAAAATTTCTACACCCACCTGACGCAGGTCGCGCAACAAGCCGCCGCCGTATTTTAGAAAAAGTACAGGCCCCACTTTAAAAAGATCGACTTCCCCTTTCAAGCGTTTGGCTAAGGCCAATGCTTCCTTATCGGTTTCCACATCCAATGCAACAATTAAGGGTTTAAGCGCTTTCACGATTTTTTTCCTTCAACTTTTCCAATCATGTCTTTAATGGAGACGTCCTCGCGGGTCACAAAATCAGCGAGCTCGCGCAAAATAATCGCCGCGGCTTGCGGATTCCAAAAACTAGCCGTTCCTACACCGACGGCGGCGGCACCAGCCAAAATTAATTCCAAAGCATCGCGCCCGGAAAGCACGCCCCCCAGTCCCAAAATCGGCGCTTTCGTGGCTTGATAGACTTCCCAGATACAGCGCACGGCAATCGGACGAATCGCCGGCCCGGAAAGTCCACCCGTCACATTGGACAAGATTGGTTTTCGAGTTTTTACGTCGATGACCATCCCAGGAATGGTGTTAATCAATGACAAAATATCGGCCCCGGCGGCTAACGCCGCTTTTGCAATCGCCGGTAAATCCGCGACTTCCGGTGATAGTTTAGCCAATAGCGGCAGCGTTGTGCGCGACCGACATAGCGTCAGAACTTCCGTGGTCATTTCTGCGCTTTGCGCAAAGCAACGTGCCCCCGGCCCATGCTCGACATTGGGACACGACAAATTCAATTCAATCGCGTTTGGCTTAAGCACTGCAGCGCGCTCCACCAACTCGGCATACTCCGATGGCTTAAATCCCGCAACGCTAATAATCATCGGCACATCAAATTTTTGCAGTTGTGGCCATGTCGTCTGCGCGAACTCATCAATACCTACGTTCTGCAATCCCACCGCATTTAACATCCCCGCCGGTGTTTCGACCACACGCGGCGCTGGATTCCCCGCCCTAGGCGCTAACGTTAACGTCTTTGTAATAACCGCGCCCAATTGTGAAAGATCGACAAAATCCTGAAACTCTATACCATAACCAAACGTCCCCGCCGCCACGACGATCGGATTTTTTAAAGCCAAAGGACCAAGTTTAGTGAAGAGCTCCGCCATCGGTTTAATTAACCTGCGAATTTTTAATCAAATGCCCGTCACGCATAACCACATGGCCATCGACGATTGTTAACGTGGCCTTACCGGTGAGGCTGCGGCCGACGAACGGGGAGTTACGGCTCTTGGAGACAAAGTCTTTGACATCCCAGCGGAGTTTGGGGTCGATGACGGTCACATCGGCTAAGGCACCGACGGATAAATGGCCGCCGGGTAAATTTAGAGCTTTGGCTGGGGCTTCAGTCAAGGATCGAATGGCAGCGGTGATAGACATACCGTTCTTCTGAATCATTTCTGTAAAAAGTAAACCAACCGTCGTTTCTAAACCGATGATGCCGAAGGGCGCCACGCTGAACTCGCGCGACTTTTGCGCGAAAGTATGCGGGGCGTGATCACTGGCGATGGTATCCAAGGTTCCATCCAATAAGCCTTCGATAATCGCTAAGCGATCGCTTTCCATGCGCAACGGCGGATTCATTTTCGCCAATGTGTTGTAGCCGGAGACAGCGTCTTCTGTGAGCGTAAAATAATGCGGACAGGTATCGGCGGTAATGGGCAAACCGCGTTTTTTGGCTTCGCGCACAAGGGCGATGGACTCACGTGTTGAAAGATGCGTTAAATGGATATGGGCTTGTGTCAGCTCGCAAAGCGCGATATTGCGCGCGACTACAATGTATTCAGCCTGGCGCGGAATACCTTTAAGGCCTAAGCGCGAAGAGAGTTCTCCCTCATTCATCACACCGCCTTTAAATAAATCCGCGTCTTCGCAATGGTCAATCACTGGAATTCCAAACGTATGCGCATATTCAAGGGCGCGGCGGAATAAATTGGAGTTCGATACAGGATGACCGTCATCGGAAAGCGCCACGCAACCCGCGCGGAACATGGCGCCAATTTCTGTCAGCTCTTTACCTTCTTGGGCCTTTGTGATCGCCCCGACGGGATAGACGCGAACATGCCCTTCGCTGCGCGCTTTCATTAAGACAAATTGGATTTGCGACACATTATCGAGCGCCGGTTCGGTGTTAGGCATGCAGGCCACTGCTGTAAATCCGCCCATGGCCGCAGCGGCGGTGCCCGTGGCAATCGTTTCTTTTTCTTCTTGGCCCGGCTCGCGCAAATGCACATGCATGTCGATGAGACCCGGCGTGACAATTTTCCCCGTGGCGTCATAAACCTCAACACCCGTTCCAGGATGAAGCGCTTTGCCGATTTCTTTCACTTTACCGTCGGACAGGAAGACATCGACCACTTCATCGCGTTGGTTACGCGGATCCACCAAATGGCCGCCGCGAATTAATAATGGTTTGGAACTCACGCCTTACCCCCGGCTAACAAATACATAACCGCCATGCGCACGGCAATGCCGTTAGTCACTTGGTCTAAGATTAATGATTGCGGACCATCGGCCACGGGCGAGGCAATTTCTACGCCGCGGTTCATGGGGCCTGGATGCATCACCACACAATCTTTTTTTGCCCAGGCTAACTTGCGCATGTCTAATCCATAAAATTCGTGATACTCGCGCAGACTGGGAAACAAATGCTCTTGCTGACGTTCCAGTTGCAGCCGCAATACATAAGCCACGTCCGCCCCATCTAAGGCTTCTTTCATGTCGTAAGTCACTTGAACTGATTTTCCGAAGGCTGTACGCATCTCTTTGGGGATCAAGGTGGCCGGCCCGCACAAACGTACATTCGCCCCCATTTTGGTGAGTCCCCAGATATTGGATCGCGCGACGCGGGAATGCAAAATATCACCGATAATGGCGACGTTCAGATCTTGAATTTTATTTTTCTTTTCTTGGATCGTAAATAAATCGAGCAGGCCTTGCGTGGGATGTTCATGATTGCCGTCACCGGCATTGATGACATGAGCCTGCACACTTTTAGAGAGCAGTTCTGGCGCGCCTGAAACGGGATGTCGCACGACCATGAAATCCACTTTCATGGCTTCAAGATTAAGCGCCGTATCAATGAGCGATTCGCCTTTCTTGACACTCGAGGAATCCACGGACAAACTAAGCGAGTCGGCGGATAGCCGCGCCGCGGCTAGTTCGAAAGAGGTGCGCGTCCGCGTCGAAGGCTCATAAAACAATTGCGCCACCGTCTTGCCACGCAGAGTTGGCACTTTTTTAATGGAACGCGTAAAAAGAGTTTTGAAAGGCGTCGCCGTACGAAGCACGGTGTCGATATCTTCAGTCGATAAATTTTCTAAGCCGAGCAGATGTTTATGTTTAAAGCTCATATAAACCACATAGCTCCCGGCTTACGGATGGCCGGGATAACGATAAGTGAATTAACTGGGACGCACATAGACAGAATCCGATTCATCCGTTTCCCGCATATTCACATCCACAATATCAGCGCGCTGGGTCTGAAGCGTGAGTCCCACATAATTGGCGCTGATCGGAAATTCACGATAGCCACGATCAATTAAGACAGCCAGTCGAATGCAGCGAGGACGACCATAATCAATGATGGCATTCATCGCAGATCGGACGGTACGCCCTGTAAAGAGCACGTCATCGACGAGGATAATCGGCCGGTCTTCCAAATCAAAAGGCAAATCAGTTTCTTTCACGGCCGGCTGTTCGGCAATGGTGTGCACATCATCGCGATAAAGGGTAATGTCCAAAATACCGATCGGAATTTCTTGTTTTGTTTTTTGCATCAGCCAACTGGCTAAGCGGCGAGCCAAATGCGCACCGCGGGTCTGGATGCCGACTAATGCCAATCCGGCGCAATCAGGACCAAACTCTTTCATGAGTTGCTGCCCTAGTTCATCGATTTTTTGCGTCATGCCTACGGCGTCTAATACAAGTTTTCCGGTAGGCGCAGGGGTGTTCGGTCGCTTCATCGGATTAACGCACGCGCGCCTATATCTTGCCGATAAACAGCTCCGTTCCAACGAATTTTTTCGACGGCAGCATAGGCTTTTTCTCTGGCCTGGGCCAGGCGAGGCGCAATGGCTGTCACGCCTAAGACACGGCCGCCATTTGTCCTGACTTGTCCATTTTTTGTCGATGTTCCGGCATGATAGACATTCACATCCTTGGAAAATGGTGTCGCTAAGCCCTCAATTAATTTGTCTTTTTCAAAAGCACCAGGATAGCCCGCCGAAGCCATAACCACGCAGAGCGAAGAAGCATCTTTCCAATGGACCAGTTCAGGCGATAAAGTTTGATCCGCGACGGCCTTAAGAATTGAAGCAAAATCACAATCGAGGAGCGGCAGAATCGCTTGCGTTTCAGGATCTCCGAAACGCACATTAAATTCCAACACTTTTGGCCCGTCTTTGGTCAGCATTAAGCCAAAATAAATGATTCCACGATAGTCAAATTGTTCGCCCTGAATTCCTTTTAAAAATGGCTGGAACACAAGCTCATTGATTTGCTGTAGAAGTGCGGGGGTGATGACGGGAGCGGGCGCATAGGCTCCCATCCCCCCCGTGTTCGGGCCTTTGTCGCCATCGAGTAAGCGCTTGTGATCTTGAGAGGCGGGCATGGGCACTAATGTTTTTCCGTCACAAAAAGCAAGGATCGTGGCTTCTTCACCTTCTAGGCATTCTTCGATAATTACCGTCGATCCGGCGGCCCCGAAAATTTCTTTTTCCATTAACTCATAGAGAAAATTTTTGGCTTCGGCTTGTGAGTCGCAGACTTTAACCCCTTTGCCAGCCGCTAACCCATCCGCCTTAACCACACTTTTTCCGGGCCAATGCTGAAGTTGGTATGTCCCTTTTTGCAGATTCGGAATGACTTCGTACTTGGCCGTGGGAATCCCATATTTGTGCATAAATTCTTTGGCAAACGATTTGCTGCCTTCAAGTCGCGACGCCGTTTTTGTGGGCCCTACAATCCGCAACCCTTCGGCGCGAAAACGATCGACTAAACCATCGACTAAAGGGACTTCGGGGCCAACCATGGTTAAATCCACTTGGTTTTTTTTAGCAAAGGCCAATAACTCTAGGGCGTTATCGGCCGAAATGGCGACGCATTCGGCATCCATCATAATGCCCGCGTTTCCCGGCGCGCACCATAATTGTTTGACCTGATGACTGCTTTTTAAAGCCCGAACAATGGCATGTTCGCGCCCACCTCCACCGACAACGAGGACCTTCATGAAGAAGTGCCGTTCAGCATACAGGTCGGATGTCCTTATTTTCAAAATCCATTAAGGGAATTGGATAGTCATTGGTGAAGCAGCCGACACAGAAACTTTTCTGCGTGCCTCCGCAACACTTGAGCAATCCTTCGACGGAGAGATAGGCCAAGCTATCGACGCCTAAATAATCGCGAATACCGGAGACAGAATGATTGGCGGCAATTAATTCTTTTCTTGTAGGAGTGTCGATACCGTAGTAACAGGAGCCAATAATGGGTGGAGAGCTGATCCGCATATGGATCGCTTTCACGCCGGCGCGACGGAGCATGCGTACAAGCTTTTTGCTGGTCGTGCCGCGGACGATCGAGTCATCGATGAGCACGATTCGTTTTCCTCTTAAAGCATCCGGTACTGCATTGTATTTGATTCGCGCACCAAAGTCGCGTATCGATTGACGGGGCTCAATAAATGTCCGCCCGATATAATGGCTGCGAATCAGACCCAATCCATAGGGAATTCCCGATTCTTCGGCATACCCAATCGCCGCCACATTGGCGGAATCAGGGACGGCAACGACCAAATCCGCATTGACGGGCGATTCACGCGCTAATTGACGTCCCAACTCTGTGCGTACCGCGTAGACATTTTTATTAAAGATGGCGCCATCGGGCCGCGCAAAGTAAATGTGTTCAAAACTGCAATGCGCGGTGCGCTTACTTTCCGTAAACATCGTTGATTTCATGCCATAGCCGTTGACCGAAATGAGTTCGCCCGGTTTGACTTCACGCACAAATTTAGCGCCTAAGAGATCAAAGGCACAGGTTTCAGAAGCAAAAATAACGGCATCCCGTAGCTTGGCCATCGACAACGGCCGAACGCCATACGGATCACGCGCCGCAATTAATTCTTTCTTCGTGGCGAACACCAAAGAGTAGGAACCCTCGAGTTGCCGCAGCGCTTCCATAATGGCTTCGCGCATATTGAGCGCTTTAGACCGAGCAATTAAATGGAGAATGACTTCGCTATCAGAGCTGGTCTGAAAAATAGCGCCTTGCGCTTCCAAATCTTTGCGCAGGCGCAACGCATTAGTCAAATTTCCGTTATGCGCGACCGAGACATCGCCATGCGTCGTCGTGGCTAAAAGCGGTTGCGCGTTACGTAATGTCGTATCTCCGGCGGTGGAATAGCGCACATGGCCAATGGCTAAACGTCCTTTTAAGGGCTCAAGCGCTTGCTTATCAAAAATATCCGCGACCAATCCCATGCCAATATGACGCGTGACGTTCAATCCATCGGAGACGGCCACACCGGCCGATTCTTGGCCGCGATGCTGTAAGGCATACAACCCTAAATAAACCAAACGCGAGGCATCGGGATGATGTTGGACCCCCATGACTCCACATTCGTCATGGAAATGATCGTCTTCTACTTTCGTCGATGACGATAATAGAGGTAAGTTTTTTTTCATGGTTAATTCCAATTCTGCACGGCGGCTTTAAAAAATTGTAGTCCGACTGGATCATTCTTTGATCGTGCCCGGCGCGTCCATTCCGGATGTTGATGAAAAGACACATGGCGTTCAGGATGCGGCATCAATCCCACGACATTTCCCGCTTCGTTACAAAGACCAGCGATGGCATTCTGCGATCCATTGGGATTTTTCCCCGCATAACGAAAGACCACCTGATTTTTTCCCTCGAGCTGCTCTAAGAGCGCGGCATCTTGCGCCATAAATTTTCCTTCGCCATGCGCCATGGGTAAATCCCAAGCGCTTTCCGTTTCATTCAACCAACGACAGGCTGATTTTTCACGCTTCATTTGCACCCAATGGCATTGGAAGCGACCGGAATCATTGTGCGCCAACGTCACATTTTGAACTGGCTTACCATCTTCGAACCCAGGCAAAAATCCCGTCTTAACAAGCACCTGAAATCCGTTGCAGATCCCAATCACGCGTCGGCCATTCTTAATAAATGCACTCAATTTTTCGCCCAACTTAAAACGCAATTCATTGGCTAATATTTTGCCGGCCGCAATATCATCCCCATAGGAAAAACCGCCCGGGATAACTAAAATTTTATAGGCGTTTAAATCTTGTGCCTCATGCATCAGTTGATTGATATGCGCCACCGTCGTCTCCGCACCCGCTAAACGTAAGGCATGCGCCGATTCTTGATCACAATTGGTTCCCGCGGAACGCAGAACCAGGGCCTTAATCGCGCTCATTTCTTCACCTCTTTAGACACTTTTCCTTCTTCCCACGCTTTGCCTAGAGCAGCGATAGGCTCTTCTAAAACCACGCGCTTTGCGCCATTGCGAATTTTTAATACTTTACGAGAGGTGACACGTCCCAAGCGAGCCGCGCGTCCTTTAAATAAGGTTTCGAATAAGGGCCGCGTAATTTCTGGAACTTCAACTAGGAAACGACTGCAGGTTTCCGAAAATAATAATCCGGCCTCAGAGATATCGCCGATGGTCAGCGCTTTACGCAGATCAATGTCCATGCCCCAATCGCCGGCAAAGGCCATCTCCGCAGCAGCAACGGCCAGACCACCTTCAGAAAGATCATGGCAGGCGCGCACAAAACCTTTACTAATGGCCTCATACATCAATTCAAACGTTTCTTTGGCGCGGAAGACATTCACGCGCGGCACATCGCCATGTCCGGCTATTTGTAAAACTTTCCATACATGCGCGCCGCCCATTTCTTCACGTGTTTCACCCACTAAATAAATTCCGTTGCCGGATTCTTTTAAATCCATCGTCACTACTTTTTCTGCATTCGGAATAACGCCAATGGCGGAAATCAATAGACTTCGTGGAATAGAATGCAGCTTGCCGGAAGGATCTTTCCACGTGTTATTTAAACTGTCTTTGCCGGAAATAAACGGCACGCCAAAGCCTTTGGAAATGTCATAGCAGGCTTGGCAAGCGCGTACGAGCGCAGCCAATTCGGTTTCATCTTTGGGATCTCCCCAGCAGAAATTATCCAGAATCGCCGTATGTGAAATATCCCCGCCCACGGCTACAAGATTTCGCAACGCTTCATCAATCGCGGAAGCCGCCATCCAGTACGGATCAAAATCGCCGTAGGAAGGATTAAACCCATTCGAGACCACAACGCCTTGGGGTTTATCAAGCAGCGGACGGGTCACACAGGCATCGCTGGGGCCATTTTGCGCGAAACCTACAAATGGTTTAACGATACTGCCACCCTGAACTTCATGATCATATTGCTGCACGATCCATTTTTTAGAGGCAATATTCGGATGGGCCAGTAACTTCTTTAATACCAGTCCAAGGTCCAAGGTTCGGGGTCCAAGGGATTTTGTGGTGAGCTTGACTAAAGACTTTAGACTTTGGACCTTGGACTTTGGACGCCATCGCGCTTTTAGATGCAGTCGTGGCATGCCATCGTGCAAAAATTCCATGTTCAGCTGACCAACGACGTCTCCCGCGTAGCACACCGTTAGTTTTTTGTCGGCGGTAAATTCACCGATGACGCTGACTTCTACGCCTTCGGAATCGGCCAACGCTTTGAGTTCGCTCCAAGAGGCAGGCGGAACCGCCAGGACCATACGCTCTTGGCTTTCGGAAATCCAAATTTCCCATGGGGCGAGGCCAGAATATTTGAGTGGGGCTTTTTCCAGATCAACACGCACGCCTGATTCCGCACCTAATTCGCCTACCGCGGAAGAAAAACCGCCCGCGCCGCAATCAGTCACTGATCGGTACAGGTGGCGCTCACGCGCCGCCAATAAAACATCCATCAAACGCTTTTCCATGATCGCGTGACCGATCTGTACCACGCTGGATGAAATTCCCTCTTCTAAGGCAGCCGAAGAAAAGGTGGCGCCATGGATACCGTCGCGACCCGTGCGTCCTCCTAAACTAACGATGTAATCGCCTGGCTCCACTGTCTTCGCTACTTTATTTTTAGGAATGACTCCGGCAGTCCCACAAAACACTAACGGATTGGCTACAAAACGATCGTCATAATAAACCGCGCCATTGGAGGTCGGAATACCCATGCGATTGCCATAATCTCGCACGCCCGACACAACACCCTGAATAATGCGGCTCGGCGGCAATACACCTTTCGGAATTTTGCGCGAGGCTATATCGGCCGGCGCAAAAGCAAAAACATCCGTGTTCATAATCGGCTTAGCGCCCAAGCCCACGCCTAAAATATCGCGAATCACTCCACCCAAACCGGTACCCGCGCCGCCATAGGGTTCTAGCGCGGATGGATGGTTATGCGTTTCCACTTTGAAGGCGACACCCCATTCTTCATCGATCGAAATGATGCCCGCGTTATCGCGGAAGGTGGACCAGCACCACGGATGATTCATTTCGCGCGTCGCGCGCATAATCGTGGACTTCAATAAATTGTCATAGATGCGCGAGCCGCGTCCCGACTCTTCATATTCAATCACGGCGCTAAAGGTTTTATGTTTGCAATGCTCGCTCCAGGTCTGCGCAATGGTTTCCAATTCCACATCTGTGGGATCACGCCGTTGAGACGTGAAATAGGATTGAATGGCTTTCATTTCAGCAAGCGAAAGCGAGAGCATGCCTTTACGACTGATATCTAAAAGCTTGGCGTCCGTTGCCGTGCGCAACGCGATGCGGCCTGCGGGAAGAGAAGTTTCAATCGACATAAATAAAAATGTCCTGAATTAAAGGATTGGCCAGAAACGTCAAAGCGACTTTGCGTCCGATCGCTTCACGTTTAACGCCGGGAAAACGGTAACGCATGCCGGTGCGAACTTCAGACACGCTTTGTACGCCTAAATCCTGAATCCCTTTCATTACCGTGTCGCCTACGACATCGGTAACGCCACTTTTATAACACACATCCACGGTGGTGGCCTTAGGTGCTCGTATGGCCCCATCACGCGACACTTGAATAATGGGATCTGTTAATAAATCGGTCATGACTTGCGTGCGTTCATCGGGTTTTAAATCACCGACCAAACGATAGAGCTGAGAGACCTGGGCCTCTTTTACCCCTTTGATTCCCACATGCGCACAATTTTTGACCAACCCCAAACCGGCAGGATCAGTAACCCCTTCTTTGTAACCGACTTCGATCAACCAAGTTCCGTGCATATTTTCCTCATCATCCCGTCATTCGTGATCCGTCACTTAAATTTCTTACCGGTGATGCGTTCAAACGCTTCCAGATATTTATGACGCGTTTTTTCCACGATATCGGGGGGCA
>Ga0207695_10006534_pt1 | contig 15095 bp, 10 predicted proteins | sample KBSC54metaG_FD_184354 | JGI IMG/M metagenome (GOLD analysis project Ga0207695, IMG submission 184354) | Corn rhizosphere microbial communities from Kellogg Biological Station, Michigan, USA - KBS C5-4 metaG (SPAdes) (version 2) | ecosystem: Host-associated > Plants > Roots > Rhizosphere > Soil... | reverse complement strand
TTCGGGGGGCGCCAGCGGTTCGGGGGGCGTCACCTCCACGGGCGGCACGCCCGGGATCGGTGGCGGTGGCGCCACGGGCGGAATGGGTTCGAGCGGTGGCGCGGCCTCGACCGGCGGTGTGAGGGGGAGCGGAGGCGTCGCCGGTGGCGGCGGCGCCGGCAGTGCCAGCCCTGACGCGGGAATGGACGTTGCGCCGTCGACGGGCGGCGTGGTCGGCACCGGTGGAGTCACCGTGGTCGGTACGGGCGGTGTCATCGGCACGGGTGGCGTGATCGTCGTCGGGACGGGTGGGGTGGTGTCCACCGGCGGCGTGCCGGGGACGGGCGGGGTGGTGGGCACGGGCGGCATGGCAGTGGATGCAGGAATCGACGTGGCGCCCTCGACGGGCGGCATGACGGGGACCGGCGGCGTGAGCATGGACGGCGGCGTGGATGCGCCTCCGTCGACGGGCGGCGTGGTCGGGACGGGCGGCGTGGTCGTCGCCGGCACCGGCGGCGCGGTATCGACGGGCGGCGTGGTCGGCTCTGGCGGGGTCGTCGGGACGGGCGGCGTGGTCGCCGTCGGGACGGGCGGCGCGGTCGTGGATGCAGGAATCGACGTGGCGCCCTCGACGGGCGGCACGACGGGGACGGGCGGCGTGAACATGGACGCGGGGCTCGACGCGCCGGCGTCGACGGGTGGTGTGATCGGGACCGGCGGCGTTATCGTCGCCGGCACCGGCGGCGCGGTATCGACCGGCGGCGTGGTCGGGTCTGGCGGGGTCATCGGGACGGGCGGCGTGGTCGCGGTCGGGACCGGCGGCGTGGTCGCGGTCGGGACCGGCGGCGTGGTCGTGGACGCTGGAATGGACGTGGCGCCGTCGACCGGCGGCGTGGTCGGGACTGGCGGCGTGGTCGTCGTCGGAACCGGAGGAGCGCTGTCGACTGGCGGCGTGGTCGGGACCGGCGGCGTGGTCGTCGTCGGAACCGGAGGAGCGCTGTCGACTGGCGGCGTGGTCGGAACCGGCGGCGTGGTCGCGGTCGGGACTGGCGGCGTGGTCGTGGACGCCGGAGTGGACGTGGCGCCGTCGACTGGCGGCGTGGTCGGGACTGGCGGCGTGATCGTCGCGGGAACCGGAGGAGCGCTGTCGACTGGCGGCGTGGTCGGAACCGGCGGCGTGGTCGCGGTCGGGACCGGCGGCGTCGTCGCGGACGCAGGAGTGGACGTGGCGCCGTCGACTGGCGGCGTGGTCGGAACCGGCGGCGTGATCGTCGCGGGAACCGGAGGGGCGCTGTCGACTGGCGGCGTGGTCGGAACCGGCGGCGTGGTCGCGGTCGGGACTGGCGGCGTGGTCGCGGATGCCGGCGTGGACGTGGTGCCGTCGACCGGCGGCGTGATCGGGACCGGTGGCGTGGTCGTGGTGGGCACCGGCGGGGCGGTATCGGCCGGCGGCGCGGTCGGCACTGGCGGCGTCATCGCGGTGGGCACGGGCGGAGCGGTGTCGACGGGCGGTTCGCCCGTGGATGCCGGAATGGACGTGGCGCCGTCGACTGGCGGCGTGGTCGGGAGCGGCGGCGTGATCGCTGGCCCTGGCGGATCGATTGGCGCCGGTGGCATCGTGTCCAGCGGCGGCGTCACCGGAAACGGTGGCGTGATCGGCAGCGGCGGCGTGGTGTCCGCGGGCGGCACCGTCGGCAGCGGTGGGGGCGCCGGCACCGGCGCGCAGGACGGTGGCGTCGACGTGGCCCCTGGCAGCGGCGGCGTGGTTTCCAGCGGCGGGGTCGTCGGTGGGAACGGCGGCGCCGTGGGCAGCGGTGGCGTCGTCTCGGCCGGCGGCAGCGTGGGCAGTGGCGGTATCGCCGGCAACGGCGGCGCCTCGGGCACGCAGGACGGTGGCGTCGACGTGGCTCCCGGCTCCGGTGGCGTGGCGTCGACCGGCGGAAGCGCCGGGAACGGCGGCGCGACCGCGACGGGCGGCGTGACTTCGACTGGCGGCGTGACCGCGACGGGCGGCGCGACTTCGAACGGCGGAACGACCGCGACGGGCGGCTCGGGAGCGGCCGGGGCGGCTGGGGCCGGCGGAGCGTCCCAAGGGGGCGCGGCGGGCAGCGGCAACTCGGACGGCGGCATCGACGTCGCCCCGGACGGCAGCGTCGGCGACGGCAGCGTCGGCGACGGCAGCGTCGGTGACGGCAGCGTCGATCTGGCGCCCGACTCGGGCACCGATGCGGGCGCGCCAACGGACGCCGGCGCTGACGGCGGCGGCGTGCCTCTGGATGGCGGCTCGGCCGACGCCGGCGCGAGTGACGGGGGCCTGGACGTGGCCCCTGATGGAAATTCCTCGGACGCCGGCGGCGCCGACGGCGGCGTGCCGCCGGATGCGGCCGCAGGCGACGGTGGCGGTGTGCCGCTGGATGCAGCCGCTCCCGCGGACGGCGGCGCGAGCGACGGCGCGACGGACGTGGCGCCGGACGGAAATCCGACTGACGGCGCCGCCCCTGACGCGGGCGCCAGCGACGGCGGAACCGACGTCGTTCCGGATGGCGCCAGCGACGCCCAGGGTGGCGGCGGCATCGGCGGAGGCGGCGGCGCGTCCGGCGCGGATGCGGGCACGCCCGATGTGCTCGACGGCTCGACGGGCGATGGCGCCGACGGCAACGGTCTGGCCGGCCTGGGGACGTGCGACACGCCCTACGTCATCCCCACCAACGTGCCCCACACCGACCTGACGGTCGACACCTCGGCAGGACGCACGCACGACTTCGACTTTCCGTGCGCCACCAATGGCACCGACGTCGTGCTGTCCTTCATCGTGACCCAGCCCGAGATCGTCTACGCGGACACCTTCGGCGCCGCCTGGAACACCGCACTGTTCTTCGGCGACGCCTGCGACGGCTCGTCGGGCCCGCCCGCTTCCGCCGGCACCGTCAGCTGCAACGACGACGCCTGCGGCTCGCAGCAGTCGCAGGCCACGGCGGTGCTGGACTACGGCATGCACTACCTGGGCGTCAGCGGCGTCAATGGCGAGGGCGGACCGGTCACCGTTCACTTCCAGCACGCACAGCTGGGCAATGGCCCGGTACGTAACCTGGCGGCGGGGTCCGGCACCGTCAGCGGAACGACCGGGGGCGTCGGCGCGATGAACATGTGCCAGGCCTCGGGCGCCGAGGACAGCTACTGGTGGGCCACCTGTCCGTCCTTCGCGGGCGGCTCGTTCACGGCGTCCACCTGCAACGGGGCCACGTTCGACACCGTCCTGTCCTTGCAGGTTCCACGCACCAACGCGCAGTCGTGCGCCGACGACGCGCCCAACTGCGGCGTGCAATCCACGATCAGCAGCGCGCTGGCGGCCGGTGCCGGCATCCAGGTCCTGACCATCGACGGCACGGCCGGCAGCGACACGGGCCCTTACACCATCACCTACACGCGACCATGAGCGATTTCCCTTCTGAAGCTCCGCTTCCGATTCACCTTCCTCTGGAGGAACTGTCATGAGATTCGAGAATTCTTCGCACCACACCCGACGGCCGTTCGGCTCCCGTTCGTGGCTCGCCGTCGCCACGACGCTGCTCCTGGCGCCCGCGCTCGCCTCGTTCGCGGGGTGCTCGGGACGCGAGGAGGAGAAGCTGAGCGAGGCGGACCTGCAGATGGTCCACAGCAACCTGCTGCCCAGCGCCCCGGCCCCGAAGAACGCGGTGAACGCCGATCTGGACGGCAAGCTGGTCTACCTGGGTTCGGACTTCGAGCCCGCCGTGGCCGAGCCGGGCAAGCAGGTTCACGTAACGAACTACTGGAAGGTGATCGAGCCGCCCGGCGAGGGGTGGCGAATCTTCACGCACCTCGAGGGACCGAACCACCACGGCTTCGTCAATGACGACCACGGCGCCATCGCCGGCAAGTACCCCGTCGAGCAGTGGAAGGCCGGCGAGATCGTGCGCGACCAGCGGACCGTCACCGTGCCCGCGAACTGGTCGGCCAGCTCGATGCTGATCTACGTGGGCGCGTGGAAGGGGCAGACGCGGCTGTCGGTGAAGAGCGGTCCCAGCGACGGCGCGAACCGGGTGCTGGCGGCCACCATCCCGATCAAGAAGTAGGGTCGCCGTCGCTATCGCAGCAGGCAGGTCTGGCCGTGGCCCAGCACCGTCAGCCCTGCCGCCAGCGCACCCTTGCGGGAGCGCGCCAGCTCCTTCATCCACTCGAGCGGCTCGTCGAGCGGTTCGTACGACAGCAGGAACGACCCGTGCGTGATGGGGATCAGGATCCGCGCGCGTAGATCCTCGAAGGCGAACGCAGCGTCGAGCGGCGACAGGTGCTCGTCGCGGAAGGGCGCGGGCTGGTAGCCGGCGATGGGCAGCAGCGCCACGTCGGGCGCGAAGCGGCGCTGGATCTCGACGAAGCCGGCGAAGTATCCGGTATCGCCCGCGTAGTAGATGTTCCGGCCCCCGGTGCGCAGCACGTAGCCGTTCACGCCGCGGCGCCGCCGGTCCAGCAGGCCGCGCGCGCCCGAGTGCCGAGCCGGCACCGCCGTGACGCGCACGTCGGCCTGATCCATGTCCTGGCCGACCGCCAGCTCGACGACGTTCTTGAAGCCCAGCGGCGCCACCAGCGGCGCGCAGCGCGCAGGCACCACCACCGTCGCCGCGCGGGGCAGCCGGCGCAACGTGGCCAGCGACAGGTGATCGCGGTGGGCGTGCGAGATCAGGATCAGCCCCACGTCGTCCAGGTCCGCCGGGTCCAGCGCGGCGGCGCGCGCCCGCGGCAGGCCCCACAGCGTGTCCTCCAGCATGGGGTCCGTCAGCACGCGGAGGCGGGGCGTGGTCAGCATCACCGTGGCGTGGCCCACCCACGTCAGGGCGACGGTGCCCGCCTGCGGGTGGGGCACCGGCTGCGCCCCTGCCGCCAGCGTTCGCCCCCAGAAGCGACGCCACATCCGGCGCGACATCGACAGGCTCAGCGTGACGCGACGCAGGCTGCGCAAGCGAGACCGCTGCTCGAAGTCCAGCTCCTTCGCGCGCTCGATCACGTCGCCGTCGGCGACGCCCCCGGGCGCCGTTGAGGTGGTGCGCTCCACGCCGGAGCATTCTGGGGGCGTGGCGACCGACTCGCCAGTCTGCCTGGTCCCTGGACCTGGCCGGCGGCCGTCTCTGGCCCCGCGTGGCTGGGCGCTGGCCTTCCGTGGTAAGTCCCTGTGACCCCCCCTTCACCTCTTCATGCCTGTCCCCGCGCCCGCGCCCCACGTCTCGATCGTCATCCCCGTCTACAACGAAGAGGGGATCCTGCAGGGGTCCGTGCTCGAGCTGGAGAAGAAGCTGAAGGCGTTCGGCTGGAGCTACGAGCTGATCCTGTGCGAGAACGGCTCGCGCGATCGCACGGTCGAGATCGGCAAGCAGCTGGAGGCCGAGCTGCCGAACGTCCGCATGCTGTCGGTCGGCCAGCCGAACTACGGCCTGGCCCTGAAGACCGGCATCCTGGCGGCGCGGGGCACCTTCGTCATCTGCGACGAGATCGATCTGTGTGACACCGAGTTCTACGCGCGCGCCCTGGCGCTGCTGGAGCGCAGCGACACCGAGCTGGTGGTGGGCTCCAAGGCCATGGTGGGCTCGCACGATCAGCGGCCGGTGGTGCGCCGCCTGGCCACGCGGGTCTACAACGGCATGCTGCGCACGGTGTGCCGCTATCCGGGCACCGACACGCACGGCCTGAAGGCGTTCCGTCGCGAGGCGCTGCTGGACGTGGCCCGCCGCTGCATCCTGGACCGCGACGTGTTCGCCAGCGAGTTCGTGATCCGCGCCCACCGCGAGGGACGCAAGGTGCTGGAGATCCCCTTCACGGTGCGCGAGAAGCGTCCCCCCTCGATCAACCTGCTGAAGCGTGTCCCCCACGTGGTGAAGAGCGTGGCGCGGCTGGCTGTTTCTGTACGAATGAACGACAGTTGATTAAGGTCGCCGCATGGCGAAGTCACACCTGTTCAGGGGGCTGCTGGCCGCCGCCACCGTCGGGACGCTGCTGGTCGCGCCAGCCACCTCGCAGGCGTATCCGTACTACCGCTACGACGCGGGGCCCAGCACGCTGACGCTCGATCGCATGGACTCCAGCACGCGGGCCGGTTTGCAGGTGGGCCTGGACAAGTGGCGCGACTATTACGGCGACAGCGCGCTGGCGATGCGGTTCGAGCTGTACGGGCAGTACGTGCTGCCCAGCCATCACTTCGGGTTGTACGGCGGCCTGGCCCTGGCGCACCTGTTTCCGGAGGCCCCGAACCCGTCGGGGACCGGGTTCTCGAACCTGGACGTCGGCGCCTTCTTCATGCCGGACCACACCTCGGACCTGATCTTCCGCGTCGGCATGATCCTGCCCACGGCGTCCGACAGCGCCAGCGGTTACGACGCCAACAGCGCCGTCTCCTTCGAGCGGCTGACCGATTTCCTGCTGCAGTATCCGCACCTGACGGCGTTGCGCCTGTCCGTGTCGACGGTGCAGCAGAGCGGCCTGGCCTTCTTCCGGGGCGATCTGGGGTTCGATCTGGTGTTCGATCGAGGCGGCATGCCGTACTGGGGAGCGAACACGTTCATCCGGCTGAACCTGGCGGCGGGGGTGCGGCTGCCGGTGCTGGACCTCGCCGTCGAGCTGGTGAACTTCGGCGCCCTGGACGGCGACGGCACCGTCGAGGATCGCTTCCTGCACACGGTGACGGTGGGCTTCAGTACGCGGGGCGTCGATCAGTTCCGGCTGGGGCTGGTCTTTCCCCTCGACGACTACGTCCGCGACGAGCTCTGGATCCTGTCTCTCGGCTACCAGCACGCTTACTACTGAGCGGCCGGGGCGGGACCAGGCGGCTGCCCTGGTGAGGGCCTTCGCGGGTCCTCACCGACGACGGTGAGCGGCTGCCCTTTTTTGCGATTTCCACTCAAGGTGGCGGCGGTCACCGTCGAGCAAGACGTACATGGAAATCCTGACTCGCCCGTCGCCGACGGCGTTTCGCAGGGCCAACATAGCCGTTCCGGCGGTCGCCACCGCCTACCGCGCATCGCCCCAGCCGCAGGATGGCCGGCGTGAGCGTCTGCGCTGCCAGGCGGTCACCACCGCGATCGAATTTCATCGGCTGAAGGCGGCCTGGCTGGAGCTGGCGGCGCAGTGTCGTCGACCCAGCCCTTTCCGCGGGTGGGACTTCGCCGTCGAATGGTGGCGGCATTTCGTGCTGGGGCAGGTCGGGCGCGCCACCGGCAACTTCCAGATCATCCTGGTGCACGGCGACGATGATCTGGTCGTCGGCATCGTGCCCCTCTACGAGGAGAGGACGAAAGGCGCGGCCGGGGTCGGCCTGCGGTTGCAACCGTTCGGCCGCAGCTACTCGTTCGAGGCCATGAGCGACGAGCCGATCGCGCTGTTTCATCGCGAGCACGAGCGGGCCGCCCTGGAGGCGGTGAAGGCCTACCTGACGCAGCACGCCCGCGCGGGAACCTGGGACATCGCGGTCATCCGGGGCGCCACGCCGGCGGCCGGCGCGCGGCGGGCACCGGTCCGGCTGAAGCCGCACACGGCGGAAGTGGTCCGTCCCGCCGACGGCCCCATGCTGGTCCGCTTGCCCAGGCGGTGGGACGTCTTCCGCAAGGGCCTTTCGAAGTCGATGCGCGACAACCTGTCCTACTATCCGAAGCGGCTGGATCGCGAGGTGGGGGCGTGGGCCATCCGCGCGGCGCGCACCGTGCCGGAGGTGGCGCTGGCGACCGAGGCCCTGATCGCGCTGCATCGCGAGCGAAGTCGCTCGAGGGTGGGGAAGCCCCACTGCGACCACATCCCCACCGCGACGCACGCGGCGTTCATGCGCCGCTGGTTTCAGCGGCTGGCCCGGCGCGGGGCGATCACCGTGATGGTGTTCGAGACGTCCGCCGGCATCCGCGCGGCGCAGGCCTTTCTCGAACCGGTCTTCGAGCCCGTGGCCAACCCCCTCTCTGACCCGTCCCGGGAGCACGCCGGGTCCGCCGATGTCTACTACTCGGGCCACGGCGAGGACGTGTATCGGTTCAGCGCATTGACGCTGTTGACCGCCGCCTGGTTGCAGCAGTCGATTGCCCGGGGCATGGCGAGCGTGCGGTTTCCCCCCGGCTCGCTGTCGTGGTCGGGACGCTGGGGCGCCTCGCCCGGTGAGGCCGTCGACGAGCTGTCGCTCTACGCGATGAACAGCGGGACGGTGCTGCGCGCGATCGCACGACGCTGCTCGCTGCGGCTGCGGGGAGACTGAACGCGCTGTTTCAGCGACCGCCCACGCCCAGCCAGCCCTTGCGGATGGCGACGGCCTCGGCGGGTGCCTTCGCCGCGGGCTCGAGCAGCAGCTTTCGCTCGGGGGAGGTCCCCACGATCAGCCGCGCCTCCTGCAAGCGGTCGCGGCGAAAGAAGCTGACGGTGACGGCGGTGCCAGGCGCATGATCGCCCAGCCGCCTGGCGAACGTCGTCGCGTTCACGCGGTCCCCGCCCACCGCCACGATCTCGTCGCCGTAGGTCAGGCCGGCCTTCTCCGCGGGCGAGCCGGGCAGCACGTTCTTCACGAAGGCGCGCTCGGCGGCGCCGGGACGGCCCTCGATCGTGGCGCCCGACCAGCTGCGCGCGCGGGCGCGTCGCACCGGATCGCTCTCGCCCCCCTCGGCGCTCCAGGGCGGCGCCAGCGACACGTCCAGGCCCGCCTGACGCCACAGCGCGGGCAGCGGCACGTCGGCCGTGCCGTGGACGTGACGCTCGAAGAACGCGTCGAAGGACTTGCCTGTCAGGGCGCGGGCGGCGGCGCGCACGTCCGCCTCGGTCACCGTCGCCTCGCGGTGCTGCGCCCGGTCCCATAGCCAGCGGAACAGCTCGGGCAGGCCGCGGCGGCCGCGCGTCGCGCGTCGCAGCTCCAGGTCCAGCGCCATGCCCACCCACAGGCCCTTCTCGTAGTAGCTGACGGTGCTGTTGAAGTGGTTCTCGGCGGGCTTGTACAGCTTGATCCAGGCCTCGAACGACAGCTCGTCGAGCGGCGTCTCCAGCCGCCCCGGCCGCGCGGCGTAGCGGGGCCAGTCTTCGGCGATCCAGCGCCAGAAGCCCTTCTCGTCCAGCAAACCGGCGCGCAGGATGATGACGTTGGCCAGGTAGTCGGTGAAGCCCTCGTGGAACCACAGCATGCGCGTGTAGTTCTCGCGGGTGTAGTCGAACGGCCCCAGCACCGGGTCGTGCAGGCGCTTCACGTTCCAGGCGTGGAAGAACTCGTGCGCGGCCAGATCGGCGAAGCGGACGTAGCCCTTCTCCTCGTCGAACGACAGGCCGGTGATGTCCATCGTGACCGAGGCATGGTGCTCGAGGCCGCCGCTGCCCACCGGCAGCGCGTGGATGATGAACAGGTAGCGCCGGAACGGGAACCCGCCGAAGATCGCGGCGGTCGCCTCCACCACCTGGCGCAGGATCGACAGCAGGCGGTGCTGGTCGGCGTTCGTTCGACCGTACAGCGCGACCTCGAAGGCGGCGCCGCCCGCGCGAAAGCCCAGGCGCGCGTGGGTGCCCACCTCGACCGGCGAGTCGACCAGCTCGTCGTAGGTGGCGGCCCGATAGGCGCCGGCGGGGCTGCGCGGCAGGGCCGTCGACACGTGCCAGCCGGCGGGCGCGGCGACGGAAAGCTCGTGCGGCCGCGCCGTCTCGCCGTCCACGGCGAAGAACAGGCTGGTCCCGTTCCAGTAGCCGTGGCTGTCGTCCAGGAATGACGTGCGCACGCTGGCCTCGAACGCGAACACCCGGTACGACACGACGAACGCGGCGCCGCCGCTGGCCACGCGCCAGCGTTGCTTGTCCAGGCGCTCGCTGTCCAGGGCGCGGCCGCGCTCGTCGGCGATGCTCAGGCCGTACACGTGACGGACGAAGTCGCGGACCATGTAACTGCCGGGAGCCCACGCGGGGAAGACCAGCTCGACGTGCGCGCGGTCGGGCAGGGCGGGCACGCGCATCGTCACCTGGAACTCGTGACGGCCCGGGTTGGCCATGGCCACCTGGTAGCGGAGCGGGGCGACGGCGGCGGCGCGCGTGGTGGCCCGGCGGGCCGACGTGGTAGTCATCGTTCCAGCGCGGGCGCGCTTCCGGGTCGCGATCATGATGGCGCAAAATACCATTGCTTCGGTCTCGGTCGATCTGGACGCCACCGCTTGTTACTGGCGCATCCACGCCCTGCCGGGCGCGCCCCCCGAGGAGGCGCGGCGGCTGATCCTGCGCCGCTGCCTGCCCCGCTTCGGCGAGCTGTTCGCCCGGGCCGGGATCAAGGCGACCTTCTTCGTGGTGGGGCAGGACCTGGCCGACGACGCCGAGGGGGCGCGACACCTGGCCCAGCTGGCGGCCGCCGGCCACGAACTGGCGAACCACAGCTACACGCACCCGTACGATCTGGTCCGGCTGACGGCCGGTGAGATCGCCGCCGAGATCGATCGCGCCCATCAGGCCATCGGCGCCTGCACGGGCACCGCGCCGGTGGGCTTCCGCGCCCCTGGCTACACCGTGTCGGCGCAGGTGCTGGAGCTGCTGTGCGCGCGCGCGTACCGCTACGACTCGTCCGCGTTCCCGTCGCTGCCTTACTACGCGGCGAAGGCGGCCGTGATGGCGGCCATGCGCCTGCTCCGGCGGCCTTCGGGCAGCTACCTGGGCAGCCCGGCGGTCGTGACGGCGCCGCTGGAACCGTACCGCCCGGCGGCCGGGGCGCCCTACCGCCGGGGCGCGCTGCCGATCGTCGAGCTTCCGATGGCGGTGACGCCGATGCTGCGGTTGCACGTGATCGGCACCAGCGTGGTGACGTTTCCCGAGTGGTTGCGCCGGCGCATGGTGGCGGCGGCGCTGCGCCGGCCCTTCTTCAACCTCGAGCTGCACGGCATCGATCTGGCCGACGCGGAGGCCGATGGCTTTCCGCCGGCGCTGGTGGCGCGCCAGCCCGACCTGCGGCGGCCCCTGGCGGCGAAGCGGGGAGCGCTGGAGCGGACCCTGGCCGAGGCGCGGGCGGCCGGGGCCACGTTCCAGACGCTGGGCCAGGCGGTGCCGGCGCTGAGCGCGGCCCTGGGGTAGGCGTCGCGCCTACCTGACCGGTCGTTTCTCGCGTCCTTGCGCCGTCCTAAAAAAGTTCAGATCCAAACAGCGGGCGGCGCGTTCCAGCGGCCATGAAGCGCATCGCTCCCGGCTCTGCTCGCTCCTGGTCCCTCTTCGCGCTCGCCACCTTCTCGGTGGCGGGAGCGCCCGCGTCGTCTCGGGCGCAGGTCCTGGTCGCTCGCCCCGCCGCCGCCGTCGCCGCGCCCGTCAGCCTGACGGCCTCCGACGGCGCGGGGCTCGAGCTGACGTCGCTGTCGGCGCAAGCGGTGGTCGACGATCCGCTGGCCTTCACCGAGCTGCACCTGGTCTTTCGCAACCCCGAGAACCGGGTGCGCGAGGGACGCTTTCGCATCACGTTGCCCTCCGGCGCCACGGTCAGCCGCTTCGCGATGCGCGTCGGTGATCGCTGGCAAGAGGGCGAGGTCGTCGAGCAGCAAGCGGCCCGCGTCGCCTACGAGGACTTCCTGCACCGGCGGCAGGACCCGGCGCTGCTGGAGGCCGAGGCCGGGAACGAGTTCTCCGCGCGCGTGTTCCCCATCCCGGCGAACGCGACGAAGGAGCTGATCGTCTCCTACTCGCAAGAGCTGCGCGCCACCGGCGAGCCCTACCGCCTGCCGCTGGCGGGCCTGCCGCGTCTGGGGCATCTGGGCGTGCGGGTGATGGTCGGCAAGACCGCGGCCGGCAGCGGGCCCGCGTCCAGCCTGGGCGGTCAGCGCGCGCGCTACGACGTCGTCGAGGTCGACAAGCGGGATTTCCAGCCCGATCGTGACTTCGAGGTGCCGCACGACGGGGTGGCGGGCCGGCTGGGGCTGCGCAACGACAACCTGGTGGTCGCCCGCGTGGTGCCGTTCGCGGCCACCGCCGCTCGCGACGAGGTGGGCGCCCTGTCCGTCCTGATCGACACCAGCGCGTCGCGGGCGCTGGGCCTCGACGAACAGGTCGCGGCGTTCGAGGCGCTGGTGGCCGAGCTGAGGAAGACGGGCGATCCGACGCTCTCCGTGTCGGCGTTCGATCAGGACGTGTCGCCCTTGTACACCGGCAAGGCCAGCGCGATGGGGCACGTGGTGCGCGATCGCATCCTGCAGCGCCGCGCCCTGGGCGCGTCGAACCTGCAGCGCGCGCTGGACTGGCTGGCCAGCGCGAAGGAGCGCCACGCCCGCGTCCTGCTGGTGACCGACGGTGTGGCGACGGCCGGCGAGACGACCGCCGACAAGCTGCGCCCCCGGGTGAAGGCGCTGGCGGCGGCCGGCGTGCAGCGGCTGGACGTGCTGGCCGTGGGGGGGATCCGCGACGACGCGCTGCTGGCGCGCCTGGTCACGGCGGGGCTGGCCCGCGACGGCGTGGTGCTGGACGCCGCGCAGCCGGCCGCGACGGTGGCGATCCGCCTGGCGCGCGCGACGCGGTCGGGGCTGAAGGTGGAGGTCGACGGCGCGGGCTGGGTGTGGCCAGGCACGCTGGACGGCGTCCAGGCGGGCGACGAGGCGCTGGTGTACGCCGATCTGCCGGCCGACAAGCCGGTGCGGATCAAGATCGACGGCAAGCCCCTGGCGCTGTCCGGGACGCTGGCGCCCGTCGAGCGGCCGTTGCTGGAGCGGGCCTGGGTGCGCGCCCGCATCGCCCGCCTGCTGGAGATGCGCGACGCGCCCGACAAGTTTCCCGGCCTGGAGCGCGACATGGCCGACGCGCTGAAGAAGCAGGCCATCGAGCTGTCCGTCCGCTACCGCGTCCTGTGTCCGTTCACGTCGCTGCTGGTGCTGGAGACCGAGCAGGACTACGCCCGGTTCGGCATCGAGCGGCGGGCGCTGGCTGACATCCTGACGGTCGACGCGGGCGGCGTGGCGCTGGCCCACCGGTCCGACTTCGCGACGGAGGGCGCCGGTCCGCAAGACGCCGCCACGATGGGGCAAACGGGCGTCCGCCGGATGAGGGCGGGGGCAAAGGAGGTCGCCGAGAGCGAGCAGGTGTACCGGCTGGCCGCGAAGGCGGGCGGGCACCAGCCGGAGGCACCGGCGGCCGCGTCGGAGGAACTGCTGCAGGACCTGGCCGCGGACGCGGACGATCGGGGGCGCGCCCGCAGGGACATCGCGGGCGAACTGCGCTCGGACGTTCGCGAGGCGCTCGCGAACGCCTCCAGCGCCGGGGCGGGGGCGCCGCGTGGTCGCGCCGCCGAGGTGCCGGCGCGTGCTCCGGTGGCGGCGCCCCCGCCGCCGGCGCCCGTGGGGGCGCTGGCGTCCGCCGAGCCGGCGCGCCATGTCGCGCGCGCAGAGCGGGCGCCGATCCGCGAGAAGACGGCCGGCGTCCGCGCCGCCAAGCGCGCGCTGAACGACGACGACTTTGCCCGGGCCCCCGTGTTCGCGCGCCCGGTGCCGCCGCCGCCGCGGGAGCCGACGACGCCTCCGCTGGAGGGTGAAGCGAAGGACGTGATGGACCGGATCCATCGCGGCGACGCCCGGGGCGCGCTGGGCAAGGCGCTGGCGTGGCGGGCGCGCGATCCGGGCGACGTGCTGGCGCTGGTGGCGCTGGGCGAGTGCTGGGAGGCGCTGGGCGAGCCCACGCAGGCGGCGCGCGCTTACGGATCGATCATCGACCTGTTCCCCGGGCGCGCCGACATGCGCCGCTTCGCCGGCGAGCGTCTGGAGCGCGTGCGTGGCGCCGCGGCGCTGGCGCTGGCCGTCGACACCTACCGCCAGGCCGTCGAGCAGCGGCCCGATCATCCGGCCAGCCACCGCTTGCTGGGCTTCGCGCTGCTGAAGCAGGGTCACCCGCGCGAGGCCTTCGAGGCCCTGGCGGCGGGCGCCGCCCGTCGCTACCCCGACGGGCGCTTTCGCGGCGTCGAGCGCATCCTGTCCGAGGATCTGGGCCTGGCCGCCGCGGCCTGGACGCGCGCCGAGCCGGCGCACGCCGCGGACATCCGCAGCCGCTTGCTGGGCGCCGGCGGCACGGCCGAGACGGCGCCCTCGCTGCGCTTCGTGCTGAACTGGGAGACCGACGCCAACGACGTCGACTTCCACATCCACGACGGCCGGGGCGGCCACGCCTACTACGCGGCGGCGCGCCTGCCCTCGGGCGGCGAGCTGTACGCCGACGTGACGACCGGCTACGGTCCCGAGTGCTTCACCATCCGCACGCCGCCCGACGAGCGCGCCTATCCCTACCGCCTGCAGGCGCACTACTACAGCCGGGGGCCCATGGGCTACGGCATGGGCAAGCTGCAGGTCATCGAGCACGATGGCAAGGGCGGCCTGCGCTTCGACGAGCGGCCCTTCGTCATCATGCACGACGGCGCCTTCGTCGAGCTGGGCACCGTGTCCGGCGGCGCCGCGACCGCCGCGGCGAAGGCCGAGCACGCGGCTATCACCTGGCCGGTGGTGGCCCGCTGAGTGAAGTAACCGAAAGAGTTCCCGTCAAGCCGGTTCGCTAGCGCTTGACGGGAAGCTCAACGACGCGATCTTGTTGTTTTCCCGCGGGATGGGGAAAGTGATCGAGGAAGAACACCCGGTCGAAGTACGTGTCAAAGGGGATGTTGGGCGATGGAACCTCGACACCACTTGCGAAGGATGATCCCGATACGAGAAGGAGCCAGAGTTCCGAACCTGACGGGAGCCTGCGTCGGTATCCCTTCACCTTCTTGTTCTTCCCATCGATGCATTCTTGGACGAAGGTCCACCCGCGGCCAGAGACGGAGCGGCCGACGATGACGTCCGTACCCTCATCGTTGGGATAGATCGTTAGGGCCTCCAGTCCTGGAATCCCCATCTCAGCGAGGGTGTGGCGATGGACGCGCGGCTGTCGACTCTGCGTTTGTCGAGCTTGAGCAACGAGGCCGGCGGCGAGATCGCGGCGATGCTTTTGCGATTCGAGTTGAGAGGTGTCGCACTCCGAAAGACTTAGCAGGATGTTGAAAAAGTCCGCGGTGTTCGATTCGGCCTTGCGAAGTGGCGGAGGTCCCCTCGAATTCATCGAGGATTTCGACAGGTCGCCTGGAGCGAGATCGTCCCTTCGATCCGAAGATCGATTTTTTCAACATCCTG
>Ga0207695_10006530_pt1 | contig 15098 bp, 13 predicted proteins | sample KBSC54metaG_FD_184354 | JGI IMG/M metagenome (GOLD analysis project Ga0207695, IMG submission 184354) | Corn rhizosphere microbial communities from Kellogg Biological Station, Michigan, USA - KBS C5-4 metaG (SPAdes) (version 2) | ecosystem: Host-associated > Plants > Roots > Rhizosphere > Soil... | reverse complement strand
AAGCCAATCATGTGGCAGTCGAATAGCGACGCTACGGGCCGGATCGCGCCGGCAGCCGTTTGAAGCGAAAGCGTGTAGAGCTCTTCGGCTCGCGCGAGATAGTCCACATGCGGATATTCCTTGAAAAGGACGACCAAAGATACTGCCGCGAGCAGGCGCTCGGAGATATGACAATGGGGGTCGTGCTCGACGCCGATCACCGGCTTATCGCCGACCTGGCGACGGATGCGCTCTACCAGGTCCGCTTCGCAATCGTCGCATTCAGTCGACACCATGGCGCCGTGCAGCCACAGTAAGATCACGTCGAAGGGACCGTGCTGCTCGAGGTCACTGAGGATATGCGCGACCATTTCGTCATAGACGCTATGAACGGTCGGCCCTGAAGGCTCGGCCGTAGCAAATAGGCTTTCGAAAAATTCGTGCCCATCCTGTTGGGCCAGATGGCGATATTGGCGTGCGATGAGATTTTCCCGTGTCTCTCCCGACAGGCTGGCATTTCCGGGATAATATCCACCCTCATCGAATGCGGCTTTGCCGGTGGGCCAAACGGCGAACGTATTGCTTTCCGTCGAGATGCCCGCGGTGAAGACACGCACGTCGATTCTCCATTTCAGAAAATTCTCTGTCGGCGCCTAATCTTCTGAACGGCCATGGTCAACCGCGGCGCAACCAGAATAATAAGCCGAGATTGCTAACTGCGCCGCGCCGTCACGCGTTCGCCTGCATTTTCAGAAAATCTGACAGAGTTGCCATAACTGAAAATGTCTGGAATAAGATCCCGTGTCGATGGACGCAGGAGGCGGAATGAATATCGAACACCTGCATCGCGACGCAATTATCATCGATGCGGTCGCACCGCTGCTCCAACGCCATCATTATGTCGATCTCTATCGGGAGGGAGGCGTCACCTGCGTGGCACCGACGCTCTCGACCACGGAGAACGCAGCCAAGGCGTTGGAAGCGGTCGCGCGCTGGCTCGGGCTCATCACACGCCGGCCCGATCTGCTCCATGTCCGCACGGTCGACGACATCCATCGCGCTAAGCGTGAGGAGCGCCTCGGAATACTCTTTCACTTCCAGGGAACATCGCCCTTCGAACAAGATCTGGATCTCGTCTACGCGTTTCGCGATCTTGGGATCCGGATGGTCATGCTGACTTATAATACCAGAAATTATGTCGGCGACGGGTGTGAGGAAATGTCTGGCTCCGGGCTTAGTCGCTTTGGCAAGCGCTTGATCGAACGAATGAACGCTTGTGGGATCACCGTCGATCTGACTCACACAGGATTTCGCACGACGATGGAAGCTATGGAAGTCTCCAGCAAGCCGGTCGTCTTTTCGCACTCGAACGCCCAGGCATTGCTCGATATTCCGCGCAACATCACAAACGAACAAGCCAGGGGTGCCGCAGACACCGGGGGACTCGTCGCCTGCACGCTGGCGCCTTATTTTATCGCGCTCGGGCGGCGGCCTACGGTCGATGACTTCATCGACCATCTGGCGCATTTTGCGGATCTGATTGGTATCGACCATGTCGGTATCGGGCTCGATTATTACTGGGGTCAGCAGCCCTTCGCGAGCGACGCCGAGGCCGATCAGCTTTGGAGCGAGTTCGTCAGCGCTGGAATTTGGGACCCCGAGACGTATCCAAAACCCCCGCATCATTATCCCGAAACGATGGCAACACCCGCCAAGATATCGGGGCTCACGGACGCGTTGCATCGTCGGGGGTTTGGCGAGGCCGACATTCTGAAAGTCCTTGGGGGCAATTGGCTGCGCGTGTTTCGCCAAACCTGGGCCGGATAGGCGCCCTGCGCCTCACAACGGTCGTTCCTGCAACCGGTTGATCTCACAAGCATCAGCTCTTGCCGGGCGTCCGACACACTTCGTCTGGAATGGTGAATCGCTGGAGCGGCTTCGGACCGCAACATTCTTCACTCTAAGCATGCCCAAGCAGGGTCTTCAGGGCCTTCTCAGATGGCGTAACATAATAGGGAGTCTTTTGAATGGCCTATTTGGACACCCAGCTTTTCATCGACGGTAAATGGCAGGATGCTGCCGATCGCCGGTCGCTAGCGGTTTACAATCCGGCGACGAGCCAGGAGATCGGCCGTGTCGCCCATGCGGGCTGCGTGGATCTTGACCGCGCACTCGACGCCGCTCAGCGAGGCTTCGATATATGGCGCGATTTTACGCCTGCAGAACGCAGTAAAATTATGCGCAAGGCCAGCGGCCTGCTCCGCCAGCGATCGGGCGAGATAGCGATGTTGCTGACGCAAGAGCAAGGCAAGCCGCTTGCCGAAGCCAAAGGCGAAACGATGGCCGCTGCCGACATCATCGACTGGTTCGCCGAGGAAGGCTTCCGCGTCTACGGCCGCATCGTGCCGCATCGCACGAACCCCTCCATCCGGCAAATGGTGATCAAGGATCCGGTCGGCCCCGTGGCTGCGTTTACGCCATGGAATTTCCCGATCAACCAGGTCGTCCGCAAGATATCCGCTGGCCTGGCGGCGGGTTGCTCGATGATCGTCAAGGCCCCGGAGGAAACCCCGGCCAGTCCTGCGGCATTGATCAAGGCGTTTCAAGATGCGGATCTTCCCGATGGCGTCCTGAATCTAGTTTTCGGCGATCCGGCAGAAATTTCGGAATATCTCATCGCAAGCCCGGTCATTCGCAAGATCACTTTCACGGGATCAACCCCCGTCGGCAAGGTACTCGCCGGACTCGCCGGCCGGCATATGAAGCGCGTGTCGATGGAATTGGGCGGTCACGCGCCGGTGATCGTCTGCGAAGACGCCGACGTCGCCGCCGCGGTGAAGAGCGTGGGCAGCGCGAAGTTCCGTAATGCCGGACAGGTCTGCATTTCACCGACCCGATTCCTCATACAGAACAGCGTCAAGGATCAGTTCGCGCAGGCGCTGACTGAATTCGCGCGCGGTATCGCTGTCGGCGATGGTATTGCCGAAGGCACGCAAATGGGTCCGCTTTCGAATCCGCGCCGGCTGTCGGCAATGGCCCAGTTTCAACAGGACGCGTTGGCTAGCGGCGCGAAGCTGCTGACCGGCGGGAGCCGCATTGGTGATGTCGGCAATTTTTGGGAGCCGACCGTTTTGGTCGACGTCCCTGTAGGCGCTCGCCTATTCAATGAGGAGCCATTTGGCCCCATGGCGGGGATCCGAGGATTCGATACGCTGGAGGAGGCGATCGCCGAAGCCAACCGCCTGTCGTTCGGCCTCGCCGGATATGCCTTCACCAAATCGCTAGCCAGCGCCGATCTGCTGACCCGGCGGGTCGAGGTAGGAATGCTGTGGATGAATATGCCAGCCGCTCCCTCGGCCGAACTGCCCTTCGGTGGTGTTAAGGATTCAGGCTATGGCACGGAAGGGGGACCAGAAGCGCTTGAGAACTACCTCAACACGCGCGCTGTTGTGATCGCCACCGATTGAATTCGTAGGTTGACGATTGTGCTGATTGACGGAAATCTGCCGCGATGCGGAAGGTGGACTACCGGGACGCCCACTGTCTTGTCGACTGCGCCGATCCTCGGTCGGGAGGCAGTATCTTGTTGCAACTTGGCGGTCCGCGGTGGAGACAATCATGATGGCACGGCTCCGAGCTCGCTCCGATGCCCTTCGCTCGTCGATACGGAATGATGCTCTTCAAACAGGGACGTCGGTTGTGACCTTTACGGGCTTGAGCGCGAAGCTCGAATTGACCGACGTCACGCCGGGCAAATGGAGCAAGACCTTCTTGAGAAAGCGTTCATAGTCTTCGATACTGCGGGCGACGATGCGCATCAGATAGTCGCTTTCGCCACTCATTGAAAAACACTCCACAATCTCAGGATGGCCGCGCACAGCCCCTTCGAACGCTTCGAGATTGGCTTCGTCATGAAGCCCGATTCGAATTTGCGCGAAGACATCAACCGAAAAACCTAGCTTGCGGGCATCGAGGAGCACGGCGCGGCGCGCGATTACTCCCGATGCTTCAAGCTGCTTCACGCGGCGCCAGCACGGTGTTTGTGACAAGCCAACATGGTCCGCCAATTCCGTGGTCGTGAGGCTCGGTTGAGCCTGAACGAGCCGCAATATTTTAAGGTCGGTGTCATCCATGACTCAGCCATATCCTAGAACGAAATTCTCAATCAAATCATGTGAGAGGGATATTATTCCTATTTTCCCGATATTGCGAGGACAGAAAGCAATTTCGTTTCTGCCTTTTCGTGCGATCCTGCGACCAAGCTTGCAAAGGATTGGACCATGAGACCATCGCAGGAACTGACGCTCCACATCCCGACCCCCGCAGCGCGGCCGGGTGAAGTGGCATGCTTCGATCATTTGTCCCTAAGCCCGGCGGGGGCAATCCGTAGGCCGCCGGTGGATGCTGCCGAGTTCGACCTCCGTGACCTTCCCTATGTTCTCATCCGCATTCTGGACGATGATGGAAACGCAATCGGCCCATGGAACCCAGGCCTTGATGACGAAACCCTCCTCAAGGGTCTGCGCGCGATGGTGCAGACTCGGCTGTTCGAGGAACGGCTGTTCCGCGCCCATCGCCAAGGCAAGACCAGCTTCTTCATGAAATCGACCGGCGAGGAGGCGATCGGCGTTGCCCAGGCGATGGTGCTGCGACCAAGCGATATGTGCTTTCCCACGTACCGCGTCCAGGGCTGGCTGATCGCGCGGGATTATCCGATCTCCGATATGATCAACCAGATCTATTCGAACGCGAAGGATCCGCTGAAGGGTCGCCAGCTGCCGATCCTCTATTCTGCGCGCAAATATGGCTTCTACTCACTGTCCGGCAATGTCGGCAGCCGCTTCGGCCACGCTGTCGGCTGGGCCATGGCGTCGGCTTACAAGAACGACGACAATATCGCTCTGGGTTATATCGGAGAGGGCACGACGGCGGAGGGTGACTTCCACGAGGCGCTGACCTTTGCCAGCGTCTATCGGGCGCCGGTCCTGCTCGTCATCACCAACAACCAGTGGGCGATCTCAAGCTTCGCCGGCATCGCCGGCGCGGAACAGACCACCTTTGCCGCCAAGGCATTGGCCTATGGTCTTCCGGGCCTTCGCGTCGATGGCAATGATTTTCTCGCTGTCTGGGCAGCCACGCAATGGGCAGCGGATCGCGCGCGCACAAATCTCGGCGCGACCCTGATCGAACTGGTCACCTATCGCGCGTCTGGCCATTCCACGAGCGACGATCCCACCAAATACCGCCCGGCCGACGAAGCGGCACACTGGCCACTGGGCGACCCGATCGAGCGGCTGAAAGCGCATCTCGTGAAGCGCGGTTGCTGGTCTGACGAACGGCACACGCAAATGGAGGCCGAACTCACCGACCGCCTGCGCGAGGCACAGCGCGAGGCCGAGGCCGTGGGCACACTCGGCAAATCGAAGCCGCCGGTTTCTGAGATGTTCGAGGGCGTCTTCAAGGAGCCCGACTGGCGCATGCTCGAGCAGCGCGCCGAGCTGGGCTGCTGAGCGATGCCCATGATGAACATGATCCAGGCGCTGAATTCCGCGCTCGACACTGTCCTGACCAGCGATCCGAATACGCTGATCTTCGGCGAGGATGTCGGCTATTTCGGCGGCGTATTCCGGGTCACCGACGGGCTGCAGGCCAAGCATGGGTTGACCCGCTGCTTCGACGCGCCGATCAGCGAAGGCGGCATCATCGCCACCGCAATCGGAATGGGCGCCTATGGCTTGCGTCCGATCCCGGAAATTCAGTTCGCCGATTACATCCTGCCGGCCTTCGATCAGCTAGTGTCCGAAGCCGCGCGGTTGCGCTATCGCTCGAACGGCGAGTTTGAAGCGCCGATCACGGTGCGCTCGCCTTATGGCGGCGGGATTTTCGGTGGGCAGACCCACAGCCAGAGCCCCGAGGCCATCTTTGCGCATATTACGGGATTGAAAACGGTGATCCCGTCCAATCCGTATGATGCCAAGGGACTGCTGATCGCTTCGATCGAGTGCGACGATCCAGTCATCTTTCTCGAACCCAAGCGGCTCTACAATGGCCCATTCGACGGCCGTCATGCTCAGGCTTTGAAGATCTGGGCAGGGCATCCGGATGCCGAGGTACCCGAAGGTCATTATACGGTGCCGCTCGGCAAGGCGGCGATCGCGCGAGCCGGGCGCGACGCGACGGTGATCGCTTATGGCACGATGGTGCATGTCGCGCTCGCCGGGATCGCAGACTGCGGCGTCGATGCCGAACTGATCGACCTGCGCTCCATCGTCCCGCTCGACATCGACACGATTGTCGCTTCTGTGAAGAAAACGGGGCGCTGCGTGATCTTGCACGAAGCCTCGCGCTTCGGTGGGTTCGGCGGCGAATTGTCGGCGTTGGTGCAAGAGCGATGCTTCTGGGAGCTGAAGAGCCCGGTGCAGCGGGTTGCAGGCTGGGACACGCCATATCCGCACGCCTTCGAGTGGGACTATTTCCCCGGGCCGGCGCGGCTCGCTGCGGCGCTTGCCCGCGCTATGGAGGATTGAGCATGGGTCTTTTTCAGTTCCGTTTGCCCGACATTGGCGAGGGCGTGGCAGAGGCAGAGATCACGGTCTGGCACGTAAAAGTCGGCGATACGGTGAGAGAGGATCAGAGCCTTGTCGATGTGATGACGGACAAGGCCACCGTGGACATGACCTCACCCGTCGACGGCGTGATCAAGGCGATCCACGGCGATGCCGGAGCGATGGTAGCGGTGGGCTCAGTCCTCGTAGAATTCGAGGTTCAAGACGCCGATCGAGACGGATCGGTCGCTGGTTCCGTGACGTCGCGAGATGCCCCTGACGCTTTTCAGGAAGAAGCGATCCCGGCCGTCGCTGCGGCCCCGCCGGCTCAGGCCGTCCCCGCTCCGCGCGAAGCCATGGTTGATCGACCGATCCCTGCCGCCTCGCCCTCCACGCGGCGTCGCGCCAAGCAGGCTGGGATCGATCTTCGCGACATTCCGAGCGAATTGGGCGGTGGGCGATTAACATCGCACGATCTTGACGCCTATTTGGCGCTTCAGCCTGTTGCGGGGGCAGATACAAGGCTTGCCGCGCGCTCGGGGATCAATGAAACACGGATCATCGGCCTGCGTCGAAAGATCGCCGAAAAGATGCAGGAGGCCAAGCGACGGATCCCGCACATTGCCTATATCGAGGAAATCGATGTCACCGAGCTCGAAGCACTGCGGCAGAATCTCAATGCCCACAAGCTGCCAACCCAGCCTAAGCTTACTCTCTTGCCCTTCTTCGTGCGTGCGCTGGTTCGCGCGCTTCCCGACTTCCCACAGATCAATGCGCGCTACGACGACGATGCGGGCGTGTTGCACGCGCACGAGAGCATCCATGTCGGCATCGCAACGCAGACGCCTGGCGGGCTGATGGTCCCTGTGGTTCGGCACGCCGAGAGCCTGGACATATGGGGGCTCGCTTTCGAGCTCAGTCGCCTGGCGAAAGCCGCCCGGGATGGTACCGCGACGCGGGACGAACTGTCGGGCTCCACGATCACCATAACCTCGTTAGGGCCGCTCGGCGGCATCGCGACCACGCCGGTCATCAACCATCCTGAAGTTGCCATCATTGGACCGAACAAGATCGTCGATCGGCCAATGGTCGAAGGCAGCTTCATCGCTGTCCGCAAGATAATGAACCTCAGCTCATCCTTCGATCATCGCATCATCGACGGTTACGATGCGGCGCGGTTCGCGCAGCAGCTAAAGCGGCTCCTCGAACACCCCGCGCTCATTTTCATAACCTGATCTGCAAGTCGAGAGAGATCAAAATCTCTCTTAAATCCAGCAAAACAAACATTTAAATCCAGCAAAACGAGCATTACGCGCGGGAGGGTCGAGGGCCCGGTCGAGCTGGTACGCCGTAGCTTTTTGACGATTTTGAACGAAATATATTCCATCGGCTAACCTCGATTATCAGCGCGGCAAGAATGCAATATTATCCGCGACACCACGCATCACTTTGCCATCGATCGGCTCGAAGCCCCTCGCCGTGGGGATCTACGTTGAGGTCAGCGGTTCCTGAAAAACGTCGCTGCTGACGGATTGGCGCTCGTTGAGCGCCGTTTCTGCGACGGGATTAGCGCGGAAGAAATCCCGTCTGACGTTCCTGTCGCAACGCGCGCGCCAAGTCCTCGACTTTGCCAACGGTATGACGATGCAAGCGCAGATAAGTGCGCGCCGCGTAAGACGCTGCTAATAGACGCAAAGGAAGCCGAGAACTTGATCCTTTCTCAACGTCGTTGAATGCGACATGAAAGATTGACGCTCTGCGGTTCCAGGCGGGTAGAACCCGGATATTGGCTTCTGACAAGAGCGGCCGTTCGACATGTATTTGGGAAAGGCAGGAATGTCTAAGGATTTCGGGCGCTTGCGTACGGAATCCTGACATGGAGGAACCCGCGGGCCCCATTCACTGGTCTATGGGTAAAAGGGCTTTGGTGTGGATCGGCAGGATTGGGGCGGACGTGCTGGCTTGCCCATCATCGGCAGGACATCAAGGGTGTCGGGCGGGATTTGCCCACGATGCCTCCTTGATCCCGCATGCAACGGGTCCGATTTTGATCGCACTCGTGTCGTTAGCGCACATTTTCTCGTGGGCCGAGACGCAATAATCTGGGCCATGCTGCAGGGTAAGCCATGCCGGATCATGGTGTCTTCTCCCGGGTGGGCGGCGCCGATGATGGCGGCGCGCGTGGCTGGCACCAGCGGGCGAAGGCCTCGATGATAGTCATGTGCCCGCCGCAGCATGGGCATGGCGGCCGATGGTCGGGCGGTTCGTCGGCGTCGCCCTCCTCAATCGGCGCGGCGACGCCCAGCAGCCTGCGGGCCAGCGCCATGGCATCCTTATGTGTTGAACCGGCGAGCAGGCCGTAGTGCCGGATGCGATGAAAGCCACGCGGCAGGACGTGAATCAGGAAGCGGCGGATGAACTCGTCGGTCGCCAGCGTCATAACCTGCTGGCGCTCGGCCCCATCGCGGCGATAGTCTTTGTACCGGAAGGTGACGCCTCCCTCGTCAATGGCGATGAGGCGCCGGTTCGAAATGGCAACGCGGTGAGTGTAGCGCGAGAGATAGGCCAGCACCGCTTGCGGCCCGGCAAAGGACGGCTTGGCATAGATCACCCAGCGCTTCTTCCGGATCGGCGACAGATGCCGCAGGAAATCCTTGCGTGTCGCAAGGCTGGCCAAGGTGCTGAAAAAGGCCAGCTTGCCGGCGTCAAACAGCGCGAGCAGCCGGGTTAGAAACAGCCGGCGGAACAACGCCCCGAGCACGCGCACCGGCAGCAGGAAGGCGGGGCGCGACGAGATCCATCGCGTGCCGTCCAGCGCGATGCCGCCGCCGGGCACGATCATATGCACATGCGGGTGGTGGGTCAGCGCCGATCCCCAGGTGTGCAGCACGGCGGTGATGCCGATCCGCGCGCCGAGGTGCTTGGGATCGGCGGCAATGGTCAGCATCGTGTCGGCAGCGGCGCGGAAGAGGAGGTCATAGACCAGCGCCTTGTTCCGCCAGGCGATGTCGGCGATCTCGGCGGGCACCGTGAACACGACATGGAAGTAGCCGACCGGCAGCAGGTCGGCCTCACGCGTAGCCAGCCAGGTGCGCGCAGCAGCGCCCTGGCACTTGGGGCAGTGCCGGTTGCGGCAGGAGTTGTAGGCAATCCGCCAATGCCCGCAGTCGTCGCAGGCCTCGACGTGACCGCCCAGCGCGGCAGTGCGGCAATTCTCGATGGCCGTCATGACCTTGAGCTGGCCGAGGCTGAGATGCCCGGCGTGGGCTGCCCGGTAGGCTGGCCCGGCGCTTCGGAAGATATCGGCGACCTCGAGCGAGGCGCTCACCGGTTCAACCGGGAGGTGCCCCGCCTTCCATCAGAGCAACGATCTGATCGAGCGGGCTGGCCACCGCCCGCATGGTTTTGCTCGATACCTTGGTGTAAATGGCAGTCGTGTCGATGTTGGTGTGCCCCAGCAGCACCTGGATGACGCGGATATCGACACCCTGCTCGAGCAGGTGAGTGGCAAACGAATGGCGCAACGTGTGCGGGCTCACTCGCTTGTGGATACCCGCGAACTCGGCTGCCTCATGCACGGCGCGGTTCAACTGGCGCGCCGAGATCGGATCCGTGCAATTGCGACCCGGGAACAGCCAGCCATGGGGTAACATCACTCCGCGGCGGTTGCCCTCGCGCCACCATTGACGGAGCAAATCCAGCAGATGCGGTGGAAGCATGGCGTTACGGTCCTTGCGTCCCTTCCCCTGTTCGACACGGATGATCATGCGCCCGCTGTCGATGTCTCCAACTTTGAGGTGGGTGACCTCTGACACGCGCAGGCCCGCGCCGTAGGCCACGCTGAAAGCCGCCTTGTACTTGATGCCTGGCGCTGCCTCGATCAACCGCGCCGCCTCTTCTACGCTCAGAACGTCTCGAAGTTTGGGTTCACACCGTATGACAGATAGCCCCAGCACTATCTCCGGCTGCTTGAGCGTCATGGTGTAAAGGAAGCGGAGAGCCGATACCGTGGCGTTGATGGTCGCCGGCCCGACGGCGCGCCGATGCTGGTCGAGTTGAAATCGCCGGAGGTCTTCTGCGCTTGCTGTATCGGGAGGACGGCCAAGAAACGTGACGAAGGATCGGACGTGGCGAATGTAGTCTTGCTGGGTATGCACCCCAAGGCCTCGAAGTTTCATATCTTGCAGCATCCGCTGGCGTAGCGAACCGACGGGGGCGATAATCGTGGTGGTGGTGTCCATGGTGAGATCCTTTGTGTTAAAGGAACATCACAATCTCATGGCGACTCCGCCTCGCCCAACGGCCCGCTATTCAGGCGCGAGCCAACCCCAAGCGCCCCTCCCGCGGAGCGGGTTCGTCCTTGTCCCAGCCAACGTCATCCCCGATCAGCGCGCTCGTCGTGAGGCGTCAAGAAGTTGACCGTCGGCAATTGGGGAGCCCGTTGAGACTCGGGAACGGCGACAATTGGCGCCGAGCGGATCGGCTCCTCGCTAATGGCGAGGAGCCGACGCCTTCAAATTTCTGTGCCCTCTGCGAGAGTCAGGGCATCCTCGACATCGACGCCGAGATACCGGACCGTGTTCTCGATCTTGCTGTGGCCGAGCAAGATCTGGACTGCCCGCAGATTTCCGGTCGCCTTGTAAATGATCGACGCCTTGGTTCGCCTCAGGGAGTGTGTGCCGTAGTCCTCTCGCCGAAGCCCGACGCCGGTCACCCACTCGTCGACGAGGCGAGCGTATTGCCGCGTACTGAGGTGGTCGGAATGATCGATGCGACTTGGGAAAACATAGTCGCTCAACGCACCACCGCGACGCTGTAACCAGGCGAGCAAGCTGGCTCAAGCGTCCGACAGCAGCTCGAACTGCACGGGGCTCCCTGTCTTCGTTTGCGTCACGGTGGCTCGCGTTCGGATCTGACCGCCGCTTACGATATCGCCGATTTTGAGGCGGACGACGTCGCATCCCCGAAGTTTGCTATCGATCGCGACATCGAACAGCGCCCGATCGCGACGCCGTCGATGATGATCGAGATAGAAGCGGATGCCCCATATCTGTTTCGGCTTTAGCGCTCGCTTTGCACCGACCTTGCGCCCTGCGTTCCAAGCCTGCCGGTCGCCAGCGCCCGGATCATATTCGGAAGTGCCCATCGTTCTTCTCCTATGGCCAGATCGGCCGAGGCGAAAACGCGGAGGAGATCTCAGTTATCTTGATTTGATCGTATCAAAAATCTCATTCTTGCTACCGGAAGCCGTGTTCTCGCCTTCCATCAATTCATTCTTCCGCTAAGGCGACATCGATCATGGCAGGCCATTGATGTTCGATCTTGCAGGCCGGATCGAGCTTGATAGCTTTGAGAAGCATTGCGTCGGTGGGACGGCGCATGGCCGCGACGGCGCCTCTCGCCTGCCGAAGGCGTTCGGAGAGCGCCGCGCTGTCGAGCCGCTCCCAATCGAATTTTCTTTGCGGGTCACTGTCATGGATGGCGCGCGCAACGCGCACGAGCAATCTGTCGGGCATCCCACTCCTCCTGTCGGCCTGACTGCTGGACCAGTCTGTGGCCATGCCGAACATACAGGAAATTGGGGAGGATCGCAGCCGCAACGATAAGAAGCCCGCGCAGCTTACTCCGCAATCACGTGCAGCCCGACGGACTTAGAGAAGTGCCGATCCGATCGCCTCTGACACAGACTCCAGTAGGTTAGCGACGATGACTAACGCCGTGCAGCCACCAGCAAGCGCCAGCGAGATGGCTCCCGCAAACTGGATGGCCGAGGATTGCACGCGACTGTCCGCATGGGTGTCGTCGGCGGATGGGCGCGGCACGGCGCGACGTTCGACAACCTGACAATCATCCGCATTGCGCGGAATGGTCGGATGAGCATCGATGAAGTCGCTGATGCGGATGGCATCCTGCAACCGGACCCCGAAATGCTCCGATTGGCTCCACACCACCCATGCGATCGCGACCGCCTGCCCGCGCCGCACCTCGATGACCGTACCCCGTGGCGGTGCCGCCCTGCTGGCGATCATCATTCCGCGCGTGGAAATGTTGCAGATCCGGCCATCTTCCCAGTCACGGTTCATGCGCAAGCGGACGGAGAGCGACACGCGCCGCCGGTCCTCGCGCGGCTTGAAGATCGAGAAGGTCACTTCACCTGGATCCTGAACCGCAGCGAGAAATAGCTGCTGCCGTTCATGCTGCCGGACGGCGCCACGCGGATGTTGGTCACCGCCGCGTCGCATCCGCTGGCATCGGGCACCGGCACATAGGTCCAGGTCGCGCCACCATCGCTGGAGAAGTCGATCCTGTCGGTTTTGCTCGAAAGGCTGGTGTAGGTATAGGTCAGCCCGCTCCCGCCGATCAGCCCGAGCAGCGAGCCGTCGGTGAACACAACCGGGCCGCCCAGCAGGTTGATGTCGCTCACATAGAGCTTGGTATTGGCCGGCACGGCATCGGAAAACACCACGCCCGCCGCCGTGCCGACGTTCGGGTTGGTGATCTTGACGGTGTAATCCAGCACCGCGCCAGGGATCGCCTTGGGGTTTGTCTCGCCCAGCGGGTCGGAGACAGTCACGAGGCTCTTCACCACCGTCAGCGGTGCCGCGAAGACCGGTGCGGAGAGGAGCAGCGCCAGCAGCGCGATCGGCCATCCCTTCATCGCATCATCCCCCGGATCGCCCGCGCGGCATCCTTGATCGATCCCTGATCGAACTTCATGCGCATGGTGAGATACGCCCCCTGCCGGGTGTAGCGCGCATCCTCGAAATCGTGATCGCGATAGCCGGCGATATTGTAGCCGACCGTGATCCACACGTCCTTGGCGGGCGAGACGCCGACCGAGGGGCCATAGGAGAAGGCGAACGCCCCACCGCTCCAGCTATGCTGCACGCTGCCCGCCGCCCCGATGTCGAAATGAGTGCCGATGTCCTTGCGGATCTCCAGCCCGATCACGTCGATGAAGCCGTCATAGGTCTCGTCGGCATAGCGGCCCTTCACATATTTGGCGCCGTAATAGAGGCTCGCCTCGAAGCCGTGTCCCGCGCCTTCCGCGCCACTGCGATAGTTGATGGCGAGGTTGTTGATCGCCCGCATCGTGCTGTCGTCGCCCTGTGCGAAGGTGGGAACGGCGAGCGCGTTCGAGCTGTTCGCCTGCCCGTTCGCCTTGTCCTCGCGCAGTTGCAGGCGCTCGAGCAGCGACCAGTGGCTGTCGATCGGGCGCCAGGCGAAGGCGAGATCGGCGGATGCGAACATCACCGTGCCGCCATCCTTCTCCTTGACCTGATAGATCTTCACCGAAGACGCGATCGTCTTGCCCTCGCCCAGCGAGCGCAGCAGGTTGGAGGTGACGCCCCAGCGCTTGCTCAGGCTCGACGTGCGATATTCGAGGCGGCCGTTCCACGACCACAATGCCGCGCGATAGGCGAGGCCGCCGGTGAGCGCGGTATAGTTGCCGTCCTCCTGATCGGTGCCCGAGATCGTCGTGCCCGAGGAGACCGGCTGGAACGGGTTCACCCGAGCGCCTGTCGGGATCGAGCCCTTCAGGTTGGTCGAGGCATCGACCGTGGCGTCCGCCGTCCAGCCATGGCCGAGCGGAAGCGACTGGCTCATGCCATATTGCGCGAAGGTGCGCGGGCCGTTCTCCGAAATCATCTGGCTGTTCATCGTCGACATCAGCTTGGCGCCGCGCCACGGCGCGATGTCGAAACCGATGCGGGTCGAGCGCGCCTTGTACTCGTCGCCTTCCGCGAACTCCTGCGTGCCGATCAGGCGGATGCCGGGCTTCACGCGCCACGACACGTCGATCTGGTGGCGAACCGGGAAATCGGTGCTCTGATCCTTGCCGCCGAGCGAGAACATGGTCTGGCCGGTGACGGTGACCGCCTTCTGGAAGAAGTCCTGGCTGCCGCCGAGCGTGATCAGGCGCGAATCCCGCTTCTCGCCGCCGATCGTGTGATCGGACGCGATCTGCGTGCCGGCGAAGAGCGTACCCTTGTCGCGGCGATATTCGACCCGCGCCTCGCCAGCATATCGGCGGCCCGATCCGTCAAGGTCGTTCTGATACCAGCCCGATCCCGTGGCGCTCAGCCGGCTGGTCAGGCGCAGGCGGCCGTCGATGCCGGCCTTCTGGGTGCCGGCCTCGGCGAAATTCTGCTGGCCGAGGCCGAAATCCTCGTCCTGCCGCTGGGCGTAGGCCAGCACGTCGACGCGGCGATCGTGATGCTCCAGCTCGGCGAGGAAAGCGCGGCCCTGGCTGATACCGTCGCGACCGCCGGTGGCACCTTCAGCGCGCAGTTCGGTGGTCTTGGTGATCTTCACCTTCAAATCGGCCCCGACGACGGTCGCCTTGCTGATCGTCTCGTCATGCAGCGCCGAGGCGCCGATCTCGACACGGCCATTGGCGAAGCGGGTGGCGACGCGACCGCCAGCCGACAGCTTCTTCGAGCGGCCGTAGGTCTCGTAATCGACCACGATGAAGATCGGGTTCAGGTCGCTGTCGCGGCTGAGGATCGGCTCCTTGAAGCGGATCGTGCCGGCCGCCGGATCGATGTCGTAGTCGATGTGGCGGGTCATCTC
>Ga0207695_10006529_pt1 | contig 15099 bp, 17 predicted proteins | sample KBSC54metaG_FD_184354 | JGI IMG/M metagenome (GOLD analysis project Ga0207695, IMG submission 184354) | Corn rhizosphere microbial communities from Kellogg Biological Station, Michigan, USA - KBS C5-4 metaG (SPAdes) (version 2) | ecosystem: Host-associated > Plants > Roots > Rhizosphere > Soil... | reverse complement strand
TCCCACCGGCTCCAAGATGATTCCATCCGGGAGAGAAGCTCTTGACTGAATGATTTTCAGCAATTGTTGGCTCTGCTGAATTGCATCATTGTCCGCGTAGAGGACCTCAATATCTATCCCGAGGCGATTGGCTGCTTGCGCGGCGGCCTCAGCCTGCTCGATCTGAAAATCGTTATCCTTTGTCGTGAGCGACACGACGAATCGCGGTCTTTTCATACTTAAGCCATCCAGGATGGTTCTACCCATTCTTAATCAAGCTGAGGGTAGACCCAAGGTGACGGTAGTAATGGCTTGGGTTGCTGCTCCCTTCCACTCTGCCGTTCGTTTGCGCGGTGCTGTGTAGATTACGCGAAGTTATTTTGCGCGGCGGATGAGGCACGGATCATAGAGGGCATAACATCGCGGTTCACTCAAAAATCCTAAAAATGGCGAACAGAAGGCGCAAGTTGCGCCATCGCCTCGTTTCGGCAAATGAGCGTAGGGCATTTGGAGCGCCAAGGTGCGAGGGAGAGTCACTTGGGCGGATTGCGCCTGGAGCGCACCGTGTACTGATTCGCTATCAGGAATGTACTGTATCGAACTTTGAGAGTTCATCCAGGCGGTACCCATCAGGGTCGTCAGTCACCGGAACAACCCACAAGCGGTCTCCCACGAATGGACGTGTCGGTGTCTGGATTCCATGAGACTTGATCTCGCGATAGATCGACAGCGCGTCTTCGCACTGAAAACAATATATCTCTATATCACTCATTGGCCAGCCGAGCGGTCAACGGTGCGGAGAGAGGAGTGGGATATTCTGCGAAGCAATAGCTAAGGGTTCTTGACCTGAGCTGTCTCGTCATTCACCGCTTCGGTCAGGACCTCCAGCCGCTGCTCCTTTCCTTCCCTCGTTTGAATATACGCGTGGCGCTTGCTTACCCTGAAGTGGAGAATGTCGCCGATTGCAATTTTCCTTTTTCCTCCACATTCACTGGGCGAGAAAATACGCAGGCCATCCATGTCGTAGGGGCACTTTAACGTGAAAATTCGTGCAGGCGTCTTTACGACGTAAGTGCGATAGGTATGCGTAATGATGGGCATCTTATCGCCGCCAGAGGTGTCCTGAGTGGTCCCAACAGCCGAAACAATTCCCTCGGCCGGATACTGTTTTTCGCCCGCAAAAGCACTGGATGCCAGAACGACTGAGCAAAGAATGACGGTGCGGAGTCCGAAACTGCCAACTGCTACGACTTGAGTCCGATTCATCGGAGACCTCCTTCTGCGAACCTGCTTAGTAGGATGCGTTATTGTCGCGGCGGTTGGCGTCTGGGTCTGCCATTCTGCATCAAAACTGACGGAATGGTCACCGGTGCCCGTATCACGCCTGTTGCAATCATCATTGCCCTTGTTGTCATGATTGCTGCTTTGCTGTATGCCGCGATTAATCGTACGCACGAAATCGGGCCTACCGCACCACCTCCGATTCATAAGACGCGATAACCTTCGCGTGCCACTGGGGTGTCTACCGGCCTTCCTGTATGAAACGCTTTTGGGAAAACACCCTACTCTCCGCCCGACATCTTACAGAGCACACCGCTGGAGGAAAACCCGGCGTTGCCTTCGTGCGAAGAATTCTACGAATGCCGAACCGTGGTTGGAATACTACTGAAGGAGAAGCCCCGCGTTTGGCCTCTGACGGCACCGCCCGGCAGATCACTCGGTACCCGCGCATGGATCGCAGAACTCACTTTGCAGACTTCATGCGGGATGAGCGGATCAACGTTTATCATTGCCTCATTCAGCGCGTGGGGTCGAATGAAATCCTTGCGTGGACACAACACCGTTCGCTAGAAGCGGCGTGGACACAACACCGTTCGCTAGAAGCGGCAATGAAGAGTGCTGAAGCTAATCTTACGGCGCTCGTAGGCTCAATTGCAGCAGGAATGTAGATTGCTTAGAACCCCCGCCCGGGGCCCGGTAATCACTCACTCAGAGGCGTATATGTCTGTTGTGCGGGGCAATTTGATCTTCGGGGGAATACTGCACAACGCTGCACGGCTCGCGTCCCCGCGAACGATTGGGCTCTCGATGTTTTTTGGGTGCTCTCTTTGGGGACGATGAAGAAGGCTCTGTGCTCGTGCTCGCGTTTCCATTCACTGCGGCTGGGGCTGACACGGTTTGCCGTCGCATCTCAGCCGCAATTTCCCGCAGCTCTTTGCAGTAGACGCAGTTCGGGTCAGCGCAGTAAGGAGAAGCGAGACCGCCCTGGCGGCTATCGTCGCTTGATTGGGCTGACATGGCCATTACGCAACATAGGATGATGAAAGAAACGGGACAAGTGTGACCTGTGGAAAAGGAAAACTCAGGGGCGGGAGCGCTGACGCGCAAATCTTCCACGGGCGACCGCAGCGCTCAGTTCAGACATGCACCATAGAGACCAGTTCGGCTGTGCTGTTGTTAATTGATCGGGAAGAAACCAAATGTCTGTTTCTAGCCTCTCACTTCTGCTGTACGTCAGAAGCATGCGTCCGAGGCCGGGAAAGAAGCCGCAAACCGAATCAGCAAAGAATATCCAATCCGCCATTGCTCTGACCTGCGCGGTCTGTGAAAAGCTTGAGCGGAGATATGATGATTCCGTCCTGCATATCAAGGAAGTCCTTGAACTGCGACTCCCGAGCATAAGAGGCAAGATTTTTGAGCTGCATAAAGCACAGGAATACCGCGACGAGACGATTGAAGCGCTATATTTGCACAGACGAAGCCATCGCCTACGGATGCGCAGAGCGCGGGACCAAAAGGCAGCGTGAACTCGACTTGCAAAGTAACGAAGCCGCCAGTGGGTTAACTAATGGCGGCTCTTGCCCGACCAATGACTGTCTTAGCGAGGAGCTTTTTTCTTCATCCTAAAAGCCAGAATCACAAAGACGACCACTGCCAAAATACCGGCAACGATGCGGATCAAAGTCACGTTGTCCGATGATTCGGTAGCCTGCAGTACCTACACAGTACTCGAAGTATTAGTATTCCCGTATTCCTGTCCTAAGGGGCCACATCTCAACTGTCTAGGGCACGGTTCGATTGCACTCTCGCCTACTCCATTGCATGATGCACGCTGAGAGTCGCCAGGAGAAAGTTCATGCCGACAGGTCGAACAGTTCTCGCTATTGCAGTGATCTTCCTTTTTCGCCAGTGCAGTTGGATTAGGCCAAACTACAGGTCATGTACGTACACGACATTTCAGTACCCAGGTGCAGGTAGCACCAATGCGACTGGAATTAATTGACTACAACACAGTCGTAGGGTATGCCTCGCCCAACGGCAAACAGATGGGCGTCATTCGCTGGGCGAATGGAACATTAACCAAGGTTAAATATCGGATCAATCAGAACTGAACTCTTCGGGCGCAACAACAAAGGCGTGACCGTCGGCGTGTACGCAGATGCAGACGGAGGGGGTGCATTTCTTCTACGAGTAGCGGCTATCAGAACAAATCGAGTGAATTGCCTTGCGGCGGCAGTGCCCGCAGCCCTATCGCCGTGAATCTAGAACCGCATCCGCAAAGCGGTCTCGTGTGCTGAACGCTCATTGCACCCCAAAGGCGAACGGCAGCAGCCACCCTATGCCGATGGTGCAAGGCCGTCCCTGAGCAACCCTTCTACTCGGAATAGCAACCAAGAAGTACTCTGCTTCAGCAGTGAACTCTCACGCCACAGTTCGTCGCTTCTGTCTCCGATCAGTGCTCCTGGGAGCCTTGTTCTGTCTTCCCGGTTGTGGCGGCGGGACGTCCAGCACTCCTCCACCTCCGAAGAAGCAAGTACAGCTGACCGTGACTGTTTCAGGCAGCGGAACAATCATCAGTACGCCAGCAGGGATTAACTGCCCGTCTACTTGCACAGCGAATTTCGCCTCCGGTACAAGCGTGACTCTTGCCGCCACCGCTGCTTCTGGTTACTCGCTCTCCGCTTTTAGCGGTGGATGTATGGGGACGTCTTGCAGCATTCAGCTGACCGCCAACAGTTCCGTCATAGCCACTTTTGCCGCGATCCCGCCCGCACAGCTTAGCGTAACGGTCTCAGGGAGTGGCATAGTGACCAGTACACCCGCCGGAATCGACTGCCCGGGGACCTGTACGGCGAGCTTCAGTGACGGGAGCAATGTAACGTTGTCGGCATCGGCCGCTGCGGGGTACAACTTTTCTGGGTTTGCTGGAGGGTGTTCCGGGACCACGTGTCAACTTACGGTGACAGGTGGACAAACTTACGACGTTGACGCGAACTTTAACGCAATACCACCGCCGCAAGATATAACTGCGATCAATCACATCATTGTCCTGCTTCAGGAAAACCGCTCCTTCGATCATTACTTCGGGCAGCTGGCGAGCTATTGGCAGGCAAATGGCTATCCCCAGGCGACAAACGGGACCACGTTTGATGGCGAGCCGGCAAATGTCTCAAATCTCGATCCCAACGGCGACCCTGTTACTCCATTCCAGTTGCAGACCGGGTGCACGGAAAACCCGAGCCCGTCATGGAATGAGAGTCACGGCGATCGTAATCGCTTCAATCCCGCGGATTCGAGCAATGCTCCGATGGACGGGTTCGTTCACACGGCAGGGAAGGACGCTGCAGGGTTTAACTTCTACGACGTGCTCGGGCATCGAGCCATGGGCTATTTCGATGGAAGCCAGCTGAACTACTACTACTTCATGGCGTCCAACTTTGCCACCTCCGACCGCTGGTTTTCTCCGGTGATGACGAGAACGCAGCCCAATCGGATGTACTTGTATGGCGCGACCTCTCAGGGGCATGTGAACGCGCTCAATACCACCAACAGCCCGCCCCTGACCGCCCAGACGATCTTTCAGTTGATGCAGAACAATAGCGTGACCTGGAAGCTCTACGTTCATCCGGATTCGAGCGGCTGCACGACTGCCTCCTGTTTGTACTCGCACAGCTACTTGAGCCAGTTCACCTACGGCAAGACCGTTCTGAATAGCCTGCCGAATCAGCTTGCGTCAACGTCTCAATTGCTGACCGATATGCAGAATGGCACGCTGCCTCAGGTGTCATTCATTGAACCGGCAGGGTACGTTGGTCTGGATGAGCACTCGCCAACTGTGGACTCCACCGGAGCAGGGACAATTCAGGCTGGCGCAGCCTACGTGCAAAGCTTGATTGACGCCTTTATGGCAAGTCCGTCCTGGAAAGATTCGGTATTCGTTCTCAGCTACGACGAGCCCGGCGGCTTTTATGATCACGTGCCGCCGCAACCTGCTGTTCCGCCGGATAGTATTCAGTATCCGACCGACATCCTGAGCACCGATATTTGCGCTAACAACACCAGCCCGGTGTGCGGGTTCTTTGTTACGGGCTTTCGAGTTCCTTTGATCGTTGTGTCTCCATTCACGAAGCCCAACTATGTATCCCATACCGTCATGGACTACACGGCGATCCTGAAGTTCATCGAAACGCGCTTCAATCTGCCGAGCCTCACCGCTCGCGACGCCGCCCAGCCCGACATGACAGATTTTTTTGACTTCGTGAACGTGCCGTGGGCGACACCACCGAGCCCGCCCCAGCAGGTCAAGACCCTGCCTTGCGTGATGGAAGCGCTAAATTCGGTTGCGATCTCCCCAAATCCAGCGCCTGCCGGCGGTCAAGCGACGCTCACGCTGAGCCTGTCAAAGAACGCGATTCAGAATGTCACAGTTTCCTTATCGAGTGATCAGCCGAACGTGGTGCCGTCCAATACGCAGATAGCAAACGGTACTTCGTCGGCAACGCTGACCATCACTGTCCCCAGCGGTATCACATCGCTCACGATTACTGGCTCAATCGCCGGAATTCCGGTGAGCGCGACCGTTCCGGTGCAGTGATGTTCATCCAGGGAAATGACAAACAGAGGCGAGCCTCACAAAGGCCCACATCGCTATTGCGATAAGAACGATAATGCCCCACTGAATAGCCAACCAGACCTTGCCCACGATAGCAGAAATTCCTGTATCCAAGAGCTTGGCCCAGCACATGAAAGTCTCGTTGGATTGGCCCATCTCAAACACAAGATTTTTTTCGTTACTTCGCGGATGCACTTCATAAGCTCGCGTGCATACTCCACCCCATGCTCGTACCCCTGATGTCCCTGTACTACTCTGCTCCTAGCATTCGCTTCGCTGCTCTGATCCGCGAGATCCGGGATGCGGGTCCACTGCCGGTGTTCTGCTCGATGTAATCTTGCAGAATTGTTGTTAGCGCCGGAGCGAAGCCTTTAGCGATCCGGGCGATTTGAGCCAGATTTTGCGAGGGCGGGAATATCTTGTCCTCGCTGATTGAGTGGATGACTTCGAGAACGTTTCGTGGCATGTGCGCGACAATCATACTCGTCGCACACAGCGACTTGGGACCCATTTTTAGACTGTTCTGGGCGGGACGAGAGCGGAAATTTAAGAGCTATGGGCTGGAGAGACCAAGATGCTTTTAAGCTGCTCTCTTCTCCGTGCCATTCACCGAGTGCGCGGCAAATATCCTTCGCACCAAACACATTGCAGCCACTCGCCCCTGTTTAGCGGCAGGCAATCTTCTCTTGAGAGTATTACGTGGGAGTGAGGGCAGACGATGGAATGACGTTCTCTGGTTTGCTCGGCGATTCGTGCCCTTCCCATGCGTCACGAGAGTACCACCTCGTCCAAGACGCAAAAAGAGGCGAACTGCCTTAGTTGGGGTCAATGTATCAGCAGCCCGCCTGTGGAGCTATGTTCGCCCCGTTTGATGCTGGATGTAGCATCCTAGAATATGAGCGAAATGGAAATTTAATTCCTTCAACCAGCGGTGATATGATTTGCCAAACATGGCGATCCGCCCCCCTTCCTTGGTTTGCGCCCTGGATTCTGGGCGGGTACGAAGGCCCGCTAGCACGAAGCGGGCTTTTTATTTTGTCGGAAGCGTAAAATCGTCTCGTGCTGGAACTGCGGGCAGAACTCGTCTCTCTCCAAACGTTAACTTGGGCAGCCGCGAATTCTGAACGGGGCTTACAGGCCGAAATGGACGACGTCTGCCGTCGAATCCTTCGCATGGCAGAATTACTTCGCAACATGCGAGAGATCGCGCATCGAAATTAAAGATTACCCTGCATCCCCAGGCAGGTGGCCCGTTGGAGCATTCAGCGGGCTTTTCTCAGTTGCCGTTCGACGTCTCGTAACTGCTTCCGGTAGCCCTCTACTTTAAGCATCTCAAAGTTGAATTGCTGGTACAGCTCGGCTTCATCCTTCGTCGCGGCGAGAGCCATCATGGATTGCATTTTTCTGGCTTGCTCAACCGATTCTCGATATTGGTTCTCAATCTTTCGGAGGGCTTCACCGGCCATCATCCGACCTCACGCCTGAACCACTCACTCTTATGGTCCCCGAAACGCGAAAGCATTGATTCCGTAACGTTGTCGGCTCCCGGGAACTTGGTCGTGCTGACCAGTAAATACGAGAAATCCCACAGTACCAGCGTAGTAGAGTTTTGCTGTGTGCCAGAACCCTGGTCAGTTGGTGAGCCACCGGGCGAGGGACATCCATGCATCTGTTTGGGCAACGCCGAAACGTAAAGGTATTGACAAGAGAACGAGGCCGCCAGCCCAGACGAATGCTGGGTGGATCCGGCGGTGCAAGATGGCGTCAGAAGCGGTGGCAATTGTGACGAGGAGAGCGGTGAAGGTAAGTGCGAGCTTCACGTTCCCTCTCCCTTGAACCATGACTATCATGCGTCCAAAGGCGGCAGTCATCAGCGATAGGGTGGCCACCGCCATTATGCGCTTGTGATAGTCGGGTCGGCGGCGAATCAAAAAACCGGCGATGGTGAGGACGGAGAAGACCAGCATGTCGAAGATGGGAACGACCAAGAAGACGAGCGGAGGCGGTCCTCCCGGGCGCACGTGCCCAACCCGAGCTACCGTGATTGCGGCGGTTGTGCCGACCACGATCATGGCAATGGCGAGCAGAAATCCGGCGATGCCGAGGCGCATGTGAATGCGCGAGCGATGAGAGGAGACGAGCCAGGCCTGAGCGATGAACAGCACGACCCACGATGTGAACAACGCTCCGTGCAAGTGGATGATCGGCAGCAATGCCGGCGTCTGGAAAAACTCTTTGAGGTAATAAGTGCGGGAAAAGCCGACCAGGATGATGACGGCCGCGATGATGCCAATAGAAACAAAGAAATGGTGTTCGTAAGAACGAACTTGTGTTGCTCGAACTGGAGCGGTTGACATGAGTCACCCCACGGAAATGGCAACTATTCTAAACCCGAATGCTGCGGGCGACGAGGATGGCATCTCAATCCGTTCAGCAGGCGTGATTGTTGCAATCAGGCGATAGCGCAAGCGTGCGCTTTTCATTCGCCTTTTTGGCCCATTTTGAGTGTTATGGGGATTTGTCGTCAGTCAGCACAGGGAACTGGAGAGCAGTGTACAGAGGTAACGTTGACGGTGATATATAGGAATCCTATACTACGTCTCGAAATCGGTTAATTTTGGTCGTGAATATGGAAAAGCGCATTCGCTCTAAAATCGCAAGGGGAAGCGGCGAACTGGCCATCCTCGCCCTGCTTGCGGAACAGCCCCTTTATGGCTTTGAAATCGGGAAGCAGATCGAAGAACGCTCTGGGGGGGCGCTACGGTTCACACTTGCTTCGCTATACCCCTTGCTCTACGAAATGGAGAAGCGGGGCTGGGTCGAAGCCTACTGGCAAGCAAATGACACCGGAAGAGATCGGCGCTACTACCGTCTTACACCGGACGGACGCCGACAGTTGACTCCATTGCGCCGGGAATGGCGTGCCTTCTTTGACGCCCTCGATCTCATCGCAGGAGTGAGTCATGCTTGATTGGAAAGAATTTGTCCGAGATCACATGCCGCTTGAAGGAATACCTGAAAGCATCCGAGAAGAAGTCGTTGCTGAAATAGCGACTCACCTTGAGGACGCTTCTAGCGGGTCTGCTCTTGCCGAATTTGGAGGAGTGGAGAATCCGCAGTGTTCCCTTGTTCGGTGGAAGCACTTGGCCCGTGCTATCGAACGTGCAAAATGTAAGGAGGAACCGATGAACAACCGTTGCAAGAGTCTCTGGGTGCCAGCTCTGATCAATATCACGCTTGCCGCCACACTGCTGCTTGCTTCAGAAAAGCTTCGCTTTTACCCAGATATAAGAGTGGGACACAGCACCCTCTTTCCCGTCGCATGGCTTGCGACGTTGCCCATCTGCGGAGCCGCAGGAACTCTTCTTTCCCGCCGCGCTCATGGTTCGCTTGCCGCACGTTTGATAGCGGGACTCGCTCCTTGTTTGGTGTGGCTCGGAGTATTTTCCATTATGGGTCTTGCTTTCGCGTTTGCCTGGCCGATCTTTCGTGAGTTTTCGATGAGTGACTTCGGTTTGTCTGCTCTATGCTGGGTGATCCTTCCTGCTCTCTGCCTGTCACCTGGGATGTTGCCCTTTCTCCGAAAACCAATACCAGATTAAGCAAAGTTTGTAATCAGGCGTTAGCACAAGTGTGCGCCTTCTCTTCGCCTATGTTTAGCGGTTTTGAGTGTAATAGGGATTTTTCACCAATTGACCTGCTCACAACCGTGACGCGGTTGACCAGCATCTAGAATTCCTAATCGCATGAAGCTACTAATTTGTATTCTGCTTCTCATCCAAACTGTTGCGTTTGCCCAGGAGCAGTGTGCCCAGATGGAGTTCTCTGGCGAAGCGACTCAAACAGCCAAATACGCCCATCAGTTGCTGCCCAGCCTGGCCCTCAGCGTTAACCCTCGTCATCTCAAAGAGGATCCAAGACGGGCTTGGTTTGAGATCAGCGTTACCCCCGATGACCGAGATGGGATTTTCGTTTTTACGCTGGGTGATCGAAACTGGCTGTTACACGTGAGCGACTTTTGGTCTGTTTTCATCGGAGGTGCGAATTCAGACTTGGGTCGGGCACTCCAGTACCGTTCGCGCTATTTCGTCTTTCCAATAACGGCAGAAGAAAAGGGGGCAGGACGAAAAGCTGCGAGCGTGATCTCCAGTGCAGATGACGGTAAACAACTGAGCCGCGCCATTACAGCATTGGAAAGTCTGCACTTGGCGCATCTTGAATTCGAGATCACGGATTATGGACTAGGAGGCGCGGAGGTTCCTAGGAGCGTTGAGTGGGTCAGGTTTGACGTTAAGGTCACGTTCCCTCCCAACATTGGTCTCTCAACTGAAACGACATCTGTACCTTGTCCGTCGATTCCGCCCGGATTGCTCGAAAATATCCGAAACCCGAAGCGCCACAGCTACGTTTTGGCAGCAGGTAATCCGCCAGCCCAGTGAACCGGTAGACATCCTCAGGGGAAAGCAACCGGCCTCTAGTTTTGCGCTGTTCGCAACGTCAATGAGTGTAATAGAGATGTTCCGCCAATCATGAGCCCTCCTATCTCGTCGATATGGTACCTAGTGTCACTCCTGTTCGTGCCGTAACAGGTCCTTAGGGGCGGCAACCGGGTTCGCAGTTCTTCTCATCTCTATTCGCAAGTGGCACTTGTCATCTGAGTCTTGGAGGATTCGTCACCATGGCAGCTTCACTTCGCAGTCTGCTCCGGATAAGAACGCTTACCGCTGCCCTAATGGCGATGTTCTTGGTGGCGACAGTACACGCTCAAAGTCAAGCGTCGTGCACCTTCCACACTTTTGCTTTGAACTCTAGTCCGCAAATCTTCATCACTGGCGTGAACGATTACGGAACTGTCGTTGGATTCGCGGATTTCGGAGTGAACGCGACACCGCAGTACAGAGGGTTCATTCACTACTCCGGCGGCAGCACCAGCTATTGGGTGCCGTCTGGCACAAAGCAGAGTAGCTTCGGAGGCCGGAACGACGGCGGCGTCACTACTGGTTATTTTTACGATTCGTCGTTTCGTGGACATCCGGTTCTACTAAAGGGGGCCACCCTGACTGCAATTTCTACGCCGGGCAATGGCAGTCCCAATGGAATTAACAAATACGGCAGCATCGCAGGTGGCTACACAGACAACGCCGGAACGGGACATGGTTTTAAGCGCTACGCTAACGGCAGCGCCATTGTTCTAAACTTCCCAGGAGCAGTGAACACCGATGCTGTTGGCATCAATGATAGCGGCGTGGTTGTGGGGACTTACGTCGGCACAGACGCCGCCGAGCATGGCTTTATTTACCGCAATGGTGCATGGGCCAAATTGCAGTACCCGACCGCCACGCAATCGACCGAGCTATACGGGATAAGCAACAATGGTGTCATTGTTGGACAAGGTCAGGCTCACGCTTTCCTTTACACCAACGGCACGTTCAAAGACATATCGGTTCCGGGTTCGAGCGGCACGCAAGTCAGGGCCATTGCACCCGGCGGGCTCATCGCCGGCATGGCCGACCTGACGCATGGGTTCCTTGCCAGTTGCCACTAGAGAGACTGGGCAAATGAGTGTAATGGCGATTTTTCGCCCATTGACCTCAAGATCAGTTCTGGACAGAAACGACGCAGCGTATGATCATCTGTCGCACTTATGCATACACTGCCGGAGTGGAGCGTCTACAGCTTCTTTGTCCTATGGTCGATTGCGCCAGCGGGACTTGTCGCACTGGCCTGGCGAAGATGGGCGCGGTCACGATGTCAATTCGCTGCTACTGGCAAGCGGGTCGATAACCGCGCATTCCTGATCGGCCAGATTCTCGGTACGATTTCTTGCTGCGGCATTCTGTCCGTTTACGTCCCTTTGCGGGGTGTATGGGATCAGGTGCGCGAATACGGTGTAATCGTCAGCTTTACAGCCGGACTGATGGCATTATTTATCTTGCCCTTCGGGCGCAATCGAGCGAAGTGGCTAACGGCACTGGGTTGCATTATGAATGACGCGCTTGTCGTTCTCTTTGTGTCATCCCTCCACTGAACCGAGACTTCTAACGAGCACACTCAACTGGCGGAGTCCGGTGATTGCCTCATGCGATTTTGAGTGTAATGGCGATTGTTCGCCAACTAGCCCAGTGGAACTCCCTCTGTCTCGCACTTTTCTACGGAGCCAGCGTAGTCAACTCTTAGCACTGCGGACTGATTCGAGCAGCAGCATCAGAATAGACCTCAGACCGCCGGGAGCTTCAACGTATAGGAAAATCAAAATTCTGTTGTTCGGGATGAGCGGCAATCTTGGGCGAACGAGAGAATCCTGGGAGCCGAAATTAGCAAGTTCAGCGTTGAAAGTATCACTGCGTAGAGTTCAATCGCCTTGGATTGGCCGAACGTAAAGCACCGGATATGACCGTCGAATACACCGACGAGAACGTAAAGCACCGGAAGATGTTTCGAGGGAATTTTGCTCTATTGGGATGTCGCAGGCGACACAGGCGACACTCGTCGCGCCCATTTCATCCGGTTTCCTGATTTGTGAAGCAAGGGATCACGTCTGAAGTCCCGCTTTATGGAGTCCGCCCAAGGACGGGGCTTAGGTCGCGGCCTTTGCCTCTGTCCGAGAAGCACAAAAATTGCTGCCGATGTTTGCCGAAGTACACGGGGGGCGAACAACCCGAAGGTCCTAACCGCGTGTCGGTAGCGTTCGGGAATGTGCTGAGCCCAACGGTCGATAAACTGCTCTGCCGAGCACTCCACTTCCACAAGACGTTTCTGCCGCTTATCCTTAGCCACGAACCTCACCATTTTTCCAATGTGCGTGATGCGCCACTGTGCAATCGGCGGGCGTTTTACGTACCGGCCTGCATACTGCAGATAATGCGCTTTGGATTTGAACGTCTGAATCTTGATACTCCACCAGCGTTTCTCCTGCTTCGTGAGTATCGCTTCCATCTCGCCGACTGTGATTTTCGCGTTTAGCTGTCCTAGACGAAGAGCTGTGCGGAGAAGAGCAATGATTGCCCCACGCCAAGAGTGCATCAGAACGTCTCGGTCAAAGTACACGCTGGAACCCCATGTGTCAGTAGACCCATGCAGACCTCCGCCCGTGACCATTGTGTGTACATGTGAGTTGAACGCTAATTCGCCGTTAAAAGTATGGAGAATGGAAATCACGCCAACTCGCAAGCCGTGTTCCGAACTTGCCCGTGCCTCAATGATTTTTGCCGCCAGAGCCGAAAGAATTTTAGCCAAATGCGGATTGTCACGGAAAAGGTGCCAGAGTACATCCGGCATCGAAAACGTAATTCCCTTATAAACGACGTCAGGTAGTGCCGCCCATCGTTCACGAAGCCATTGCACGGTGGCGCGGTAACCGCAACTGGGGCAGGCCCGCGATTTGCAGGTATGGTAGACGACCAGTTCCTCATTCTCACAAGCGTAAACCTCTGCGCCCAATTCTGCGGTGCGGCACTGTAACGCCCTACTAAAAGCATGTCGGACTGCGGCACGGGTCCCGTCATTATCCCAATACGTGCGGTTTTGGGCCAGAATCTGCTTGAGTGGATCCTTGTATCTCATTTCACTTCAGCCCCCTCGAGGGGACGGTCAGTTGAGCCTCGTCCCACAAGCACAATCGTGTGTTGATGCCGGCCGGATCGAATTAGAACCGATCCAGGTTGTTGTAGAGCCTTCGTCCTCAAAGCGTCGAGTACGCTGACGACATCCTGGCTGACCCTATCTTTTTCAGCCTCAGGGAATGCCTGCTTGAGGACCTTTTGAATGGAGCGTTCTGTACTGTAATTAGCGTATTGTGCCAGTTGCTCGGTCTTCGGGAACCTGCAGAACTGAACTGCTCGGTTGATCGTTAGGGTGCCATTTTGTAGGGCTTCTATGAGCCGAGGGTGAGCGTTCTTTAGTATCGTTTTCACGTTACCCACTGTGCGAGCGCCCACACCCGCGACGGCAGAGATCGCTTGACGCACATCGATATGTTGAAGGTCTGGCAAAATTGCCGACCCCTTGCACTTGCCTCCCACGCGCATATTGTCGAGTGCTTTCTGCTGCAGGCTCCGCTCAAGCCTCAACGCCAGACAAGTGCGGACAAATCTGTTCCATCCAATCTCCGGTTGGTGATAGGCCAGCATGAACCTCAGAGAGTCTTCTTCACTCAGCTCGTACTCGATGCAGTGAATGTGTTGCCTGCCCTCGAACAATGCCAACCGCCAACGCCCGAAGCCGGCGACGATTGTTCCATCCTGTGTGATTAGGATCGGCTTCGGGACGGACTGATTCTTCAATACGGCGGCGTTATTCAATTCGTCGATCGCGACAGTCCAGCCAAGTTCATCCAGGGCGCGATGGAGCCGCACTTGTTGTGGAGGTCGGAGGACGGGATGCCCCTGCAAAGGTTTAAAGGACGTAGAACTGAGAGTCAGCGAAGACTCTGTCGTCAGGTCTTGCAAGTCACGGTGAAAGCAACCAGCGCCGCTGGTCGCTTCGCAAGATTGTTGTTCATCTAGCAAGTTCGTCTCACAAGCTCCTTCCCAGAGAACCGGCGCCTTAGCCGATTCCTTGAACGTGTCTATTTGGTAGAACACGGCGCTAAGACAGGCAAGAGCGGGAATGGCAGCGAATGTCCGCAGATGTCAACAAGTGTGGGGTAAAGCGAGAGGCTGGGCCGACGCGACCTAGCCTACCGACGGCAGTGGATTGCCAAAGGCGGGACGAAAAGCCGCGAAGCGAGGTTGGGGTCACATGACAGCAAACTTGGAACAGATCGTGGAACAAGTGTGGAACAGAACAGGACAAAACAGGCGAAAACAGCGTGGATCAATATTAAGCTAAATCAATGAGAAGCAAAGACGGGCTATCGTTGGCTTCGGCTCATAACCCAAAGGTCGGTGGTTCAAATCCACCCCCCGCAACCAAAGAACTCATAGGGTTACGGGCAATTCGGCATTTGTAGCGGCTGTCCAAAACTGTCCTGTAAGGGGAACTGGCCACAGTTCCCCTTATTTATTGAATCGAGATCTGCTGATTCATTTCTCTTCTGAGGCCTCGTTGCACAATCGGCCAAGCGGCTTTCCGCTTCGCACGTCGGCTTGCACCGTGCAGGCGCGGAGATGCCGGCTGTAAAATCTATGCTTAGGCGCTCATCTCGATTTGCTAAGATTTGCAGCCCCCATGGCGGCGGCCGCGATCAGTCGCAGCGGTAATATCTCTTTTGCGGCCCCGCGGGAGAT
>Ga0207695_10006528_pt1 | contig 15099 bp, 12 predicted proteins | sample KBSC54metaG_FD_184354 | JGI IMG/M metagenome (GOLD analysis project Ga0207695, IMG submission 184354) | Corn rhizosphere microbial communities from Kellogg Biological Station, Michigan, USA - KBS C5-4 metaG (SPAdes) (version 2) | ecosystem: Host-associated > Plants > Roots > Rhizosphere > Soil... | reverse complement strand
CGTCGCCGGCATCTTCGACGTTGCCACCGATTGGGGCTTGCGTGAGCGCAGCCGCGATTTCGGCGAGACCCTGGGGGTCTATGGCGTGGGCCAAGGCCCCTATCTGGTGCTGCCTTTCCGCGGTCCCACGTCCGTGCGCGATTTCGCCGGCGGCTATGTCGACGGCTATTTCTCGCCGCTGCGTTTCCTGCACTATAGCGGCAGCACCTATGTCGGCTTGGTGAAGTCCAGCCTGGGTTCGGTAGACAATCGCTCCGCCAATATCGTCACCTATCGGGATATCGAGCGCGCCTCTGTGGACTATTACGCCACCATGCGGGCCTATTATCGCCAACGGCGCGAACGGCAGGTCGAGGACAAAGCGGTCCAGACGGCGGAACTTCCAGACTTTTAGAACCGGCCGGAACCGGCTAAAGCATCGGCGGGTATGCCGACCGCTTCTTCCATTCGCGCCATCGAGCGCATCGTCGCCTTTTGCTGCCGCTGGCCCGGGCTGGTGACGCTGGCGTCATTGCTGCTTGCGGCGGCGGCGGGGCTTTTCACCAGCGCCCATTTCGCCATGAACACCGACAGCAGCAAGCTGATCTCGGCGGATGTGGGCTGGCGCAAGCGCGAAATCCGGTTCGACCAGCTTTTCCCCCAGCAATCCAATCTGATCCTGGTGGTGATCGACGGCAAAACGCCTGAATTGGCGGAAGCCGGTGCCACCGGTCTCACCACCCGCCTCTCCCAGAACAAGAAACTGTTCCCTGACGTCCACCGTCCCGACGGTGGCGCTTTCTTCGATCACAATGGCCTGCTGTTCCTGCCGCTCAAGGAAGTGGAAGGCACGACGCAGCAATTGTTCAAGGCGCAGCCTTTTCTAGGCGCGCTTGCCGCCGATCCGTCGCTGCGCGGCGTGATGGACAGCCTGTCGGCGGCGCTCTTGGGCGTGTCGCAAGGCCAGGCCAAATTGTCGGACATCGACGTGCCCATGCAGCGCTTCGGTCAAAGCCTGAAAGCAGCGGCGGAGGGGCGGACCGATTATCTATCCTGGCGGTCGCTGATCACGGGCAGTCCGCCACGGCCGGAAGAAATCCGCCGTTTCATCATCGTGAAACCGACGCTGAATTTCACGGCACTGGAAGCTGGCGCGGACGCCAGCACCGCCATCCGAACCGCTGCGCGGGAGCTAGGTTTGACTCCAGAAAACGGTGTCACGGTGCGGCTGACCGGCGACGTGCCTTTGTCGGACGAGGAGTTCGGCACGCTGACCGATCGCGCCTGGTTGATGGCAGCCGCGATGATGGCCGGCGTGCTGGCGACGCTGTGGCTGGCGCTGCGCTCCTTCAAGATCATTTTCGCCATCCTGGTCACGTTGGTGGTGGGCCTGGCGATCACCATGGGTTTGGGCCTGATCTTCATCGGGGTCTTCAACATTATCTCCATCGCCTTTATCGCTTTGTTCGTAGGCCTGGGTGTGGATTTCGGAATCCAATTCTCGGTCCGCTATCGCGCCGAGCGGTTTGCATATCCCGAACTTTCCAAAGCCTTATGCCATACCGGCCGCACGGTGGGCCTGCCCCTGGCGCTGGCGGCAGCGGCCACGGCGGTCGGCTTTTTCTCCTTCCTGCCCACCAATTATATCGGCGTGGCTGAACTAGGCGCGGTCGCTGGCATCGGCATGATCGTGGCTTTCCTCACCGCCATCACGCTCCTGCCCGCGCTTCTGATGCTGCTGCACCCGGAAGGCGAAGCGGAAGAAGTGGGCTTCGCGTCATTGTCGGTGGTGGACGATTTTCTGGCCAATAATCGTCGCACCATTCTAGGTGTTGCCGCGGCGGCCGGTCTTGTCTGCGCCGGCCTCACTTTTTTCCTGCATTTCGACTCCAACCCGCTCGATCTGCGCAGCCCCAAAGTGGAGTCCGTCTCGACCTTATTCGACCTGATGAAGAATCCGCAGACTTCGCCCAACACCATCAATGTCATCGCCCCATCCCTCGCCGCGGCGGACGGACTGGCGGCACATCTGTCACGGTTGCCGGAGGTGTCTCAGACCCTCACGCTGTCCAGTTTCGTGCCCGAGGATCAGGACAAGAAACTGGCCCTGATCGCCGATGCCAAAAATCTCCTGGATTCCACGCTCAATCCGTTCGACGTGAAGCACGCGCCCAGCGACGCCGAGATTGTTGCGAGCTTTGAAGCGACGGCCGCCAAATTGCGCGCCGCCGCGGACGACCAAGGCGATGCGCCCGCATCGCATGCCCGCGCCCTTGCCGACGCGTTGGAAACTCTTGCCAAAGGTTCGCCGGAAGACCGGGCCCGCGCCACCGCCGCCATCGTGCCCGGCCTCAAGACCATGCTGGGGCAATTGTCGGCCTCGCTTACGCCCAGCCAGGTCACCCTGGCGTCCATGCCGGCGACGATGAAAGAGGAATGGATCGCCAAGGATGGCACGGCGCGCATTCAGGTCTTTCCCAAGGACACCAGCAACAACCCCAAAGCGCTTTCGCAATTCAGCGACGCCGTTCGGAAAGCGGCGCCCAACGCCAGCGGCGCGCCCATCTCCATCCGGGAATCCGGCCGCACCATCGTGCGAGCCTTCGCTTGGGCGGGCCTTTTATCCTTCATCGCCATCGTGGCGCTGCTGATGGCGGTGCTGAAGCGCGCCGCCGACGTGCTGAGAACCCTGGCGCCGCTGATCCTTGCGGGGCTTTTGACGGTGGGAAGCTGCGTCGTTCTCAATCTCCAACTCAACTTCGCCAATATCATCGCGCTGCCGCTGCTCTTGGGCATCGGGGTCGCGTTCAATATTTATTTTGTGGTGGCATGGCGGGCCGGCGGCCGCAATCTTTTGCAGTCCAGCCTGACGCGCGCGGTGATCTTCAGCGCCGCCACCACGGCCTCCGGTTTTGGCACCTTGTGGCTGTCCCGCCACCCGGGCACCGCCAGCATGGGCGAACTTTTGATGATCTCTCTGTTCTGGACCTTAGTGACGACGCTCTTCGTGAGCCCGGCGCTTCTAGGTCCTCCGCCGCCGCGCGAGCACAGGGCTCACGAAAAGCTTGTTTAGTTTTTGTTACCCCATCTGTCTGCCACGCGGGCAAGCCCGCTAGCAGACATCTTCCCCTGCTAATGGCTTCGCCATGGGGGAGAAAGCTTGGGCCAAGACGAACTAGCGCTTATTGAAGCTTGGTCGTAACCGTTCGCATGGCTTGGCCGCCATGCTCACCCCCTCGGCGCACAGCGCCTGGAAGAGGGATGCCGTAGTATGCTCTCGAGCGTGCGAAGGCAGAGGGGTCAACAAAACAGGAAGGGTTAGCCTAACGTTTGATCCGCAAGGGCATTGATCTTTTTGGCTAACCCTTCCGGACCAGACGCTTGTAACGTCGCACCGAAGTCCGACCGCTTCTGGGCCAGCTGGCTGATATTGCCGTTCAGATAAATGTCCACGATCTTCCAGCTGCCGCCCGCCTGGTGCAGGCGATAGTTGAAGGGAATGGAGTCGCCATTCGAAGGCTTGAGCGTGCTTTTGACCAGCTTGTCCGAATTGCGATCGACTACCGTGGGATCCACCGTGAATTTCTCGCCGCTATAGCTGTCGAAATTACGGGCATAATTGGCGATGGTCATGCGCTCGAACGCTTCCGTGAGCGCCTTCTGATCGGCCGGCGATGTGGAAGACCAGGTCGGGCCCACCGAGAGTGCCGTCATGCCGGGAATATCGAATGCCTGCTCGACGGCAGGCTTCAGCTTCTCGTAACGGCTCTTGGCGGTGCCGCCGGACTTCATGCTGGCGACCAGGGCGTCATAGAAGCCTTGCACCGCCGCGGCGGCGGGATCACCTGCGTTTTGTGCGCGCACCGGAATGGCGGCGGTTAGGACCAGAAGCGACAGCGAAAATGCCTGCGCAATGCGATGGATCATCAATGCCTCGTCAGTATGGGCGCTTCACGCCCCGGAAACGCACGAATGCGCGAATATGCTGCGCCATCCAGGCAAAATTTCGGTAAAAAATCGGCAGGTTCAAGCTTCCCGGTCCAGCAGGAAAAGCGGCAGACCGGACAATTCGGGTGATTTCTGGGCGTAAGGGCCCAGCGCTTCAATCGCGGCAGTGGCCCGCTTTTCGGCTTCGGCGCGGGCGCCTTCCACGCCCAACAAAGTTACCAGGGTGGCTTTGCCCATACCGGCATCTTTGCCTACGGCCTTGCCGGTTTTTTCCGCCGTGGACGTAACGTCCAGAAGATCGTCGGTGATCTGGAATACCAGCCCCATTTCACGGGCATAGGCGCGCAACCGCGCGCGGTCCTCCGCCGAGGCGCGCCCCAGAATGGGTCCCGCCTCGCAGGAAAATTCGAACAGCTGTCCGGTCTTCAGCCGCTGCAGATTGATCACGTCCTCGAGGCCGAAGCTTTTTTCTGCCAGCATGTCGATCACTTGACCGCCGATCATGCCGTCATGCCCTGCCGCCTCGGCCAGCCGCGCCACCAGCGCGACACGCACATTGGCATCGGGATGGGTCTTGGCATCGGCCAGGATTTCGAACGCAATGGTAAGAAGTGCATCGCCCGCCAAGACCGCCGTCATCTCGTCGAAGGCGATGTGCGTGGTGGGGCGGCCCCGCCTTAAATCGTCGTCATCCATGCAGGGCAGATCGTCATGCACCAGCGAGTAGGTGTGGAGCACTTCGATGGCGGATCCGACCCTGAGGCTCAACGCATCATCGACCCCGAACAGCCGCGCCGAATGCAGCACCAGGAACGGTCTCAGCCGCTTGCCGCCCGCGAAGGTGGCGTAACGCATCGCTTCCTGCACCCGCGCTTGCGGCCCAGCGGGCCTGGGCAACGCCGCCTCCAGCACCGAATCAACAGCCGTTACACTGGCCGCGATGGCGCGCGGCAGGGCGGCCTTGTCAAAGTCCTTGTCCATGTCCATCTGCCCCGTTTGTTGCCCTATGGCGGGCTTCGCCGCGCAAATCCAGCCGCAAGGCCGGGATGCGACAATCTGGTCCGCCATGTCCCGGAAAGGCAACGGTTTTAAGGGTTCCAGCCCTGCTGCCGGAGGGGTTGTTTCCGGGGTCTTGATGCGGGAAACTGGGATTTGCTGCGTTGCGACCAAAGCCCGGGACCTGCCCGCGGCCTAAAGGAATAAAATGCGAGTCATTCTTGCCCAACCTCGCGGCTTCTGCGCGGGCGTGGTGCGTGCCATCGATATCGTGGAAAAGGCGCTCGATAAGTATGGCGAGCCCGTCTATGTGCGCCATGAGATCGTCCACAACAAGCATGTGGTGGACACCCTGAAGAGCAAGGGCGCCCGCTTTGTCGAGGAATTGGACGAAGTGCCGGAAGGTGCGGTGACCGTGTTTTCGGCGCATGGCGTGCCCCAATCGGTGGTGCAGACGGCGGCGGCACGCGGTCTGCCGGTGCTGGATGCTACCTGCCCGTTGGTGTCCAAGGTGCACAATCAGGGCAAGCGCTATGTCGCCCACGGCCGCACCTTGATTCTGATCGGCCATGCCGGCCATCCGGAAGTGGAAGGCACCATGGGCCAGGTGGGCGCGCCGGTGCATCTGGTGCAGTCGGAAGATGATGTGGATTCATTGCCGATTCCAACCGATCAGCCTGTCGCCTATATCACCCAGACCACGCTTTCCATAGACGACACCAAGGGTATCATCGTGGCGCTGAAGAAACGCTTCAGCGATATCGTAGGCCCGGAAACCTCCGACATCTGCTACGCCACCCAGAACCGCCAGACGTCGGTGCGCGAATTGGCCAAGGTGGCCGATGTGATCCTGGTGGTGGGCGCCAAGAACAGCTCCAACTCCAACCGCCTGCGCGAGATCGGCATCGAGGAGGGAATTCCCTCTTATCTCATCGCCGACGGCAGCGAATTGAAGGCGGAATGGGTGCGCGGCAAAGGCGTGGTCGGACTGACCGCGGGCGCCTCGGCGCCGGAAGAATTGGTGCGCCATGTGATCGAGGCGCTATCCGAGATCGAAGATGTCGAAGTCGAACAGATGGACGGCAAAAAGGAACATATCGAGTTCCGCCTGCCAGCCGAATTGAGGGCATAAGATGGGACTTCCGCTGAGACAAGCCGCCAAGATCGGCGCCTATGTGATGAAGAAGCATTTTTCCGGCGGCAAATATCCGCTGGTGCTGATGCTGGAGCCGCTGTTCCGCTGCAACCTGGCCTGCGCCGGCTGCGGCAAGATCGATTATCCGGATGAGATTCTGAATCAGCGCCTGTCTTTCCAGCAATGCATGGATGCGATCGACGAGTGCGGCGCGCCCGCCGTCTCCATCGCGGGCGGCGAGCCCCTGCTCCATCGCGACATGCCGAAGATTGTGAAGGGCTTCCTGGAGCGCGACAAGTTCGTGATCCTCTGCACCAACGCGTTGCTCCTGGCCAAGAAGATCGACCTGTACAAACCCGATCCGAATTTCACCTGGTCGATCCACCTGGATGGCGACAAGGCGATGCACGACAAGTCGGTCTGTCTGGACGGCACCTATGAGAAGGCCGTCGCCGCCATCAAGCTGGCCAAGAGCAAGGGCTTCCGCACCCAGATCAACTGCACTTTATTCGACGACGCCGATCCGGAGCGCACCGCCCGCTTCTTCGACGAGATGATGGACATGGGCCTGGACGGCATCACCGTGTCGCCCGGCTATGCCTATGAACGCGCGCCCGACCAGCAGCACTTCTTGAACCGCGAGCGCACCAAGCAAATGTTCCGCGATATCCTGGCGCGCGGCAATGGCGGCAAGAATTGGGACTTCACCAATTCGTCGCTGTTCATGGATTTCCTGGCCGGCAACCAGACCTATGAGTGCACGCCCTGGTCCATGCCGCTGCTCACTGTGTTCGGCTGGCAGAAGCCCTGTTATCTGCTCGGCGAAGGCTATGTGAAGACCTTCAAGGAACTGATGGAAGGCACCGAGTGGGAGAAATACGGCGTCGGCAAGTATGAGAAATGCGCCAACTGCATGGTGCATTGTGGCTTTGAAGGTACCGCCGCCACCGATGCGATCAAACATCCGCTCAAGATGCTGCCCATCCTGATGCGCGGCATCAAGACCGAAGGTCCGATGGCGCCCGATATCGATCTGTCACATCAGCGCCCGGCGGAGTTCGTCTTCTCCCGCCATGTCGAGCACAAGATGTCACAGATCAAGTCCGGCAAATCCGACACCACAGAGGCCGCGGCAGCGGAGTAATTCCTTGAACGCCTTGTTCGAGGTCCGCGCCGTGCGGATGAGACCTGGCACCTGCAAGGGATGACGCAGCAAAGACGCGAGAACGCGTCCCAGCGCGATGCCGCCATCGGGCTGCATCGCCACCAGCGCCGCCGGCGGCAAGACATGCCGGGCATCGTCGGAAATCACCCGTAGTACGGCAAAGGGTAATTTGCGCGTGGCCGCAAAGCGGGCTGCCGCCCCGCTCTCCATGTCCACCGCCAGTGCTCCGGTAGCGGAAAACAATGCTGCCTTGCCTTCGGCATCTTCCAAAATAGTTTTGCTGGCAGCGATCGGGCCTTGATGTGCGCCAGCCAGCTTCGCCGCCAGTGCCACCCGCCAGCGCTCATCGCACCGCCACTGCTCGCTGCCGGAAATCACCTGATCGGCGATCACCACTTCGCCAACTTTGAGCAAAGGCGATAAGCCGCCGGCCAGCCCGAAAGAGATCACGCCCTCGATGTCGCCATGCAGCGCGTCGAGTTTTTCCGCGAGACCCTTGGCATCGCCGCCGCCCGCCACCGCCACCACACCGGTGCCACCGGCAATTTCGGCTTCGCGCTTCAAGCCGGTAACGGCGAGGACCGTCACGCGCGCCGCCTGTTCACAGCCCCACCTCGACGCGGCGGGAGTTGCCGGTTTTGAGATTGCGGTAGCGCGCCAAGGCCCAGAGCGGGAAAAATTTCGGATAGCCGTGATAATTGAGATAGAAAACGCGCGGGAAGCCGCCGCCGGTGTAATGAGCCTGGCTCCACAGGCCGTCCGCGTCCTGGGTACGCTTCAGATAGGCGACGCCGCGCGCCACGGCGGGATGATCCACTTCGCCCGCCGCCATCAGGCCCAGCAGCGCCCAGGCGGTTTGTGACGCCGTCGAGGGCGCGGGTTCATAGCCTTTGTAATCCAGCTTGTAGCTGTCACAATTCTCGCCCCAGCCGCCATCCGGATTTTGGATCTGCACCAGCCAGTCCACGGCGCGGCGCATGGTGTCGTCTTCCGGCGGCAGCCCGGCGCCATTGAGACCAGCCAGGGCTGACCAAGTGCCGTAGATGTAATTCACGCCCCAGCGCCCGAACCAGGAACCGTCCGCCAGCTGGGTTTTGCGCAGATAGGCCACACCCGCGTTCAGCCGCGCCTTGTCGCCGCCCAGCTGCGCGATCATGCCGACGCAGCGGCCGGAGACGTCTTCGGTCGGCGGATCGAGCAGCGCGCCATGATCGGCGAAGGGAATATTGTTGAGATAATAATAGCTGTTGTCAGCGTCGAAGGCGCCCCAGCCGCCATTGCGGCTCTGCAAGCCGTCAACCCATTCGGCGCCACGCGCGATCTCATTCTTGTATTGCGGAGAAATGCCCGCTTTGGCGGCGCGGTCCATCGCCATCACCACCACCGCAGTGTCGTCAAGATCGGGATAATGATCGTTGCGGTACTGGAAGGCCCAGCCGCCGGGCCGCACATCGGGCTTTTCTTCCGCCCAGTCGCCTTTGACCTCCAGCACCTGCAGCGGCGCCAGCCATTCCAATCCCCGCACGGCGGCGGCCTCGGCCTTCGCGTCCTTGGTTTCTAGCAAGGCATGCGCCACCAGGGCGGTGTCCCACACCGGCGAAACGCAAGGCTGGCAATAAGCTTCGTGGTCTTTGATCACCAGCAGCTTCTCGACCGAGATGCGGGCAATGGCGCGATCGGGATGCGATGGGGGATAGCCCAGCACGTCATACATCATCACGCTGTTGGCCATGGCGGGATAAATAGCACCCAGGCCGTCTTCGCCGTTGAGCCTTTCAGTGGTCCAGGTGCGGCATCTTTCGATTGCCTTAGCGCGGAGAGCCTTCGGCCAGAAGGGTTCGAAGCGTTTCAGACACCAATCCAGCGCCCCGAAGAAAGCGGACCAGCCGGCACTTTGATGCGGCGCGCGCGGGCTCGCAGCGGGAACACCCGCCACGAACAATTCCGGCACATGCACTCCGCGGGGATTCCTTGCCAGCGGCCGCTTCGCCGCCAGCACCAGCAAGGGCACGATTACGGTGCGCGCCCAGTAACTCATCTTGGAGAGATGAATAGGAAACCAGCGCGGCAACAGGATCAGTTCCACCGGTACGGTGGGCACATTGGCCCAGGCGGTTTGACCATAGAGCGCCAGCAGAATGCGGGTGAAGACGTTGGCCTTGATGGCGCCGCCCCGCGCACGGATCGCTTCGCGCGCGCGCGCCATGTGCGGGGCTTCGATATCGTCGCCGATCATTTTGAGCGCGAAATAGGCTTTCACCGTCGCGGAGATGTCGAACGCGCCTTCGTGATAAAGCGGCCAGCCGCCATGCGCGCCCTGGATGCGGCGCAAATAGACGCCGATCTTGCGTTCCAATTCCAGGTTCGGCGTCTCGGCCAGATAATGCACCAGAAGCACATATTCCGCCGGGATGGTGGCGTCCGCTTCCAGCTCATAGACCCAATGCCCGTCTGGCCGCTGCTCTGCCAAGATGGCATCGGTGGCGGCGCGGATGGCGCTTTCCACTTCGGCAAAATCATGGGGTGCGAGCTGGTTCATGAGCCCGGACTATAGAGCCAGCCGCTTGAGCGCCAAAGCCGCCGCCGCATCGCCGGATCGTACCGAGCCTTCGATCGTGGCGGGAAGGCCATTGTCGATCCAGTCGCCCGCCAGCATCAGGTTGCGCCATTGGGTTTTGGTCGGCGGCCGCTTTACATCCTGTTCCGGCGTGGCCGCAAAAGTGGCGCGCTTTTCCTTCACCACCTGCCAGCGAGGCATCTCGGCGTTGATGTGCAAAGCCTGGCAGATATCCTGCCAGAAGAGGCGTGCCAGATCCTCCCGGTCGCGGTCCACAATGGCCTCCGCACCCGAAACAGTGACTGAGATCCGGTCGTCAAAGGAAAAAATCCACTCCACCGTGCCATTGACCACACCCAGGATAGGCGGCGTTCCCTTGGGCGGCATAAAGCGGAAATGGGCATTGACGATGGCGCGAAACTCCGTGGGCACCGTAAGATCGGGTACCAGATCCTTGGCCACCCAGGGCGGCACCGCCAACACGACCATATCGCGAGGACCGACCGGCACGGTGGCGTCCGGGAATTCCAGCGCTAGCACTTTGTGCGAGTCGGTAATGAGCGAACGCAAGCGCTTACCCATCTCGATCGTGGCGCCCTTCTTTTCCAGAAGTGCCAGCGCCGGATCGATGAAAGCGGCGGCCAAAGTGGGCGTCGCGATCCGAGGCCGGCAGGCACGCCCGCCCCGCGCCAGAGTCTCGCGCATCACCTGGCCCGCCAGTTGCGCCGAACCGGTTTCCGGCTCGGTATTCAGTACCGCCAGCAGGAAAGGCCGCATCAGTCTTTCCCACACCATGCCTTTGGTTGGCGCGACATCGGCGATGGTTTCCTTGCGCGTGGCGAACATCATGCGGGCATAAGGCGCATAATCCACCGGCTTGGTGCCGGGCACCCGGCGATTCTTGGAAAACAGCCACCACGGGATCGGGCCGTTATTCAAACGCAGCACCCAGCGCAAATCCGATTTCACATCCACAAAAGGCAACACCGCGCGACGCGGCCCCGCCAGCGCGCCCCGTGCGCCGATGCGCTCCAGATAGCGCGCGATGGCCCCATTGCCCGACAGCACCAGATGATTGCCATTGTCGATCACCTGATCGAGCGTGGCGTCATAATAGGAGCGGCAGCGCCCGCCCGCCTGACCTGCGGCCTCATACAGCGTCACGGCCACACCGCGCGCCGCCAGCTGTGTCGCGGCGGCAAGGCCGGAGATGCCCGCGCCGATCACGAAAGCGCGCCGCTCGCCGTTCCGCGGGGCCGGGCTGTCCGCCACCGTCATCGCGTTACCCGAGCCCCGAGCGCAGCAAAAGCGACAGCAGCTTGCCGCGAGACAGCGAGATCCGGCGGCGCGGCGGCTTGAAACCGGCGGCCTCGGTGGCTTTCAGAATCTCGCCATAGACAGCACCCATCAATCGGGGCGTGGCGATGCGGCCCTTGGGCTTCCTGGCCAGGATCGCAGCCGCCTTGTCGTAATGCGCATGCGCCAGGGCGGCCACAGCGCGGCAAACCCCATCCACGCGCGGGTCCGACACGACCATCTTGGGATCCAGCGATTTGAATCCGGCGGCAAAGAGATATTCGCGCGGCAGATAGAGCCGGCCGATATCGGCATCTTCGTCGATGTCGCGCAGGATATTGGTGAGCTGCAGCGCGCGGCCCAGATGATGGGCGAGATCGAAGCCCGGTCCCTCCTCCATCCCGAAAACCTTGATGGAAAGCCGGCCCACCGCGCTCGCCACCCGCTCGCAGTAAAGATCAAGCGTGGCGAGATCCGGCGCGACGATATCTTCGGCCACGTCCATCGCCATGCCGTCGATGATCGTAAAAAAATCTTCCTTGCGCAGGCCAAACTGCGCCACTGCAGGCGCCAGGAACGCCACCCGGGCCGGCGACTGGCCGTCATACAGCACTTCCAGATCGAAGCGCCAGGCTTCCAGCTTCTCCTGCCGCTCCGCCCGCGTGCCCAGGCCGTCATCGGCGATATCGTCCACCTTGCGGCAGAACGCATAGATGGCGAACATGGCGTCGCGCTCGCGCTTTGGCATCAGCCGCATGGCGAGATAGAAAGAGCTGCCCGACGCTTTCTTCTTCACGGCGGCAGCCTGGGACGGCGGCAGAGTTTCGCGCATGCTCATTTGCGTCGCATCATCCGGGATAGAGCGAAACCTGGCAGCCTTTTCATGAAGAGAGCGGCGACATCCATCTTGGAGTGATGCACATTCTCGGACAGGGGATCGCGGTTTTTCAGCATGGCATTCAGATCTTCGGCGAGGGTTTGGATGAGATCGACTTCCAAGGCAAGCCTGCTGTCCTGAATCTGGCCGGCAAAGGGATGGGATTGCGCCAGGAGTCCGGCATTGCGGGCGGCCAGACCGGCCAGAACACGTTTGAGGGGGGTGCTGGCGGCCTTATCGGATAACGCCGTCACGGACAGGTTTTCTGCCGCGAGCGCGTCCTCTGGAACATAGACCCGGTCGAGGTCCCGGTAGTCCTTGGCGCAATCCTGCAGATGATTGATGATCTGCAATGCCGCGCACAGCGCATCATTGGCGGGCCAGGTGTCGCGGCTCTCGCCATGCACATCCAGCACGAAGCGGCCCACCGGCATGGCGGAATAGCGGCAATAATCGATCAGATCGTCCCAGTCGCGATACCGCAGCTTGGTGACATCGCGGCGGAAGGCTTCCAGCAGATCCAAGGCATGCTGGGGATCGAGCCCATGCTCTTCGATGGACCGGCGCAAGGCCACACCTTCGGATGACGCTTCGCTTTCGCCCACCAGCGTCGCGCGCAACTCTTCGAGCAGGCGCAGCTTGTCGGCGGGCGAAGCCGTGGCGTGATCGGCAATATCGTCGGCAAAACGCACGAAGCGGTAGAACGCCAGGATCGGCGGCCGGTAACGCGGCGCGATCAGAAAGGACGCGACGGGAAAATTCTCGTCGTTATGACCCTTGCCAGATTGCAGCGCGTTCGCCTTACTCATGCACGTTCTCTAGCGCTTGAGGCCGAGGCCTGGGCACGGCCCTTCCACATGCCGCCCTTGCCCGACCAATGCTGAATGGCGGAGTCCAAAGTGAAGGCGGCATAGAAAGCGCCAATCACCGGCAACGCGATGCCCCATAAAGGCGATAAGCGATAAAAACGCAGGATCGGCTGAAACATCAGCGCCATGATGGCCCAGGCGAGATAAGCGGCAAGCTGGACGTAATACATGGCAAAAAGCGCCCCCAGAACCGGGGCGATATAAACCACGAAAAGCCCCGCCAGGGTGAGGAGCAACATCAGGGGCGAATAATCGAGCTGGGCATAGGCCGAGCGCGCCACCATGCGACGGATGTCGGAGATATGTTCGTAAGGCCGAACACTGGTGGACCGGTCGGTAAGACCCAACCAGATCGGGCCTTGGCGCTTCATCAGCTGCGCCAGCGCGCAATCGTCGATGATGTTGTGACGGATCGCTGCGATGCCACCCCCGCGCACTAGAGCCTCTCGGCGCGTCAGCATGCAACCGCCCGCCGCTGCGGCCAGCTTGCTTTTGGGATCGTTGGCGGCGCCAAAGGGAAACAACATGTCGAAGAAGAAGACGAAAGCGGGAATGAGGAAATGCTCGGCGGTGGTGCGGCAGGAAAGCCGCGCCATCAGCGACACCAGCACCCGGCCGTTTTCTTCGGCGCGCGCCACTAGCGAGCGCAGCGTGTCCGGCGCGTGCGCGATATCGGCATCGGTGAACCAGAGAAATTCCGGAGCACCGGCGGCCGCGACGCCCTGGTCCATGGCCCAAAGCTTTCCGGTCCAACCGGGTGGCCGCACCTCGCCCGTGATCACTGTGAGCCTTCTGTCGTTCAAAGCCCGCGCCAGGTCACCCGTACCGTCGTCGGATTGATCGTCCACCAGCACCACCCGGAAGTCGCCCCGGTAATCCTGCGCCAACAGGCTGCCGATGCTGCGCTGGATAACATCGGCTTCGTTGCGGGCGGGCACCACGGCGACCACAGAAGGCCAATGCAGCGGCTCGGCCACGGACACAGTATCGCGTTCCCGCAGGAGCCAGAAGCCGCGGCGCGCCAGCAACAGATAAAGCCAGATCGCCAGCGGCAGAAAGCCGAACAAGGCCCCTACGATCATGAGAGATACCCGTTGGCGCCGAACCAGGCATGGGCGTCGCTCAGGCCCTGGCGATAGGCGCGCGCGGTATAACCCAGCTCGCGCTTGGCCTTGGCGGACGAGAAATACATTTGATAACGCGACATGCGCAGCGCATCGGCCGTCAGCATCGGCTCCTTGCCGGTGATCCGCGCCATCGCTTCGGCCGCAAAAGCCAGCGGGAACAGCGGGCCGCGCGGCAGACGCACTTTGGGAGCACGCCGGCGGGACAGTGCCGCAATATCCGCCAGCATCTGGGCCAGGGTCACATCCTCGCCGCCCAGGATATAATTTTCGCCTATCCTTCCTCGCTCCAGCGCCAGGAAATGGCCTTCCGCCACATCGTCCACATGCACAAGATTGAGACCGGTATCGACAAAAGCGGGCATGCGCCCGCTGGCGGCTTCGACGATAATGCGGCCGGTGGGCGTGGGCTTGATATCGCGCGGCCCGATCGGCGTGGATGGCGCCACGATCACGGCGGCAAGCCCCTCCTCCGCGATCATGCGTTCGACCTCGCGCTCGGCCAGAAGCTTGCTGAGCTTGTAGGCCCCGATCACGCTTTCGGGACTATGCCGCGAGGTCTCGTCCACCGCGTCTCCATGGCCGGGCTTCAGCGCCGCCACCGACGAGGTGTAGACCACGCGCTCCACCCCCGCCTTCAGCGCGCCCGTCATGGTGGCTTTGGCGCCATTGAGATTGTTGCGGGCGATCTCGGAAGAATCTCGTGCCCAGAGCCGGTAATCCGCCGCGACATGGAAAAGATAACGCGCGCCTTGAAGCGCGCCGGCCATGGAGTCCGCATCGCGCATGTCGCCGGTGACGATCTCGACGTCGAGGCCTTCGACGTTAGCGCGCGACGCAGTCGGGCGCATCAAGACCTTGACGCGGAACCCCCGCGCCAACGCTTTGCGCGCCACGGCAGCGCCGACAAAACCGGAAGCGCCGGTGACCAGGACCGCGTCAGCCATCGGCACCCCCCGGCGCCACCAACGCCGCCCGCCCCTCTACAGCTTGCCAATAGATCAGCGAGGGAATCCCGATCACGATTTCCCGCGCCCGCTTTAACAGCGACACCGCCAGTCCCATCTCCGCCGGAAGGCCAAACAGCGGCGCCAGCATCGCATAGCCCGCTTCCTGTACGCCCAGCGCCGCCGGTACGAAGGCCGCGATCGAA
>Ga0207695_10006516_pt1 | contig 15114 bp, 11 predicted proteins | sample KBSC54metaG_FD_184354 | JGI IMG/M metagenome (GOLD analysis project Ga0207695, IMG submission 184354) | Corn rhizosphere microbial communities from Kellogg Biological Station, Michigan, USA - KBS C5-4 metaG (SPAdes) (version 2) | ecosystem: Host-associated > Plants > Roots > Rhizosphere > Soil... | reverse complement strand
AACAATTACACCCACTATAACGAAGCACTTCCCAGCATCCTGGTCAACTACCGCCCGAATGCGAACACGGTCTATCGCGCCGCCATCTGGACCAGCTACGAGCGCCCGCCGTTTGTGCAGTTGGCCGGCTCCGCGAATACGAACACATCCACGACGAACGGCATAAAAACTACCACCATCACCGAAGGCAATCCGAATCTCAAGGCCATCACGGCCACCAACTATGACCTGTCTGGGGAGTGGAAGACCGACAGTGGCGGCTATCTGACGGCAGCGGCCTTTTTCAAGCAGCTTCAACATTACCTTTTTGACAACGGCAGCAGCCAGGCAAATCCGACGACCTTCGGCTCCGGCACTCTCTACATCGAGCCGACCAACGGTGGTTCGGCGCAGGTCTATGGCGTCGAGCTCGGGGGCCGGCAGAAATTCAAGTGGCTGCCGTCGCCGTTTGACGGCTTCGGAATCGAGGCCTCCTTGACGGGCGAGCACACCGGGGTTCACCTGCAGGAGCAGGGGCTCAAGCCGGTCGAGCGCATGCAGAATGCGCCCAACTGGATGGGCAACGTGGAATTGTATTACGAGAAGTACGGCCTGGAGATGGGGTTGATCTACAACTACAGTGGCGCCTTCCTCATCCAATATGACTACATGAGCCAGCATTCCAGTTGGGATGACCTGTGGATGCGGGCGCGGCAACGCGTGGATCTGCACGCCGGCTACACCTTCCCGATGGGTCTGAAGCTCGACCTGGGAATTTCCAACCTGCTGAGGAATTACCAGTACTGGACCCACATCGGCGAGCACACGCTGCAGGACTCAGACATCGTGGACTCCGGGGTGACCGCATTTTTCAACGTGAGCTATAAATTCTGAAAGCCCTTTCCTGGCGTATCATTGCAGCCCATGCAAACACGCCGGGACATGCTGATACAAGGAACTCTCGCCGGCGGGGCGCTGGCGTTACGCTCCTCGCGGCTTTTGGCTGTGGAGAAGGGCCGGACCCCCTGCCGGCCCCCTCCGGAGAAGCGCGCGCTGCGTAGCCCCGCCGTCGAGGCGACCTTGGCTCGGGTGAAGGCCACGATCGCCGATCCCGAACTCGCCTGGCTGTTCGAGAACTGCTATCCGAATACGCTCGACACGACCGTGACCGTCGGCGAGCGGGATGGAAAGCCCGACGCGTTCGTGGTGACGGGCGACATCGCGGCCATGTGGCTGCGTGATTCCTCCGCGCAGGTCTGGCCTTATCTGGCGCTGGCGCGCTCCGACGAGACGCTGCAGAGACTGTTTCGCGGCCTGATACACCGCCAGGCGCGTTGCATTCTGATCGATCCCTATGCGAATGCCTTCCTGCCGGACCCTGCAGGCACCCAGCCGCTGAAGTGGGCCGTTCAGGACAAGACCGACATGAGGCCTGGAGTAGCCGAGCGGAAGTGGGAGCTCGATTCGCTGTGTCAGCCTATCCGCCTCGCGCATGGCTATTGGGAGGCGACCCAGGACCTTACTCCATTCGATGAAGAGTGGCGCAGCGCCATGACTTTGGTCGTACGCACCTTCCGCGAGCAGCAGCGGCGCGAGAGTCCGGGACCCTATCGGTTCCAACGGGAGGCGGAGACTCCGACCGAAACGCTCGCCGGGGACGGCTATGGAGTGCCGACTCGCAAAGTTGGTCTGATCCACTCCATGTTCCGGCCTTCCGATGATGCGTGTACCTATCCTTTCCTGGTCCCGGCGAATGCTTTTGCGGCACATAGTCTGCGCCAGCTCGCGCAGATGAGCCGCAGCCTCCATGCCGATGTCACATTCGCGAATGAGTGTGAGCAGCTCGCCGGCGAGATCGAAGTTGCATTGAATGCGCACGGGCGTATTCGGGACGAGCACGGTAACCCGTCCTGGGCGTATGAAGTCGACGGCTATGGCAATACGCTGTTCATGGATGATGCCAATATCCCCAGCCTGTTGGGACTGGCGTACCTGGGTTGCTGCGGGCGCGACGACCCCCTGTATCAGCGGACCCGAGCACGGGTATTGAGCGCCGCTAATCCCTATTTCTTCAGAGGCACCGCGGCCGCAGGTGTAGGCGGCCCGCATGAGGGCCTGAGGATGATCTGGCCCATGTCCCTCATGGTTCGTGCCCTGACTTCCAACGAGGATTCAGAAATCCGCCAATGCCTGCTGTGGCTGAAGCGGACCCACGCGGGGACCGGCTTCATGCACGAAGCATTCGACCAGGATGATCCGTCGCATTTCACGCGACCGTGGTTCGCTTGGGCGAACAGCCTGTTCGGTGAGTTGATTCTGGATCTGGCCGCACGAAAGCCGGCCCTTCTTCGACAAGTCCTGGAGTAGAGTGATGTTGACGCGGCGAGAGCTTCTCGAGAGCACGGCTGTGCTCCTGGGTGGAAGCGTCCTGGGCGGTCCGGCATTGGGTGCCGAATCGAAGAGGGCAACAGAATCGAAGTCCGCCACAGGTGACCTGTGCCGGTTTGTGGAACCGTTCATCGGAACCGGCGGGCACGGCCACACCTTTCCGGGGGCGACCGTCCCGTTCGGCATGGTACAGCTCAGTCCGGACACGAATGTCGTCGGGTGGGATGCGTGTTCAGGCTATCACCACGATGACACTTCGATTATGGGATTCTCCCATACCCATTTGAGTGGCACCGGCGTCGGCGACATGCTCGATGTGTTGGTCGTGCCGCGCACCGGACCGCTGCACCTGCGGCCCGGGAGCCCGAAGTCACCCGAGAAGGGTTACCGGTCGCGGTTCGACCACCAGGACGAGCGTGCCTCGCCCGGGTATTACCGGGTGCTGTTGAAAGACTCCGGCGTGGAAGCCGAGCTGACGGCAACTGCGCGGGTGGGCCTGCATCGGTACCGCTTTCCAGCGGATCGTGACAATGCACATCTGTTGATCGACTTCAGTCACGGCACACAGGATCCTCCGTTGATCCCGACGAAGATCACGGACGCCTTCCTGCAGGTAAGGGGCAACGACACGTTGGTTGGCAGTCGCCACGTCCACTGTTGGGCTGACGGACGCGTGATTTATTTCGCTCTGAGACTCTCGCGGCCATTCGCCGCGGCGGAGTTGTATTCGAATGACGAGCCGGTGGCACAGGGCTCGAGCGAAGCACAGGGTTCCCTGCTCAAGTGCGTTCTGCATCTCCCAGATGCGCACGCCGAGCCTCTGTTGGTCAAGGTGGGCCTTTCCGCCGTGGATATCGACGGCGCATTACGTAACCTGGAGACGGAAATTCCAGGCTGGGACTTCGATGGAACGTATGCCGCCGCGCGCGCCGCCTGGGAGCGTGAGCTGTCCCGTATAGTCATCGAGACACCGAGCGAAACGGACCGGAAAATCTTCTACACCGCCATGTATCACGCCATGGTGGCTCCGACCCTGTTCTCGGATGTCGATGGTCGTTACCGCGCCATGGATACCGTGGTTCGCAACTTGCCCGCCGGCCTGAATAACTACAGTACTTATTCTCTTTGGGACACCTACCGCGCGCTTCACCCGTTGTATACCCTCATCCAACCGGAGCGGATTCCCGACCTGGTAGGCGGACTCGTGCGCATGGCCCACGAGAGCCCGGTCGGGCCTCCCATCTGGCCGCTGCAGGGAATCGAGACCCGTTGCATGATCGGTTGGCATTCCGCGGTAGTTCTCGCCGAAGCGTATGTCAAGGGATTTTCGGGAATTGACTACAAAGGTGTCTGGCCGGTCTTCCGCAAGCGTGCGTTTGAAAACGAGGCGGACGGTGTCGGTGCATACCGCGAGTTGGGATATGTCCCGAGCGACACCGTGGAGGAGGGCGCCAGCAAGACGCTCGAGTATGCGTACGACGATTGGGCAATGGCGAAACTCGCGGAAGCGGCGGGCGCTGAGGACGATGCCAGGGTGTTGCGCGAGCGCTGCCGAAACTATCGCAATGTGTTTGATCGCCAGATGACCTTCGTGCGCCCGCGCCTGACCGACGGCAAGTGGGCCGAGCCCTTCGATCCGCGCGGCATGGGACACTCGAGAGCGTGGCGGGACTTTACCGAAAGCAACTCCTGGCAGGCGACCTTCCTGAACCAACACGATATCTATACTTACCAGCAGCTTTTCGGCGGCCCGGAAGCCTTCGAGCGCAAGCTCGACGAGCTGTTCACGATCAGCTCGGATCTCCCGGACGACGCGCCGCCCGATATCGCAGGCCTGGTCGGTCAATACGCCCACGGAAATGAGCCGAGTCATCACGTGGCCTACCTCTATGCGTACACCGGCGCGCACTACAAGACTCAGGCCCGTGTTCGAATGCTCCTGCGGACCATGCACAGGGCCGAGCCCGATGGATTGGCGGGCAACGAGGACTGCGGCCAGATGAGCGCCTGGTACCTGATGAGCGCCTTGGGACTTTATGCGGTGGACCCGGTCAGCGGCGTGTATGTCTTCGGCAGCCCGCTCTTCAACCGTGCCGAGCTGCAGGTGAATCCCACCGGCCGCAAGTTGATCATCGAAGCTCGCAACAACGCGCCTGATTCCCCGTATATTCAGTCGGTGCGCTGGAACGGCAAACCCTATTCGAAAGTCTGGATCCGTCATGCGGACCTGTCCCGGGGAGGACATTTGTTATTTGAGATGGGGACAAAGCCCAACCCCGCCTACGGGGCTGCGCCGGCCGACCGGCCACCGTCTTTCGTTTGAGAGGTGCGCTGACATGCTGGTCAAACTGACGGGACGGAAGGTGCTGTTTGCGATCCTGGCGGGTGCGTGTCTCGGGCCGGTGCCAATGGTTGTCCCTGTGGCATTGGCCGCCCCGGCGAACGCGACAGTCCCCGAGACAACCACCTACCTCCCCACACCTGACAACCTGGCCGCCCGGCACTGGTTCCAGGACGCGAAATTTGGCATCTTTCTGCACTGGGGCTTGTACAGCGAGCTCGGTGGGGCAGGCAAGATGGGGATCGCCGAGTGGATCATGGATGATGCGCAGATACCGGCCAGACATTACGAGCGTCTGGCAAAGTTCTTCAATCCAACCTCGTTCGATGCCGACGCCTGGGTTCGGACGTTCAAAGCCGCGGGCGCGCGGTACGTGGTCATCACGTCGAAACATCACGAAGGGTTCGCGATGTTTGCGAGCAAGGTCTCGTCCTACAACGTCGTGGACGCGACCCCCTTCAAGCGCGATCCGATGGCGGAGCTCGCGGTGGCCTGCCGGAAGGCGGGCATCAAGCTGTTCTTCTACTACTCACAACTCGACTGGCACCATCCCGATTACTTTCCGCGAGGCACGACCGGCCACGCAGCCGAGCGTCCGGCATCGGGGGATTGGGATCGATACATCGATTACGAGAACGGACAGTTGCGTGAGCTGCTGACCCAGTATGGTCCCATCGGTGGGATCTGGTTCGACGGCTGGTGGGATCAGAAGGACACCGCCATGCGCGATCGCTGGCGTCTGCAGGAAACCTACCAGATGATTCACGGGCTGCAGCCCGCCGCGCTGATCGGAAACAATCACCATCAGCGTCCCTTCCCGGGCGAGGACTTCCAGATGTTCGAGCGGGATCTGCCCGGGGAGAACAGCATGGGGTTCAACACCACCGCCGTCAGCGAGCTGCCGCTGGAAATGGCGGAAACCATGAATGGCTCCTGGGGCTTCAACCTGATCGATGACCAGTTCAAGTCCACCCGCACCCTGGTGCGCAGCCTCGTGGGCGCGGCCGGGCGCAATTCGAATTTTCTACTCAACACCGGTCCGCTACCCAACGGCGAGTTGCAGCCCGAGAACGTGAAAACGCTCGGTGAGATCGGCCAGTGGCTGCAACGTTACGCAGAGAGTGTCTACGGGACTCGGGGTGGCCCGTTGTCGCCGCGGCCATGGGGCGTGACCACGCAGGTGGGCAATCGGGTGTATGTCCATATACTGGATTGGACGGATGCAACACTCCTCCTGCCGCTGAAGAATGTAAAGGGAGCGCGGCTGCTTCGGGACGGGAGCCCGGTACGCCTCAAAACCCGCCCCGATGGCGTTGAAATCACCTTACCGCCGGCGCAGGCTGATGAATGGGACAGGATTATCCGACTCGATGTACAGCACCACTGACAAAAGGACTATCGGCACCTCCGGCGTGGAGGTCTCTATGTTGGGATTTGGCGCCGCGGCGTTGGGAAATCTGTATTCGACCGTGGAAGATGACGTATCCGATGCGGCCGTCGCCGCGGCGTTAGGAGAAGGGATACGGTATTTCGATACAGCTCCCTTTTATGGCTATGGTCTGAGCGAGCAACGCCTCGGGCGGGCGCTACGCACCGCGCGCCAGGGTGGTGTGACGATCTCCACGAAAGTGGGGCGCCTGATCGTTCCTGACGAGACTGGATCGCAGTCGACGGATGGATTCGCGGTGTCAGGACAGCGCGCTGTGTTCGATTACTCCCGCGACGGAATCCTGCGGTCGTTCGAGTCGAGCTTGCAGCGGCTCGGGCGTGACTGGGTCGATATTCTTTTGCTCCACGACGTGGGTCGTGCGACACACGGGCCGCTCCACGAGGTCCGGCTCCAGGAAGCACTCGATGAGGCGTTGCCGACCATGGCACGCCTGAAGGCGGCCGGTGCCTGCCGTGCCATTGGCATCGGGGTCAATGAGGAGGCCGTCTGCCTCGAGATCATGGAGCGCTTTGATCTCGACTGTATTCTGCTCGCCGGACGGTACACATTGCTCGAGCAGCAGAGTGTCCATGGCGTCATGCTCGAGGCGCAGCGTCGGGGTGTCGGCGTCATGATAGGCGGCCCGTTCAACTCCGGACTGCTGGCGGATGCGCGCGCTCCGGGTAAGACCTATAACTATCAGCCGGTCGACGCCCGGATGTTGGAGCGTGCGCGCCGCATCTACGCGATCTGCGAGTCACACAATGTGGACGTGGGCGCCGCCGCATTGCAGTTTGTGCTTGCACATCCGGCAGTGGTTGCAGTAATACCCGGGCTACGTTCGAAGGATGAGGTTTTGAGTGCCGTGGCTCGGGTGCAAGCGCCATTGCCGAAGACTCTATGGGCGGCTTTACGTGAGGCAGGATTGCTGCTGCCTGAAGTTCCCGCGCCGTGAGCATCGTTGACGCTCATCAGCACTACTGGCGAGTCGCGCGGGGCGACTACGGCTGGCTTACGCCGCAACAGGGGGTGTTGTATCGGGACTTCGAGCCGCAGGATCTGCATCCGCAGCTTGCTGAATGCCAGGTGACGGCGACGGTCGTCGTTCAGGCGGCTCCGACCGAAGCCGAAACCCGGTTCCTCATGGAGCTTGCTCGACAGCACGCGGAAATTCGCGGCATTGTCGGCTGGGTGGATTTCGAGGCTCCTGATGCTGGCGCACGGATCCGGGCCCTGGTCGAGGAAGGCGGCGGCAAGCTCAAGGGGCTGCGGCCCATGGTGCAGGACATTGCCGACCCGAACTGGCTGGCGCGCCCAACACTCGACCCCGCCTTCGAGGCGCTCCGGGAAAACGACCTGACGTTCGATGCGCTGGTCAAGCCCGTGCATCTGGAGGTGCTTCTGCAGCGGATGCGCCGGTTCCCCGGATTGAATGCCGTTCTGGACCACGGCGGCAAACCCGACATCGCCGCCGGATCCTTCGAGTCCTGGGCCAGGCACCTCGAGCAGTTGGCCGGGACGACCTCGATGTATTGCAAACTATCAGGACTGCTTACTGAGGCTGAGCCCGCGGCAGGCGTGAAAACTTTCGATCCCTATGTGGCACATCTATTCGCGTGTTTTGGGGGCGAGCGAGTCTTGTGGGGCAGCGACTGGCCTGTCGTCACGACGCGCGCTTCATACCGTGAGTGGCTCGATATGGCAAGACGGCTGGTCTCCCGACATGCGCCGGGTTTCGAGGATGCGGTATTCCGCACGAACGCGATTCGCTGTTATAAGCTCGATGTGAATTACTGAAGAGGTAGGATAGTGGCGGTCTTTACCGGATTAGAAACCCACGACGTTCGTTTTCCGACTTCACGGCAGTTGGATGGCTCGGATGCCATGAACCGTGACCCGGATTACTCCGCCGCGTACGCATGCCTGCGCACCGATGATCCCAATGGGCTCTGCGGGTGCGGTTTTGTGTTCACGATCGGGCGCGGCAACGATGTGCAAACGGCTGCGCTGGCCGCCTTGCGCGATCACGTCGTTGGACGTGATGTGGACGAGGTGTTGAGTCACCTCGGCCGGTTCGCACGCAGCCTGACGGATGACTCGCAATTGCGGTGGCTCGGTCCCGAGAAGGGCGTGATGCACATGGCGATCGGCGCGGTCATCAACGCGGCTTGGGACATGGCTGCCCGGCGTGCCGGCAAGCCCGTGTGGCGCTTCATCGCGGACATGACCCCGGAGCAGATCGTCGAAACGATTGATTTCCGGTACATCAGCGACGCTCTGACTCCCGACGAGGCACTGGCCATCCTCCGTAAGGCTGCAACCGGCAAGGCCGGGAGAATCGCCCGGTTGCTCGCGGAAGGGTATCCGGCCTACACCACCTCACCCGGTTGGCTCGGCTACTCGGATGAAAAGCTCGTGCGGCTGTCGCGAGAGGCGGTCCAGGCGGGCTTCCGGACCATCAAGTTGAAAGTGGGCCTCGACGTGAACGATGACGTGCGCCGCCTGCGGCTTGCGCGCGAGGCGGTCGGTAGCGAGGTGGCACTCGCCGTCGATGCCAATCAACGCTGGGATGTGGGTACCGCGATTGACTGGCTCAAACCTCTGACCCCCTTCGACCTGGCCTGGGTGGAGGAGCCCACGAGTCCCGATGACATCCTGGGGCATGCCGCCATCCGCCGTGCCGTGGCGCCCATTCCCATCTCGACGGGCGAGCACACTCAAAACCGGGTGATATTCAAACAGTTGTTCCAGGCCCAGGCCGTGGACCTCATCCAGATCGACGCGGCGCGAGTCGGGGGAGTCAACGAGAACCTGGCCATTCTGCTGATGGCCGCGAAGTTCGGTATCAGGGTGTTTCCGCACGCCGGCGGTGTCGGGCTGTGCGAGCTGGTACAGCACCTTGCGATGGCGGACTACATCGCCATCACCGGCTCGATGGAAGATCGCGCCATCGAGTACGTCGATCACCTGCACGAGCACTTTGTCGATCCCGTGCGCATCCGGGATGGGCGCTATCTTGCGCCGACTGCTCCGGGATTCTCGGCGGAAATGCACTCGAGATCATTGCAGCGGTACCTGTTTCCGCACGGCGCCGCATGGCTGAAGGCTCCATAACATGGATGAACCCATGGCCGCTGTCGAATTGACCGAGGCGCGCCCGGTGCGCAGCGCGTTGCTGCCGCTGGTGCTGGTGATCAGCCTGTTCTTTCTGTGGGGTGTGGCCAACAACCTCAACGACATTCTCATCCGGCAATTCAAGAAAGCCTTCGAGCTGACGGACTTCCAGTCCGGTCTGGTGCAATCGGCGTTCTACCTCGGGTATTTCTTTCTGGCCGTGCCGGCGGCGTTGTTCATGCGCCGCTATGGATACAAAGGCGGCATTGTGTTGGGCCTGCTGTTGTACGGCGCAGGGTGTTTTCTGTTCTACCCCGCGGCGCAGGTTCGCGTCTACTCCATGTTCCTGCTGGCCCTGTTCGTGATTGCCAGCGGTCTTTCGTTTCTGGAAACCGCGGCAAACCCGTTTGTGACCGTACTGGGGGCGGCGGAAACGGCCGCACGGCGTTTGAACCTGGCGCAGTCATTCAATCCTCTCGGCTCCATCACCGGTGTGTTCGTTGGGCGGATGTTCATTTTCTCCGGAATCGAGCGAACGCCCGAGCAGCTCGCTGCCATGCCCGAGGCCGCCAGGAATGCGTACTTCGCGACTGAATCATCGGCGGTGCAGACGCCGTACCTGGTCATTGGCGTCGTGGTGTTGCTGTTGGCTCTCGTCATCGGCGTGACGCGATTCCCAACACCCGTGGCGGAGTCGAGCGAAACCGATTCTCACACCGGCGGGCAAATCCGCGATCTGGCGGGACGTAAGTCATATGTCCTCGCCGTCATCGCACAGTTTTTCTATGTTGGCGCACAGGTGGGCATCTGGAGCTACCTGATTCGATACGCCCAGGGGACGATACCGGGCACGCGCGAAACCACGGCTGCGGACTATTTGATCGCATCCCTGATCGCCTTCACCGTCGGTCGGTTCGCTGGAACCGCGCTGATGCGCTATCTCGAGCCGAGAAGAGTGTTGGCCGCGTACGCTCTGATCAACACCGTGCTCGCTGCCGTTGCCGTGTGGGCACCGGGCATGGTCGGCCTCTGCGCTCTCATTGCCACCAGTTTCTTCATGTCCGTGATGTTTCCAACCATTTTCGCGGTGGGCATTCGCGGGCTGGGCTCGAGCCGCAAGTTGGGATCGTCGGTCCTGGTGATGGCCATTATTGGCGGAGCCCTGCTCACGCCTCTCATGGGGGCGATCTCCGGGTACGGTGGAATCAACTACGCCATGGCCGTTCCGTGTTTCTGCTTCCTGGTGGTTCTCTATTTCGCCACGTTAGGCACCGAGCGCTGAGTATGCAGCGACTCGTTTACGCTCTCGACCTCCACGACGATCCGGCGCTCATTGCGGAATATGAGGCCTGGCATCGTCACGACAGGATCTGGCCCGCCGTCATTGAGTCACTGCGGAGTGCCGGGCTCACCAATCTGGAGCTCTTCCGTACCGGCAACCGGTTGATTCTGATCATCGATGCGCCGGATCACTTCTCTCCCGATGCGAAGGCCGCGGCTGATGCCGGCAATTCGGAAGTCCAAGCCTGGGAGCGGCTCATGTGGACTTTCCAGAAGGCCTTGCCCTGGGCTCCCGCAGGAACCAAGTGGCTGCTGATGGACCGTATTTTCAGCCTGGCACAGATCCCGGGAGGCCATGGACCTTAGAATACAGGAGGTTTTTACCGGTAACCGGGAGGAATACACGAAAAAATCAGTCTAGATTTCCACCTTCAGTGCTGTTTCAGCAACGACTCGAAGGGGGAAGCACGGATGTCGAGCAGTCCTGGATCCAACAGCAAAAGACGCCTGTCTTTCGGCGCGGGCTTGTGGATGTTCGGGCAATTCGTGGATCGATACGCGACCGATGCGTATGGCCCGGCGGTCGGTACACTCGAGGCGATAGCCAGGGCCGGGCAGGTCGGCTCGCTGTCGGTTGTTGATATCAACTACCCGTTTGATCCGGGTGTCACTCCCCAGGACGTCAAAGCTGCGTTGAGCGCCGCAGGCCTGCGCGCGATCGCCGTCACTCCCCACATCTACACCCGCAAATACCAGAAGGGCGCCTTTACCAACCCGGATCCGGAGGTTCGTCGCGACGCCATCGACCTCTGCAAGCAGGCGATTGGCGTGGCCAAGGTGCTCGGCGCCGACTACGTGAAGTTCTGGCCTGGCCAGGACGGTTACGACTATCCGTTCCAGGCCGACTACGTGCAGTTGTGGGACCTGTCGGTGGCTGGTATCCGCGAGGTCGCCAGCAGCGATCGCTCCATGAATTTCGCGATCGAGTACAAGAGCAAGGAGCCCCGAACTCACATCACCCTGAGCAACGCCGCGCGCACCCTGCTCGCCATCCAGGACATGGGTGTCGACAATGTGGGCATTGTGATGGACTTCGGCCACTCACTGATGGCGAAGGAAACGCCGTGTGAAGAGCTGCGGCTGATCGCCCGGCGCGGGCGGCTGCGCAGTGTGGAAGTCAACGACAACTGGCGCGATTGGGACGATGACCTGACTGTCGGAGCGGTGCACCTGTTGGAAACAGTGGAGTTCCTGCTCGCCTTGCGGGACATCGACTGGCGCGGCCCCATCCTGTTGGATCAGTTCCCGTTTCGCGAGGATCCCGTGGCCGCCGCAAGGCGCAGCGTCGCCATGTTGCAAATCCTGGACGCCCGCCTGGATACCATTGACCTGGAGGCACTGCGTGCCTGTCAGCTCCGCCAGGATGCGCTGGCCGCGCAGGAGTTTGTCTACGGCTTCCTGCTGGGCGGCTCGGCCAAAGCGTGAGCTCGCTGGCACTCAAATCCTGGGTTTACCGGCGCAGGCTGCTCGAGATCATCAAGCACGCCGGTGCCGGACACACCGGCGGCGGACTCTCCTGCATTGACATTCTCAATGTCCTTTACAACCGCGTATTGAACGTCTCGCCCGCCACATTCACCGATCCGCGGCGTGATCGATACGTGCAGAGCAAAGGCCATTGTGTCGAGGCGTTGTACGTGGTGTTGGCCGATCGTGGATTCTTTGCGTCCGCGGAGCTGGAGACACTATGCCGCTACCAGTCGCATTTCGTAGGCCACCCGACGCGTAAGGTGCCGGGCGTGGAGCAGAATACCGGTGCGTTGGGACATGGCCTGTCCATCTGTGTCGGCCTGGCACTGGCTGCCAGGATGGATCATACCCAGAGCCGTGTCTTCACCCTGTTGGGTGACGGAGAGCTGGCGGAGGGCTCCAACTGGGAGGCCGCCATGGCCGCCTCTCATTACCGCCTGGACAATCTCGTTGCCATTGTCGATTACAACACCCTGCAGATCACCGGGCGGACCCGGGATGTGTGTAGCAATGAGCCGATCGTCGACAAATTCGTCGCGTTCGGCTGGCATGTCGAGACGGTCAATGGCCACGACCTGGACAGGTTGATTGCCGTCCTCGAGGCCGTTCCACGCGCAGGCAAGCCCAGCGCGGTCATTGCCAACACCATCAAGGGACGGGGCGTCAGTTTCATGGAGGATGTCGCGAAGTGGCATCACGGTGTTCCCAACGATTCCGAGTATGAGCGCGCGCTGGGCGAGATCGATGCCGCCATCGCTGCTCTTCAGAGGTCACCGAATTGAGCGCGCCGGCGCCTTCGATGTTCAGCGAGGCTGCGCAGCGCATGGCGGCGCAGTTGGGCCTCGCGTCGGGTCGTCCCAACCTGGAGGTATTTGCCGATACGCTGTTGGAGCTGGCGCGCCAGGATGGACAGCTCCTGGTGGTGACCAGCGATTCGCGCGGCTCCGGAAAGCTGGCTCCTTTCGGCCAGGCGCTGCCTCGACAGATCGTGGAGGTGGGCATCGCCGAGCAGAACCTGGTGGGTATTGCCGCCGGCCTTGCGGCGGCCGGCAAGAACGTGTTTGCCGTGTCGCCGGCGTGCTTCCTGACGGCCCGCTCACTGGAGCAGATCAAGAATGACGTGGCCTACTCCGACCAGCCCGCGAAGCTGGTCGGAATCAGCGCCGGCGTCAGCTATGGCGCACTGGGGTCCACCCATCATTCTCTCCATGACCTCGCGGCACTGCGCGCGATCAACAACATCGATATTGTCGTGCCGGCGGACAACATTGAGACCCGGTGCGCCGTGCAGGCTGCGGCCGCGGCCCGGCATCCGGTCTATCTCAGGTTCGGCAAAGCTCCAGTGTACGATCTTCACTCGCAAACTCTGGCGTATCAGCCCGGCAAGGGCATTACAGTACGTGAAGGCTTCGACCTGGCGTTTATTGCCACCGGGGAGACGGTGGCGCATGCGCTGTTGGCGGCGGGTGAGCTGGAGGCGCGGGACAGGCTGTCCTGTCGTGTGATCAGCATGCCGAGCATTCGCCCGCTCGACACACAGGCGGTTCAAGACGCCGCTGGCTGTGGTGCCGTGATCACCGTCGAGGAGCATATGATCCATGGCGGGCTGGGTGAGGCCTGCGCCACCCTGCTGCTCGAATCCGGTCACGCCGTGCACTTCAAACGGGTGGGCATTCCCGACGAATACACCGTGACGGGCAGCCAGGCGGATATCTTCCGACACTACGGCATCAGCATGGAAGGTTTGGCCGCGGCCGCGAGGGCGATGCTGCTCGAGAGCGCCTCACGAGACTAGGCCATGCAATGTACGCTCGCCATCGACCAGAGCACCTCCGCCACCAAGGCGGTGTTGTTCGATGCGGACGGGCGGGCGTTGGACAGTACCAGCCGCGAGCACCAGCAGCACTATCCGCAGGCTGGTTGGGTCGAGCACGATGCCGAGGAGATCTGGCGCAACACGCTGGAGGCTTGTGGCGAGATCATCCGGCGGCAATCTCATTGTGAGATTACGGCTGTCAGTATTGCCAACCAGCGCGAGACCGTGGTTGTGTTCGATCGCGCTACGGGAAAACCGCTGCATCCAGCCATTGTCTGGCAATGTCGTCGCGGCGCTTCCTTGTGCGCCTCACAAATTCAACTGCAACGGGACGCCGCGATTCGAGCCAGAACCGGGTTACGCGTCGACAGCTATTTTTCCGCTTCCAAACTACAGTGGCTCGTTCGCGAGCGCGCCGATATTGCGGCCAGGCTGAGTCGTGGCGACGCCTTGCTCGGCACGATCGACACCTATCTCATCTATCGCTTGACCGGTGGCGCGGTGTTTGCCACGGACCACACGAACGCGTCGCGCACATTGCTGTATGACATCGGCAAACTGCGCTGGGACGAGGAGCTCTGCGCGTGGTGGGATGTTCCCTGTGACGGCCTGCCCGACGTCTTTCCCAGCGATGCCTGTTTCGGCGACACGAGCCTGGGTGGTTTGCTCGAGGAGCCTGTTCCGATCCGCGGGGTCATGGGTGATTCGCAGGCGGCACTGTTTGCGCACCGCTGCCTGGAGGCCGGCAGCGCCAAGGTCACCTTCGGAACCGGATCATCGATTCTGCTGAACGCGGGTCATGCGCTGCCTGCCGGCGGCAATGGCACGGTAACGTCACTCGCCTGGGTGAGGGACGGGCGCCCAACCTATGCGCTGGAAGGCATCATTACCTGCTCGGCGGCAACGTTGACCTGGTTACGCGACCAACTCGGTATTCTGGACTCCGTCTCGGACGCTGGAACACTGGTGCGCGAGGTGGCCGGCGATGAGGGCGTCTACGTGGTGCCCGCTTTTTCCGGCCTGGGCGCACCCTACTGGCGTGAGAGTGCCCGAGCCGCGATTGTGGGCCTGACCGCTCACAGTGACCGACGCCACATCATCAAAGCCGCTCTGGAATCCATGGCCTACCAGGTACGGGATGTATTGGAAATGATGCATGCCGAGACGGGTGTGCGGTTGCAGGAGATTCATGCGGACGGTGGCCCTGCCAGGAATGCCTTTCTCATGCAGTTCGTG
>Ga0207695_10006515_pt1 | contig 15117 bp, 15 predicted proteins | sample KBSC54metaG_FD_184354 | JGI IMG/M metagenome (GOLD analysis project Ga0207695, IMG submission 184354) | Corn rhizosphere microbial communities from Kellogg Biological Station, Michigan, USA - KBS C5-4 metaG (SPAdes) (version 2) | ecosystem: Host-associated > Plants > Roots > Rhizosphere > Soil... | reverse complement strand
GGCGCGGTTGGCCGCTGCCACCAGATTGCCGATCTCTGCCGCGCTGTAGTGCGTCGTCATCCTTGAGCTTTTGTGCCCCTGCAGGTCCTGGCGGTCCTCGAAGCTGACGCCGGCTGCCCTTAGCCTCGTTCGATGCCAGTGCCGACTGGAGCGCGACGCAATCGTGTACTCGCATTCAGAGAACTTTGTTCGCTTGTGCGTGAAAGTTGCTGGCGCGACCCGGACCTCAATCATCGTCACGACAACGGCGTGGACAAGCGTGTCGTGACTGGGCCGGATTGCTGCACCTGACGGCTTTCATCAACGTCCTGTGGGTCACCATCGGGCTGTACGGGCTCTTGAGCCATTCTCTGGCTCGGCCGGGCAACAAGACGCAGGCCCGAATGGCACGCTCGCAGCCGGCAACGCGAGCAGAGCGCCCACGATCTCGGCAAGGATGAAGCCGGGCGCATCGTGCGGTCGAATGCCTGAGAAGGTATCGGTCAGCGAGCGAGCGACCGTGATGGCAGGGTTTGCGAATGAAGTGGAACCGGTGAACCCGTAGGCTGCGCCGATCCGGATGCGGGCGGTGCGCACGTACGGGGAGAGCTGCGATGCCCGAGTTATGCGCGGCCCGCGGGCCCATCTTTGAGCACAAGCGCAAAACCTGCCGCCTGCCATCTGTCGCTTGAACTCCGGCGGGTACCGGACCGATCTGCTCGCCGGTTGCGAAAAGCAAGGGTCAGCGACGCCCGCTGACCCTTGCTGGAGCGTGCGGTTTACATCCCCGGCATCCCCTCCATCGCATCGGGCTTTGACTTGAAGAAGAGGAAGAAATTGGACCCGACCTCAACGGCCCTGCCGGCCGCCTCCACCTGGTCCATGATCTCCGACGATGTGATCCCATGTTTGCCATCCGATGTGGGCCAGTCCTTTCGATCGTTCACGAGGATGGGCCTGACTTCCCACCAGATGGGCTTGGTGTTGATGAAATCATCGTCAACGACGTGACTATGGTTTGGCGTCGGCACGAACAGGGGGAACAAGGGCGGCTTGGGGACTCCCACACTCCCTGCCAGCAGCACAGACAGGTCGACGGACGAAGCGTGCATGGTGCAGGTTCCCGGGACGTCGTGGTTCGGGTCAGGACACTGCGTCGGCACCGTGGGCTTACTCATCCAGGCCTCCGGGATATGACCGAATAGCCTGATCAACGTCTCCCCCAATTCAACCCCACAGAGCTCGCTCGGTCGCCCACCATCTGGGCAATCCATTGCCTCACGAGGATTTTTCGAATGTCCGAACATGGGCACCAGCACATAGAGGTGCGCGGTCTTCTCGATACGGCCACCGGTAGGGTCCTGCGTCGGCTCCGTCACGACCTGGCAAATCGGAAACTGCATCTCATTCGGGTCGGACTGCGCGAGGATCCCGTTGAAGTCCAGATCCAGCTTCGGCTGATCGACGCAGTCAAAGTTCTGCAGGTACGTGAATGTCACCAACCGGCCGGCTCCAAAGCCGTGCGTCTGGTCGGGCCCCAGCTGCTGCGCCGACCCGATGTTTGGCATCAGCGTCAAACAGGCGGCCGCCGCAGTAGTTAGCAAGGAGTGCTCGGTCGACCGAGAGCCAGATAGCGGTGGTCGAATTTGCGCAAAGCACATATCGCTCTCCCCTAATTGATGAGTACGAATGGGTCGGCAATTGCCGTCAGTGCATCGACCGGAGGTGAGTTACTCACGCAACGATGGAACTATACGCGGCGAGCCACCACGCGAAGTGTGGATGCTGTTAGACAAGCGTTCCGGAACGCCAGAGGAGCGTTCCGCAACATGAGCGTTACAATTCCAACTGGATCGACCTGCGCCGCAACAAATGACCTTCGTCTGTATCGAAGCGCTGCGACACACACCAACATGCGCTCTGTGCTGAGGTTATCGGTATGCCGAGGCCCGAGCACGCAGTTGAAGATGGCTGATTGTGAAGGTCCCTCTTATGAGCGAGGCATTCATTTTTTGCAGTCCTCGGAGGAATTCGTGCCTCCGTGGATGCCCGGTTCGATGTCTACAGAGCTGAAATGCGTAATGACGACCGAAACGGCCCAGCGGAGGCATAGCCACGCTCTCGATCCGCCTCACTCCAGACGAGCTGCTCCAACGCCCATCACCCAACCACGCGGCCGCCGCACAAGTAACTTCAGCGGCTCGGCGAGCCAGCTGCTTGTTCTGTTTGCGCGGCGCGACGCCGGCACGAGCTTTGCTGATGTCCTGACAGTCTCACGACTGGAGAGACGTATGACCACGCGAGTGACCATTGCCGGCCATCCTGTACATGCGATGCTCGTAACGATCCCTATTGGGTTGTGGGTTTTCACGCTTACCTCAGACGTCGTCTTCGCCGTGACGGGCGATAGTCGATGGGAAGCCACTGCCTTTTTCACGTTGGCAGGCGGAATCGCAGGAGCGCTTCTCGCGGCGGTACCGGGGTTATTCGACCTGCTGGGACTGCACGAGCCGCAGGAGCGTCGCATCGGTATCATCCATATGTCCTTGAATCTCGCGATCGTACTCGTCCAAGTCATCAACTTTGCACTGCGCGTCCCCTCGCAAGCGGGCACCAATCTCACGTTTGTGCTGTCCGCCCTCGCCGTTGCCGCCCTACTCGTCTCCGGATGGCTCGGCGGACAGCTCGTGCACGTGTTTGGCGTCACACAGCCAGGACACGCTTCTTCGCAATCGGCACAACACGACCGCCTGCATCCCCGCACCTGATTCTGAGCCGAAGCCCTGGGGACTTGTGAAGTTTGCTGGCGGGGACGGCGATGATCAAGCTGCAGGGGAAATGCCGAAAGCGCGTCCTACCTGGACGGCACGAAGATCAAAGCCAATGCGTCCAAGCACAGCGCGTACTCCCACGGGCATCAAGTCGGTGATGCGCTTCAGGCAGTTCGGCCTCCGCGGGCTGCAGAAGGTGCAGGGCGAATGTAAGCTGGTGGCCATGAGCTGGAACATGAAGCGGCTGTTTGCCCTCAGCGGCTGAGCCACCCTCCTCACCACTGTCCAGGAGCTTTCGCCATGTTTAGTTGTCGCACGTCAAAAAAGCCCACTCCGACAGGCTGCTAGTGGCGAAGCATGAGTTTGAGCAACGTGTCCGCGCGGCGCCGATACGGTGCGCGCAATAGATTGGCACCGCTCCATCGCCCTTGCTCGAAGATGCCCTTTGCGTGGCTGAGCGCCCGAAAGCCCTCGATGCCATGGTAGGCGCCCATCCCGCTCGCACCGACACCTCCGAAGGGAAGATCGTCCTGGGCGTAATGCATCAGCGTAGCGTTGACGGTGACGTTGCCCGAGGTTGTGCGGCTGAGGACACGACGCCGGTGCTCGTCATCCCCTCCATAGTAGTACAGGGCCAGCGGCCGCGGCCGCGCGTTGATGTAACCGATGGCCTCATCGATATCCCGATACGAACGCACCGGCAGTACAGGCCCAAAGATTTCCTCTTGCATGATCCGCATCTCGTCTCTGACGTCGAGCACCAGCGTCGGTGCAAGCGTATGAGCGCGGCGACGGGCCTCTTCCGGGCTCTTCCCGACCTCGATGATGCGGGCACCTTTGTCGCGGGCGTCGTCGATGAGCCCGGCGAGACGGGTATAGTGGCGTTCGTTGACAACGGAGGTGTAGTCGTCGCTTGCGGGACCGTTGGGATAGAGCGCACCTGTGGCCTCATCGAACGCGGCGGCAAACGCCGCGAGGTCGCGCTCGTGCACTAGCGCATAGTCGGGCGCGATGCACGTCTGCCCGGCGTTGGCGAGCTTCCCGTATGCGATCCCGGTCGCGGCATTCACAAGGGAATAGTTGCTGGAGACGATGACCGGTGACTTGCCGCCCAGTTCCAGTGTCACGGGGGTCAGGTTATTGCTAGCGGCCTTCATCACCGCCCGTCCGACCGCCGTGCTCCCTGTGAAGATGAGGTGATCGAAGGGCAGCGCCGAGAACCCTTCGCCGACCGCAGCATCGCCGGTCACGACCGCGACCTGTTCCTGCGCGAAGATGTCTGCGAGAAACGATGCTAGCAGTTCGCTAGTGGCCGGAGTGAACTCGGACGGTTTGATCATCGCTCGATTCCCAGCGGCGATCGCTGTTGCGAGCGGCATCAGTGCCAACGAGAGCGGATAATTCCAGGGCGCCATGATGCCAATCACGCCAAGGGGCTGATACTCGACGCGGGCGCTCCCGAAGCGAAACTGCGCCGCAACATGTCGTCGCGTGGGGCGCATGAAGCCACGCAGGTTGCTGTGCAGATAGTCGATGCCAGTTTTGAGCGCGACGAGCTCCATGATCGCGGTCTCGTGTCTAGAGCGATGACCGAAATCCGCATTCACCGCTGCTTCGATCTCATCGCGGCGCGAGAGCATCGCACCCTGAAGCTTCTTGAGATCGGCGCGGCGTTCGTTCAACGAGGGCGCTCCGGCTCGCGCGAAAGCAGCGCGTTGTTTTGCGAGGATGTCGTGCATTGGCACTGTGAGATGGCTGAGATTCATGTGTGACTCCAAGCGGGCCCCTTGTCGAACCAGGTCACGCGCGCCAGTCCCGCAATCAGGACTGCCGTCGCCGCCACGCCAAAGACGAGATCAACGCGCGGAAGGCGCCGGGCTTGCAGCGAGGAAAGCGGCGGCTCGAAGAGCGCGACCTCGACGGCGAGCATGGCGAGGACAGTGAAGGCCGCGAGGTGATGAAGTGCAGCGAGTAGCGCAGAAGGGTACATCACTATCCTCACACTGACATTGACCTGATGCCTTACCGAGATGGCCGATCCACTGTGGGTTGGCGGCGCAGCGCCTCGAGCCATCGCCCCGTGAACACGAACCGAGGAAAAGTGATCCACTGCTCCGCATAAAGACGAGCGAGCGCATTGAGTGGACCCGTGAAAGGCTCCGCCGGAGCGGGCTCCATTTGGTGACCGCGGCCCTGAACAAACATCGCTGTGCCCATCAGGGCAGCAGCCACGGCCGCTTCTGCCCACGCCCCGCGTACGAGGGAAATCACCAGACCGACATTGGCCGCTAGAAAGACGGGAACGGCCATGATATGGATGAGGAGGTTCCTTCTTGCGCAGTGAAACTTCGGGTAACCGCTCCACTGGTGCGCAAGCAGACTTTCCTTGTGTGAGTGTTCCATGGAACTCTCCTTGAAGCGCAAGGCCGCAGGGGTGCTCATCGGGCCACCCAATGGCCATGAAAGCTGATCGGCATCGTTTCACCGAGCTCGACTGTAGCGATGGGTCCATCGCTCACGTGCTGCCCTTGGACTTGGTGGTCCAGGTCGGCGAGAGGAACCGATCCGCCGCCTCCTCGGCCAGGAATTTCGGGGTACGCACGAAGCGGCGGCTATAGCGTGCCTGTCCATCGAGCAGTTCCAGGCGCTGCACGATCCCATCCCCATCGAGGACCGTCCCTTTAGTGCTTCCGTGCCGAGTGAACATGCCGGGTCCGTTGCGGAACAGCACGCCGCTCAGGCGCTCCGGCAGCGTGCCAGTGATGCTCAGTTCTCCGTCCGGGCGGTCGCTCGAGTTGCGGCCGAGCTCGGGATAGAGCGGCCAATCGGGGCATCCGGATTGCAGCTGACGGGTGAACATGGTGGCTCCCTCCTTGTAAGTTGACGGTGTCAATATAGACCTCTGATATTGACTGTGTCAACATTTCCCAAGCAGTCCCTTTTTGGCACCCCGGAAATCTCGAAGGCCGCTCATGACCCCCGCCAAGCGTGAGAGCTACCACCATGGCGATGCGCGAAACGCGCTGCTCGGCGCCGCGGCCGCCCTGCTTGAAAAGGTCGGCGCCCGAGGCTTGTCGCTGAGAGGGCTTGCCGCTAAGGCTGGCCTGTCGCATCAGGCCCCCTACAATCACTTCCCCGACAAGGAAGCACTGCTCGCGGAGCTGGTAGGAGAGGGCTTCAAGCGCCTGAAAGCGCGGATCTGCGCGACACCGGGCTATCCGACGAGTGCTGCTTCGCTCGAGCGTGCAGCTGAGGCCTACATCGGCTTTGCGCAGCACTCACCCGCGTTGTTCCGTCTCATGTTCTCGCGCGAGCTCGTGGATATTTCCCGCTTTCCCGAGGTCTTTAAAGTCGCCTCAGAGGCCTTTGGCAGTATGAGGATGATCATCGCAACCCTCACGACCCCGGCGCGAGTCGATGAGCTCGCGCTTGCGGCCTGGTGCCTCGTTCATGGTTACGCGACACTTTGTATCGAGAACGGCTTGGAGGATGAGCGGCGGCGCTCTCAGCGTGCACGCATGTTTGCCCGCATGCTGCGCAAGGATGCTGATGGCTGTGGCGAGGCGTGATGGCGGCGCCGCTGGCCAGGTCCCGGCGCCGACTTCATCCCCAACTCAGGAAATCGGGTGGTCCTGAGCTCAGGAATCCGGGCGGTCCCCAACTCGGGAAATCGAGTGGGCCTCAACAGAGGAAATTTTGCACGGCGCATGGAGATGTTCCTCCAGATGCGAGAATCGTAGTCTTGAGAGTGACTATCCGACGATAACCGGATCACGAAGTTCGGCGTCTACGGTGTCGGCTGTGCTTAGTGAGGCGGCTTCGCGCTTCGCTACTGGCAAATCCGGGGACGCCGGGGGATTTCGGGGGGCCAGACCCCGTTTTTGACCATTAACTTGTTGATTTAGTTATCTTTTATAGTCATTCCATTTCCACCATTTCTTGTTCTTGTGAAAAGGATCTTCCGCCTCGAGGTCAGGAAATTCCTCAATTTTTCCGACAGGTAGGCGCAGCAGCGGCATAGGCAGCTCCGCACCGGATCAACGGCTGCACCAAAGTCTTCCGGGTCAATCGTGCGGGTCGCGCGTGCTCTCTACCCGCCGGCGTCTGCCATCCCCGTCTCGAGCCCTCTGGCCACCGGACGGACCGGCTCCTAGAGGGTGCCCTGACACCGATCCCACTTATGCTAATAAGGCTGAGCCCGAAAGGCCGTTTAGAAATATATTGTCGGTCCTCAGACGGTGCGTCCTCATTTACCGTTGTAGGCAGAAATGTTATGCGGTTGATGGCTCAGTTAAAGCCTGCTTCCCACGCCCTGCGCATCCTCGCGGGCGTCATCCTTTTGACACAGGCCGCCGTTGCGAACGACGGGAGCATGGACGGCGAGGCGCTGATCGGCAAGTACTGCGCCGGATGTCACAACCCCGACGACTATGCTGGCGGGGTCGATTTGGAAGGAGCCACTGCCGCCAGCATCGCCGAACGGCCGCAACTCGGTGAGAAAATGATCAAACGCTTGCGCGCCGGCATGATGCCGCCCGTGGGTAAGGAGCGCCCCGACTACGATACCGTGCAGCAGCTGGCGCAGAGTGTCGAAGAGAGCATCGACAAGAGTGCCACCACCGAGGCTCCCCATCCGCTAGCGCCGGGCCTGCATCGCCTCAACCGCACGGAATACACCAACGCGGTGCGCGATCTGTTGGCGCTCGACATCGACGCCGCCAAGTTCCTGCCGCCCGACGACTCCAGTCACGGCTTTGACAACATGGCCGGCACGCTGACCACCTCGCCGGCCTTGATGGAGGCGTATCTGTCGGCGGCTGGCAACATCAGCCGTCTGGCCATCGGCACCGAAACGGCGCCCACGCTGGCTGTGTTTGACGCGCCGCACGATACCAGCCAGAACGAATACGTCGAAGGCCTACCGTTCGGCACGCGCGGCGGCCTGCTGATCGAACACGAATTCCCCGCCGACGGCGAGTACACGCTGACCGTGAAGGGCATGACCGGTTACTTCACGGCGGTCCTCGGCAACGTCAAAGGCGAAAAGTTGGAAGTCACCGTCGATGGCAAACGCGTGTACCTGTACGACTGGGACAAAGAAATCGCGAGCAAACGCAGTGATGGCGGCAAGACGCCGGCCTTGGCCGTCAAGGCGGGCTTGCACCGCATCGGCGTAGCATTCCTCGCGACCAGCGATCTGCCCGACACCGGAATCGACAAATCGTTCCAGCGCACGATGAACTCTCCTGGGTCGATTGCCGGTCACACGTTCTACCCGCACGTGGGGCAAGTGTTCATTGAAGGTCCGTTCAAGGGCACGGTGGCCACCGACACGCAAAGCCGGCGCACAATTTTCGAGTGCTACCCGAAGCATGTCAGCGATGAAGACCGCTGTGCACACAAGATCATCACTACGTTGACCACGAAGGCCTTCCGCCGTCCGATCAGCGACGCAGACATCAAGGTGATGACCGCTTTCTACCGCAGCGGACGTGAACAGGGCGGCAGATTCGACAGCGGCATCGAGGCCGTCATCCAGCGCATCCTGATCGATCCGGATTTCATTTACCGTGCCGAGATCGAGCCGGCCAAAGTAGCGGCAGGCACTCCCTACCAGATCAGCGATCTCGAGCTGGCGTCTCGTCTCTCTTTCTTCCTATGGAGCAGCATTCCTGACAAGGAGCTGATCGCTCTCGCTTCCGCCAACAAGCTGCACGAGCCGAAAGTACTGAAACAGCAGGTCGATCGCATGATCGCCGACCCACGTTCGCAGGCGCTGGTGCAGAATTTCACCGGCCAGTGGCTCAATATCCGCGGCCTCGCCGCCAGCGAGCCGGCGGTGAATCTGTTCCCCGATTTCGACAGCACGCTGCGCGAGGCGTTCAAGCGCGAAGTCGAACTGTTCTTCGCCAGCATCATCCAGGAAGACCGCAGCGTGACTGATTTGCTCACGGCGGATTACACCTTTGTCAACGAGCGCCTCGCCAGACACTACGGCATCCCCAACGTTTACGGCCCGCAGTTTCGTCGAGTCCAACTGGGGCCCGATCAGGACATGCGCAGAGGCCTCCTGGGCAAAGGTGCGCTGATGACTATTACGTCTGAGGCGGCGCGGACGTCCCCGGTCAAACGTGGCAAATGGTTCCTGCAGACCTTCCTCGGCGTCAGTCCGCCGGATCCGCCGCCTGGCGTGGTCATCAAACTGGACCAGAAAGCTGGGGAAACTCCGAAGACCATGCGTGCGCGCCTGCAAATCCACAGCATCAACCCGACCTGCGCGACCTGTCACAAGATGTTCGAACCGCTGGGTCTGGCGATGGAGAACTTCGACCCCGTGGGCGAGTGGCGCACCATTGAAGTGGGCACCCCGATCGACTCGGTCGGCATCGTCACCGACGGCACCCGCGTCGAGGGTATCAAGGGTCTGCGCGACCTCGTGGTACGCAAGCACGAGATGTTCGTGGAAGTGGTGACCGAAAACCTGCTGACCTACGCCACCGGTCGCGGCCTCGATTACAAGGACATGCCGCTGATCCGTTCGCTGGTGCACGATGCCGCGAAGGACAACTACAGGTTTTCGTCGCTGATCATGGGCGTGATCCGCAGTCCTGCCTTCACCATGGATCTGAAATCGGCTCCGGCTTCGCTGTCAGCCGCAAATTCGACGAAGGGAGAGTAATCTCGTGTTCATTTCCAAGAAGCACATCAGCCGTCGCACCGTGTTGCGCGGAGTTGGCACAACCCTCGCCCTTCCATTGCTGGATGCAATGATCCCGGCCATGACGGCACAGGCAAAGACTGCGGCAAATTCACCGCCGCGCTTCTTCGGCGGCTTCGTACCGCACGGCGCCGCACCTGGCTACTGGGTTCCCGAGAAAGTCGGCGCATTGGCTGATGAACTGCCGTTCATCTGGAAGCCAATGGAGCCGTACCGCAAACACCTGAATATTCTGACCGGCCTGCATTCGCGCTCCTCCGAGCCGCCTCCGGGTGAAACCGGTGCCGACCACTGGGTCGCCGCCGCCTTCCTGTGTGCGCAGAAACCGCGCAAAACCTCTGGTGCCGACGTTTACGCCGGCCAGACCATCGACCAGGTCATCGCCGCCAGGTACGGGCAGGAAACGCTGCTCCCATCGGTGGAAATTTCGGTGGAAGACCCGGGTTCGGGTTCGAGTAACTGCGGCGAAGGCTACAGCTGCGTCTACACCAACACGATCGCGTGGGCATCACCGACCACGCCGTTGCCGATGGAACTGAACCCGCAGGTCGTATTCGAGCGCATGTTCGGCAGCGGGAGTACCGCCGAGCAACGCGCACAGCGCCGCGAGCGCGACCAGAGCATCCTCGATTCCGTCAACGAGAAGCTCAAGGGGATGCGCACTGAGATCAGTGTTCCGGACCGTGCACGTCTGGATGCCTTCACCGACAACGTGCGCGAAATCGAGCGTCGTATGCAGATTGCCGCCAAAGCGACGACTGCCGCACCGGAAAACTTCGCAGTGCCCCCGGGCATTCCGCAGTCGTTCGATCAGCACATCAAGATCATGTTCGACCTGCTGACGCTCGGCTTCCAGGCCGACATCACCCGCGTCAGCACCATGCTGTTCGCGCGTGATCTCACCGGCCGTGTTTATCCGGAAAGCGAGTCCCCGACGCTGGGATTCCACGGCGCCTCGCACCACGGTGAAGATCCGAATGCGATCAAGCAACTGTCCAAGATCAACCAGTATCACGTGAAGGTGCTGGCGTACTTCGTCGACAAACTGGCTAACACCAACGATGGCGACGGCTCGTTGCTCGATCATTCGCTGCTGCTGTACGGCAGCAACATGGGCAATTCGAACCAGCACGTGCACTACGACGTGCCGCACATCCTGATCGGCGGCAACCACGGCAAACTGCCAGGGGGTCGCCATCTGGCGTTTCCGACCAAGCAGGTACCGACCGGCAACCTGCTGTTGAGCATTCTCGAGCAGTTCGGCATTCACCGCGACAGCTTCGGTGATAGCACCGGACCTTTGCCCGGCCTGGTGTGACGGGGTCGGGGAGAAAGAAACAGGTATGCGTAGTGTTGCGTTGAAAACCCTCATTGCCGTGTTGCTCTCGGCGATGGCAAGCGCTGCGTTCGCGCAAGCTGACATTGCCGATGCCGCAAGCAAGGGCAACGAAGCGGAAGTCGAGCGTCTGCTGAAACGCGGTGCCGACGTGAATGCACAGCAGGCTGATGGCGCCACCGCGCTGCAATGGGCCGCCTATCGCGGCGATGCAAAACTGGCCGAACTGTTGCTGAAGGCCGGCGCTAAACCGGAGTTGGCCAACCACGATGGCGCCACGCCGCTTTGGCTGGCAGCTGCGCGCGGTGATGCTGCCGTGATTCAAGCATTGCTCAACGGCGGTGCCGATGCCAACGAACAGCTGCCGCTCGGCCGCCGTCCGCTGATGCTGGCCGCACGCTCGGGCAATGTCGGTGCCGTGCATGCATTGCTGGAACATGGCGCCGACGTGAATGCCAGTGAAACCGAACGTGGTACCACCGCGTTGATGCAGGCTGCCGACCAGGGCCACGCCGACGTGCTGAAGGAACTGATCCAGCACGGCGCAAACGTAGCGGCCGTGTCCAAGTCGGTGATGCGCGATGGGCGAACGGCGGCATTGGGCAACTCCGAAGATCCCCGCCGTGCCGTACGTCAGCAGGCGATCGCGGTGCTGTGCGAGGCGAAGCCACCTGATCTGCAGCAGGTGAGAATCCAGCGCGAAATGTTGTTTGGCGCCAGCGCGAAAAATATGCCTGACGCAGATTTGTGCAAAGGGATACAACACAGAGGTTTGAGCTTCGTTACCATCGTGGGCGCGGGCGGCAACCATGGGGCTGGTGTGGGTGGGGAAGCGCCTACTGAACAGGAGCCGGGTGGCAACCCGGTTGTGGATGGGGATGGCAACCCGGTTCCTGCAAGCACCGCTCGTGGCCGCCGCCCTGCCGCGCGTGAACCCGATGGTGGTGCATTGACCGCGCTGGTCTATGCCGCCCGTACAGGCAGCATCGATGCCGCGCGCGCGCTGCTGGACGGTGGTGCCAATGTGAACCAGACGACTCGCTACGGCTGGAGTCCCCTGTTGGCCGCCACGCAGAACGAGAACTATCAAATAGCGAAGTTCCTCATCGAGCACGGCGCCAACGTAAATCTGGCCAACAAGGGGGGTTGGACGCCGCTGTATCTGGCGGTCGACAACCGCAATATCGAAGGCGGCGACTACCCGGTGCGCACCGCCGACATGGACAGCCTCGCCTACATCACGTACCTGCTCGACAAGGGCGCCAACGTCAATTGGCGTATCACCGAGAGTACGGAAACGCGCACGGTGTTCACCAATCAATGGTTGAACGAGGACGGCGCCACTGCGTTCCTGCGTGCAGCGCAGTCAGGCGACCTTCAATTGCTGAAACTGCTGCTCGCGCGTGGTGCTGATCCGAAAGTCAATACCAAGCTGGGCGTAACGCCGCTGGCGGCGGCTGCCGGCATCGGCTGGGTGGAAGGCGTCACCAAGGAGCGCTCCCCCGAGGAGACGGTGGAGGTCGTGAAGTTTTTGCTGTCACTCGGCATCGATCCCAACTTCCAGGCCGACACCGGCCGCGTTGCACTGCACGGCGCGGCGCACAAGGGTGCTACTGAGGTGGTGAGAGTGTTGGTGGCAGCGGGCGCCAGGATGGATGTGCGCGATTTCGGTAACACCGACAACCGAGGCAGCCCCTCGCTGGCGACCCACACCTGGTTGCCGATCGATTACGCTGACGGTCTTGTGCGCGTTGGCGTGCAGTCGGCGATTCCGCATCCGGAGACCTCTAAGGTGCTGCGTGAGCTGATGCTGAAAGCCGGCCTCAAGCCACCGCCCGAAGGCCGTACGCTCGAATCGCTGTGTATCGTCGATGTGTGCAAACCGGGATACGACCCGGTCAGCATCAACAACTGATGCGCTAGGAGACCCTCCGGTGCGTGATTGTGACTCGATGTGGTCCCGGACCGCGGCGACCCTTCTTGTGTCACGTGCTTCCGCGTTGTGCCTCGATGAGGCTTCGGAAAGAGGCCGCGGCGTCACGCAGGGTCAGGGAGGCAATGGCCTTGGCTTTCCCAACGATCCGCTTCGGAGGCCGAAATCAGCACAGCACGTCTCCAGGGGACGTGATGAGCACGCACGTACAGCCTGTTTCGCTCCATATGCGCCGATCCTCAGTTCCGGGTTCTGCGCGCCAGTAGTCGCCGGGGTGAAGCTTTCTGTCGTCAATCCAGAGCACGCCGTCCAAGAGGTGCAACTCTTCAACACCCGCATGAATGTGAGGCGGGTAGTGGGCGCCCGGTGCGAGGCGCACGAGCATGCTCACCCGGTCCCTCTCGGAATCGGTCGCCAACAGCTTGCACGAAATGCCGGGGGCCACGTTTTCCCATTCGGGCGCGACGCGCGACTGGATTGCCGGCAAGGCAACCTCGGTGCCGGTTTCCGCTGCAATACGAGATGCCAGTCGAGACCATAACGTTGGAGACGGGCGGAGCACATCTGTCGGCCAAGAAACCAACGCCTCGACAGTCGGCCGCAAAGCACTCAATTCATCACGACATTCCGCGCATTCCGAGATGTGTGCTTCGAAAGCGGCCACTTCGCTCTCGGGGAGTGCACCGAGCGCGTACACGTGTACTAACTCGGATTGGTCACAGTTTCTCCGGCCTGGCTCGGAACTCATGGCTACTCTGCTCCAGGTGCAAGTGCCCGTCGAAGTTTCGCCAGCCCGGAACGGATGCGTGTCTTGACAGTTCCCAGGGGTTCATGCAGTCGCGCGGCCACTTCCGCGTGAGTCAATTCGCCAAAGAACGCGATCTCAATGGCTTCGCGCTCCTGTGTTGTCAGCGAACGCAGCGCGCCCTGCAATAAGGAGATCTGCCTGCGCGCATCCAACGACTCATTCACACCATTCCCGGCATCCTCCGGCGGCAGGCGATCGGGATAGGGATTGACGCGTTTCTGTCGGCCCTCGAATCGCAAACGATCGATGGCTCTCGAGCGAGCCTGATTCATGACCCAGGCCAGCACCGTTCCCGCCTCCGCTCGATACTGAGAAGCCCGTGCCCAGAGGTCATGAAACACGTCCAACGTGAGCTCTTCGGCGGTTTCGCGACTGTGGGTCAGACGCATCATGAGCGTGAAGACCAGCCGATGCGAGCGCCCGTAGAGCTCGCGAAGTGCCGATTGCTCACGGGCGGCCATGCGCTGTACGAGCTGAACCCAGTCAGCCTCAGATACACCACGCTGGGCGTTGTCGGCATAAAGGACGTCACCCAAGGTCCTTGAGCTGGAGCCGCCGGTTACTGATGAGGGTGGTGTCGCCTTCATTCGCCGGCATAGTGCCGACGTCACTGGCAGCGGGCAAGGACGCGCGATTGTGGTCCGGGGGACTCGGGCGGTGGCTCGCGCAAGCCTTTTTCCTCTGCTGGCTCTCCAAGTCCCAAGCGTTAAAGCATCGTAGGTGCACGGAATAGCAAGCCGGATGTCCACCCGCTGCCTCGCCGTCGTACTCGAGATCGAATGTAATATCGTCTTTATTCAATGGGTTACCGCAGATCCGGCAGATATCCTTGCCGTTGCCGTGACCGCCCCACATGCGCTCGGGCGGCCGGTCTGGAAGCTTCCCTGTCCGTATTGCCTCGAGCGCTTTGACCCGCAGCCCGGTTTCTTCTTCGCTCATCTGTACTATCCCCATGAACGAGAACTCGTAGTGCTCTACGACAGGGACAGCGATTTGGATTGATTGCCCCGTGTGCCTCGAGGCTTCGATGAGCCTCGACTAGGCTATGGCGGTCGGTCGATTCAGGTAGCGGTCAGCGCCTCGATCACCGGCAATCGGACCGTGAAGGTGCTGCCTTTACCCAGTCCGGGGACCTCTTCCAGTGCATCGCAGGAGATGCCCATACCATTGCCCGCAATGGCCTGGTTGCCTTCGCGATCCACCGAGATACAAATTCGATCCACCCGGCTCTGTGTATTTGGCACTGTTGTTAATCAGGTTGGCAAACACTTGGAGACGATCAGGGTCACCACGGACGATGAGGAAGAAACGCTTGCCGCCGATAGTCTCGTGAGCGGAAAATCCCTTCTGAGCGGTGTGCGAGCGTAACGGCTTGGTGCCCGCTACTCCCAAATCAAGGCTCGTGCGCACGTTCTCCGACGGAGTCGTATATCCGATCCGGTGCCTACCGGCTAACCTGGCCTACGACCGTTTCCGCCAAAGCTTGGAAGCAACCTAGCCGTGGTCGCCAGAGACGATCGAGAATGCGGCGGTGAGAGGTGACGGTCACCGCAGCCAGGTCGCCGCGCGCTA
>Ga0207695_10006509_pt1 | contig 15128 bp, 13 predicted proteins | sample KBSC54metaG_FD_184354 | JGI IMG/M metagenome (GOLD analysis project Ga0207695, IMG submission 184354) | Corn rhizosphere microbial communities from Kellogg Biological Station, Michigan, USA - KBS C5-4 metaG (SPAdes) (version 2) | ecosystem: Host-associated > Plants > Roots > Rhizosphere > Soil... | reverse complement strand
ACGTGCAGGCGGGGCGCGCGCTGGGCTTGTCGAACATGCAGATCATCTGGCGCCATGTATTGCCCAATAGTTTGACGCCGGTAGTCACCTTCCTGCCGTTCCGCATGAGTGCGTCGATCCTGGCGCTGACCAGCCTCGACTTCCTTGGCCTGGGCGTGCCGCCTTCCACGCCCAGCCTCGGCGAGCTGCTGGCGCAGGGCAAGAACAATCTTGATGCCTGGTGGATCGCCTTGTCGACTTTCATCGTACTGACCGTGACTTTGCTGCTGCTGACCAATATCGGCGACGCCTTGCGCAACGCCCTCGACGTGCGGAGGAAGGCATGAGCCTGCTTGAACTCCGCAATCTCTCGGTGCGCTTCGGCGACGCCACGGTGGTCGACGACGTCAGCCTCGTCATCCAGCCCGGCGAAAAATTCGCGCTGGTCGGTGAATCCGGTTCCGGCAAGACGGTGAGCGCCTTGTCGGTGCTGCGCCTGAACCAGGACGCACATTACGAGGGCCAGGTCCTGTTCAATGGCGCAGACATCCTGCAAAAGAGTGAAGCCGCCATGCGCGGCGTGCGCGGCATGGATGCGGCAATGATTTTCCAGGAGCCGATGACGGCCCTGAATCCCTTGTTCACCATCGGCAACCAGATCGCCGAAGTATTGATGCTGCACGAAGGCCTGAACGCCAGGGCGGCCGCACAGCGCACCGTGGCCTTGCTGGAAAAGACCGGCATTCCCGAGCCGGCGCGACGCGCATTGGCGTATCCGCATCAGTTGTCCGGCGGCCAGCGCCAGCGCGCGATGATCGCGATGGCGCTGGCTTGCCATCCCAAGCTGCTGATCGCCGACGAGCCGACCACCGCGCTGGACGTGACGATCCAGGTGCAGATCCTGGAATTGCTCAATCAATTGCAGCGCGACGAGAACATGGCCGTGCTGCTGATCTCTCACGATCTCAACCTGGTGCGCCACTTCGCCGACCGCGTCGGCGTGATGGAAAAAGGCAAGCTGGTCGAGACCGCCGCCACCGCCGATTTGTTCGCAGCGCCGCAGCAAGCCTATACGCGCAAGCTGCTGGCCAGCCAGCCGCAGCGCAACGTCGTCGAGATCGCGCCGGAGGCGCCGGTGCTGCTGAGCGGCACCAACGTGCGCTGCACCTTCTCGATCAAACAAGGTTGGCTGCGCAAAAAGAAATTCGCCGCCGTCGACGACGTCAGCCTGACGCTGCGCAAGGGCGAAACGGTCGGCATCGTCGGCGAGTCGGGTTCCGGCAAGTCGACGCTGGGCATGGCCTTGCTGCGTCTGTCGACGGCCACGGTCGAAGGCGATATCCGTTTCGACGGTCAACAGGTCAGCGCCATGAGTTCGGCCGCGGTGCGGCCTTTGCGCGCGCGCATGCAGGTGGTGTTCCAGGATCCCTTCGCCTCGCTGTCGCCGCGTCGCACCGTCGCGCAGATCGTCGGCGAAGGACTGGCCTTGCATCAGCCGCAACTGAGCGCAGCGCAGCAGCGCGCCGAAGTGGTCGCGGCGCTGCATGAAGTCGGCCTGTCGGAAGACATGCTGCAACGTTACCCGCATGAGTTTTCCGGCGGCCAGCGCCAGCGCATCGCGATCGCGCGTGCGGTGGTGCTGAAGCCGGATCTGCTGTTGCTGGACGAGCCGACCTCGGCGCTCGACGTCACCGTGCAGCAGCAGGTCTTGCAACTGCTCGCACAGCTGCAGCGCAAGTATGGCCTGGGCTACCTGTTCATCAGCCACGACCTCGCCGTCATCCGCGCCATGGCGCATCAGGTATTGGTGATGAAGGACGGCAAAGTGGTGGAAAGCGGAGCGGTCTCCGAGGTCCTGCAGCGGCCCTCGCATGCCTATACCCAGCGGCTGCTGTCGGCGGCGACTTATGCCGCCGACAACATTGCTGGTCGTGAGGAGCCGGCCGGCGTCTGAGGCGTTCCGGCGTGATTATTTTTTTGCAGATTTTTCCCTGATGCGGGAATAAAAATCCGGTGTTTCCGGTTTACTGGTGGTCGGGACGGCGCTTGGCCATGCGTCGCCCGGGGACAATGCGCCGTGTGCGCCATCGGGAGACGATCAGATGACCTTCAGGAAACTTCGCATCGGGCAGCAGCTGGCGCTGAGCTTCGGTTTTATCGCCGTGCTGCTGCTGGCGGTCATATTCTTCACCTATGGTCGCATCGCCTCGCTCAACGCCAATATCGGGCAGACCAACAACGATCTTTATCCCAAGACCATCCTGGCGCATCGCATCAAGGACAGGGTCAACGATGTCGTCATCGGCATGCGGAATGCTTTGCTGACCAATGACGCAGGCAAGATAAAAGCAGAGTTCGACAAGATCGAAGCCAACGCGCGCATCGTCGGCGCCACGGTGAGCGAGATCGACCGGGCGACCTCGGCGGAGGAGGGGCGTGAATACGTCGCAGCGCTCGTCGCTGGTCGGCAAAAGTTCGTTGCCGCACGCATGCACTTCACCGAAGCGCTGTTACAGGGGCGCAGGGAAGAAGCGGCAGACTTGCTCTACCGCGAGGTCATGCCGGTGCAGCAAGACTACTTCAAGACACTGGACGGCACCATCGCCTTCCAGGAGCAGCGCATGGCGGCCAATGTGCAGCGTTCGGCTGACGCCGCGCGCCGGACCGAGTACCTGCTGCTTGGCATTTCCTTGCTGGCCTTGCTGTCGGGCGCGACCATCGCCTGGTACACCTCGACGTCGATCACCACGCCGTTGGCGCGGGCGGTGGCGATTGCACGCACCGTGGCCGACGGCGACCTCAGCAGCGCGATCGAGACGGACGCGCGCAATGAAACCGGGCAATTGCTGCTGGCCCTGCGTGACATGAATGACGGTCTGCTGAAGATCGTCTCGCAAGTCCGTTCCGGCGCCAGCGCCATCGCCGCCGCCTCGGCCCAGATCGCCGCAGGCAATGCCGATTTGTCAGCCCGTACGGAGCACCAGGCCGGTTCGCTGGAAGAAACCGTCTCGGCTATGGACGCGCTGACTTCCACCGTCAGGCAAAACGCCGATAACGCCCGCCAAGCAAGCCAACTGGCAACCTCCGCATCCGACATCGCGGTGACCGGCGGCAACGTGGTGCGCGACGTAGTTTCCACCATGAACTCCATCAGCGACTCGTCGAAAAAGATTGTCGACATCATCAGCGTGATCGACGGGATTGCCTTCCAGACCAATATCCTTGCACTGAATGCCGCGGTGGAAGCGGCGCGTGCCGGCGAGCAGGGGCGCGGCTTTGCCGTCGTGGCGTCGGAAGTGCGTATGCTGGCGCAACGCTCGGCCGCCGCCGCCAAGGAAATCAAGACGCTGATCGGCGATTCGGTGGAGAAGGTCGGTTCCGGCACGGCGTTGGTCGAGCAGGCCGGGGCAACCATGACCGACATGGTCGCCAGCGTCAGGCGCGTGACCGATATTGTGGGCGAGATATCAGCGGCCAGTCGCGAGCAAAGCAACGGCCTGGAAGAAGTCAACCAGGCCATCGGTCAGATGGACAAAGCCACGCAACAGAATGCCGCGCTGGTGGAAGAAGCCGCCGGCGCCGCCTCGGCCATGCAGCAACAGACCGCTGCCCTGGCACACCTGGTCAGCGTGTTCCGGCTGGAGAGCCGGCATGAAGCAGTGCGACAACTTGCAACTGTCGACAGTTTGCCCGGCAGGCTTGCGATCGGTCGCTGAAGCTGCGTTGATGCTGATTCAGAACGCCTAGAACACCACGCCCGAAATCAGGATGATGTTGGCATAGGGCGTGAATTCACCGGTGCGTATCACCGCACGCGCGTGCTGCGTGCGGCGTTTGAATTCCTCGTGCGGCAGGGTCTGTTTGCCGGCCAGCCCGAGCAGTCCGATTTGCTGCGCGAGCTGAGGACTGCGCTCGGCCAGTTCGTCGGCCAGCACATGATGTTCCACCTGCATTTCGGCCAACACGGATTGCAGCGTGTCCATGAAGCCCGGAATGCCGCGTGTCAGCGCCAGGTCGATCAACGGCACACCGGCCGGCACCGGCAGGCCGGCGTCGCCGATGACGATGCTGTCGCCGTGGCCGAGCGAAGCGATCAGCTGCGACAGGGCGATGTTGAGCAGCGGCGTTTTCTTCATGTCGGATCTCCTTTGTTCAGTCCGCAACTTCCCGGCGGGAAGGAATGGAGGTCTGTGCGCCTACGCGCGCCACGCTGATCGCTGCCGCACGCTGACCCAGTGCGATGGCCTCGGCTTCGCTGCGGCCTTCCGCCAGTGCGGCGACGAAGCCGCCGATGAAGGTGTCGCCGGCGGCGGTGGTGTCGACCGCTTTGACGGCTTGGGCGCTGAAATGTTCGGAGTCCGATGCCAGCGCTGCGTAAACACCTTTTTCTCCCAGCGTGACCAGCACGTTGGTCGAGCCCGCCGCACGCAACTTGCTGATCACGGCGGCAATCTGTTCGTCATTGTCAATTCCACTGGCGGGCATGCCGGCCAGCATTGCGGCTTCGATTTCATTGGGGACCAGGTAATCGATTTGTCCCAGCAATTCGGCCGGCAGCGTTTGTGCGGGTGCCGGATTGAGCACCACTGTCTTGCCCAGCGCATGCGCCAGCCTGATCGCATGGATCACGGTTGGCAGTGGCGACTCCAGCTGCAGCACTACGATGCGCGCTTGTTCGATCAGGCCGCGTGCGGCGTCGATGTGGGCCGGGCTGAGTTCCGCATTGGCGCCGGAGGCCAGCACGATGCTGTTCTGGCCGTTGTCGTCCACCAGGATGGAGGCGATGCCGGACGCCGTGCCGGCAATCGTCGTCACGTGGCTGTCGTCGATGCCGTCCTTGCGCAGCGCCGCGCGCAACTCAGCACCGAAGGCGTCGTCGCCCAGGCAGGCCACCATCGCGACATTGACCTCCTCGGCGCTCAGGCGCGCGCAGGCCACGGCCTGGTTGGCGCCCTTGCCGCCGGGGATGGTGCGGAACTGGCCGCCGGTGATCGTTTCGCCCGGGAGCGGCATGCGCGGCACGCGCAAGACCAGGTCCATGTTGATGCTGCCGATGATGACTATCATGTGTTTGCTAACGGTTGATGAATTGAGTTGTTGCTCAGGTTACTTAGGTTGCCGAGCGCACGGTCGAACCGCGCACATGCAATTGCGGCGTGATGGTCAGGCGTTGCACCGGTCGGGTCGGGTCGGCGATGCGTTCGAGCAGGCATTGCGCGGTCAGCTGGCCCAGCGTGCGCGTGTTCTGCGAGACGCTGGTCAGCGGCGGATGCACGAACTGGGCCAGGTCGATATCGTCGAACCCGATCACGGACAAGTGGTCCGGCACGTCAATGCCGCGCTCGGCCGCGGCGCGCAGTGCGCCAATGGCCATCAGGTCGTTGCAGCAAAAAATGGCATCCGGCGGCTGCGGCGCCGACAGCAGTGCACGCGCCGCGGCATAACCGCCGGCGCTGGTGAAGTCCGCATAGGCCAGCAGGTCGGGGGCAATGGCGACGCCGGCGCCCTGCAGCTTGCGGCGCAAGCCGGCAATCCGTTCGGCGGAAATGTCCAGGCTCTCCGGACCGCCGATGCAGGCGATGCGACGACGGCCCAGCGCGAGCAAATGCTCTGCCGCGAGCGCGCCGCCGGCGGCATTGTCGACCGCCACCAGATCGATCGCCATGTCTTTCGGCGCACGATCGAGCAGCACGGTCGGCACCTTCATTTTGCGTAACAGTTCGCCATCGGTCTGCGCCAGCGTCGCCACGATCAGGCCGTCACAGCGCTTGGTCAGCAGCACGTTGAGATAGTCGCGCTGCTTGTCCGGATCATCGTCGGAATTGCACAGGATCACGCTGTAGCCCGCTGCATAGCAGCTGTCTTCAATGCCGCGCGCGACTTCCGAAAAATACGGATTGGTGTTGTTCGGGATAATCAGGCCGATACTGCCGGTGGCGTTGCTGCGCAGCGAGCGCGCCAATGCGCTGGGTACATAGGCCAGCGCTTCGACCGCGACCAGCACGCGGTCGCGCGCCTCGGCGCTGACCGGGCGGGTCTTGTTCAGCACGTGCGACACGGTGGTGTACGAAACACCGGCGTGGCGCGCTACGTCCTTGATGGTTGCCATGTTTTTCTTATCGCTGAATGTTCGTTGATTAGTGAGTGTTTCGTTCGCCGCGACGGCGATAAGTATCGAGCACGACGGCGGCGACAATCACCAGGCCGGTGATGATGCGCTTCATCGGTTCGGATACGCCGATCTGCGCCAGGCCGGCTTCCAGCACGGAGATGATCAGCACGCCGATGAAGGTGCTGATGACCGAGCCGCGCCCGCCCATCAGGCTGGTGCCGCCGATGACTACCGCGGCGATCACTTGCAGCTCCATGCCGACGCCGCCGTTGGGGTCCGCCGCTTCCAGGCGCGACACCTGGAACAGCGCGCCGACGCCGGCCAGCAAGCCCATCAGCGCAAATACCAGAATCTTGCTCGGACGCGGATTAATGCCGGCCAGGCGGACGGCTTCTTCGTTGGTGCCGATGCCGATCCAGTGGCGTCCCAGCACGGTGCGTGTCAGCACCAGATGGCCGATGACGACGACCGCAATCGATGCGATGAAGGCCGGCGACAGGCCGAGGAAGATCGGCGAACTGATGCCGTCGACCGCGCTGCCGATGTATTCGGTGCGTGAATTGGTGACCTGGTAGGCCATGCCGCGCGCCATTTCCAGAACGCCCAGCGAGACGATGAAGGAGGGGATGCGCCAGCCCACCGAGATCAGGCCGGTCAGCATGCCGCACAGACTTGCAACGAGGATGCCGAGCAGGGCGGCGCCAAACAGAGGCCAGCCCCAGCGCACCATCGCCATCGACAGGATCGACGCCGCCAGCGCCATGACGGAGCCGACCGACAGGTCAATGCCGCCGACGATCAGCACGAAGGTCATGCCGACCGCCATCACGACCAGCGTCGGGATGTCGTTGGACAGCGTGCTGAAGGTCGCGAGCGTGAGGAAGTTCTCGCTCAGGAAGGAGAACAGCACGCACATCGCGAGCAGGGCGCCGATCAGGCCGAGGTAGTTCTTGACGGCGGACAGGCCGTAGACGGAGAAGGTGCGGTTGGGATGGCTCATGATCTTGGCTTGTGTTGTATGTGTGTTGGTGACGTCATGTTCAGGCGCTCTGTCCCGCCGCTGCGGCTGCGGTCGTGGACGGCGAATTCATGTAGCCGCTGAACGCTGCGGCGAGGATGGCTTCCTGGCTCCACTGGCCGCGCGCGAAGGTATCGACCAGCTTGCCCGCGCTCATGACGGCGATACGGTCGCAGATCAGCATCAGTTCGCGCAGGTCGCTGGAGACGATCAGCAGGCCCTTGCCCTGGCGCGAGAGGTCGGCCATCAGTTTGTAGATGTCGAATTTTGCGCCGATGTCGATGCCACGCGTCGGCTCGTCGAACAGCATGATCGGACAATCGCGGTAGAGCCAGCGTGCGATCACGACTTTTTGCTGGTTGCCGCCGGACAGTTCGCCGGCGGCTTGCGCGCCGTCGCGCGAGCGGATGCGCAGGCGCTTGATGTAGTCGGCGGCGACGTCCGTTTCGGCATCGCCGTCGAGCAGGCCCATCTTGCTGACGTCGCCGAGCCTGGCCAGCGTGGTGTTGACGGCGATCGACTGCGGCAGCAGCAGGCCCTGGCTCTTGCGGTCTTCGGTGATCATGGCGATACCGGCCGCAATCGCGTGTTTGGGCGAGCGGATATCGGCAGCGTCGCTCTGGTCGCCGATGAAGACTTCTCCCTGGTCGGCGCGGTCGGCGCCGAAAATCAGGCGCAGCAGTTCAGTGCGGCCGGAACCGATCAGGCCGGCAATGCCGAGGATTTCACCGGCGCGCAAATCGAAGGAAGCCGGCGCCACCACGTCGCCGCGACCGAGACCGCGCACGCGCAGCAGCGGCGCGCCGATGTCGCGATGGCCGAGATCGAGTTCGGCTTCGGCGGCGCGACCGACCATCAGTTGCACCAGCGCATCGCTGCTGTAACCGCCGATGGCGTCGTCGCACACCAGCTTGCCGTCGCGCAGCACGGCGATGCGGTCGGCGACCTGCTTCAGTTCTTCGAGACGATGCGAGATGTAGATGATCGCCACGCCTTCCGATTGCAGCCGCGCGATCTGCGCGAACAGCAACTCTACTTCGCGGCTGGTCAGCATGGCGGTCGGTTCGTCCAGCACCAGCAGGCGGCAGCTGCCGATCAGGTTGCGCGCGATCTCCACCATTTGCTGATGGCCCACGCCGAGTTCGCCGACCGGTGTCCACGGATCGATGTCGGTCAGCCCGACCGCCGCCATCTGCGCTTGCGCCAGCGCTGCCAGTTTGGGCCGGTCGATCCAGCCGAAGCGTTGCGGTAACTGATTCAGGAACAGGTTTTCGGCGATGCTCAGCGTCGGGATCAGGTTCAGCTCCTGCATCACCATGCGGATGCCCAATTGTTCTGCTTCCGTGCGCGAGCGTGGCTGGTAAGGTCGCCCGTCGAGCTGCATGGCGCCCGTGGTGGATTGCACCAGGCCGCAGACGATCTTCGACAGTGTGCTCTTGCCGGCGCCGTTCTCGCCGGTCAGGGCCAGGATCTGGCCGGGCCGGATTTCCAGCGCGACGTCGCTGAGCACCGGTTCGACATAGGTCTTGCCGATGCCGCTGAGCGACAGCAAAGCCGGGGAGGATGGATTGGACATGCAGTCTCCACCGTAAAGGTGTGGTTCAGAAATTCGGTGTTGCGGGAAGGGCGGAACGCACACGCGTTCCGCCCGATGCTTCTCTATGGTTTCTCTATGGATTACTTGGAGTCCTTGGTCACCAGCTGGACCTTGGTTTCCACCGCGCCGCTGAGACTGCTTTGCTTCTTCTTGTCAGCCAGCGCCTTCAGGACCGTTTCGATGCCGAACACCGCTTGCTGCGAAGCGAACTGGTCGGCGGTCGCCAATACGCGGCCGTCCTTGAGCATCGGCTTGATGGCGTTGATGTTGTCGTAGCCGACCACCAGCACCTTGCCGGCCTTGCCCGCTGCCTTGACCGCGGCAACCGCGCCCAGCGCCATGTTGTCATTGCCGGCCAGGATCGCCTTGATGTCAGGATTGGCGTTCAGCATCGAGGCGGCGACCTTGTTGCCCGGATCGATTTCCCATTGGCCGGATTGTACCGACACCACCTTGGCGCCGGCAGCGCTCATGGCGTCCTGGAAGCCCAGCGTGCGTTGCTGCGCATTGAAGGTGGTCGAGACGCCTTCGATGATCGCGACCTTGTCGCCGCTCTTGATCTGCTTGGCCAGGAAGTCGCCGACCAGCTTGGCGCCCTTGCGGTTGTCCGGGCCGACGAACGGCACGGTGATGCCTTTTTCCTTCAGGGCGGCGTCGTCGAATTTGTTGTCGATGTTGACCACGATGATGCCGGCGTCGATGGCCTTCTTGATGACCGGCACCAGCGCCTTGGAGTCAGCCGGTGCGATCACCAGGCCGCTGACCTTCGAGACGATCATCTGTTCGACGATCTTGATCTGGTTGGCGGTGTCCTGCTCATCCTTGATGCCGTTGGCGATCAGGTCGTATTGCGCGGCGTGGGCCTTCTGGTGTTCCTTGGCGCCGTTTTCCATGGTCAGGAAGAATTCATTGGCCAGCGACTTCATCACCAGCGCAACCTTGGGCTTGGCGGCGGTTTGCGCCTGGGCCAGCGCAGGCAGGGCGGGCAGGGCGCAGGCCAGGACGGCGGCGGCAATCAGCTTGAGGCGGATACGTTTATTCATGATGTCTCCAGGTTCCAGATATTCGGGGTGAGCAGCAATTCGTGTGGATCGGCATGCTGTTATTGGTGTGTCTACGTACGATTCATTGATGCGCGCAAACGTTTGCGCGACTGAATCATAGCACCGGATTTCGGGAAAATGAAGGCAATCGACGCGATGATCCATGCGGCGGCGCGGCAGACGCCGTGGTGTTTTCCTTGAATATTTCCGACAGAGAATATGGAATTGATTGGGGGCGCGCAGAATAAACCCGGGGGAAAGCTGTCGTTTTGCAGCGCGGCAGAAAGCGGCGGAAATAAAAAGGCCGGGAACGCATCCCGGCCTTGGTGACGATTCCTGTGTGCAGATATCAGCGGCGGCGGTTGCCGCTTTCCGATGCCAGCGTGATCGGCGCCGAGCCTTTGCGCGCCGGAGCTGGCGCCGCGCGAGTGTTCTTGGCTACCACGGCAGGCGCCTTGCGGATCGGCTTGGCTGGTGCATGGATCACCTGGCGTACGCGCATCGGGGCGGCGGCAGGCGTCTGGTAAGGCACTTGCAGCTGCAGGCTCTGACCGTTGGCCAGCGTGTCGTGGTGCAGGCTGTTCCATTGCTTGATCTGGACCACGCTGACGCGGTAGCGGCTGGCGATCGAGGCCAGCGTGTCGCGCTTGCCGGCCTTCACGTAGATGCGTTTGAAATCAGGCACGTCCGGCGCCACGGCCAGGCGGGCGCTGTCGGCCATCTCAGGCGTGATGTCGGCTTCCATCGAGGTTTCGGTCTTCGGCACCAGGATCATGGAGCCGGCTTTCAGGACCATCTTCGGCGGGATCTGGTTGACGCTGCGGATCACGTCCGGCGTGGTGCCGAAACGGCTGGCGATGGTTTCGATGCGTTCACGCGCGCTCGACACGGTGTGCGCAGTCCACGAGCTCAGGGCTTGCGTGAACTTCGACATGTTGGTCTTGAACTTCTCGGCATTGCTTTCCGGCAGCAGGATCTTGGTGTCGTCGCCGCCGATGATGACCGGGCGGTTGAACTGCGGATTGAGCGCCTTGAATTCGTCGAGCGACAATTCGGCCAGTTGCGCGGCGACCTTCACGTCGATGTTGCGGGTCTTGCCGATGGTGACGAAGTAAGGCTGGTTGTCGACCTTGGGCAGGTCGATGCCGAATTCTCCGGGCACGGCGATGATGTTCTTGACGGCCTGCAGCTTCGGCACGTAGTTGCGCGTCTCATTGGGCATCTGCGCCGACAGGGTGTTGAAGTCGATCGGCAGGCCGGCGGCCAGGTTGCGGTTGACCGCGCGCTGCACGGAACCTTCTCCCCAGTTATAGGCGGCCAGCGCCAGCTGCCAGTCGCCGAACATGCCGTAGAGTTTCTGCAGGTAAGTCAGCGCCGCATCGGTCGAGGCCAGCACGTCGCGGCGCTCGTCGGTAAACAGGTTCTGCTTCAGGTTGTAGTCGCGTCCCGTCGACGGGATGAACTGCCACATGCCGGCCGCTTTGGCGGTCGACAAGGCTTGCGGGTTGAAGGCGGACTCGATGAAGGGCAGCAATGCCAGTTCGGTCGGCATGCCGCGCTTTTCAAGTTCCTGTACGACGTGGAACAGGTAGCGCGAAGCGCGCACGGTAGTACGCTGGATATAGTCGGGGCGCGAGCTGTACCACTGGGTCTGGTTGTCGACCAGCGGGTTTTCCAGGTTCGGGATGCCGAAACCCTTGCGGATGCGCGCCCAGATGTCGATGTCTTCCATGCCCGGCAGCGCGGACGACGGATCGTTCGGATTGATGGCGTTGAAAGGTGCGGGGTAGATCGAGATGTCGTTGGCGTGGGCCAGGAGGGGAGTACCGAGAGAGAAAAGCGTTGCGATCGCCAGTTTCCTGAATGTTAGCTGCATGGGTACGTGATCCTGTGCCTGAGGCTGAAGTAGCGATTAAATTCGCATGTGTAAATTCACCGGTCGTCTTGGATGCACCGCACCTCCTGCCAGGAAGTAGGTGTCCGAACGAAAGCAATGATGCATCTGGCGGTTCTGTCATTAAAAAACAACAAAAACGCCTGTTTATCTAAAAACGGCTTGCAAGCCGGTGGATTTGGAGACTAGACGGAGTGTACGTAAGCCCCTTTTCACTCGTCAAGTAAAAATTCACTTATGTTACAAAGCTTAAGCCCTTGATTCGTTTGGTATTTGTCCGAAAAAAGGCCTATACACCCTCTATTTGTAGGTATTCTTCCATTCGCGCAGCGCCCCGAATGTTTCTGCCGGATCAACTTGTTTCCCTGAGGCAGGCAAACGCCCCGCTTCTTGCAAGCGGGCGATGACGGCGCTTTCCTTGTAACGCAGGAAAGGGTTGGTGGCGATTTCCAGTGCGATGGTGGTAGGCACCGTCGGCTCGTTGCGGGCGCGTTTGGCCTGTTCCACATCGATGCGTGCGGCCAGCGCCGCATTGCCCGGTTCGATTTCTCGCGCGAAGCGCAGGTTGGACAGGGTATATTCGTGGGCGCAGTAGACTTGGGTGTCGGCCGGCAGGGCAGTCAGCTTGCCGAGCGAGGCCACCATCTGCTGCGGCGTGCCTTCGAACAGGCGGCCGCAGCCGCCGGCAAACAGCGTGTCGCCGCAGAACAGCCAGCCCTGGCGCGTGGCGTAGTAAGCAATGTGGCCTTTGGTATGGCCCGGCACGTCGATTACCTTGAGGTCAAGGCCGAGCGCGGCCAGGTGCACCAGGTCGTCTTCCCACAAGGGTTGGGTAATCGTCGGAATCGCTTCACCGGCGGGGCCGTAGACGGGAACTTGTCCATGTTGCAACAAGGCCGGAACGCCGCCGACATGGTCAGCATGATGATGAGTCAGTAGAATAGCGGCCAGCGTCAGGCCATGTGCCTTGAGCGCTGCCAGGACCGGAGCGGCATCGCCGGGATCGACGACCGCCGCATTGACGCCGTCATGAATCAACCACAGGTAATTATCGTCAAATGCAGGAACAGTCAGGACACTCAAGGATGTGGATGAAGCGGACGATGCGGATGATGCTGCTGGCGGGATGGCTGACATGGCTGGACGGGTGCGCGTGATGGCGGAAGTCGATACGGATTCGGGAAAGGCCATTATAGCCCTCGACGACTGGCTGCATACGCCGATGGGCAACTACGTCCGCGCCTGGGAGCAGAAGCACCTGGACGCGCTCACCGCCGACATCTTCGGATTCAACGCGGTGCAGATCGGCATGCCGCAGATCAACGCGCTGCAGGCCAATCGCATGCCTTACCGCTGGCTCACCGACAATTGCCTGCCGATCGAAGCATCGGCCGGCATGCAGGAGGGCCGCGAGATTCCGCTGGTGGTCGCGCATGATTTTTCCGAGCTGCCGTTCGCCACGCAAAGCCTCGACCTGGTGGTGCTGCCGCACGTGCTGGAGTTCAGCGCCGAGCCCCATCAGGTGCTGCGCGAAGTCGAGCGCGTGCTGATCCCTGAAGGCCAGGTCATCATCTGCGGTTTCAATCCGACCAGCCTGTGGGGCGCACGCCAGGCCGCAGGCCGGCTGACCGGTGCGCACTTCCTGCCGCAGGACGGCGAATTCATCCGCCTGCCGCGCCTCAAGGACTGGCTCAAGCTGCTCAACATGGAAGTCAATCGCGGCCATTTCGGCTGCTATGCGCCGCCATGCGCCACCGACAAATGGCTGGACCGTTTCAACTTCATGGAAAAAGCCGGCGACCGCTGGTGGCCGTATTTCGGCGCGGTCTACATCGTGCAGGCGATCAAGCGCGTCAAGGGCATGCGCTTGATCGGCCCGGCCTGGAGCAAGCAAAAGGTCAAGGTCCCCAAGGGCATGCCCGCGACCAATCGCATCCATAAGGAATAGAATGCCGCCTTCCCGCAAAAAAGCGGGGGCATCATCAACGATCAACATCAACATCAACATCAACGACCAAAGTAATCAGGCAATGACAGAAGCAAGCATGAACAAAGAAGCGCTGGACCGCGTGGAAATCTACGCCGACGGCGCCTGCAAGGGCAATCCCGGCACCGGCGGCTGGGGTGCGCTGCTGATCGCGGACGGCCGCGAGAAGGAATTGTGCGGCGGCGAACGCAACACCACCAACAACCGCATGGAACTCAAGGCCGTGATCGAAGCGCTGGGTGCACTGACCCGCCGCTGCGACGTCACTGTCTACACCGACAGCCAGTACGTGCAAAAAGGCATCAGCGAATGGATCCACGGCTGGAAGGCGCGCGGCTGGAAGACCGCCGCACGCGAACCGGTCAAGAACGTCGACCTGTGGCAGGCGCTCGACGCTGCGCAGGCGCAGCACAAGATCGAATGGCGCTGGGTCAAGGGCCACGCCGGCCATCCCGGCAACGAGCGCGCCGACCAGCTCGCCAACCGCGGCGTTGAAACCGTCCTCTGAGCGCACGCTCAGCACCAGCTAACGGAATCCTCATGCGACAAATCGTCCTCGACACCGAAACCACCGGCCTGAACCCCCGCACCGGTGACCGCGTCATTGAAATCGGCTGCGTTGAACTGCTCAACCGCCAGTTGACCGGCAACAACCTGCACTTTTACATCAACCCCGAGCGCGACTCCGAAGAAGGCGCGCTGGCGGTGCACGGACTGACCACCGAGTTCCTCAGCGACAAGCCCAAGTTCGCAGCCATCGTCGACGAGTTCCGCGACTACGTGCGCGGCGCGGAGATCATCATCCACAACGCGCCCTTCGACGTCGGCTTCCTCGACGCCGAGTTCAAGCTGCTCGGCCTGCCGCCGTTCAAGGAGCACGTCGACAACGTCATCGATTCGCTGCAAATGGCCAAGGAGCAGCACCCCGGCCGTCGCAACTCGCTCGACGCCCTGTGCGACCGCTACGGTATCTCCAACGCCCACCGCACCTTGCACGGCGGCTTGCTCGATGCCGCGCTGCTGGCCGAGGTCTACCTGGCCATGACGCGCGGCCAGAACAGCCTGACCATGGACCTGGCTGGCGACGACGACAATGAAGACGGCGCCGTCAAACTCGAACTGGCGCCGCTGGCCGACGTCATCGTGGTCGCCGCCAACGAAGCCGAACTGGGCCTGCATGAAACGCTCCTGAACACGCTCGACAAGGAGGTGCGCGGTACTTGCGTATGGCGCAAGGAACCAGAACCGGAAGCGCCGCCGGCGTAAATTGTTTGGGCAAAATGAAGAGAAATAACAAGAAATGACGAGCAGCTTGCCCGCGACGTCAATTCTGTGTCATAATTCGGGCCGCTTCACACCAACCCTTGCGGTCGGTGGCGACAGCAAAATGGAAGGTTAGCTCAGGGGTAGAGCACTGCATTCACACTGCAGGGGTCGCAAGTTCGAAACTTGCACTTTCCACCAGAATTCAAAAAAGCCAGCGTTCGCGCTGGCTTTT
>Ga0207695_10006508_pt1 | contig 15130 bp, 16 predicted proteins | sample KBSC54metaG_FD_184354 | JGI IMG/M metagenome (GOLD analysis project Ga0207695, IMG submission 184354) | Corn rhizosphere microbial communities from Kellogg Biological Station, Michigan, USA - KBS C5-4 metaG (SPAdes) (version 2) | ecosystem: Host-associated > Plants > Roots > Rhizosphere > Soil... | reverse complement strand
CCGCCCCGGCGTCTCACCGACGATCGCGGTGAACGCCTCGATGAAGCTCGTGGGGTTCGCCCACCCGCACAGCACCGCAGTGCCCGTCACCGAGCGACCCTCCGCCAGGTACACCAAGGCCTGCTGCACGCGAAGCAGGGTCCGCCACTGGTGGAACGTCATCCCCAGCTCGGTGCGAAACAGCCGGCTGAGAGTCCGCTCACTCGCGCCTACCGCCTGTCCTAGCTCTGCGAGCGTGTACGGGTCGGCCGGATCGCCGTGCAGCCAGTCGGTGACCGCGCGAAGCCGCTCGTCGGTCGCCTCCGGCAGGTAGACCGCGCGCGTGGGAAGGTCGAGGAGCTCATCGACAGCCACCCGAAGCAATCGACGCTCGACCCCGGGACGCAGCATGTGATCGCCGGTGAGTCGCAGTACAACCTCTCGAAGCAGCCCGGAGACTGCGAACACACTCGGGTGCTTCGGCAGCACGTCGCTCAGCTCCTGAGGCACCTCCAGAATGCTGACTTCCGTCCTGCCGTGGGCCCGGTGCCAGTGTTCGAACTGGGGCGGTGTCCAGGAGATGCGATCTGCCGGCGACACCCACGTGCCCAGCTCAGTGGTCGTGGCCAGCACACCGCTCGTCGCGTACAGGAGCTGGCCCTGCTCGTGCGAGTGGGGAGCGACGGCCTCTCCATGGCTGAGGGTGTGGCGGGTTTCCGGCATAGGCGGCCAGGATACCGAAAAGCGGTGGCCGGCGGGTTTTCGGTACAACAAGTCCGTATGCCGGTGGTACGCCAACACCGCAGCAGGTCACCCTGGTGAGGTCACCACCACGAGGAGGCCCCACCATGCCGGACGACGCACGCATCGAAGACCGCCAAGCCATCGCCGACCTGATGACCGGCTGGATCCACCGCGACCGCCACGACTGGGAAGCCCTGGCCGCCCTCTTCCACGACGACGCGACCCTCAGAATCCTGTGGTTCTCCGGCACCGCGCACGCCTTCATCGAAGGCTCCCGCCGCATGTCCCAGAGCTCGCTCCGGAGCAAGCACTTCATCGGCGCCCCGACCATCGCCTTCGCCGGCGACCGCGCGTTCGTCGAGACCAACGCGATCCTCCTGGCCGACCAGACCGACCTCGCCATCGGCGCGACGATCCACAACCGCTTCCTCGACCGCGTCAGCCGCCGCGACGGCGCCTGGCGCATCGAGCACCGCGACTCGGTCTACGACCTGGGCGGCTTCACGTACCCCTTCGGCATCGCCGCGGCCGAGGACATCGACCCCGACGCCCTGCGCAGCCGGCACCCGCGTGAGTACGCCGCGCTGGCGTACGTGCTTGAACGGAGCGGAGTCGCCGTGACCGGCACGTTCCCGACGCGCTTCAGCGACCAGGAAAAGGCCATTCTCGACGAGGGCCGCGCTTGGCTGGCCGAGGCCGACGCCGACGCCTAGGGCTCAATGCGCCATGAACTCGGCCAGTTCCCGCGCCCGATCACGCCATTTATCTTCCCAATCGCCTTGGTCGACGGCGGACAGGGAGCTGGAGACGGCTTGGACATCAGGCCCTTCTCCACTGTCACCAGCCGACCGGTCGAGCCGGTCCACCACGATCCCGGCCCGGTCGGCCAGGACCAGCACGGTCGCGAGGAAACCATCCGACAGCGCGGCCACGACAGCGTGATGCGTTCGCCGGCGCCAGGCCAGCAGTGCATGGACGAACGCCTCGAACTCCTCGGGACTGATCTGAGCCTGGTCGTTCTGCATCGGACCAATCCCTGAGGACTGGCCGACCTCCTCCTCGAACAGCTCCGCTTGGCGCAAGAACAGCCGCGACGCCCCGTTGGACGGGTTCCATAGCGTCACCTCGCCCAGCTCGTAGTACTGACTCACCCGGCGTCTCTCTGCTGGCCGATCGACAAATGACGCCGCCATCGTAGGGCCCCTGGATTGCGCGAGCCGAGCAACCACTACCGCGATGCAAGCCTTCGAAGCTCGTAGCTCTAGGGCTGAACGAGCGATGCCGAACGCACCTCCGGCCAACAAGCCGCTCCCGGAGTTCGGCCACCCCACGGCGCGCGAGAACCTGGCCGTCTACCTCGGAACCCTCGTCGAGCGCGTCCTCGACCGCCGCGCCAGCAGCGTCCTGCGTGCCCTGCAAGCCGAGGCCCAGGTCTTCCCCGAACTCCACCGGCGCTACTTCAGCGAGATCATCGCCGCCCGCCGCGCGACCGTCTACGGGATCGTGCAACGAGGAATCGACGCCGGGGAGATCCGCCCCGACGTCGATATCGAGTTCGTCAGCGAACTGCTCGTCGCGCCGATCCTCGCCCGCATGGCCTCCGGTGCCACCGAGAGCCTCGATCCCGAAGCGACAGGCCGTCGCATCGTCGACTACGTATACAGCGGCATCCAGCGGGATCCAGCCGTGACGCCCTGACCTCACGCCGGCATCGGCAGCACCATGACAGGCGTCGTCGTCGGCTGAGCCGAACCACCCGAAGGCTCGACCGTAAGCCCGATCGTCTGGGCATCGCCGAGACCGTGCGCCAGCACCGAGTCGTACGCCTCAGACCCGACAGGCACCAGCCCACCGGACCGAGCGCCCGAAGGCCCCATCATCCAGAGCTGATACGCCCTGCCCGGCGGCAGCTTCGTCAGCCCGCTGACCGTTATCGCCGCCTCGTCGCGCGACCGCGACACCAGCACCCGGCCGTTACCGCCGGTCGTCACGCTCACGCTGTTGGCGTGCACGTCAGGCGCGGACAGCAGCGTGGTGATCGCGGTGCTGCGCTGGTTGGCCTGGTCGATCTGGTTCTGCTGGTCGTTCAACCTCACACCGAGCACGGCGACGACGACGGCCAGCCCGGCGGCCAGGCCCCAGCCCAGCGCCGTGAACCAGCGACGGCGCGGCCGCGCGGCGGCGGTGTCGCCGGCACCAGCGCCGGCGATGATCGGAGGAATCTGCCGCGTCACCGCGATCCGAGCATCCACCGCGGCCTTCAACCGCGCCGGCGGCGTCTCGGCGGCGGCCGAGGCCAGCAGCGCCGCCGTCTCCTGAAGCTCAGCCACCTCCTGGACGCAGACGGGGCACTGGGCCAGATGGCGCTCGAAAGCCTCGCGCTCGGCCGGCTCCAGCGCGTGGCACACGTACGCGCCGGTCAGCGAATGGACCTCCGGATCCATTGCAGTCATCCTCCCACCCCCAGGCAGTCGCGCAGGCGGGCCAGGCCGTCGCGCAAACGGGTCTTCACGGTGCCCAGCGGGCTGCTCAGCAGATGCGCCACCTGCGAGTACGTGTACCCGCCGTAGTAGGCCAACGTCACGGACTGGCGTTGTAATTCTGTGAGGCCCTCCAGACACCGCCGGACCCGTTCCCGGTCCAGCCGTGCCTCGACCGCTTCCACCACCTGATCGAACGGTGATTCGACCATCAGCTCGGCGGCGCGCGCCTCGCGGCGTGCCGAAGCGTCGACGGAGCGGACGCGGTCCACGGCGCGCGCGTGCGCCATGGTCAGCGCCCACGCGCGAGCCGAACCGCGCTCGGGGTCGAAGCGGCTGGCGGTGCGCCAGATCTCGATCAGGACTTCCTGCGCGACCTCCTCGGCCTGCGCCGGGTCGCGCAGCACGCGGCGTGCCACGCCGAGCACCGGGCCGGCCAGCTGCTCGTAGACCGCGTCGAAGGCCTGGCGGTCGCCGAGGGCGACCTGATGCAGCCGCTCCTCCAGCGTCGCCTGCTCCTCGGGGTTGGTCCTGGAGCCGGCACGTCCGAGCATGGGCTGTGGTCTCCAGTCCTGGATGTCGTCGGGGGCGCGGCGGCGCGGTGCCTGGCCCAATTCTCGCCTCACGACTGCTATTCGGTGCCCAAGCCTTATCGGATTGGTGCGCGTGTGTCGCGGTGATGAGTCGATCCGGTCGCGAAGCCATCCGATCGGGTGAGTCGGTGCCGTGCGTTCGCCGCGGTTTCCAATCCACGCCGGGATCCGCTCCGAACGGGTGGCATGAGGCGCTTCGTGAGCACGATCGGTACGGCGGTGACGCGAGCGGCGACATGGACTGTGCCCGGCGCGGTGATCGGGCTGATCACGGCCGGTCTGGCGGTCGGCGTGGGGGAGTTCGCCGCGGCGTGGTCGGGGCCGCAGACGGCGCCGGCGATCGCGGTCGGGTCGGCGGCGATCGACCTGACGCCGACGCCGCTGAAGGAGTACGCGGTGCGGCACTTCGGGACGAACGACAAGCTGGTGCTGCTGACCGGTATCTACGTCACGCTCGGCCTGATCGCGGTGGCCGCCGGCGTCGTGGCGTTGCGGCGGCTGGCGGTCGGGGCCGGTCTCGTCGCGCTGTTCGGGGTGGTGGGGGCTTGGGCCGCGTTGTCCCGTCCTACGTCGCGGGGTGGAGACCTGTGGCCGTCGTTGCTCGGTGCGGCGGCAGCTGTGGTCGCGATGGTCTTGTTGGTGCGGAGCTACCAGGCGGCGCGGGTCGAGGAAGGCGGGAGTGGGGCCTGGCTCGGCCAGGATCGTCGGCGTTTCTTGGCGTTGGCCGTCGGTACTGCCGGGGCAGCCGCCGCGACCGGGCTGGTGGGGCGGGTCGCCGTGGACCGGCGCTACAACGTCGCGGTGAAGCGTGCGAAGGTCCGGATTCCGGCGCCGGCTGTCCGCGCGCCCGCGATCCCGGCCGGTGTGCATCCGAACGTCGCCGGGCTGTCGGACTTCATCACGCCGAACTCCGACTTCTACCGTGTCGACACCGCGCTGGTGCTGCCGCAGGTGGATCCGGACGCGTGGACGTTGCGGATCCGCGGCATGGTCGATCATCCGCTGGAGTTGTCCTTCGCTGAATTGCTTGCGCGGCCTTTGATCGAGCACGACCAGACACTGTCGTGTGTCTCGAACGAGGTCGGCGGTCCCTATGTCGGCACTGCGCGGTGGATCGGTGCTTCTCTGGCCGATCTGTTGCGGGAAGCCGGTGTTCAGCGTGGTGCGGATCAGTTGGTCGGCCGGTCGATCGACGGCATGACGATCGGCACGCCGGTGGAGTCGGTTCTCGACGGACGCACCGGGTTGCTCGCGGTGGCGATGAACGGTGAGCCGTTGCCGATCGCGCACGGTTTTCCCTGCCGGATGCTGGTTCCGGGCTTCTTCGGCTACGTCTCGGCGACGAAGTGGCTGGTGGACTTGGAGTTGGCGAGGTTCGCCGATTACGACCCGTACTGGGTTCAGCGCGGGTATTCGAAGATCGCGCCGGTGAAGACGGCTTCGCGGATCGACGTGCCGAAACCTTTCGGGAAGGTGGCTTCCGGGATGGTGACGGTCGCCGGCGTCGCGTGGGCTACGCATCGGGGGATCGACGCGGTCGAGGTCAGATCCGATGGCGGTCCTTGGCACCTCGCGCGCCTTGCTCAAGCGGACTCGCCGGATACGTGGCGTCAGTGGACCTGCGATCTGAATCTGGCTCCCGGGCTGCACAAGCTCGAAGTGCGCGCGACGGACTCCAGCGGGGCTGTGCAGCCCGAGCAGCGCGTCGACACCTTTCCCGACGGTGCCACCGGTTGGCACTCGGTGGTCATCACAGCGAACTGATCTATCTGCGTCAGTATCACGAAAAACACTGACCAATCCGGATCCGGTCCAGCCACGAATACCAGCTGACAGCAGCACCCGGACATCACTGAATCAAGGAGCTGATTATGTTCTCCACCCGCAGCAAGACCGCGGCCGCCCTGCTGTGCTCGGCGGCGATCGCGGTGAGCGCGAGCGCGTGCGGCAGCAGTTCGAGCAAGCCCTCGGCGTCCTCGCCCGCTGCGTCGAGCAGCTCGTCGAGCACGGAGCCGACGATGGCGTCGTCAAGCTCGCCGTCGATGAGTGACAGCTCCAGCTCCGGCGGCGCCGCGGGCTCCGCGTCCGCGCCGTTCGGCTCGGCCTGCTCGGCGGTGCCCAGCTCGGGCCCGGGCAGCTTCACCGGCATGGCCACGGATCCGGTCGCCACCGCGGCCTCGCACAACCCGGTGCTCTCGACGCTGGTGACCGCGGTCCAGGCCGCGGGCCTCGGCGACACGCTGAACAGCGCACCGGCCATCACGGTGTTCGCGCCGGCCAACGACGCGTTCGGCAAGATCCCGGCGGACACCCTGAAATCGGTCCTCGCCGACAAGACGAAGCTCACCAAGATCCTGACGTACCACGTCGTGTCCGGGAAGCTCTCGCCCGAGCAGCTCGCCGGCACGCACACGACGCTGGAGGGCGGCACGGTGACCGTGACCGGCTCGGGCCAGTCGTTCCAGGTCAACGGCGCCAACGTGGTCTGCGGCAACGTGCAGACGGCGAACGCGACGGTGTACATCGTCGACTCGGTGCTGATGCCGACCAGCTGACGGTCGGCGCGCTGCGCTGGGGCTGGCGTTAGTGCTGGTGTTGGCGCTGGCAAGCATGCCGTGGACGGCCTTTCTGCCCTCAGGCCGTCCGCAGCATGCTTTCCGCAGCTGTCTTACGCCGCCGCAGAGCTTGAACTGGCACTCGCCGACCGGCCGACTGGCCGTGAGCTGGTCCGCCGCTGTCCGCCTCTGTTCTAGCTCTGCTTCGGAGGCCTCGGAAGGAAGGGACTCGTGCGCGCCGCGTACTCCGCGTATCCGGGCCGCGTCGCCATCAGGTGGGCCTCGACCAGGGGTTTGCCGCTGCCGGAGGTGAGGAGCCAGGTCATCGCCAGGGGCGACAGGATGGTCAGCAGGACCTGCCAGGTGCCCGCGCCGATGAGGAACAGGCCCCACCAGACGCAGGCGTCGCCGAAGTAGTTCGGGTGGCGGGTGTAGGACCACAGGCCCCGGGTCATGAGGCGGCCGCGGTTGGCGGGGTCGGCTTTGAAGCGGGCCAGTTGCCAGTCGCCCACCGATTCGAAGCCGATGCCGACCAGCCACAGCGCCACGCCGAGCACCGCGAGCGTCACGGCCGCGGCCGAGGTGCCGGTCGCGACGAGGCCGACCTGCACCGGAAGGGAGATGAACCAGACCAGGGCCGCTTGCAGCAGGTAGACCTTCTTGAACGCGGCCCACTGCGGGTTGCCGCGCGCCTTGGCCAGCATCGCGGCGTACCGCGGATCCTCCGGCGCGCCCCGGCCGCGCCGGGCGATGTGGATCGACAGGCGCAGGCCCCACACGACGGTGCAGGCCGTCAGCAGCCAGCGGCGCCATCCGTCGCCGTTGTCGGTGGTCAGCGCCATGGTCACCACGGCGACCAGCGCGAAGGCGGATCCCCATACGGCGTCGACGTAGCGGTGACGCTGTCTGCGCACGCCGAAGACGAACACGACGCTGAACACGATCAGCAACACGAGCGCGTCCACGGCCGAAACGGCGATGAAACCCGACAGTGAGTCGGCGTGCATCCTCAGTTTCCTCCGGTCTTCGTCAGGTCCTTGGTTCGAGGCACCACCGGCAGTCCCCGCAGGAACAAAGCGATGCCCTGCCGCCGAATCCGCGCGGCGACCGCGAGCGGCGCCAGCGGATGCCGCCCGGCCATCCGCAGCAGTTCGCGGCCGGTAGCCGCACGGCGAACGCCGTGGACGCTGGCCACGAAAGGCGGCGCGCCGGGCAGGTCCAGCCGGATCGCGAGGCTGAGCTGCTCGTCCGGCTCGGGAACGCGCATGCGATAAGCGCCGCCCTCGATCGGCAAGAAGGGCGAGACGTAGAAGTCCTTAGCGACGTCCGCCCTGCCCTCCTTGTCGGGAAAGAGCAGGTAGGCGTGCCGTCCGCCATACGTGTTGTGAACCTCCGCGACGACGCAGATAGGCCGGTCGTCCGAGTCCCGGCACCAGTACACGGTCAGCGGGTTGAACACGTAGCCGAACACCCGCGCCGAAGTGAGCATGAGGACCCGGCCCCCGCCATGGAGATAGATACCGTGGTCGGCGAGGAAGTCCTCAAGCCCGGCGCGGATGCTGACGTCGGTACCCGTGAAGTGGTCGGCCGGCGTGAACCCGGCCAGCACCCGCAGCGGCCCAGGCAGGTGCGGCATGTCATCGAGATCGACCAACCACAGGTACGACGAATACGTGAAGTCGTTGGCGACCGCACCTCGCCGCACATGGCGGATCCGGCATTCGTACAAAGAAGCCGCACTCACCACGTCACCCCGAAAGCCGCCGCAGCCGCCACCCCCGAAGCGCAGCCGTCCTCGTGGAACCCCCAGCCGTGGTACGCACCGGCGAACGCGGTCCGAGAAGTGGTCAGCTCTGATAACCGGGCCTGCGCCGCGACGGACTCCGGCGTGTATACCGGATGTTCGTACACCATGCGGTCGATCACCGTGGCCGGGTCGATCCGGTCGGCGGCGTTCATCGTGACCAGGTACTCGACCGGCGCCTCGAAGTCGTGCAGCTGGTTCATCGCGTACGTCACCACGGCGCGATCGGCCGAAGTATCGCGGGAACCGAGCTGCGAAGCCTTGCTCTGCGAACACGAAGGCAGCAGATAGTTCCACGAGCTGTACGCCGCGCGCGTCGAAGGCAGCATCCCGGCATCGGTATGAAGCACCGTCTCGTTCCGCGAGTACGGAATCGCCCCCAGCACTGCCGCCTCCGCCGGGCTGGCATCGGCGAGCAGTCGCAAAGCCTGGTCGGAGTGCGTGGCGACCACGACCTTCGCGACCGAGTGCACCTCGTCGGCGTCGTCCCGGATCTGAACCCCGTCCCCGGTGCGGCTCAGCGTCCGCACCGGGGTGCTCAAGTGAACGGCGTGCAGATTCTTCACCGCTTTGTCGACGTACGTCTTCGACCCGCCGGTGACGGTGCGCCAGCGCGGCGAACCCGTGACAGCGAGCATGCCGTGATGGTTCAGGAACTGGAAGAGGTACGCCGCCGGATACCGCTCGGCCGTCTCCCGCCCCGAGGACCACACCGCCGACACCAGCGGCAGGATGAAATGGTCGGTGAAGAACTGCGAGTAGCCGCCGGTCGCCAGGAACTCCTTCAGCGTCGTCCCCGACGCTGCGGGCTGGGGCGTGTCCTCCAGCAGCTGCCGCGCCTCCCGGTGGAACCGGCGCACGTCCAGCAGCATCCGCACGTAAGCCGGCCGCAGCGCGCGCCCAGGCGTGGCGAACAACCCGCGCGGGCCTTTCGCGCCGGCGTACTCCAGCCGGCAGCCCTCACAGCGCACGCTCATCGACATCTCGGTCGGCTGCGTGGCCGCCCCCAGCTCGTCGAACAGCCGGATGAGCTGGGGATAGGTGCGCCGGTTGTGGACGATGAAGCCGCTGTCGACCGACAGTATCCGTCCGGAGTCGGCCACCTCGTGGGTGTGTGCGTGGCCGCCGAGGCGGCTGTCGGCTTCGAACAGCAGCACGTCGTAACGGCGCTGGAGCAGGTACGCCGCGGTCAGCCCGGCGACGCCGGAGCCGATGACCGCGACCTGCTCGCGATGGGTGTCCCGTCCTGCTGCCGAACCGGTCGTCACCGATGCCTCCCTCGACGATGTCTCGACGTCCCGACACCAGGTATTCGGGGCCGAGGCGCATCCGGATTGGATCGAGGTGAGGCCGGGCCAATCCAAACCGGACTCGGCGCCGAATCCCTCACGGGAGCGCTCGGCCGAGCGCTCCGCATGGCGCGAGATCCGGCCACGGCCCCGTTCGCCCGCACCGGGTGTCGGCCGGATCGTGTCGACCGGATCTTTGCGCAGTGACCTGGTGGAATGGAGCGGTGAGTAAGTCAATGCCTTCGTCGTCAGCATCCCGAGCCACCGTCGCGCTGTTCACTCGCGACTTGCGCGTCCACGACAACCCCGTGCTCGCCGCCGCGGCGGCGTCCGGGGAGGGCCGGGTGGTTCCGTTGTTCGTCCTCGACGGCGGCATCCTGCCGAGGATCAGCCCACCGAGACGCCGGTTCCTGGAGGAATGCCTGGCCGATCTCGACGGCGCGCTCCGCAAGCTCGGCGGGCACCTGGTGCTGCGCTCGGGAGACGTCGTCGCCGAGGTCTGCCGGGTCGCGGACGAGGTCGACGCGGTCGAGGTGCACATGGCCTCGGACGTCACCGCCTACGCGCAGGAGCGTCAGGACGCGCTTGCTTCGGCGCTGCGTGCCAAGGGTGCGGAACTGCACCTGCACGATCAGGTCCACACCATCCAGCCGCCCGGTGATCTGCGGCCCAGCGATCGCGCCTACTTCTCGGTGTTCACTCCGTATTGGCGGCGGTGGGCCGAGATGCCGTTGCGTGCTCCGGCTTCCGCGCCGCGTCTGACCGTGCCGCGCATCGACGGCTTGGACGTGCCGACGCCGAAGTCGGACTCGAAGGCGAAGTCGGACTCGAAGGACGGACTGCTCGGCGGGGAGACGGAAGGACGGAAGAGGGCGCAGCAGTGGCTGAAGAAGACGGTCGACGATTACGAAGAGATCCACGACGACCTCGCTGCCGACGCCACCTCGAAACTGTCGCCCTACCTGCACTTCGGCTGTGTATCAGCCACCGAGCTCGCGGCGCGCGCGAGCCGGGATCATTCCGGTGCCGGCGCTGAGGCGTTTCTGCGTCAGCTGTGCTGGCGGGACTTCCACCACCAGGTGCTGGCTGCTCGGCCCGATGCCGCGCACACGGATTTGCGGCCGCGCGGGGAGTGGGTCGAGGATCCCGAGGCTCTGAAGGCTTGGACCGAGGGCTGTACCGGGATCCCGATCGTGGACGCCGGTATGCGGCAGCTCGTCGCCGAGGGCTGGATGCACAATCGGGCTCGGCTGATCACCGCCGGGTTCCTGACCAAGACGATCGGCGTCGACTGGCGGCAGGGCGCCGCCCACTTCGCGTATCACCTGCTCGACGCCGATGTCGCCAACAACAACCTGAACTGGCAGTGGGTCGCCGGGACGGGCATGGACACCCGGCCCAACCGGGTGCTGAACCCGCTGCGTCAGGCGGCGCGGTACGACCCGACGGGGGATTATGTGCGCCGGTACGTGCCCGAGCTCGCCGAGCTCACTGACGTGGCGCACGTTCACCAGCCTTGGCGGCTCGGGCCGGTCTCGCTGCGGGATCTGGGCTATCCCGCGCCGATTGTGGAGGTCGAGAACGGGCGCGTCGGCGAGCGGGTTTCGGGGCCGTCTGAGCGCTTGTTCTAGAGCTCGGTCTAGAGCTTGTTCCAGAGCTCGGTCTAGAGCTTGGTCTGGTGGCTCGCTCAAGAGCTCGGTCTAGAGCTTGCTCGAGCAATGCTCAAGACCTGTGGATCGGCTCGGTGAGGGCGTACCCTCCCGAGTGATCGTTTCGAAGGTCACTGAGTAGGCCGACGCGCCAACGTCGGCTGGGAGGGCACGCCCATGCTTACGGTAGTCAACGCCGACGGTGCGACCGAATCCGGCTCCCTGATCGATGAGATTGTGCGCGAGGGTGCCCGGCGGATGCTCGCGGCGGCGCTCGAGGCCGAGGTCAACGCATATCTGGCCGAGCTGGCCGACGCTCGCGACGAGGCCGGGCGGCGCTTGGTGGTGCGCAACGGCTACCACCAGCAGCGCGCGATCGCTACGGCAGCTGGCCCGGTGCAGGTCAAGGCGCCGCGGGTGAACGACAAGCGGGTGGATGAGGTCACCGGGGAACGCAAGCAATTCTCCTCGGCGATCCTGCCGGCCTGGGCGCGCAAGACCCCGAAGATTGCCGAGGTGCTGCCGCTGCTGTACCTGCACGGCATGTCCACCGGCGACTTCGTGCCCGCGTTGGAGCAGTTCCTGGGCTCGACGGCCGGGCTGTCGCCGGCGACGGTCAGCCGCCTGACCGCGACCTGGACCGAGGACCACAAGGCGTTCCAGGCCCGCGACCTGTCCAAGGAGGACTTCGTCTACGTCTGGGCCGACGGCGTCCACCTGAAGGTCCGCCTCGATGAGGCCAAGGCCTGCGTGCTGGTGATGATTGGCGTCCGTGTCGACGGCAGCAAAGAACTGATAGCCCTGGCCGAGGGCTACCGCGAGTCCGGCGAGTCCTGGGCGAACCTGCTGCGTGATGCCGAACGCCGCGGCATGCGCGCCCCGGTGCTGGCTGTCGGCGACGGGGCACTGGGGTTCTGGAAGGCGCTGCGCGATATCTTCCCCGACACCCGCGAACAGCGCTGCTGGGTTCACAAAACCGCGAATGTGGTCGACGCCCTCCCGAAGTCGGCGCAGCCAGCGGCCAAGACGGCCATCGCCCAGATCTACAACGCCGAGGACAAAGAGCACGCCAGGAAGGCCGTGCGGGCCTTCGAGCGGCAGTACGGCGCGAAGTTCCCCAAGGCCGTCGAGAAGATCACCAAGGATAAGGAGGTGCTGCTGACGTTCTACGACTACCCCGCCGAGCACTGGATCCATCTGCGGACCACCAACCCGATCGAGTGCACGTTCGCCACCGTCCGGCTACGCACCCGGGTCACCCGCGGTGCCGGCTCCCGTACCGCAGCCCTGGCGATGACGTTCAAGCTCATCGAGTCCGCCCAGATGCGCTGGCGCGCCGTTAACGCACCCCACCTGGTCGCGCTCGTCCGCGCCGGAGCCCGCTTCGAGCGCGGCGTTCTCGTCGAGCGCGAGGCAGTGGCATGACACCGCGCCCGACACTGGTCGCGGTCAGCGGTCCGCCCGGTGCAGGCAAGACAACGCTTGCGCACGCGCTGGCTGGCGCGCTCGGCTGGCCGGCGGTATGCCGTGACGAGATCAAGGAGCGCATGGCCGCCGACGGCGCCGACCCCGCCGAGAACCTGGACCTGAAAACGCTCACAGCGTTCTTCCACACCCTCGCCGAGCACCTTCGATCGGGAACGAGCCTGGTGGCAGAGGCAGCTTTTCAAGACCGCCTCTGGCGTCCGGGACTGGAGCCACTCACGCACCTGGCCGACATCCGCATCGTGCGCTGCATCATCGACCCCGACCTCGCCCGAGTGCGCATCATCCACCGAGCCGCCACACAGCCCTCGCGCTCGGTTCACGGGGACGCAGCCTTCCTGCGCCGCATCGCCGAGGGACAACGGCCGATCGAGTCGTGGGTCCCGATCGCGCTGGACGTGCCCAGCCTGATCGTAGACACCACGCAGGGCTGGAAGCCGCCCCTGACCCGGATCGTCGAGTTCGCCACGCCCGCTACACCACCGACCGCTGACGACCAGCCCACAATCCACAAGTATTGACAATTGCTCAGCTTGCTCTGGTGGCTCGGTCTGGAGCTGGTTCCAGAGCTTGATCCGGGGCTTGTTCTGAGGAGAACAGCGGGTTACCGGCATCAGACTCATAACTTAATCTTGATATCAGGGTCTTGCGGTCGTCCTTACTCGTGGGTAGCTTCCACGGCGAGCCACCCTCGCCAACCCACGGAAGGGCATCACCCAATGGCCCACGCGATATCGCGTCGTCTCACCGTTCTCGCCGTCGCTTCGGCGGCCGCAGCCGGGACCGCCATCTTCATCGGCCCCGCCGCGCCGACCGCCCACGCGGCCGTCCACGCGGCCGCCACCTGCTCGACCTCCTACCTGCCGCTGCCGGACCCGGCGTGCACGCCCGGGGTGCTGAACCCGGACGTCACGCAGGACACCATCGACTCCACGATCTGCGTCTCCGGCTGGACCGCGACCGTCCGGCCGCCGACGTCGTACACCAACCCGCTGAAGGTGCAGCAGATCGCCGAGTACGGCTACGCCGACACCAGCACGGCCGACTACGAGGAAGACCACTTCATCCCGCTGGAGCTCGGCGGCTCGCCGCGCGACCCGCAGAACCTGTGGCCGGAGCCCCACTACACCACCGGCGGCTCGGGCGGCACGTCGTACACGAAGGACACGGTCGAGAACAAGCTGAAGAAGGCGGTCTGCAACGGGACGGTCGACCTGGCCGCCGCGCAGAACGCCATCGCGACCGACTGGACGACGGCGCTGGCGAACCTCGGCCTGAGCTAGGACCGAGAGCTTGGACAGAGAGCTCGAACTGAGAGCTTGACCTGAGAGCCAGGACTGAGACCTAGGGCAGAGAGCTGGGACTCAGAGCTTGAACTGAGAGCTTGACCTGAGAGCCAGCCCTGAGCAGGGCCTCAGTCAGGCCTAACGGTAGAGCGGGAGGCTGCCGCTCAGCTTCTGGACCGCCTTCTTGGCGCCGACGACAGCGACGCCAACATAGACGTGCTCCTCGGCAGCGGTAGCCTCCATCGCCTCGACGTACGCGCCGTAGTTCCGGGCCGCCTGGGCCGTCGAGGTGAAGTCGACGAGGAAGACGTCCGGCTCGGCGAGTGCCTTGGTGACGATGCCGCGCAGGGCCTGGGTGTCGGCCTTGAGGATCGGCAGGGGGACCTCGGTGATGGCGTAGTGGACCTGGCCGTCGCGGTCCTTGACGTCCGGTCCGAGCGCGGATTCGCCGTACGCGTCGCCGATCGAGAGGGCCAGGACGGCTGCGGCGTTCATGGCCAGGCCGGTGGGCAGGGCGTCGTCGATGACGATGGCGCACTTCTCGAAGCGGGGGAGGGCGTCCTCGCGCGGCAGTGTCGTCGGGTTCGTCGGCATCGTCGGCATGGGGGAACTCCTTGGGATCGAACCATCACCGGGTATGGGGGCCGAGCGTAGCTCGTCATACGGCGTGATTGCTCAAGATCCGAATTTAGTTCTGCTAGGTTGCCGGTGTGACCGATCTGGACGCCATTGATTCGGCGCTGCTGGCGCTTTTGCAGAACGATGGACGGCGAACGAACCGCGAACTCGCCACGATGCTCAACATCGCGCCGTCGACCTGCCTGGAACGGATGCGCTCGCTGCGGCGGCGTGGCCTGATCGTCGGCTACCACGCGCAGGTGGACCTGGCGGCGATCGGGCGGACATTGCAGGCGCTCATCGCGGTGCGGGTCCGGCCGCCGAACCGGGCGGTGATCGACGGCTTCCGGGCGTTCGTGGAGGAGCTGCCGGAGGTGCTGTCGGTGTTCGTGGTGTCCGGGGGCGACGACTTCCTGATCCACGTCGCGGTCAAGGACACCGATCAGCTGCAGGCCCTGGTGCTGGACAAGCTGACGCGGCGCAAGGAGCTGGCGGACGTGCGCACGTCGCTGGTGTACGAGCATCTGCGGAAGACGGAGATCGCGCCGTTGTAGTGGCGCGATCGCCGGAGGTGGAGGCAGAGGCGGAGGTCGGCCGGAGCTGGAGCCAGAGCCAGAGCCAGAGCTGGAGCTGGAGCTAGAGCTAGAG
>Ga0207695_10006504_pt1 | contig 15135 bp, 16 predicted proteins | sample KBSC54metaG_FD_184354 | JGI IMG/M metagenome (GOLD analysis project Ga0207695, IMG submission 184354) | Corn rhizosphere microbial communities from Kellogg Biological Station, Michigan, USA - KBS C5-4 metaG (SPAdes) (version 2) | ecosystem: Host-associated > Plants > Roots > Rhizosphere > Soil... | reverse complement strand
GATTTTCGCTCGCCCGATCATCACGGAACCTCCGGAACGGAGCACTAGATGCTGCCCGTCCTCAAGGTCGACTTCAACCCGGTCTCGGAGTTCACGGACTTCGTCCACAACCCGTACGTGAAGCTGCCGCTCGGGCTCGACATCAACAAGGCCGTCATCTACATGTGGATGGCCGCCGCGGTGACGACGATCCTGACGCTGATCGTCTTCCGCAAGGGCCTGAAGCTCCGGCCCGACGGCAAGCAGACCAGCGCCGAGGTCATCTACGACCTGTGTCAGAGCCAGGTCGCGAGGGCCGGCCTGCCCGAGGAGGGCATGCGGATCTGGTTCCCGTACGTGGCGACGCTCTTCGTGTTCATCTGGATGATGAACCTGATCGGGTTCATCCCGCTCCCGTTCGGCGAGCGCCACTTCGACCTCTTCGGCTTCAGCATCCCGGAGTTCCAGATCTACGCGGCAACCGCGAACCTGTCGGTCACGCTCGCGCTGACGCTGGTCACCTTCTTCGCCACCCACATCGAGGGCATCCGCTACAACGGCCCGGTCAAGTACTTCAAGAGCTGGATGCCGTCGGGCCTGCCGTCGCCGAAGCCGTGGGGCCTGAAGTCGCCGGCCGTGCTGATCCTGCTCGGGCTGATCGCACTGATCGAGGTGCTCTCGCAGCTCGTCCGCATCGTCTCGCTCAGCTTCCGGCTCTTCTTCAACATGCTCGCCGGCCACCTCGTGATCGCCGTGTTCCTGGGGCTGGCGTCGCTGCTCGGGACCTACTTCGTGCTCGTGGTCGGGATCCCCATGGGCATCGCGCTCTACACGCTCGAGGCCACGCTGATCGCCGGCCTGCAGGCCTTCATCTTCGCCACCCTGTCCGCCATCTACATCGGTGGAGCCATCCACCCCGACCACTAGGAGCCCGTATGGCCCTTGACGGCAATATCCATGACTCCGCCCGCGCACTCGAGCTGGGCCTCGCGACCGGTCTCGGCGCGATCGGCCCCGGCATCGGCGTCGGCTTCATCTTCGGCAAGACGATCGAGGCGGTCGGCCGCCAGCCGGAGCTGCGCGGTCAGCTGACGGGCCTCATGTGGCTCGGGTTCGCGCTGACCGAGGCGATCATCTTCTACGCCCTGGGCATGGCCTTCGTGGCCTACGCCATCGCCTGATCGCGGGGAGCACCGCATGATCCTCTACGACTCGACCCTCATCACCCCGACGACGGGGCTGATGATCTGGACGCTCGTCACGTTCGTGGCCGTCCTCGCCCTCCTCAAGTGGAAGGCCTTCGGCCCGCTCCAGGAGATGATCGACGAGCGCCGCAAGGCGATCTCGGCCGACCTGGACGCCGCCGAGACCGCCCGCACCGAGGCGCAGCAGGCGCTGGCCGAGTACCGCCAGCAGCTGGCCGAGGCGCGCAAGGAGGCGACCAAGATCGTCGAGGATGCCCGCCGGGTGGGCGACGAGCGCCGGACGGCGGCGGTCGCCGAGCTCGAGGCCGAGAAGGCCCGCCTCATGCGCCAGACGCAGGAGGAGATCCAGGCCGAGACGCGCCAGGCGCTGAACGCGATCAAGCAGCAGGTGGCCGACCTGGCCGTCGCCGCCACCGAGAAGGTCGTCCGCGCCCGCCTCGACGAGGCCGAGCAGCGGCGCCTGATCGACGAGGCGCTGGCCGACGTCGACCTCTCCAACCTCGTCCCCACGGCCACCGAGGAGGAGAAGGCCTAGATATGGCCGATCGGGTCGATCCCGCCGGACGCGTCTACGCGGCCGCCCTCTACCAGGCGGCGGCGGACGCCGGCAAGGTGCGCGAGGTCGACAGCGACCTCGAGGGCTTCATCTCGACGCTCGGCGACCACGAGCTGCTCCTGCGCGCGCTGGTGAACCCGGCGCTGCCGCGGGAGGCCAAGACCCGCGTCCTCACCCGCGTGCTCGACCAGGCCAACCCGCTGGCCCGCAACGCCGTCCTCGTGCTGGCCCACCACGGCCGCCTCGGGCTGCTCGTCGACATGCAGACGGCCTACGCGGAGCTCGCCGCCGAGGACGAGCAGATCCTGACCGTCGAGATCACGACCGCGGTCGAGCTCGAGAAGGCCGACCTCGACGCGCTCGCCAAGCGCATCTCCGACGCCGTCGGCCGTCAGGCCCAGGTCACGGCCACGGTCGACCCAAACCTCATCGGCGGGCTCGTCCTGCGGGCGCGAAACGTGCTCGTGGACGCCTCCGTCAGGCGCCGGCTGGACGAGCTCCGGCGCGCCCTGATCCGTACACCCTTGCCCATTGGGAGTGAAGCGTGAAGCTGCGACCAGACGAGATCGCGAACATCCTGAAGACCGAGATCGAGCGCTATGACGTCGAGGCCGAGGTCGAGGAGGTCGGCACCGTCATCCAGCTCGGCGACGGCATCGCCCGCGTCTACGGCCTCGACCGCTGCGTGGCGATGGAGAAGCTCGAGTTCGGGCACGGGGTCACCGGCCTTGCGCTCAACCTCGAGGAGGACAACGTCGCCTGCGTGCTCTTCGGCGAGTGGGACCGGATCAAGGAGGGCGACACCGTCCGCCGCACCGGCCAGGTCATGTCGATCCCGGTCGGCGAGAAGCTGATCGGCCGCGTCGTCAACCCGCTGGGCGAGCCGATCGACGGCGGCCCCGAGATCGAGACCGGCGAGGTCCGGCCGATGGAGTTCAAGGCGCCGGGCGTGGTCGACCGCCAGCCGGTGTCCGAGCCGGTGCAGACGGGCATCAAGTCGATCGACTCGATGATCCCGATCGGCCGCGGCCAGCGTGAGCTGATCATCGGCGACCGCACCACCGGCAAGACGGCCATCTGCGTCGACACGATCCTGAACCAGAAGGGCCAGGACCTCGTCTGCATCTACGTCGCCATCGGCCAGAAGGCCTCGACCGTGCGGGCCGTCGAGGCCCAGCTGCGCAAGGCCGGCGCGATGGACTACACGATCATCGTCTCGGCGTCGGCGACCGAGGCCGCCCCGATCAAGTTCATGGCCCCCTACGCCGGCTGCGCCATGGGCGAGCACTTCCTCTACAACGGCAAGCACGCCCTGGTCATGTACGACGACCTGTCCAAGCACGCCGACGCGTACCGGCAGATGTCGCTGCTCGTGCGCCGGCCGCCCGGCCGCGAGGCCTATCCGGGCGACGTCTTCTACCTGCACTCGCGCCTGCTGGAGCGGGCGGTGAAGCTCTCCGACGAGCTCGGCGCCGGGTCGCTGACGGCGCTGCCCGTGATCGAGACCCAGGCCGGCGACGTGTCGGCCTACATCCCGACGAACGTCATCTCGATCACCGACGGCCAGATCTTCCTGCAGGCCGACCTGTTCTACTCGGGCGTGCGGCCCGCCATCAACGCCGGCATCTCGGTGTCGCGCGTCGGCGGCGACGCCCAGATCCGGGCGATGAAGAAGGTCGCCGGGCGCCTGCGCCTCGACCTGGCGGCCTACCGCGAGCTGGAGGCGTTCTCGCAGTTCGGCTCCGAGCTCGACCAGACCACCCAGAACCAGCTCGCCCGCGGCGAGCGCGTCGTGGCCTCGCTGAACCAGCCGCAGTACGCGCCGTGGCCGGTGGCCGAGCAGGTGGTGGTGATCTGGTCGGTCACGAACGGCTACGTCGACTCGATCCCGGTCGAGGAGGTGTCCCGGTTCAACGCCGAGCTGGTGGAGTCGCTGCGGGCCGAGGGCTCGATCCTGAACGCGATCGACGAGTCCCGCGACCTCACCGACGAGACGACCGAGAGCCTGCGCAAGCACCTCGACACGTTCAAGGACAGCTTCTTCGTCGAGGGCGACAAGGACGCGGCCGGCACCGCCGCATAGATGGCAACCCAGCAGGACATCGCGCGCCGCATCCGGTCGGTGCGCAACACCGGCAAGATCACCAAGGCGATGGAGCTCGTGGCCGCGTCGCGGCTGCGGCGCGCCCAGGCCCGCATCGAGGGCCTGCGGCCCTACGCCGACCGCCTGCAGCAGCTGACGGTCGAAGTGGCCGCGGTGACGTCCCGGGCCTATAGCCAGCCGCTGCTCGAGAAGCGCGAGGTGAAGGGCGTGGCCGTGCTGGCGCTGACGGCCGACCGCGGCCTCGCCGGCGCATTCAACGCGAACGTGATCCGGCGGTCGCTGGCGGTCGCCGCCGAGCAGCGCGGGCAGGGCCGCGAGGTGCACTGGCTGGCGGTGGGGCGCAAGGGCGGCTCGTCGCTGCGCTTCCGCGGCCAGGAGATCGAGGCCTCGTACACGGGCATCACCGACCGGCCGAAGTACTCGGACGCGAGCGCGATCGCCGAACGGGTCGCCGAGCTCTACGTCGAGGGCCAGGTCGACCTGGTCGTGATGGTCTACAACCGCTTCGTCTCGGCTCTCACCCAGCGCCTGGAGACGGTCGAGGTGCTGCCCGTCCCCGAGGAGGTGCTGACCGGGGAGGAGGTCGAGCTGATCGAGGGCGCCTACCTCGAGGAGCCGGACCGCTCCGAGATCCTCGCCCGGCTGCTGCCGACGTACGTCGAGGTGATCATCTACCGCGCGCTGCTCGAATCGACCGCCTCCGAGCACGGCTCGCGCATGACCGCGATGGGCAACGCCTCCGAGAACGCCTCCAACCTGATCGACTCGCTGACCCTTGAGATGAACCGCGCCCGCCAGGCCGAGATCACCCAGCAGATCCTCGAGGTGGTCGCGGGTGCAGACGCGCTCGAATAACGGGTGGCTACACTTTCACCAGTGGAACGCGTAGGTCAGATGTGGGACCGCTCCCTGGTGCGGGCGGTCTTCACGACGGTCTCCGTGATCGTGCTCGTCGCAGGACTCGTGGTGTACGTGAGCTCACGCGACGGCGCCAAGGTCGCAGACGTGCCCGGCTCGGCGCTCGCGCAGACGAAGACGCCGGAGCAGCTCTACGGGCCGCAGATCGCGATGCCGAAGTCGGCGCTTCGCACTGCCCAGAAGTTCATCCAGACGGCGGTGCTGCGCAACGACGTGGGCGCGGCGTGGGCGCTCGTCACCCCGCACGTGCGCGCCGGCGTCACCCGGGCGGAGTGGAACACCGGGAACATCCCGGTCGTCCCGTACCCGCGCGAGAAGTTCGGCGGCGCCAAGTTCAAGATCGACCGCCACCGCGAGCGCGACATCCTGCTCGAGGTGCTCCTCACCTCCCACAAGCTCGGCGTGGCGCCGATCGACGACTTCCTCGAGCTCGTCCCGAGCAGCCACGGCTGGCTCGTCCAGAACTTCACCCCGCGGGGCGTGAACCCGCCCGTCCCGGCGGCGCAGCCCTAGGTGGTCGACTCCGATTCCCTGCGCGCCTGGACGCACGACGGCCGCAATTCAGGCGACCGCTGGCGGCGCTGCGGCTGCGAACCGTCGCATCGCCGTGTCCTCGGTCGCGCCCATACGACCCGGTATGAACTCCCTTCAGTCCTTGCGCTGCTCGGTTCGCAGCCGCCCAGGACATCACGGGAGTCGGAGGCAACCACCTGACACGTGAGCGCCACGGTTGCCGAGGCAACCGCTTGCGGTTATCCTGACCCAGTCCGATGGCGTCCGAACGAACGACACTCGTCCCCGGGGCAGCTGCTGTCGGCGGCACGAGCGTTTCCGGAGAGATCGAGGGCTCCGGCGACGCGATCCGCGCCCGCGGATACTGGGAGCAGGCGTGGATCCGCTTCAAGCGCGACCGCGTCGCGATGGCCAGCGGCGTCGTGATCATCCTGATCGTGTTGGTCGCCTTCATCGGCGCGCCGATCGCCTCGCACGTCCTCGGCCACGGGCCGAACGACATCAACTCGAACGCGGTCATCAACTACGCGCCGGCCGGCCCGTGGACGACGGTCAAGAACCTCGACGGAACGGGCTCGAGCCTGTACGTGCTGGGCGCGTCCGACGCCGTCGGCCGCGATGAGTTCCTGCGCGTCCTCTCCGGCGCTCGCGTGTCGCTCGAGGTCGCGATCATCGCGACCGTCATCGGCGTCTTCATCGGCGTCGTCCTCGGCACCCTGGCCGGCTTCTACGGCGGCCTGATGGACACGGTCGTGTCGCGGATGACCGAGATCGTGATGGCGTTCCCGCTGCTCCTGTTCGCGATCGGCATCGCCGCGACCATCGGCGCCCGGCTCAACTCGTACACGATGTTCGGGATATTCGTGCCCGGGATCGTCACGCTGATCATCATCATCAGCGTGTTCTCGTGGTACTACCCCGCCCGCATCGTGCGGGCGCAGGTGCTGTCCCTGCGCGAGAAGGAGTACGTGGAGGCGGCCAAGATGGTCGGCTGCTCGAACTTCCGCATCATGCGGTCGCACCTGCTGCCGCACCTGGTCGGCACGATCATCGTCTACGGCACGCTGACCGTGGCCACAAACATCCTGTTCGAGGCCGCCCTGTCGTACCTGGGCGTGGGCCTGCCGCCCCCGAACGCCAGCTGGGGCAACCTGCTCTCCGACGCCGTCACCTGGTACACGGTGCAGCCGTGGCTGATCGTGTGGCCAGGCGTCGCGATCCTGATCACGACGCTCGCCTTCAACCTGCTCGGCGACGGCCTGCGCGACGCGATCGACCCGCGCTCGACGCTCTAACTTCCTCCCCGGCGCAAGCGTCTTAGGGTCGTAGCGAGGGGACCGGGCGGATTGCGTCCGCCTGCGGACCTGAAATCCGACGCGAGGGGTTGTCATATGAAACGACCGGGTTTATGGCTTGCGGTGGGGGCGCTCACCGCGGGCATCGTGCTTCTCGGCGCAGCTGGCTGCGGTAGCTCCAGCGGCGGCGGCGGAAGCGTCGGCTCGAGCGCACCGGGCGGCCAGAGCAACGTGCCGCACGTCAACGGTGGCACGCTCAAGGTCGCCGCGCACGGTGACATCGACTTCATCGACCCGGCGCTGGCGTACTACCAGACGTCGTGGCAGGTCGAATACGCGACGTGCGTGAAGCTCCTGAACTACCCCGACAAGTCGGGTGACGCCGGCAAGGTGCTGACGCCGGAAGCAGCGTCCGCCATGCCGACCGTCTCCCCGGACGGCAAGACCTACACCTTCACGGTGCCGGCCGGCAAGTACAAGTTCAACACCGGTGAGCCCGTGACGGCCGCGACGTTCCAGCACGCACTGGAGCGCGACCTCTCGCCGAAGCAGGCGTCGTACTTCGGCGCCACGTTCCTGACCGACATCCAGGGCGCCTCGGGCTACAAGGGTCTCCCGGCCCACGTCTCGGGCATCAAGGTCACGGGCGACAAGCTCGCGATCACCCTGACCGAGAAGGACGCCGGCTTCCTGTCCAAGGTCGCCACGCCGTTCGCCTGCGCCATCCCCAAGGACACCCCGGTCAACAGCAAGGGCGTCCAGTCGATCGCAGGCGCCGGCCCGTTCTACATCGCCAACTGGGTTCAGCACCGCTCGCTGGTGCTGAAGAAGAACCCCTACTACAAGGGTCCTCGCCCGCGCTACCTGGACGAGATCGACTACACCCAGCTGACGATCGACCAGAACCAGGGCACCCTGGAGCTGAAGAACGGCCAGCTCGACTACTGCCCGGACTGCGTCCCTGGGAGCGAGAACTTCCAGCTGAACCAGGAGTTCGGTCCTGACGGCTCGTCGACCAAGCAGACGGGGAACCAGCGGTTCTTCATCACCCCGGCTGCGATCATCTCGTACTTCGCGCTCAACACGGCGCGGCCGACCTTCCAGAACCCGCTCGTGCGTCAGGCGGTCAACTGGGCGATCGACCGGCCGGCCATCGAGAAGCCGTACGGCTATGGCTACGGCACGCCGGGCGACAAGATCCTGCCGCCCGCTCTCCCGGGCTCGCAGTTCGAGAAGAGCCTGTATCCCGTGACCAGCCCGACCGCCCAGGACATCTCCAAGGCCAAGGCGCTGATCAAGCAGGCAGGGGTGAAGACGCCCCTGACGGCGATCGAGTACTCGACCGCCGGCACGCCGTCGGTCAGCCAGGCCGACGCCGTCCTGACGGCGAACCTCGCCAAGATCGGGATCACCGTGAAGCCGAAGTACTTCACGCGTGCTCTGCAGTTCCAGAACGAGGGCACCAAGGGTGTCGCGATGGACATCGCGAATGAAGGCTGGATCGAGGACTACCCGGATCCGTACGACTTCATGAACATCCTGCTCTCCGGCGACAACATCCCGAAGACTGGTGGGAACAACTTCTCGTACTTCAACGTGCCGAAGTACAACCAGCAGATGGATCACGCCAACACGCTGAGCGGCAACGCTCGGTACCAGGCCTACGGAAGCATCGCGACGGACATGATGCAGAACAATCCGCCGTGGGCGCCGTGGCTGTACACGAACAACATCGACTTCTTCGGCCCCAAGGTCGGATGCACGGTCGATACCCCCTCGTACATCATGGATCTGACCACGATGTGCCTGAGGAAGTAGCGAGGGAGTAGACTCGCTGCAGTAGTGCACGCGGGGCGCCGGGCGAACCACCCGGCGCCCCGCCAAACCTCGACCACCGGGAGGAACGGCATGGTTCGCTATGTGATTCGGCGCCTGCTCTGGGCCGTCGTCCTCTTCATCGCCGTGACGGTGGTCACGTACATCATCTTCTTCATGATCCCGCTCGACCCGGCGAGGCTGGCCGCCGGGAAGTCGGCGACGCCGCAGGAGGTAAAGGCGGTGGCGCACCGGCTCTACCTCGACCGGCCGATCTACCAGCAGTACCTGCACTTCCTGAGCCAGCTGGTGTTCCACGGCAGCCTCGGCTACTCGTTCAACGACCGCCAGAGCGTCAACTCCTCGATCTTCGCCGCGGCGCCGGTGACCGCGTCGCTCGTTCTGGGCGGTGCGGTGGTGTGGATGCTGATCGCCGTGCCCATCGGGATCCTCTCGGCCTTGAAGCCGCGCTCGGTGCTCGACCGCTCGGCGATGGTCGGCGTCCTCTGCGGCATCTCCGCCCACCCGGTGTGGATCGGCCTCATGGCCTCCTACATCTTCGGATACAAGCTGAACCTGCTCCCGATCCAGGGCTACTGCAACCTGCGAGGAGGCGCGGAGGGCCAGCCGTGCGGTGGGCCGGTCGACTGGTTCACCCACATGCTGATGCCGTGGATCGTCTTCGCCGTTCTGTACGCGGCCATCTACGTGCGCATGATCCGCGCGAACGTGATGGAGACGCTCAACGAGGACTACGTGCGCACGGCCCGGGCCAAGGGGGCGCCCGAGTCGATCGTGATGCGCCGGCACGTGCTTCGAAACGCGATGCTGCCCGTCGTCACCATGCTCGGCATGGACATCGCGATCGCGCTGGGAGGCGCGGTCCTGATCGAGGAAGTCTTCGGCTTGCCGGGGCTGGGAGACCTGGCCATCCAGTCGGTCTACCAGTTCGACTTACCGAAGATCGTCGGGGTGACCGTCTTCGCCTCGGTGCTCGTCATCGGCTTCAACCTGCTGGTCGACCTGCTGTACGCATGGATCGATCCACGTATCCGGCTCGCGTAGCGCCGGCTCTGTAGACTGAATCCGTGGCACTTCTCGAAGTCCGCGACCTGAAGACCCAGTTCCGCACGGACGACGGCATCGTCGGCGCGGTGGACGGGGTCTCCTTCTCGGTCGACCCGGGCAAGACGCTCGCCATCGTGGGCGAGTCCGGGTGCGGCAAGAGCGTCACCTGCCTGACGATCCTCGGCCTGAACCCGCGGGCCAAGACGATCTCGACGGGCGAGGCGATCTTCAAGGGCAGGAACCTGCTCGAGCTGCCGCCGTCGGAGCTGCGCAAGGTGCGCGGCAACGAGATCTCGATGATCTTCCAGGATCCGATGACCTCGCTGAACCCCGTGCACTCGATCGGGAAGCAGCTGCGCGAGGCGATCCAGCTGCACAACAAGGAGCCGAAGGCGGCCGCCTCGAAGCGGGCGCTCGAGATGCTGAAGGCGGTGGGCATCCCCAGGGCGGAGACGCGGCTCGAGGACTACCCGCACCAGTTCTCGGGCGGCATGCGCCAGCGGGTGATGATCGCGATGGCCCTCATCAACAACCCCGACCTCCTGATCGCCGACGAGCCGACGACCGCGCTCGACGTGACGACCCAGGCCCAGATCCTGAAGCTGATGAACGACCTCCAGCGCGACTTCGGCAGCGCGATCATCATGATCACGCACGACCTGGGCGTCGTCGCGGAGACGGCCGACGAGGTGCTCGTGATGTACGCGGCCAAGCCGGCCGAGCAGGGCACCTACTCCGACATCTTCTACCACGCCCATCACCCCTACACGTGGGGGCTGATGCGGTCGCTACCGCGGCTCGCCCAGCATGGCCAGGAGCTCCGGCCGATCGCCGGATCGCCGCCGTCGCTGCTGCGGCCGCCGCCGGGCTGCCGCTTCCACCTGCGCTGCCCGTACGCGATGGAGGTGTGCCGCACGACCGAGCCGGAGTTCGCCTCCGTCGAGGGCACGGACGCCCACCGGGCCGCCTGCCATCTCGACGAGGCCACCAAGAAGCGGGAGGCCGAGACGCTCGTGGCCGAGACGATGGCGTCGACGGGCTAGGCACCGATGGCAGAAGAGCTTCTCGCCGTTCAGGACCTTAAGAAACACTTCCCGGTGACCCGCGGGATCATCTTCCAGAAGGAGGTCGCGCGCGTGCGCGCCGTCGACGGCGTCTCCTTCACGATCAAGAGGGGCGAGACGCTCGGCGTCGTCGGCGAGTCCGGCTGCGGCAAGTCGACGATGGCCCGCTGCGTCATGCGCCTGCTCGACTCGACCGGCGGATCGATCGTGTTCGAAGGCCAGGACATCACCAGGCTCAAGGGCTCCGCGCTCATGCGGATGCGGCGCGAGATGATGATGGTGTTCCAGGACCCGTACGCGTCGCTCAACCCGCGCAAGCGGGTCGGCTTCATCATCGGCGAGGCCCTCGACGTCCACAAGATCGGCACGGCGGCCGAGAACAAGCGCCGCGTGCAGGAGCTGCTCGACGTCGTCGGCCTGAACCCGGAGCACTACAACCGCTTCCCGCACGAGTTCTCGGGCGGCCAGCGCCAGCGCATCGGCGTCGCTCGGGCGCTCGCCATCCGGCCGAAGCTGATCGTCTGCGACGAGCCGGTGTCGGCGCTCGACGTGTCGGTGCAGGCGCAGATCCTGAACCTGCTGAAGCGGCTCCAGCAGGAGTTCGACCTGACCTACATGTTCATCGCCCACGACCTGGACGTGGTCCGCCACATCTCCGACCGCGTGGCCGTCATGTATCTGGGCAAGCTGGTGGAGCTCGGCAGGGGCGACGAGCTCTACGACCATCCGCTGCATCCGTACACGGGCGCGCTGCTGTCGGCGATCCCGATCCCGAACCCCGATGTGGCCCGCGCCCGCAAGCCGGTCGTCCTCGAGGGCGACGTGCCGAGCCCGATCAACCCTCCCAGCGCGTGCCGGTTCCACCCCCGCTGCCCGCGCTTCCAGCCGGGCACCTGCGACGTGGACGAGCCCCTACTCGAGCCGGGCGGAGAGGACGGCCATCTCAAGGCATGTCACTTCCCGCTCGAGACCTGGCCGATGAGCGACCTGCGCCTGCCCAGCGGGGCCTCCACGGGCTGAGGGGGTTGCGGTGACGAGGGCCGAGCTCTGGAACGGCCTCCGCCGTTTCGCGCAGGTGGCCGTCACGGTGATCGTCGGCACGGCGATCGTCTCGCTCGGCCTCGGGCTGCTGGTCGGCGACTCCGTGAACCGCTCGCTGTCGGTCGGCTTCTACCTGGCGGCGTGCCTCAGCATCTCGCTCGGGGTCTTCTTCGGCATCCGCCCGCCGGTGCGCCAGGAGGGCGATTCCGGAGCGGTCGGCGGCCTGTTCGGGGTGTTCGGGAGCGGGCCGGTCCGCTTCGCCACGAACGACGAGCGGCAGGACTCGCTGGCAAGCTCCGCGGTCTTCGTGGCGCTCGGGCTCGTGCTCGTCCTCTTCGGCCTCCTGTGCGACGGCCGCCATCCGCTGGCCTAACATTCCCGCGGTCGCCTCGTCAGAAGGGGTCAGATGTACCTCGGATTTCCCAACCGCAGCGATTGTGACCGCGCCCGCGAGCTCGCCTCGAGGAGCCTCGACGGCGACGTGACCGAGTTCGACCTGGGCGTCCTGCGCGCGCACCTGCAGGAGTGCGCCGCGTGCGCCGAGGTGGCCGCGGCGATGGGGGAGATCACCGAGCGCGTGCGCACGGCCGTCCCGATTGATCCGGCGCCGCCGGACGTGGTCGCCCACATGCACGTGCAACCTCAGGCAATTGACATCCGAGCCGAGCGCCAATTGCGACGGCGGCCGGCCCGCCGCACGCGCCACCGCATCGCCGCGACGGCGGTCGCGATCACGGCCGCCGCGGCCGCGGCGGGCGCCGGGGCGCTCGTCGCCTCGCAGGGCCACCGCACCGCGGCCCAGGTGAGGCAGCCGACGACGCTGGCCGAGCTGGCGCCGCTCGACCACCAGTTCCGCAGCATCCGCGAGGGCAAGCTGCTGCTCGTCCTGCCGCCGCCGCGCGTGCACTCCCCGCATGTGCGCAGCGTCCTGGTCTAGCGGCGGCGCAGGCCCTGTAACGGGCGGCCCGCGGCGGGTACAGTGTCTCCATGGCACTGATCTCCGCCGTCTCCTCACGAGCTTGACACGTCGACCACGCCGCCCGGGTGGCGGCGTCCATCGAAGCCTCCCGGCTGCGTAGCGAGCTGGGGCCGGCGGAGCGCCGCAGATGGCTCCCGAAGCTCCCCCGGCTGATGTCACAATGTCGCCCGGTCTTCGGTTCCGTCGCTGGTAGAATCCGGCTTCGCTAGGCCAGAAGCACCCGATTCGGCACCCCTTCCAAGGAGTTACATGTCCCAGAACGGACAGTCCGCGCGCGCCGGCAGCATCGTCGAGATCAAGGGCGTCGTCGTGGACGCGGTCTTTCCCGGCGAGATGCCCGCGATCTACAACGCCCTCGAGATCAAGGTTCCGGCCAGCGCCGGCGAGGAGTCGGAGCGCGTTCTGGTGGCGGAGGTGCAGCAGCACCTCGGCGACGGGCGCGTCCGCGCAATCGCGATGGACGCGACGGACGGCCTGGCCCGCGGACTCGCGGTGACGGACACGGGCGGGCCGATCACGGTGCCCGTCGGCGAGGCGACGCTCGGACGCATCTTCAACGTGCTCGGCGAGGCGATCGACAACGGCGACCCGGTCGGCACGGAGGAGCGCTGGCCGATCCACCGCGAGCCGCCGGCCTTCGAGACGCTGTCGCCGACCACGGAGATCTTCGAGACGGGGATCAAGGTCATCGACCTGCTCGCCCCGTACGTCAAGGGCGGCAAGGTCGGCCTCTTCGGCGGCGCCGGCGTGGGCAAGACGGTGCTGATCATGGAGCTGATCAACAACATCGCCCAGGAGCACGGCGGCCTGTCCGTGTTCGCAGGCGTGGGCGAGCGCACCCGCGAGGGCAACGGCCTCTACCTGGAGATGAAGGAGTCCGGGGTCATCAACAAGACCGCGCTCGTCTTCGGGCAGATGAACGAGCCCCCGGGAGCGCGCCTGCGCGTCGGCCTCTCCGGCCTGACGATGGCGGAGTACTTCCGCGACCAGCTCGGCCAGGACGTGCTGCTCTTCATCGACAACATCTTCCGGTTCGTGCAGGCCGGCTCCGAGGTGTCGGCGCTCCTCGGCCGCATGCCGAGCGCCGTGGGCTACCAGCCCACCCTGGCCACCGAGATGGGCCAGCTGCAGGAGCGGATCACGTCGACCGCCAAGGGCTCGATCACGTCGATCCAGGCGATCTACGTCCCGGCCGACGACCTGACGGATCCGGCCCCGGCCGCGTCGTTCGCCCACCTCGACGCGACGACCACCCTCTCGCGCTCCATCGCCGAGCGCGGCATCTACCCGGCCGTCGACCCGCTCGACTCGCGCTCGAACCTGCTCCAGAAGGGCACGGTCTCCGACGAGCACTACGACACGGCGACGAGCGTGCAGGAGGTGCTGCAGCGCTACAAGGACCTCGAGAGCATCATCGCCATCCTGGGGATGGACGAGCTCTCCGACGAGGACAAGGTCGTCGTCGGCCGCGCCCGCAAGGTGCAGCAGTTCCTCGGCCAGCCGTTCCACGTCGCCGAGGTGTTCACCGGCACGCCGGGCAAGTACGTGCGGCTCGAGGACACGATCCGCGGCTTCAAGGAGATCCTGGAGGGCAAGTACGACGACCTGCCCGAGCAGGCCTTCCGGCTGGTCGGCGGCATCGAGGAGGTCGTCGAGGCGGCCGAGAAGCTCAAGGCGACCGCCTAGCCGTGCCCGAGTTCACCCCGTACCCGGTCGAGCTGATCACGCCCGAGGGCATCGTGTTCTCGGGCGACGCCGAGCGCGTGGTGGTGCCCGGCGCCGCCGGCGAGCTCGGGATCCTGGCCAATCACGCGCCGCTGATCTCGTTGCTCCAGCCCGGGGAGACCCGGGTCACGGACGCCGAGGGCACGCTGCGCCGTTACGCCACCGACGACGGCTTCGTGCAGGTGCGCAAGAACCAGACGCTCGTGCTCGTGGGCGAGGCCGTCGACGCCGAGTCCATCGACGCGTCCGACGCCAACCGGCGGCTGGAAGAGGCGCGGGCGGCGCTCGAGCGGGCCAACGACGGCGACGGCGACGTCTACGCCGCCCGGCGCGAGGTCGGGTTCGCCGAGGCGCTGGTCAAGACCGCGGCTGGCTGATATCCGCAGGGGCGGCTAGTGTCCGCCCGCGATGGCGTACCCGGTTCATTTCGAGGTGGAGCATCAGGAGCGCTACTCCCGGCTCTCGACGTTCTTCCGCTTCTTCCTCGTCATCCCGCATCACATCGTGTTGTTCTTCTATTCGATCGCGGCGTTCGTGGTCGTGTTCATCGCCTGGTTCGCGATCCTCTTCACCGGCCGCTACCCGAGCGGGATGTTCGGGTTCATGGCGGGGTTCATCCGCTACTACACGCAGGTGAACGCGTACACCTTCCTGGTGACAGACCGCTTCCCGCAGTTCGGCGGGGGGTCGTACGGCGACGGGTATCCGGTGCAGGTCGGGGTCGACGAGCCCGAGCGGCTGTCGCGGCTGACCACCTTCTTCCGCTCGATCATGCTGATCCCCGCGTACTTCATCGTGTACGTGCTGGGCCTGCTCCTCGAGCTGCTCGCGTTCGTCGCGTGGTTCATCATCGTCGTGATCGGGCGCCTTCCT